>JFJP01036999.1_pt1 | contig 77649 bp, 71 predicted proteins | sample 431651 | NCBI WGS metagenome assembly JFJP01 (sample SAMN02602958, study PRJNA72255) | Microbial mat metagenome, whole genome shotgun sequencing project. | biome: fresh water; feature: sink hole; material: water; isolation source: purple microbial (photo- and chemosynthetic) mats found in... | reverse complement strand
TCGGTAAATAGCAATAATTTTCAATGAACAGAATTTACGTTAAGATCGAAACATGTTTCTCCGTGTTAAAAAGCGTTTTGTTATTCGTTGTAAAATGTTCAGCATCTAAAATAATCAAATTAATTCACCGATACAAGCGGACAAATAATCAACTTCACGGATCGGTAACGCTTCATACAACCCCGGGGATGAATCTCTCAGCATCGGATGCCGATCCCAGAGGTCCGCGAATGCATCTCTAAGGTTTGTTTATCAATCGGGCAACTCCGATAAGCGTTCTGTTAATAAGACTAATTTGTTATATTTGACTTTTAAACTACAAATGCCATACGAATCAGAAAAAGAGACAAGAAAGAAACGAATTGACCAGCAGCTAAAATCTGTTGGTTGGCTTATTGTGCCTTATACTGTTGGCATGGACATTATGGGACTGACAAATCATGCTATTGCCGAATTACAGACAAGCAATGGACCTGCCGACTATGCTTTAGTAGCAAATGGGAAACTACTTGGTGTTGTTGAAGCAAAAAAACTTGAAGTTGGTGCTCAAAACGTTTTAGAACAAGCCAAAAGGTATTCAAAAGGTGCAAGTAAAACAATTGGAGAATGGAATCAATACCATGTTCCTTTTTTGTATTCATCAAATGGCGAATTGATTTATTATTTGGATGCAAGAGATAATAAAAATCTGAGTCGTCAAATTTTTAGTTTCCATACCCCCGAAGCAATGGAAACATTATTCAGTACAAAACGGGATATAGCTTTTCAATGGCTAAAAGGTAAGCCAATTAATAATCCATGGATTAGACCCTATCAAAAAAAGGCAATTGAAGAATTTGAGAAAGAATTGGAAGACGGTAAACGATTGATGCTTTTAGCCATGGCAACAGGAACAGGCAAAACATTTACAACCGTAAACCTCGTTTACCGAATGTTGGCATCGGGTTATGCAAAGCGCATATTGTTTTTAGTCGACCGAAAATCATTAGCAGCGCAGGCAGTAAAAGCTTTTGCTTCATTCGATACGCCCCGCAATATTAAGTTCAAAGACGAATACGAATTATATTCTCAACGTTTTAGAAAAGACGATTTTGAAGGCGAAGCATACGACCCAACCGTTTTGCCAAATTCATATCTAACCAATCCCGACGGAACTAAAACGTTTCTTTATATCTGCACCATTCAAAGGATGGCAATTAACCTTTACGGAAAAATGGGGGCATTTGGCGATAACGAAGAAAACGAAGACGATGCCGATACACTTTCAATTCCATCTCACGCATTCGATTTAATAATTGCCGATGAGTGTCACCGTGGCTATACTTCAAAAGAAACCAATGTTTGGCGAAATGTATTAAATCATTTCGATGCTGTAAAAATTGGTTTAACTGCTACACCCGCTTCTCATACTGTTGCCTATTTTGGCAAACCTATTTTCAATTATCCTTTGCAACAAGCCATTAACGAAGGCTATTTGGTCGATTATGATGCCGTAGCTATTAATTCAGAGGTTTTAATGAATGGTGCTTTTTTAAAAGAAGGCGAACAAGTTGGGATGATTGATACTGAAACCGGAAGAGAACAAATTGATCAATTAGAGGACGAAAGAGAATTTACCTCAACAGAAATAGAAGAAAAGATTACGGCACCCGACACCAACCAGAAAATAATTGAAGAGCTTAAAAAATATGCTGACGAATTTGAAAAGGAAAGAGGACGATTTCCAAAAACGTTGATTTTCGCTTCAAACGATATTCCTATGATTTCTCATGCCGACCGTTTGGTTAGCATTTGCAAAACGGTTTTTAACCGTGGCGATGATTTTGTGGCTAAGATTACAGGTAGTCCCACAGTTGACCGTCCGTTGAAAAAAATAAAAGAGTTCCGCAACCGTCCAAATCCTCAAATTGTGGTTACAGTCGATATGCTGAGTACAGGTGTCGATATTCCTTCCTTAGAGTATATTGTGTTTCTTCGTCCTGTAAAATCCCGTATACTTTGGGAGCAAATGCTTGGCAGAGGTACACGAAAATGCGACGACATTGGTAAAACTCACTTTGTAATTTTCGATTGCTTCAACGGAACCTTGATTAAATATTTTAAAGATGCCAGTTACAACTTTAAAATTGACCCACCCGGTACCGAAACAATTTCAATTAAAGAACTGATTGAAAAAATATATAACAACGAAGACCGTAAAGCAAACGCTAAGCGTTTAAGCAAACGTCTTCATCGCATCGAAAAAGATATGAGCGGTAATGCCCGTGTTAAATTTGAAACGTATATTCCTAATGGTGACATGGGACAATTTGCTGAACAAGTGGCTTATTTTTTTGACAAGTATAAATAATGGCAAAATCGTTACCCCAAATATTCGAAAGCTTCACCAGCGTAATGGAATTGCTCCGAAATGAGCAGTTTCAAAAACTATTGGTGGACTACGAAAGAGCCAAAAAGGTTTTTCTTGTTGGGTATGAAGTTAAAGACGATGTTAGCTCAATGGTCTTATTTGAAGCAGAAGGAAGATATGGTTTACAGCCGGTTGATTATTTGCTTGCTTTCTCTGAATTTGTGAAACGCAAAGAAAACGAAATTGCCGCCATTGCAATTCTATTAAACAAACCTAAAGAATGGAACACCTCTGTATTGAATGAACTGAAACAAAAACTGAAAGAAAGCAATTACGATGAAGCCAATTTACAGAAGGCTCATAAAATTGTTTACCATAAAGACACTGTCGATATTATTAGCATGGTAAAACATGCAGCAAAAGAAACCGAACCATTGCTAAGTGCTGCCGAAAGGGTTAATCAGGCAATCGAGAAAGTAACAGCAGGCAAGAAGTTGAATGACGAACAACAAAAATGGATGGAATACATCAAAGAACATCTAAAGCAAAATATGACATTAGATGAAGAAGATTTGAAAGAATTACCTGTATTTACTGATAGAGGCGGATTAACAAAATTCAAAGAAGTTTTTGCTGATGATTACAACAAGATTATTAACGAAATTAATATTGCGATAGCAGCATAATATAGCAATGGAACAGCAAAACGAAATAAAAATATTTGAAGATAAAAAAGTTAGAACCCTTTGGGATGCAGACCAGGAGAAATGGTATTTATCAATTGTAGATGTTATCAGAGTACTTACTGACCAAACTGATTTTCAAGCGGCAAGAAATTATTGGAAAGTATTAAAACACCGACTTCTCAAAGAGGGAAATGAAACGGTTACAAATTGTAACCGTTTGAAATTACCTGCCGAAGACGGCAAAATGCGAATGACCGATGTTGCAGATACAGAGCAACTTTTCAGATTAGTTCAATCCATTCCATCACCAAAGGCTGAACCTTTTAAGCTTTGGTTGGCTCAAATAGCAGCTGAAAGATTAGACGAAATGCAAGACCCCGAACTAACTATTGACAGGGCTTTGGATCAATATCTGAAATTGGGCTATTCTGAAAACTGGATTAACCAGCGCCTGAAAAGTATTGAGATTAGAAAAGAACTTACTGATGAATGGAAAAAAAGAGGACTGAAAGAAGGTGTGCAATTTGCAACGCTTACTGATATTATTACAAAAGCATGGGCCGATAAAACCACAAAAGAATATAAAATTCTCAAAGGACTGAAAAAAGAAAACCTGCGCGATAACATGACCAACACCGAGTTGATTTTAAACATGCTTGCAGAAGCTTCTTCTAAAGATATTTCAGTTGCTGTAAACCCTAAAGATTTTGAAGAAAGCAAGAAGGTAGCAAAGCAGGGTGGTAATGTAGCCGCGGTTGCCAGAAAAGAATTGGAAGCACGCACGGGAAAAAAAGTTGTTACCTCGTTGAATGCAAAAAGCACGTTACAATTAAAGAATAAAAAGAATAAATGAGCGATGTAGTAAACAAACTGTGGGGCTTTTGCCACACTCTTAGGCACGAGGGGATTGATTATAACGATTATATTGAGCAACTCTCTTTTCTGTTATTCCTTAAAATGGCCGATGAAAAGGAAGTGCACTTAACCGAGAAATACAATTGGCAAGCTCTTAAAAATTTGAGCGGCGGCGATTTAATGGACCATTATACCGATTCGTTGAAAGAATTGGCTAAAGAACCAGGATTGCTGGGCGAAATTTTTACCCAGGCACAAAACCGCTTCAACAATCCGGTGAGTTTGAAAAAATTGCTTAACCTAATCGAAGAAGACGAATGGACGTCGATGGATATTGATGTAAAAGGTGCAGCATTTGAAGGATTGTTAGAAAAAGCAGCAAGCGAGGGCAAAAAAGGTGCAGGGCAATATTTTACACCACGGCCCTTAATCCAAAGCATGGTTCGCTTAATGAAACCCGACCCGCGAGGGAAATCTTCGTATACAATCACCGACCCTGCTTGTGGTACAGGTGGCTTTTTGGTTGCTGCTTACGAATGGCTTTTGCACGAATGCAAAGGTGCTTTTCCCCGCGAAGATGTGAAACGAATCCGCGAAAATACCTATTACGGCCAGGAGCTGGTTGCACGTCCCCGCCGTTTGGCTTTAATGAATATGTATTTACATGGCGTTACACCAAAAATAAAGTTAGGCGATACCATTTACAACAACCCATCCACCGACCGTTTCGATGTGGTATTGGCAAACCCGCCCTTTGGCACCAAAGGTGCCAATCAGGTTCCCGAACGTGACGATTTTACAATAGAAACAAGCAACAAACAGCTCAATTTTGTACAACACATTATGAGCGTGCTTAAACCTGGCGGACGCGCTGCGATTGTTTTGCCCGACAATGTCCTGTTCGAAGACAAAGCGGGCGAAGTATTCGAAATACTCATGCAGGATTGTAACCTGCATACCATTATCCGCCTGCCACGGGGCACATTTACCCCGTATGCACAAGGAGTAAAAGCCAATGTTATTTTCTTTCAAAAAGGCTTGCCTACCGAAAGGGTTTGGATTTACGACAACCGCAGCAACATCGAAGGCATTACAAAAAAAGACCGCCCACTTGCCGATAAACATTTCGAGGATTTCGAAAAATGCTATGGCACCGACCCCAACGGAAAAGATATAAAGCAACGCACCCTGAGCGAAGCCGAATGGGGCGAAACAGGACGTTTCCGTTGCTTTACCATAGATGAAATAAAAAAACGAAACTACAAATTAGATATTACCTGGTTAAAGGACGATAGCATTGAAGATGCCGATAGTCTGCCCGAACCTAACGATTTAGCTACTGAAGCTATTGCCGAACTCGAAGCAGTTGTAGATGATTTAAGGGAAATTTTAACCCTATTGGAAAAAGAATCATGAAAGGTTGGATGTATATTTTAGCATGTTCCGATGGACGCTATTATACAGGTAGTACCAATAATCTGGAGTTGCGAATACAACAACATCAGAATGGCGAAGGAGCTAACTTTACGAAAAAGCATTTACCTGTTAAACTTATTTATTTCGAAGAGTTTCAAAGAATAGATGAAGCATTTTATAGAGAAAAACAGGTGCAAGGGTGGAGCAGAAAAAAGAAAGAGGCATTGATGAATGGGTACGATGAAAAGCTTCACGAATTAGCTGAATGTAATAATGAAACACACTTTCGTAATGCCCCTGCAAAGGTCGTTTCGACTTCGCTCAACGACCGCAATCGTTCACTGAGCGCGATTGCTGATCATCGGTTACTGAGCGAAGCCGAAGTAATCCGAAACAAAGCAGAAATAAACACTACTAAAACCCTATTGGAAAGTGATGGAGAATAATTTTAAAAAGGGTTGGGAAAAGGTATCACTGGAAGACTTAATTGTTCATATTTTAGGTGGTGACTGGGGAATTGACATTCTTGAATTAATTCCTGCTGAATTTGAGAAAGTAAAAGTTATCAGAGGAACCGATTATAAGAACTGGAAGGAACAAAGAGCCAAAAAAGCGCCATATCGTTTTGTTAAAAAGAGCAGTCTCGAAAAAAGGAAATTAGAATTAGGAGATATTGTTGTTGAGGTTTCAGGTGGTGGGCCTGATCAACCTGTTGGTAGAACAGTAATTATTGATGAAATAACACTAGAAGTTGACGTTCCTATTTTATGTTCAAATTTCTTTCGTCAAATTCGTATATCAAAGAATTCAAATCCTTTTTATGTTGAGTATTTCTTAAGTTATGCTTACTCAAAAGGGTATTTCAATGATTTTCAAACTCAAACAACCAATTTAAGGAACTTAAATGTGCCGGACTTTATTTCGAAAACATTTATTCCAATCCCCCCTCTTCCCGAGCAACACCGCATTGTAGCCAAATTAGATGCAGTAATGCAAAAAGTAGAAAGCAACAAACAACGCTTAGATAAAATACCTAAACTGCTCAAACGCTTTAGGCAATCGGTTTTGGCGGCTGCTGTTAGCAATGATGGCGCAGAAGAATTCACAAGGAATGTTTGCATAGAAATTCAAATTGGTCCTTTTGGCACACAGTTACACCGACATGAATACATTTCAAATGGTATTCCATTAATAAATCCAACACACATTCAAGGCGGTGAAATCATTCCCGATATGGATTTAACTATTACAAAAACAAAATTCAAAGAACTCCCAAATTACCATCTAATAACTGGGGATGTTATTATGGGTCGAAGAGGCGAAATGGCAAGGTGTGCATTAGTAGGTGAAAAAGAAAACGGTTGGTTATGCGGAACTGGGAGTTTGTTTTTCCGCCCGAATCTTAAAAAAATTAATCCTCAATATTTGTATTGGGTTTTAAGTAACTCAAATACAAAGGCTTTTTTAGAAGGCGAAGCTAAAGGAAGTACAATGAGTAATTTGAATTTGAATATTGTTAAAAATATTCCTTTTCCGCTACCATCTCTTGAAAAACAGAAGAAAATAGTAAAACAAGTAGAACAACTTTTTGCCTTTGCCGATAAAATTGAAGCCCGTTACACCAAAGCCAAAGCCATGTTGGATAAATTACCCCAAAGCATTTTAGCAAAAGCATTTCGGGGCGAGTTGGTGGCTCAAGACCCAGCCGACGAACCGGCAAGTGTATTGTTAGAAAGGATTAAGGCGGAGAAAACAACCCTTCGGCAGGTTCAGGGTTCAACGAAAGGCAAGAAACTAAAACCGTAGCCCGGGTAACGTAATAGTTTAGCCAATACCGGTACTCTTATGGGCATCTCTAATAACTCATTTTAAACACATTTCGACTCCGCTCAATGTGACATAACATGGTCATACTGAGCGAAGTCGAAGTATGATTCTTATAAAAAGCAATCAAAAATTCGAATTTTTAGAGATGCCCTTATATAAATATTTGTGCCAAAGTAATTTAAATAAATTGATATGACCAAACTGAATTTTTCTTTGATTTTATTGATTATTTTTTCATTGGCTCTTTTTAGTTGCAAAAAGGATAGTGATGAAAATGTCAATAAAAGCCATGTTTTAGGATTGTGGCAAATTAAAAATGAACAAATTTTGCTTCTTAAGGGTAACGATACTATTAGCAATGATAGGTATCCTGAAAGTCGAAAAATAGAATTTCAAAATAATTCTGTTTTATTAATGTATTGGAATTACCCAAATGATTTTGATATTTCGACCTGGCAGCAAATTGGTGCAGATAGTTTGTTAATAAAATCAGGATCCAATGCAAAAATACACTATGATTTCAGGTATAAGTTCAAATTAATTAATGATGCTGAAATGACTTGGGAAGAAACGGAGATTCTTGGATCGCAAGAAAAGCGGAAAACTATTTATGATGTAATTAAATTATAAATTATTAGCCACACCATCCTTAAATTTTAGGTTGTCGGAATCTCAGAAGTAAAGTGCTTGCTTTTATTCACCCCCCTGGTTAAAATCGGCGTTCCCAATTTGGAAAAGCGCCCCAAACCGGTTACATTTATCAACGAAACAGCAGCCATACTTGATTACTGTATGAAAGCCAGCTTTTGATAGGGGGCTAATCAATTTAGAACCGTTTGGTTGAGGTTCGTTAGTGGGTAACCCACGTATTGTAAAAAACAAACAGGAAATTGAATACACAAGCATTTTGGAAATTGGAATGACCCTTATTAAATAGAGATAGCATTAATAGTGGTTTACATATGTTAGCATCCATGCTGAAAAACAACAGAAAATGATTGATCAAATGCAAAATACAGTTCTTAAAGTAGATTTAATAAGTAAAGGCTTTTTAAATATAAAAGCTGTAAATAATATCTCGTTCGCTATAGAGCAAGGCGATATTTATGCTTTTCTGGGACCAAATGGGGCCGGTAAAACCACCACACTTCGAATGCTGCTCGATATTATTAAACCCGACAGCGGAAATATTGAATGGAACCTGAACGGAAAACAAAATAGGGTACCAGATGCTGCACATATTGGTTATTTGCCCGAAGAGAGAGGCCTTTATCTGGATATTCCTATACTTAATTCGTTGGTTTACCTTGCAACCATAAGGGGAATGGAAAAAGCAGATGCAAAAAAAACTGCATTGATGTGGTTAGAAAGACTTGGACTTGCCGATAGGGCAAAAGAAAAACTACAAGTCCTTTCCAAAGGAAATCAACAAAAAATTCAGTTTATCGCTTCAATACTTCATAAACCCAAATTTGCTATCCTCGACGAGCCTTTTTCGGGCTTAGATCCAATTAACCAGGAAATATTTATCGATTTTATTAAAGAAATCAATAATCAGGGTACTACCATTCTTTTGAGCGCACATCAAATGTCATTGGTCGAAAAACTGGCAAATAAAATCTTCCTCATTAATAATGGAAGTGAGGTTTATAACGGATCTTTATCCGGTATATATCAAATGTTTGGCGAAAAAATAATTATTGAACTTCAACTTGAGTCGCCTTTTAATGAAACTACCTTTCGAAATTTAAACGATGTTGAAAGTGTAAATGGTATCGACGATTTACGTGTAAAAATTACTTTCAGGCAAAAAGCCGACCTTAAAAATGTGTTGCATGATTTGACTAAGATTGAAGGGATTTGTGATATAACAAGCCACAAGCCCGACCTTCATGAAATTTTCCTTCAACTAATAAAGAACCAATGATTATGAAATATTTAAAGCAAGTTGTAATCGTTACACGCTGGGAGTTCGGTCGTTTTTTTAAACCTAAAAATGAAGCTTTGGGTATAGTAATTATGATTGTAGCATCGGTTGCTTTTTACTTCGGTGGCAAATACGCATTTTCCGAGACGGATAAAAAACTGGAGATAACTGTGTATAACGACACGGATGTTAAATTAACCGAATTCATGAGCACAAGTTATGCTGTAAAAACGATGCCCAAAGAGGATAAGAGAAAATTTATCGAACACATGAAAAAAGAAGGAGACGGCGTTTTACTCGAATCAGGCTCCGGTAATTTTGTGGTGTATGCATATAAAAACACGGGCAATATTAAGAAACTCAAAGCCCATTTAACCGAATATCATAAACAAACCGAAATGCAAAAAATCGGGATAAGTACCGATGAACTAACGGCTATATTGTCGCCTGCGCCTGTAATTGAGTCGTTTGTTTATACCAATAATTCCAGTAAAAGGGTAGTGCTTTCCTATTTTTTTGCAGGGCTTATGATTATGGCAGTATTCCTTAGTTTTGCTTATCAGTTTACTGCTATTACCGGCGAAAAACAGTTAAAAATAACCGAACAAATTGTTTCTGCCATTAGTCCGCAAATATGGATGGATGGAAAAATATTTGGAATAAGCCTGATAGGTATAACATCCATGCTTACCTATGCAATTATGAGTATTCTCGGCGCGATGCTCATTTTTCAATTCACCAATTTGCCCGCATCCAGTATTCTCGATTATATATACTTACCATCCATACTATTATACCTACCATTTGCACTTGTAGGTATTTTAATATGGAATGCAATACTGGCTGCCATTGCTTCAATAATTACCGACCCGAATAATTCGGGTAAGAGTGCGCTAATGATGCTCCCAGTGCTTTTTGTATTAGCGTCGTTTTTGGTAATACGTGACCCCGACAGTAGTTTGTCAATATTTCTTTCGTGGTTTCCTCTTACTTCTGCAACCTCAATGCCCATGCGCTGGGCTATTACAGAGGTGGGATATTGGCAACTGGCCGGCTCTTTTATTTTATTGTTGCTGACGTTCTATTTTTTCCGAAAACTCGCAGCAAAAATTTTCCGTGTTTCAATTCTTATTACTGGGAAAGAACCTACATTTAGTGAAGTATATAAGCTTTCAAAACATAAATGAAAAAGCACGAAACGCTAACAACCTATAAATTTTTTTTGGCGGAATTACCGATTGTAAAGGGTTTGCATCTATTCACCCCTTGGTTAAAATCGGCAATACCAATTTGGAAAAGTGCCCCAAACGTGTGGAATTAATTTTGCACATATGCCGGGTGCTGTATGTGAAATCCTCATTCAAAGGGAATTAATTTTTATAATGGAAATATGGAAACTAAAACAACAGTTAAAAAGCTTAGCTTCATTGGTTCTTTTGCGATTTATATTCCGGCATCCATATTAATGTTTTGCCTCACAAAATATTTAATTCCTTATTTGAGTAATGTAACAGGACAGGAAACAATACTTTTTTGGTTTATTGTTGCAGGGTTAGGAATTTTCGCACCGTTGTTAATAACTGCCATACTGATTCTAAAATATGAAGGATATAAAATAACCAAAAGCACATGGGTGGAGAGGTTGAGGTTCCGAAAGATTACAAAATCGGATCTGATTTGGTGTTTTGCAGGCTTAGTCCTTGTTGGTATTTTTAGCATGATCATAATGAAAGGTCTGGAGTTTATGATAGGTAAATTTGATCATTCGCCAGCATTTATGTCCTTTGAACCCTTAACAGCAGGTCGGTATTGGTTACTTATTGTTTGGGCTCCATATTGGATTTTGAATATACTTGGAGAAGAAATTTTGTGGCGGGGAGTCATGTTGCCAAGACAAGAAGTTGCTTTTGGGAAACATGCCTGGTTAATTCATGGCTTTGGTTGGGGACTATTTCATATTGCTTTTGGATGGCAATTGTTAATTACATTGATACCACTGATTTTCATTCAGTCGTACATTGTTCAACGAACTAAAAATTCGTGGGTTGGAGTAATAATGCACGGTGGATTAAACGGACCAAGTTTTATAGCTATTTGCTTTGGATTAATTTGAAATCTTCTATTCACCCCTTGCACCAAAATAGCAATATCGATATAGAAAATAGCTTGTTGTAACGCTTGCTAAAAACAGATTATCATGTAATTTAAAAATACCTATCTTTGAATTTATGATTACCAGAAATGACATATTGAACAAGTTAGCTGACTTAAAACCGATTTTGTATAAAGACTACGCGGTTAAGCAGATTGGATTATTTGGCTCCTTTTCAGATGATTCAAACACTGAAGATAGTGATATCGATTTACTTGTTGAATTTGAAAAGCCGATTGGCTGGAAATTTTTTTCTTTAGAAATATACCTAGAAAATATTTTTGGGCGAAAGATTGATTTAGTGACTAAAAATGCACTAAAAGAACAGATAAAAGATAGGATTTTAAAACAGGTGAAATACGTGTAACGTGAGAAAGGAAGACCGTACCTTCAATATGTTCCTTGAAGATATTCAAATAGCAATGGGTAGGATTGCTGAATATATTGAAGGATATGATTTTGAACATTTCAAACGGGATTATAAAACAGTTGATGCAGTAATTAGGAATTTTGAAGTTATTGGAGAAGCATCAAAAAACTTAGACGAAAAAATAAAAGAAAAGTACCCGGATGTTCCATGGAAAGAAATGTACTATCTCAGAAACAGAATTTCACATGAGTATTTTGGTGTAGATTATGAGATTATTTGGGATGTTGCGACAAATTATTTACCCGGGAACAAAATTCAGATTGACCAGATAATTGACAACGAATAATAAAGCACGACGGCAATACAACCTTTCAGGACAGATTATTTCAAGTTAAAGGTCCAATAATGAAATCCCCAGATACTGATGTCCTAGCTTTGCAAATATTAACTATTCGCAAAGAACCGCCTATAACCTAAGAAACTGTTTAAATTTATTTATCCAGTGTATTTAAAAATTTAACTCCTTCAGGGTTTTCAGCAAACAATTTAATATGAATAACCTCCGGTAAAACCGGAGGCAAACTAAACGAGAAATTTGGAACCCCGAAGTGGGTTCAATTTAAATTTAAACAGTTTCTAAGATTAATTCCAACTTTATATTACACATGGACAATAAAAAAAATGGTGTAATTGCAATCCTTGCAGCAAGTTTAACGTGGGCTTTGGAGCCAATATTCGCGAAACTTGCTTATAGAAATTCCGATTTTCTCCAAACATCTGCCATTAGGGCAATAGTTGTGGCTTTAACGGCTGCAATATATGTTATCATTACAAATAAATCTCAATTCAGGGTCACTAAAAAGCAAATCCCCAAACTGATATACCTTGGTATTGTAGGAACTGTTATTGCCGATTTGATATTTTTTTATTCATTAACCAAAATTCCAGTCGTTAATGCAGTTTTAATTGGTCATATGCAGCTCATCTTCATTATATTGATTGGTTTCTTTATACTCAAGGAAGATAGACTTACCAAATATGATTATATCGGGATTTTAATTATGGTGATTGCCGGTTTTTTAGTGGCTACCCAAACACTTTCAAACCTTTTGATGTTGAAATTGGGAACTGCTGGAGATTTATTTGTTCTTATGGCAACAGTGGCTTGGGCAACAACTGCTGTTGTTCTGAGAAAATATCTGAAAGATGTAAATGCAGGGGTTTTAACTTTTTACAGATTTTCCGTGGCTTCAATCGTTTTTATTGTTTATTTATTGTTCACTGCATCAATAGTTTTATCCAATGTTTACCAGATTCTTGTGGGTATAATTGTTGGGGCAGGCACTATTTTATATTATGAGGGGTTAAAAAGAATTAAAGCTGCCCAAGTTTCAGCCTTAGAACTATCTACCCCGTTCTTTGCTGCCTTGTTGGGATTTTTAGTTTTAGGAGAGATTGTTACCAGTATGCAGATGTTTGGGATCTTTTTGTTGATTGTAGGAATATACTTTTTATCAAAAAAAGAAGAATCTTTTTTCTAAGTTAAAAATTGAACTCCCGCTATTCGCAGATCGATTTTTTACATTTAATAAGCAATTTTACGAACTGATACAGATTGTTCGGCACAGATCTGCAGAATTTCTGTAAATTTATTCTGTAAAATCAGATAAAATTAAAAACAACTTTTAATAAAAGAGAAATGATAAAAATACTAGTTGATCGTATCTCAGGGATAAAATTCAAAAGCATAGTATCCTTTGCTTGTCTGATTATCATTTTTAACCATGTTGCAGCACAGGACAAGACTGAAAGGATTCAGGATTCCGATACAGCATGGGTCTCAGCGGATAAGTCAACATCCGCTTTTGCAACTTATCAGCTTTATCCAACTCCGGCCAGAGGAAAAGATACTCAGGGAAGTTTTATGATTTATCTTCCGAACGAATACCCTGGTACCACCAAACGCTACCCGGTAATATACTATTTGCATGGTGGGAATGGAAACCAACACGAAGGAGTATGGCTGATGAATTTGATGGACAAGGCCATAACTGCTCAAAAGATGCCCCCTGTAATAATTGTGAGTGTGCAGGCATTGCCCATAGGCTGGTATTGCAATGCCAATGTTGGAGCAAAAGGTGTTATTAGCGGGCCTGTTGAAGATGTATTAATAAAAAACCTTGTCCCCTATATCGATTCTCATTATCGTACCATCGGTAAACCAGCTGGTCGTGGATTAGAAGGTTGGTCAATGGGAGGTTTTGGAGCAACCAGACTTGCTTTTAAATATCCCGAATTGTTTGGGTTCGCATCATCTCTTGCAGGTGCGTTGATTGACTTTGAGGACGAGCACAATCCCCAATACCTTGTCAACACATTTGGACCTGTTACCGGAACCGATTCCCAAAAATCTATTGAATATTTTAATGCAGTTCATCCTAGGATCTATGCAAAGAAAAATGTTGAGGTGATAAAGAAAAATGTAAAAGTGAGGCTTATTGTTGGCGACCAGGATTGGCTTTATAACAACAAGGGTAAATTTATAACCAGGATTTTTAGCGATTATCTCGATTCGTTGGGCATAAAACATGATTACACGGTTATAAAAAATGCCGGACACATGGTACCGCTTGAATTCGCAGAAGGGACAAAAGAATATCCAATTCAATTTTGGGTGGATGCATTTAAAAGCAAAGAATAACTATAGTTACCGCAGTTTCATTGATGTTTTAGGTAGCCCAATAATATTGCTCTGTTTGCTGGCTTTTTAAATTATCGCTATGTTAAAAACAAATGTGAACCATTAGTCCCAATTCACCTTAAAATATTAGAGACAGGAAGTCTCATACCGATTTTTTTTTACCTTTAACGATCCGAAAACATAATTCGTTCTTTCTGCCACATATAAATAACTGCCAACATTGGCAATCATTAAAACCAGGCACTTTATAAACTGTGAAACGTAAGATTGATTTAAAAATAAACCTGATAATATTATGGAACTGATTTGTCCGAATTGTAAAGCAGCTATTTCGCCCGATAACATTAATATTTCATCAGATTTAGCAAAATGTGATACATGTAATTCAATTCATAAAGCAAGTGAATTAGCCGATAGTAAATCGATTAATAAAATAAACAATCCCCCTTCAGGGACCAAAATAATAATAAAAAAGGGGTTGGACGATTCGGTTGAATTATTTTACCCAAAGAAAGGGTTTACTCTATTTGTGATTCCTCCATTATTTTTCTCCCTATTCTGGTTTGGATTCATAAGCTTCTGGACTTGGGGAGCTTCGCAAGGCAGTTTGATTTTTGCATTGTTCTCAATTCCTTTTTGGTTGGCCGGATTTGGAATGCTTGGAGGATTATTAAATTCTATTTCAGAGTCTCAGACCTTAAAAATATCCCGAACTACTTTGACACTTAAGAAAGATAGGCTAATCTGGCCAAAATCTTTTGAGATAGGTATTAAAGATATTCAGAGCGTTAAAATGAAAAGCGTAAAAATGAATGCATTTTCAATGTTTGGTAATTTCTCGATGATGACAAAAATGCCAAAATCATTTGGGATGGGAGGAATTGAAATGCCGGCGATTATTTCCGGAGTAAAGACAGAGTATTTCTTTGAAGATGCAAATGATGCCGAACAAGAATGGCTGATTTCAACCCTTGATAGTATAATAAAACGAATGAACAATTAACGAAACGCCAACTTTTGAATCATTATCAAACCAAATAACAGAGTTGGGTTATGCATGGTCTTGCAGGAAATGTTTGCCAGATCTTCCTTAACGAGATGCCAGAAAAAACACCGGTTAATTTATTAAAGAACTAACTATATTAAAGTATGAGAACAGAAACGAAAATTGCATTAGGATTATTTGCAGCCTATTCGGTGTTGGGATATTTATTAGCAGCGCCAGAATTTCTAAAAGGAATGCTCATTGGGTTGTCAATCTTTTTTATGATAATTGGGTTATTGTCCGAAAACGCTTATCGCAAAGTTAAGGTTGAACAGGGGCGAAAAATAACCTATTTGAAAGGATTGATTGGAATAAATTAAACAAAGGCCAAGGGTTTATGAATTCTATTTCGGCAGTAATACAGATCGTAAATAGCTGGTGCTGTTTAGTTGCGTCGCTTTTTAGTAAGAAAGTACTTCAAAATCCTAACAAAATTTATCAAATCGGTATTGCAATTCTATTTTTGTTTCCGACTCATGGGTATTGCCAATCTGTGATTAAAGGAAATGTATATTTTTATGACACCCAAGAACCAGCAACAGGATGCCTAATTATTGTTACCGATAGCATTAAAACAGATACGATAACCTCTAAAAATCTAAAAGGGACAATCGCAGATGCTTTTGGTGATTTAAACGGAAATTTTGAAATTAAAAACTTCGGGGAGAGCAGCAATGATTTGCTGATAAGTTTAGTTGGCTATCGGAACACAATAGTGAAAAATATAAGGCTCAACAATGATACAATCCAATTAAAAGATATACCCTTGTTTCTGGATGATAATGTAATTCATATTAGCCTTGTATTAAATAAAAGGCAGAGATTGTTTTCAAGATTTAGAAAGAAATATTGGAATGATCAAAGTATTATAGGGACTGAAGGACTTTTTACCTATCATGATGAATTAATGATTAATTGCAGGAATAACTCCGGAAAGAAAATTTGCTGTAAAAGAAAAAGAGCAGGAATTGAGATAGATAATAATGAACTAAAAACGTGTGGTAATAAGCGGGAATAAAATATTGGAGGTTTAGTGGTTTGCCAAACGCATCGCCCGCTAATAATGTTCTTTCGGGTAGTAAAAAAGCAGTTCCGAATTCTCCGGAGTTTCATGTCGGTTGCAGTTACCAACATCTATCCATTATCAAAAATATCCACTAAAAATCGTTTATTTGCTATTGAGTAATCCAAAAACTTAAACCTTTTCGAACAAAAAAATGAAAAGATTAGCCCCCATAATATTTGTTTTTTTGCTAAATCAATGTCAATTGGATAAATCTTATGAGATTGATTTAGAGTACGCCCCTCATAACGTTGAATTATTTGCTGGGAACTTTATTTCAACCAATCTGTATGAGCGGGATATTGCAATTTCGCCCCAAGGCGATGAGATAATTTTTACCTTAAGTGATTATAAGCAATCAAAGCGGTGCCTGATTAAAATTGAAAAATTAGGAAACGGATGGGGTAAGAAAGAAATTCTTAGTTTCTCGGGGCAATATAGTGATATTGAGCCATGCTTCTCGGTTAATGGAAACGAATTATTTTTTGCATCCGATAGGCCCACTGACGAAGACTCTGTAAGAGGCGATTACAATATATGGGTTTCGAAAAGAACGAGTAATGGCTGGGGCGAACCAAAATCTTTACAATCAACTATTAATTCAGAAAGAGACGAGTTTTTTCCATCATTAGCTAAAAATGGAAATTTGTATTTTACCTCAGTTCGGGAAAATGGGATTGGTAGCGAAGATATTTTTTTTAGCAGATTAGTGGATGGAAAATATACTGATCCTGTGCCTTTAGACTCAAATATCAATACCCCGACTTTTGAATTTAATGCATATGTCAATCCTGAGGAAGATATCCTAATATTTAGTTCGTATGGCAGAAAGGACGATTTTGGTGGAGGCGATTTATATTATAGCAAAAAAAATAAAAAGGGCAATTGGATGACGGCTGTAAATATGGGACCTAATATTAATTCGAATAAACTCGACTTCTGCCCTTTTATTGATATTTCGAGCGGCAATTTCTACTTTACCAGCGAAAGAGTTTTATTAAATGATAAGAAAATAGAAAATGTTAGCGAATTAGAAGGAATTGCAAACGATGTATTAAACGGAATGGGAAACATTTATAGGGTTCATTTCGATAAGGCTAACCAAAAATAAAGGCTTGTTTTACCAGATTATATGACTCCTGAAATTCTAACGGAATAATTATATTTCTCTCTATTGATCTTAGAATGATTTAAGTTGTTTGGCTTAATCGGTTTGCTGCGCATCGCCGATTCCTATACTCAGTCCCTCAAAACTATTTGGAAAAAAACCTCAAACGAATTATATTTAATGGTAGAACTATTTTTTAAATCGATAAACATGAGAAAACTAATTTTTGGGAAGACTTATATCTGCTTCAATCCTATTAATATCGCATCGTTAAAAAAGTTGAAAAAATACAGCCCGCTAACATTCGGATTAGTATTATTTGAAAAATTAACGGGAAAATAATTGTAACAAACCTGATATTTAAATAAATACTTCTGCAAAAGGGAAATACATTATGAGTTCAGAAAAAGAACTAATCCTAGCCCTGCAGTGCGAAATTGATACTTTAAAGAAGGAAAAGAAAGCCTTTGAAAATAACGAAAAAATGTTTCATGCGTTGGTTGAAACAGCAGTAGGCGATATTGGTCAGGACTTTTTTAATAACATTGTAATTAAGCTTTCGGAGTGGTTAAATGCCGAATGTATCATTATCGGAAAGGTAGTGGAAGAAAACAGGGTGGAAGGCTTTCCAATGTACCTGGATGGAGAGATAATCCATGGGTTCTCCTATACCTTAAAAGATACTCCGTGCGATTTAACATCAAAAAAGGGATATTGTGTTTATGAAGATAATTTAAAGGAGTTATTCCCTGAATCGAAAGATGTGCAGGAAATGCAAGCCTTAGGATATGTCGGCACTGCTTTATACAATAAAAATGGAGAGCCAAATGGAATTTTATGCGCCATGTCGCGGCAGAGGCTGCAACTCCCTCCCCAGGCAGAGGATATAATGAAGATTGTTGGGGCAAGGATTACATCAGAAATCGAAAGGATAAATGCTCAAAAAGAATTGGAATTATCAGAAATGGAGTTGAGAATCTCCAATGCGTCAAAAGATAAATTCTTTTCAATAATTGCGCACGACCTAAAAGACCCGTTTAATTCCCTCCTGGGTTTTAGTGAATTGTTAATTGATCGAATTCGAAATAATAACTTCGAGCATGTAAAAAAATATGCTTCCCATATTAACGAGGTTTCAAAGCAATCTTATTCCCTTTTAAACAATTTACTTGACTGGTCCCTGGCTAAGACAGGGGGAATGAAATTTCATCTGGGAAAAATTAATCTCAACGAGCTTACAAATGAATTAATTAATTATTTCAGGAATATTGCTCAAAATAAGAAAATTACTTTTAAAACTGGTATAAATGAGAATTTGGAATTATTGGGCGACAGAAATATGCTAACCACTATTCTTCGAAATCTCTTGTCAAATGCAATTAAATATACTCCCCAAGATGGAGTAATAACCATATCGGCTTCGTCGGGCATAAATGAAATTATAATCTCGATTAAGGACACCGGTATTGGCATTGAAGCCGAAAAGCTGAAAAAGCTGTTTATAATAGAGGAAACGATCAGCACAAGAGGCCTCAATAATGAAAAGGGAACGGGACTTGGACTTTTGCTTTGCAAAGATTTTGTAGATAAACATCAGGGAAAAATATGGGTTGAAAGTGAGGTTGGGAAAGGCAGCACCTTTAGTTTTACCGTTCCTCTTTCTTAATTTCAGGTAATAGGAGTTGCCTGGACTCGTGTGGAACATTGTTATATAGGCGCTAAGGATAATGCTATTTATGTTGCTACCGAGTTATTGGGGCGCAATTTTAGAATTACTCGCAGCCTAAATATTTGCCAAGCAGCTCTAATTTTTTAATATTGAATTTATGTACTATTTTGTTGCCACTAAATATATGTGAAAATGAAACGTATCGTATTATCAATTTATCTTCTGACAATTGTCTTTATCCTTAATGCTTCAAAGGTTGACACACTAGTTGTTTACAGTAATTCGATGAAAAAAAATACTAAAACCTGTGTGGTTACTCCCGATAGCTATAATAAAACAGGAAAAGCGTATCCTGTGCTTTATTTACTACATGGGTACAGTGGAAATTATGCATCGTGGGTAAACGATTTTCCGCAGGTAAAGCAATTTGCTGATCAGTATAGTATGATTATCGTAAGCGTTGACGGCGATTTTTCGAGTTGGTATTTTGACAGCCCTGTTGATCCTTCGATGAAATATGAAACCTATGTTACAAAAGAGTTGACCGGTTTTATTGATAACGCTTTCAATACCATAAAAAGTCCAAATGGTCGTGCCGTTTCGGGCTTAAGCATGGGTGGACATGGCGCGCTTTACTTATCAATGCGCCACCAGGATATCTACGGGGCATCGGGAAGTATGAGCGGAGGGGTTGATATCCGGCCATTTCCGCAGAATTGGGATTTAGCAAAACGTTTGGGAGATATGGATCAGTATCCCGAAAATTGGGAGAAAAACACGGTAATATATCAATTGTACCGGATTAAAAACAATAAATTGGCCATGATAATCGATTGCGGGATTAATGATTTCTTTATTGCTGTCAATCGGCAACTACACGATAAAATGTTCTATTTAAATATTCAGCATGATTATATCGAACGACCAGGCGGCCATACCAGAGAATACTGGGACAATGCATTACAATATCAGGTGCTTTATTTTGATAATTTTTTCAGAAAAAATATCAAATAACAAACGACAGCGGGATTCGCTGGGGAATATTATTAAACGTTTGTAGAAGTGAACAAATTCATTTGTAGTCTGTTAGATTTTGGATAGCAATTCAATTTTAACAAAATAGACAACTGATGACTAAAGACATTCAAACATACAACAACGCACAATCTGGCGAAAATAAAGAGATTTGTAATTTATTAGCGCAAGCGATTTATCAGGGTTTACCTGAGTCAGAGAGTAGAATCTGGCATGCCCATCCTGTTTGGTTTTTAGACGGAAATCCAATTGTTGGGTACAGTAAATTAAAAGATTGTGTTCAATTATTGTTTTGGAGTGGCCAATCATTTGAAGAAGATGCTTTGCAAAAGAACGGTAGTTTCATGGCGGCCGAAATGCGTTATGCAACTGCCGGAGAAATCAATAAAAAGGAATTAGAAAATTGGCTTAAAAAATCCAAGGATATTCAATGGGACTATAAAAACATCGTTAAGCAAAAAGGAGTATTAAAGCGACTAAAGTGAAACATGGCAATAACATGATTTATTAGCAATTGGTAGGATGGCAAATATGAGACATGGGAGTGCTAATTTCACTAAAAACAGCTTATTTTTAAATCAAGCCCCGCGATTTTAACTCCAGGTACTTATTGATGGTATTGATGGATAACTCGGAGGGAAGCGACTTGATGCAGTTGATCCCCAGGTTGGATAACTCCGATGCTATTTGGGCTTTATCGCCCAGGTATTTCCGTGCCATGGTTTGCACGTATATGTCGTAAAGGTTGTTCACCGAATTTTTACTCAGTTTTACAACTTCCTCGTTCTCGAAAAAGATAACCACCAGCAAATGTAATTTGTTTATTCGGCGAAGGATGGGCAATACCCGTTCGAAGGCATGTAAACTTTCGAAATTGGTATAGAGAAAAATAAGGCTGCGGTTTTTTACCACATTTCGCACTAGATGGTAAAGTAATTCATATTCAGCTTCCAGAAATTGTTCCTGCTCGTTATACAGGGCTTCCAATATTTTTTTGAGTTGTTGCACATTTTTTTCAGCAGGAACTATGGTACCAATCTTATCCGAAAAAGTGATCAACCCCGCTTTATCATGCTTTTGCAACACTACATTCGATATTACCAGCGAGGAGTTGATGGCATAGTCGAGTAGCGTAAGGTTATTAAAGGGCATCCGCATGGAGCGGCTTTTATCGATAATGGAATAGACCTGTTGGGCACGTTCATCTTCGTATTGGTTTACCATTAGGGAAGAACGGCGACTGCTGGCTTTCCAGTTGATAGACCGACTATCGTCGCCTACCACATATTCTTTAATTTGGTCGAATTCGTAGCTGTGACCTAACCTTCTCTGCCGCTTTATTCCGTCGGATAGCGAGTAGGAGTGATGGGCCTTTAATTCGTACTTTTTCATTTGCACAATCGAAGGATAAACATGTACTGCTGTATTATGCGGTATCGATTGCTTTTGATTAATCAGTCCTATCGGGGAAGACAGAATGAGGTGGATGTTTCCAAAAATATATTCCCCACGACTGGTAGGCACCAGGGTATAGTTAAAAATTTTTTCCTCCCCGTTCGCAAGCTTCGATTCAATTTTGAAGTCGCGTTTTTGAAGTTGGTAAGGCAAATCGTCGAAAACAGTTATTTTCAAATCCACTCCCTTTGCATTTTTTATGGTTAGGGAGACCGGATTTTCGTCGCCCAACGACATAATGCCTGGGACAAAACGCTCTGCATTTACTTTCCGCTTAGGGTTCAGCAACAAAAGGATATCGGCAAAAGTAATGGCACCCAAAAAGACCAAACAAACCTGTGCAATAGGGAATAGCCAATGGATCATGAAGCTGAACGCAAAAAGCACAACAATGATTCCCCCGAACCAGAAAAACCGTACCGATAAAAAAAGTTGCTTATAGAGGCTATTCATCGCGGAACTTCAATCTTTTGAATAATATCGTTTATAATATCCTGGGCATCTATTCCTTCAATTTCTCTTTCGGGCGTGAGAATAATACGGTGGTTTAATACCGGGTAAGCCACTTTTTGAATATCGTCGGGGGTTACAAAGTCGCGTCCCCTCATTGCAGCTAATGCTTTCGAGGTTCGGATGATGGCTATAGATGCCCGGGGCGATGCTCCCAGGTACAGGTTCGAATTGTTCCGGGTAGTGTGGACAATTTTTGCAATATAAGTTACCAGCTCGTCCTTAATATGCACTTGTTCCACAATGGAGCACAATTTAATAAGGTTATTGGCATCGAATTTTTTATCGACAGTATGCTCCAGTTTGTTAAAGAAATCTGATTTGAATCGTCCTAATATCTGAGTTTCTTCTTCCAGTGAAGGGTAACCGATTTTTAAGCGAAACAGAAAACGGTCGAGCTGAGCTTCCGGTAGCCGATAAGTTCCTTCCTGTTCAATGGGGTTTTGGGTAGCAATTACATACAACGGGTAATTCATAGGATGTGTTTCTCCATCTACCGTTATTTGCCGTTCTTCCATTACCTCAAACAGGGATGATTGCGTTTTTGCAGGAGCCCGGTTAATTTCATCGGCCAGAATAATATTACTGAATACGGGACCCTTCCTAAAATAAAACGACGACGATTGCATGTTGTAAACCGTTGTTCCAACCACATCCGATGGCATAAGGTCGGGGGTAAACTGGATACGTTTATAATCCACATCAAGGACTTTAGCCAACAGTTTCACCAATAAAGTTTTGGCTACCCCGGGAACACCTTCGAGCAAAACATGTCCGTTGGTGAGCAAGCCCACAATGAGCATGTCGATGGTATCGTCCATACCAATAATAACTTTCTGAAGTTCTGCTTTTAAGGTTAAAGCAAAATCCATAATTTCCGTTACATCGGCATATTCAATTGTATTTTCTAAGTCAGATTCGGCAGGGAAGGCCTGCTCTTCCATTGTGTTTTCGTCCATGTTATTTACAATTTTGGTAGAAATATTCAGTTAACCGGTAAAATTCCAATAAGTCTTTTTTCTCTGTTACCGTGCCATATTTTAGGCTTACATAATGTTTAAAGATATTGCGTATCGTTTCTTCGTTTAATCCCGATTTTAGGATTAAAAGGCGGCCAATTTCCTGTTGATCGAGGTGTGGAGAGATTCCATACTTGTATTTCACAAACGCGAGAAATTGTTTCAAAATTTCATCGGCCATATATATAAGCGAGTTATGCTGATGGTGCAAGGTGGCTATGGAATGGATAAATTCTACAGTTGTATTTCGGTTATCGGGGAGTAACGGAATTTGTGCCTGCTTGCGCTTTGAATTGAAGATTATAAAAAGCAGCATAAGAATAACCATTAGGTACCAGGCCCAGCGTAAACTTTTTTCGGAAAGTACAAACCGCAGGGGCGATCCGTGCGACTGTCCATCGGAATCGTCGCGCAACATCGATTTGCTAAATTCATCCCAATAAATTTTGGGTTTGGCATATTCTGAAAATAACTGCTCCAAATATTGATATCCTTCCTTTTTTGAAAGGTTATAATTCGTAAACAGAACCGGGTTAAAGTGGAAAATGAACCAACCTTTCCCATGGCGAAACCTATAACATTCCACTAATCCATCATTGATAGATGAAACTTTTTCGGCCCCAAACAACCGGATGGTATCCTGAAAAAAGACACTGTCTAAACCTCCCCATTGGTGCAGAGCTTTGCTTTTCTGAAATTTATAATCGAATGTATAGTGTTTCGAGTAATTTGAATTGATAACAATTGTTACAATAGAGTCTTCGTAAGTATTGTAATTAATTGCTGGACGTTTCCCCTTCGTAAGTATTGTAAATAAATTATGTTCAGCTTCAATATTCGAAATAAAAACATTGTTGCCTTTACTTACAAAATTGGCCAATGCAATTGAATTTAACGAATCGCAAATATAATTTGCCCCGATAAATATGTACAGCGAAGAGGTGTCTTTCTTGTTGAGTATATATTTAGGAGCCCGGTCCATAAAAACCATATTGTCTTTTGTACGAGTGCTGTCGAGCAGGTCGTACATTAACTTCAACCCATACGGTTGGTCATTATTGTAAACATAGTTTTCGTTCCATCGGTATTTGGGAATGTAATCCTTCAGGTAATAGTATAAGGCAAACCCTATAATTGCAGCGGCGCACAAGGCAATAAGTGTTATTTTGGCACTCCTGCTCATGGGGTAATAATTATTTGTTTAATTTGCTCAAATATCGGAATCAGTTTTAAATAATCGGCATTGGTCAATTCTCTGTCGCCATACCAAACCCGTTCGAAGCTTATCGTTAGTTTCCGAAAGATATCAAACCCTTTTTTGCCTGCCATTTCGCTCAGATAATGCCCGTTAGTCTTATCTTTTTTCCAGATAACCAACCGCTGTCTGTTTAAAAGCTTAATCACCATCAGGTATTGATACCGAAGAGCATCTTTTAAATTTCCTTTGGAAATAGCGAGCTGCAGCTCTTGTTCCAGGTCAGCATCTTCAATGTTCTCGTACGTTTTTTCCTGTATCGAAATTTTAGATTGGGATAAAGTATTCCCCCGCTGTTTCAACAAACTTATAGTTAGCCATACAATCAAAGAAATGAGAATTACCACAATGAGCCCAATAAGTAAATAAACTACCCACGATAATCCTGAAAAAAAAGATGGAGACCGATGGATGGGTTTTGATTTTGAAGGTTTGGGCGATTTAAAATTTTCGGAGTAATCGTAGGTTTTCGAAACTTTAGTCCATTTCTCCTTGTTAATTAATTCAGATTTCGCATTCCCAACCGCATTTTTATTAAAAATGAAGAGGATGAAAGCCATAAATATGAATATTTTCCAGAAGCTCATTTCCTGATTTCTTTTTCAAATCCAAATAATACATTTCTTATCCCAAACTTATCAATTCGATTGGATAAATTTTCCGCAAAAACAATTTCCCGAAAGGCATAATAGCTAAATATGCTGGTTATCATCTGAAAATAAAAATAAACAGCAAATAATGATACCGTTACCAACGTCATAATAACCATTTCGATGATATTCATTGCCTGTGGATTGAAATTAAAATTCAGGTAAATACTTTCGAAAAACTGCCATCCCACCGAAGTATTCAGGAGCATATAAAGAACTATAACAATAGCAAATATCTTTGCGGTATTGATAAAAAGCTTTCCCCAGGCATTGCCCAATAGTTGAAAGCCACTGCCTTTGCTCGACAGAAAAAATTGGCTTTCGGCTTTGCCTTGGTAAACCAGAAAAAAAGCAATAGGGCTTAGAAAAATAATGGAGAGTATCCCCCAAAAGATTCCCACATAAAATGGAAGTAAAATAAGGAGTGAGGACGTGATACAAGATGTCAGATGAAGGAATTCATCAATATATGGTCGGTTTTTTTCGCGATTAGGTTCTAAATTCAATACCCTGCTTATTTGAGAGCTTAATTTATATTGGGCAAAGCTCAAAAGAATTGTTCCCAGGGCGAAATGCAATCCCAGGCTTTTCATTGAAAAAAAGGATTGCAACGATTGTGTGATGATTGTATTTGTATGCGAATTGAAAAATAATTCATACGATATAGTTACTATGGAATGCAATAAGGCACTCCCTCCAATGAGAAGCAGAAATGCGACCATATTTTGCTGAAAAAACCGTAACGAGTATCCTAAAATTTCAGGAGATGACAGAATAGTGTTAAAACTGAAAGCGGTCGTTTTCCGAAAGGTTAATTTTTCAGTTTTAGGAATGGAATAATCCTGTTTGCGAGACAAATGCCAGGGATACCAAACAAAGTAAACCAAAATAAAACAGAGCGAAAAGCCAATAACAGCAAGCCGTATTATAATATTAACATCGGTATGACGTGTTATAAAACCTTCAATAAAGCCTGCCAGGATAATGAGCGGAGTGATCCCCAGAAAAATTTTTAACCCACGGAGAGCGGATATTTTGAATGATTCCATTCGGGAATAGGTTCCGGGGAAAATTAAACCTTTGCCAAGGGTCATTCCTGCAGCTCCGGCAATAATGATGCACGATATCTCGATAGTTCCGTGCTGCCAAATAGTTAAAAACGATTCCTGAAATAATCCCCGATCTATAAAAAAATATTGAAATACCCCAACCATCACCCCATTTCGAATAAGTGCCACCATGGTACCAATCGACATAAATACCCCTAACACAAAGGTAGCGGTGGCAACAATTAAATTATTGAGGGTAATTCCCAAAAACATTTCAGCTTCATTGCCTTGCTTGTAAACCGCAAGGGGGTCGCTATTCTTGATGTTTTCAATGGTCATATTTATATAATCGTCGCCTAAAATGAAGCGTGCGAAATCTTTATCGTATATGCTCGATAGGACGCCAATGCCAAACGCCAGCAGGAAAATAATAAACGAAATTCGGAACTCTTTTCTGGCCTGATGAATTTGCTGAGGCAAATCGGTTTTCCAGAAATTAATAAACAGTTTGAAGGTTCCCCACTGGTTGCGGTAGATATTATTGAACAAAATTTGAGCAATGCCATTCAGGTAAACTTTAACTGACCGCGATTTATAGAAGGTACGGGCATACGATAAATCGTCCGTTACCTGAATAAACAGGTTGCTAAGTTTATCTTTATGAAGCTTATGGCGCAAATCGTTTTCAAATTCCTGCCAGTTTTTTTTATTTTGCTCAACAAATTTCGATTCTTTCATCTACTTTTAAAACGAAAACAGTGCAAATTAATTAAAACCCGATACTCTGGTTCCATATATGCGAAAAATAAATATTACTACCTCCCAAAATGTCACCATCGAATACGAACTTGCCTCGGTGGAAGAACGTGCGCTTTCTACCGGCATCGATCTTGTGGTAATTAATATGGGTAGCGCCATTCTTTATGGAATTATAGTTTTTCTAACTAAAAGCAAGACATTTAATTTCTTTTATATCTCTGTTCCGGTAGCATTCTTTTATCATTTGTTAATGGAAGCTTTAAACCATGGACAAACTATTGGAAAAAAGGCATTAAAAATAAGGGTTGTAAAAATTACCGGGGAACGACCCGGATTTTTCGACTTTTTAATGCGTACCGTTTTCCGGTTTATCGACATTGTTTCTACACTGGGCACATTAGCTTTCATTACAGTTTCTTCGTCGGAAAAGGGTCAACGTTTGGGCGATTTCTTTGCTGAAACTACCGTAGTTAAAATTATCAATTTTAACAGTTTCTCCCTCGACCGGATTCTCTCGATGGATAAACTAAAAACATATACTCCGGTTTATCCAGCTGTTATTAAATTTACCGAAGAGGAAATGCTTTTAATTAAGGAGGTTATAGACCGGTGCAAAAAATATCCCAACGAATTGCATCTGGAAGCTCAAACAAAGCTGGTTCAAAAAATTGAGGAGCAACTAAGTATTGTTGCCCCTCCAAATAAAATTGCTTTTTTGAACACGCTTATTAAAGATTATGTGAGCCTTACCCGATAAATTTTTCCTCAACTACATAGGTATCTGAAATTGAATCGTGCCATCCCCGGTATTCTTCGCCCAGGAAAGAGAATTGCTCAAATGGAATTAGCCGGCATACACTTCGAACAAAGATGTCCAGAAACATAGGTTTACTAAAATCCTTATTAACTACTCTGGTTTTTGTGATCATTTTACCAATCGATCTTCCAAATAAACCTTCAAAAATGCAGTAATAGATAATAATTACAAAAGCTCCGATGGCATACGAAAGTAATCTGCTAATTTCAATTTCCTCAATATTAATGGCATACAACACTCCGCATATTGCAGTTAGAAAATACACTATAATTAAATCGATTATATAGTTTGTAAAGCGTTTTCCCCCACTTGCCCAATGCCGTTTGCTGACAAAATCGTCCTTTTGTTGAAAAACCTGTTCATCTAAAATTTCGTTCGCCGACATTGATAATTATTTAGCGTGCAAATAAATAACCTACTCCCGCTGCTATCCCAATAATTGCATAAATGCCAAATATCACTATCACTAGAATCCCCATAAAACGGTAATGAAATTTCAAATATTTCATGGAAGTGGTAAAAGCTTCGGGATCGTTATCCGAAATAGCTTGTTTTGAAAATTTCGAAAACATAAATAAATAATATATGGGGAAAAAATATAAAGCTGCTATCAAGACTAAAGGGATGAGGGATAATGCCGGGTTGGCCGCGCCGCCACTCAATTGACTTACCATGGATGATCCAAAGACCACGACTAAAATTAAAATACCAGTAAAAACAAACCCCATGATCGATAAAAAGTTTGTCCATTTTCGGGTTTCACTTAAATGTTGAATAGCAGTACTTTCGAGTTCAAGATTTTTTGGTTCAACGGAGGCATCTAGTAAGTTTTCCATGTACTTAGGATTTTAAAGTTAAATAATTTTGGTAACTGTGGGTGTATCGGATTTTTGAATTTAAAAGATGTTTTATTTTTCAAAGGCCTAAAAACACGAAGGTTTACGGGAGGATCGTACAATAGGTTTCATGGATTTTCGTATGGCACAATTATTGGTAAATTATTCGACATGTCCCAACAAAAGCCGCTATGAAGAGAGGTGTAATTCTATGGTTTTCGATACTTGCATATATTTCAATAAATGCGCAACCCAGGTCAGTTGTTTTGCAAAAAAACCGGTTAGGGCATAAAAAGGGGGATACCATTCAGGTTTTAGGGCATTTTCCTCCTACCGAAAACCTCCCAGAACGATATTTAACCTTTCATAACGGGCAATGGCGCCGATTAAATGCATTGGTTGTTAAGAGGGTGCAGGGAAATGACGATTTCTGGGAAAATACCTGGTTTTATTATCGTTCGGGCGATTATGTATTGAAGGGAGCTAAAACCGGCATGCGCAATCAATTAAATAACGATTGCAGCCATTTTAAGGTGCATGCCGAAACCGAAAATGCAATTTTTATTGACGATCGGTTAACGGATTACCTTAACTCGTTAGTAAAGGAAATTTGCCCTCGTCCTCTTCATAAGGATAGGGATGCAATTCTTAATATAGTGGTTGTTAAATCAGACGATCCAACTGCCTTTTCATTTGACAATGGTACTATTGTTATCTCTACTGAATTATTGATGCAATTAAATAATGAAAGCGAACTGGTGGAGGTGCTTACCCGAGAGGTTGCCAATATAGTACTCGATCATCATTTTCTGAATTTACGACAACAGGTGCGGGCTAGAAATGGGGCAGCCGTTTTTACGGCCTTGGTTGCAATATCGGCAACAGCTCTGGCTATTAATAACGCAGTTAAAGAGAAGGAATACTTTACTATGGACGATGCTGCTACGCTTACCTATGCCACTGCTGCGATCTGCGATATGGAATTAAGCAATATGAGCCCTGAAATTACCTGGTCCCAAAAGGAACAATCGAACAAAGTTGCTAAAATGTACCTCGACAGCAATAAATCAAATTGGTCTGCCAGAACAAACGACGAATATTATCAAACCATTGCAAATGTGGCAACCTTTTCCTCCTGGCAATATTTCTATAAAGGTGAATATAAAGAAGCTTTGAAAATTGTAAACAAAATGGAAGATGCTCATTTAGCTTCCCAGGAGGACTTTCTGTTGAAAGCAAAACTATACAAAACCCTTTATATAACTGAAGAGGCTAATTACGAAGCGTTACACTATTTACAATTGGCAAAAGGAATTGGTGAAACAGTTAATATCGAAATTTTTAAAGAAGAAGGTTTGTTATATACCCAATTGAAGCAGCCGGGAAAATCTAGAGCAGCATTTGAAGAATACCGAAATGGATTGATGAAATTAGGGGAATCAGTGGATAGAAACAAAGAGGAATTGGAGTGGGTTGAGAGAGAATTAATAAATTGTAAGAATTCAGATCCATCTTCAGATTTGTAAATAAAGGACTATAAATTGTAAAAGATACTTTAAGATTGCCTGTCACTTTTGCCACATAATCAGAGCCTTTCTTGCCGGCAACTAATTTTATCCACTTCATTTAAAAAGGATTTTATCATTTTTATTAATTTAATTTTGCTACTTTTTATACCTTTCTATACAGTTTTGCCTTCAGGGCCTTTTTTACATTTTAAGATTATTCTGTGACGGGTTTGATTTCTTACGTTTTCAAGGCTACCACTGCCCCTTTATAAGGAATACTGCATATATTTGTTAAATATGAACTAATTTAAAGATAAGTAACATGTACCTAACTAAGTATATTATTTATACCATTGCAGGGGTTCTTTTTTGCACTTCTACCTTCGCCCAGAAAAAACAAACTGAAAGCCTGATAATTGCTAAAGGAGCCAAACCTGTCAGACTAAGCGATTCGTATTCTTTTACAGAGGGCCCGGCTGTTGACAAAGCCGGAAACGTATATTTCACCGATCAGCCAAACAATAAAATCATTAAATGGTCGGCAAGCGATGGAAAGCTTTCGGTCTATATGGATAGTTCCTTTCGATCCAACGGACTGTATTTTGATAAGGACGATAACCTCATTAGTTGTGCCGACCTCAATAATCAATTGATTGAATTTGACAAAGATAAAAACATAACCGTATTAGTCGAAAACTACCAGGGCAAGTTATTAAATGGCCCCAACGATTTATGGATTGATAAAAAAGGCGGAATATACGTTACCGATCCATTCTATAAGCGAAATTGGTGGAAGCATAATCAAATGCAACAAGATGCCCAATGTGTTTATTATTTAAGCCCCGATAAAAAACAATTCAGCCGGATAGCAGATGGGTTACTGGCACCCAATGGCATTATTGGAACTCCCGACAATAAAAATCTGTATGTTTCGGATATCAATGCTGGTAAAACATATGTTTATAAAATTCAACCGGATGGATCGTTAACTGACAAACAATTATTTATCGAAAAAGGGTCGGATGGAATGACTATTGACAACAAAGGAAATGTTTATATCACCAATGCTGCAGGAGTAACTGTATTCAATATGAAGGGTGAACAAATTGAGCAAATCCCTTTGGATGAAAAATGGACAGCCAACGTTTGTTTTGGAGGTAAAAACCGTAATATACTATTTATAACAGCTTCAAAATCGGTGTTTACGTTAGATATGAAAGTCAAAGGAGCATATTAGCGTTCGACTGGGAACAATATTTATTAATAACCATGCAAATCAATTCCTTCCGAATCAATCATGGTAACAGGTTTCCCTGACTTTTTCTGAATTACTTTAAAATGCTGTCGTTCCTCAGGACTTATTAACGAAATAGCCATACCTTGAGATCCTGCACGACCCGTTCTACCAATCCGGTGGATATATTCTTTTGGCGACCGGGGCAACTCATAATTAATTACATAAGGAAGAAGTTGAATATCAATACCCCTTGAAGCCAAATCGGTGGCTACTAATACCCGTAGCGCTCCAGACTTAAATTTCCTGAGGGCATCCATCCGAGCCCCCTGGCTATTTTTGCTATGAAAAGATGCCGCCTGTATTCCGTTCTTCTGAAGTTTGTTAACAACACTATCGGCTTTAAAAATAGAAGAAACAAAAACCAAAACCTGATCCATTCCTTCGCGCCTGATTAAATAACGCAAAAGCGGTCCTTTCTTTTCTTCAGGGACAAAATAAGCCAGTTCTTCAATCAATAAAAGATCATTTGCATTTTCCTGTATCACTATTTCAACAGGATTGTTCAGAAGAATATCCTTTATAGAAGTAACCTCTTTTGCAAGTGTCGCAGAATAAAGAATATTTTGCCGCTTGGAAGCTAATAATTTTAAAATACTGTCCATCTCCTGTTTAAATCCAAGGTTGAGCATCTTATCGGCCTCATCTAATATCAATGTTTCAACACTTGAAAGAGACAAGGCATTTGAAGTAACCAGATCAAGCAACCTGCCAGGTGTGGCAATCAAAATTTCTACCCCCTGAAGCTGGATCATTTGCGGATTAATTGAAACCCCTCCAAAAACTGCCAGCGATTTAACCTTACGAGGTAATGAAGCTGCAAACTGCCTGAAAACATCATCTGTTTGAATAGCTAATTCGCGCGTTGGAACTAAAACAAGGACTTTAATATGTCGGTTTCGCGAAGGTTTATTATTTTGAAGCAGCTCTAAAATGGGAAGCACAAAACTGGCAGTTTTCCCTGATCCTGTAGGGGCATTACAAAAGACGTCTTTCCCTTTAAGTATTGCCGGAATAGCCTCTGCCTGAACAGGAAAAGGAACTGTAAAATTTTGGTTCTCCAGTTCTTTTAATAAAATTTCAGATAACCCTAGTGACGAAAAAGTCATATTTTGAATATATATGTTTTAATAATAATCCTCAAATCGTTTCCGCAATATGCAGCTTGATTTTTTTGATGTTCAAATTACTAAAGGCGTCGGATAAAAAATTAGGTGCTTTACGAAAAAACAAGGGAATATTCTAAAATCAATTGCTATAGTGTAAAAAACGAGAGACTGTTTATACAATCCCTCGTTTATATAGTTCCAGCGGAGAGCGAGGGATTCGAACCCCCGGTACCTTGCAGTACAACAGTTTTCGAGACTGCCACGATCGACCACTCTGCCAGCTCTCCTTCTTTAAAAAGATTTCGCAAAAGTAAGCGTTTTATTGAATTTAGGATAAGGAAAACTAAATTTTCATTTCACAAAAAACAAAGCTACCCCAATTACACTTATTACTGCTCCGATAATTTCGCGAATAGTAACTTTTTGTTTGAAAATTAAAACGGAAGGTGCAATGATTAAAATTGGAACAATTGCCATAATAGTAGATGCTATGCCGGTTTCGGTATGCTGAATGGAGAGAAGTGAAAACGAAACCCCGAGAAATGGTCCAAAAAAAGAACCCAGCGCTATTCCTGTCATCCCTTTTTTATGCATAAATGCATTTTTAATCTGCCCAGCCCTGTTAAATAAAATAACAATTCCAGCAAAGCCCACAATGCCGGTAATAATACGAATTTGCGTAGCAGCAAAAGGATCGTAGTTCCCCATCCCTTTTTTACTTAAAACTAATCCCAATGCCTGTCCAAATGCTCCGCCTAGCGCAAGCAAAAACCCTTTTAACGGAACATTCAGTTTTAGTTTTTCGGTTGCCGTTGCCCTGCTAAATATTGCCAAAAAAATACCTGCAAATGTTAACGACATTCCCAGTAAATTAAATAGGGATAGTGTTTCGCCCAACAAGGTAAAACCCAAAAAGGCAGTAATGGGGGGCACAAGTGTCATAATGAGCATTGCCAAACGCGAGCCAATTAAGGTAAACGATTTAAATAAGCATAAATCGCCCAGCACAAAACCAATCAATCCTGATAAACTCAGCCATACCCATTGATTTAAAGTAGCATCTACCGGAAAGGCAATTCCTCGGTAGAAATACGTAAAAACAGTTAAAAATAAAAAACCAAGCAATAAGCGGATCAGATTTACGGCTAGTGAGCCAACCTTATTACTGGCCGATTCAAATGACAGCGCTGTAATAGTCCAGAAAAAAGCCACCATTAAAGCTGCAATCTCCCCAATATGATTCATATGCATAAATTTGACCTGAAAATTTGCTTCCAAAGTTATCGTATTATCTGTTAGACCCTATCTTTGTTAAGTTTTTATTTAACAAAAGATAATCAGGTTATACTATGAATGGTCAACCCCTACTCTATAAAATTTTAAAAGACCTTGATATTTCCTTTGAATATTATGAACATCCTCCTGCCCCAACAATAGAAGAAGCCAAACAGTATTGGGAAGATTTAGATGCAACCCACTGTAAAAATCTGTTCTTCCGAAATCATAAAGGCAACAAACACTATTTGGTTATACTGGAGCACACAAGGCAACTAGACATTCATGATCTCGAAAAGCGTTTGAAGCAGGGTAAAATTAGTTTTGCATCCGAACAGCGGATGAAGAAATATTTGGGATTATCACCAGGATCCGTTTCACCTTTTGGATTAATTAACGATATAGAAAGCCACGTTCACGTGTATTTCGACGAAAAATTACAACATGCAAAAACAATTAGCTTCCATCCGAATAATAATAATGCAAGTATAATCGTTAGTGTTACCAACTTCATAAAGTTTATGAATTGGACAGGAAATACTTATGAATTTATGAAGCTTTACGATTAAATCATTTTTCTGGTAATCTGAATATTATCTGAAATAAAATCGCATTTCGTTTATTGGTAGGTAGGACAGGGCAAAAATAATTTTAAAATATTACAACTTTTTAATAAATTCTATAGTATAAGAGCAAAAATTACAAATTGTTGAACATTATTTAAAACAACAATTTTGTTTAATTGCTCGTAATTCTTTAATTTTAAGTAATAACCAAAAAGCCCATAGAAAGCGTATAGAGAAGTTGTAGAGGGAGGTCTGGGTTTTTAATTAGATAAAAATTAAAATGGTGCAAAAAAAAATTACTGTAAAACACTATTTGAATAAAAGGGCTAAGGCTAAATCACTTAATAAAGAGAAGCACTATCCCTTGTATATTCAAATAATTGTCAATGGTAAAAAGGCTCAAATAAAAAGTAAAATCAACGAACATCTTAAAATTTACCGAAGCGACATTGAACGCATAACCAAAAACAATAAAGACTTATATGAGCTTTTATTGCAGGGCTATTTTTCTGATAAATTTTTTGAAGACATCCATCGCGTAAAATTATTTCCATTATATCACTTACTACAAGATGAGGTTGCAGTTATCACCCGTATCATAGAATATAACCAACCCTTTACAAACAAAGATTTTACACTAAATAATTTTAGCGAAGATTATACAAAATATACCGAAGAAATATCACAAAAGCTCGATAGCAAAATTAAAGCATGGTACCTTGAGGAACTAAAAAGTATTTTCCTGAAGACAATTGACCAGGACGAAAACCGGGAAGTTTTTAAAATTACAAATTACCTAATTCATTATATTAACTGGAATAATGCTTTCAGTAATTTTTATGAATCTACTTTCGAAGTGATCCCCACGGAATTTAAAATAATTGAAAACTTCCTTAGCAATGAATTGCGAATTGCCATTAAAGCCTTTCTGGCATTCCATTCTAAAGTTAATATTTTAAAACGCTTTTTCGAAAAACGCGAATTAGGAAAAATCTCTACTTTATCTTATTTAGATTGGGAAACCAATATTAAAAGCTTTGTTGAAAACGAATTTGAAGTTCTCTTTGGCGAACAGAAAGCATTGCAATATGTAATTTCACTCGACTCTATTCTTACCAGCGACTTAAATATTCCTGCAAAACAGAATGCATTATCCTAGACTATGCTTGTTCTGTATGTTTTCATCTCGCGCGATAATCCTTTCGCATTTCCTGAAAGTTCCTCTAATAGTTTCCAAAAATTTGGCCCATGATTATGTTGTTTTGTATGAGCTAGTTCATGTAAAATCACATAATCGATTAAATGCACTGGCAACCGCATTAAATGGATATTAAAGTTCAAATTTCCTGAACTGGAGCAACTTCCCCAACGTGTCCTCATCTTCTTTACTGAAACATGATTGTATTTCAAACTAAATTTCGTGGCATAAAAATCTACCCGGGAAGGCAGATATTTCAATGCTTCAATGCGTAATACTTTTTCAATTGCCTGATGAATAAATAATTGAACCTGCTCTGTTGACAGTTTGTTCTTATCACAGTAATGCACTACAATCTTTTCACGATTTACTTTTACATAAACCTCCCCCTGGTCGATTTTTTCGAAATGCAATTCATGGGCAAATGTTTTAAACTCAATATCAGGTAAAAATATTTTTTTATGAGGAATAGTTTCAATTTTTTTTAGGCTATTGGATATCCAGTCTGATTTTTCCAGGATAAACCGGATAGCATCGTTGTAGGTGAGGTGCCAGGGAAAAGTAACCGTAATAGCATTAGAAGGTCGGATTGTTATCCGTAAACCTTTCGATAGCTTGTTTTTTTTTAAAGCAATTTCTCCAAAAGCTGGATGCTGGTAATATTTCTGCGGCATAATTAATCGTCAATCAACTGAATAAAGGCGCAATTTAGTTCCTTATCGCTACACATCCGAAAATAATTATATATCTTTATCAACAATAAACCCTAAACTTATGAAAGCCGCTTTTTTTAGCATAACACTCCTTTTCTTCTGCTTTATTTCAACATTTTCGCAAACTCCCTGGACATTGGAACAATGCATTACGTATGCTTTACAAAATAACCTTCAAATTAAAGTACAGGAGATTAATATTCAATACTACAAGAACAGTTATAATCAATCGAGGCTAGGCATATTGCCAAACCTTAACGCTAACGGAAATTATTCCATATCAATGGGGCGGGCGCTCGATCAAACTACCTATCAATATACAGAGAATAAAACAGTAAAGTCGTTAAACACATCCATCAATAGTTCGGTTACCTTGTTCAATGGTTTTCAGAAAATAAATACTATTCTGGAAAACAAATACAAAGTTCTTTCGGGGATAGAAGAAGTTCAAAAATTTAAAAACGACATTTCTCTGAATTTAGCACTTGCCTACCTGCAATTATTATTGAACAGGGAATTAAGTGAAAACACGAGGAACCAGCTTGAAATTTCAAAACTTCAACAAACAAGAACACAGCAATTATATGAAGCTGGAAGTGTTCCCCAGAGCAAATATTTCGAAATACAAGCCCAGGTTGCCAATGAAGAATTGAATCTGGTAAATGCCCAAAATCAGGTAGATATTTCGCTTCTTAACCTCAAGCAAATGCTCGATTTAGACACTGTTAAAAATTTTGAGATATTAAAGCCCGATTTTTCGAATTTCCCAATTGCTAATATTACTTCCTCCATAGATGAAATATATCAGCAGGCAATAGTAAATTTACCGCAAATTAAACAAGCCGATTATTCTTTAAAAAGCTCAGAAAAAGCGTTGAAGGTTGCGAAAGGAGGTCGCAGTATTGCCCTTTCCCTTTCGTATTCGTATGGAACTGCATACTCCGATTCCAGACAAAAAGTTATTGGGTTCGATCCGAATACTAATACTCCAATTTACGCCAACTATTTATTAAAAGATCAATTTGCCGATAATGTCAGCAGCACCGTTTCGTTGGGGGCATCTATCCCAATTTTTAATGGCTGGATGGTAAACACAAACATAAGTAATTCAAAATTAGGAGTATTAAATTCAGAGTATCAGCTTGAAATTGCCAAGAAGCAATTGTTTAAAGAGATACAACAAGCGCAAACAGATGCCATCGCTGCTTTTAAGCGCTATAATGCTTCCGAAAATGCAGTCAAATACAACGAAGAATCGTTTCGAAGTATTTCACAAAAATTTGAATTGGGATTAATGAATTTTGTTGATTACAGTACTTCAAAAAATCAACTTACAGCTGCCCAATCAGATTTATTACAATCAAAATATAATTATATATTTAAATCAAAAGTTCTTGAGTTTTATAAAAACGGACAGGTTAAATTGTAAAAATATTACCTGTTATAATTTATGCTGATTTTAGCCAAACAATTTTCGACAAAAAGAAATACATAATTAAAAATATAAGAAACCATATTTCAATTTTTCCACCAAAATGAAACAGAAAAATCTTTTAAAATACGTATTAATTGCAGCAGTGGTGCTGATTATTTTTGCAGTAGTAGGTAAAAAAGCCGGATGGATTGGTAAAGAAAAGCCTACGGAAGTAACAACCGAGGTTGCTACTAAGAGAACTATAGTAGAAGCTATTACTGCCAACGGTAAAGTACAGCCCGAAACCGAAGTAAAAATAAGCCCCGAAGTATCGGGCGAAATTATTGAGTTATATGTTAAAGAAGGCGACTATGTTGAAAAAGGGAAACTTCTTCTACGTATTAAACCCGATATTTATAAAAGCAACCGTGATCAGGCAGAAGCCGGAGTAAACTCATCCAAATCTAACCTTGCAAATTCAAGGGCCCGGTTGGCACAATCTACTGCTCAGCTCGAAAAAGAGCAACTCTCCTACGAACGTAATAAGAAACTGTGGGAACAAAAAACCATTTCACAAAGCGAATGGGAAGCTGCCGAAAGCTCTTTTAAAGTTGTTAAGGCCGATGTTGAAGCGGCAAAACAAAGTGCAAATGCAGCAGAATTTCAGGTAAAAAATTCCGAAGCATCTCTTAAAGTTTCGAACGAGAATTTATTTAAAACTACCATTTATGCCCCTATGAGTGGAACAGTTTCAAAGTTAAATGTAGAATTAGGAGAACGTGTAGTGGGTACCAATATGATGACCGGTACAGAACTTTTGCGTGTTGCCGATCTCAGTCGTATGGAGGTGAAAGTGGATGTAAACGAAAATGATATTACCCGGATCTCACTTGGCGATACTGCTTTAGTGGAGGTTGACGCTTACCTTAATCAAAAATTTCAAGGCGTTGTTACTGAAATAGCAAATTCTGCAACCACAACCGGCTTAACATCCGATCAGGTTACAAATTTCGAAGTTCGGATATTCCTCTTGGCTTCCTCGTATAAAGCAATCACCACCCAGCAAAATCCTAATCCCTTCAGACCAGGGATGTCGGCTACCGTGGATATACAAACCGAAAAGGTATTCAACGTAATTTCTGTCCCTATTCAAGCTATTACAATTCTGAGAGATTCAACTAAAAAAGATAGTATTATTAATGCTTCTGTTTCAAAAAGTGAAGAACCCAAAGAAATTGTTTATGTAATAAAGGATGGCAAAGCCCAGCACAAAAAGGTGAAGACGGGAATTCAGGATAGTTATTTTATTGAAATAAAAGAAGGAATTAAACCCGAGGAAGAAATAGTTACTGGCCCTTATAGTGTTATCAATAAAAAACTTAAAGATGGAATGCTGATAAAGAAGGCAGACAAAAAGGACGATACTAAAAAAGTTAAAAAGTAACTATCTTGCGGCCAATATTATTTAAAGATGGCCCTAATTTTAAATATTGAAACCTCAACCGACACTTGCTCGGTAGCTCTTTCCAAAGATGGAAATTCAATTGCTGCATTACAAAGCAATGAGCAACGTTCGCATGCATCCGTGTTAACAGTGCTTATAGATGATCTGTTCGATAAGAATAATATTCCTGTAACTGACTTAGATGCAGTTTGTGTTAGTAAAGGTCCTGGATCATATACTGGTTTGCGTATCGGTGTGTCGGTAGCAAAAGGCATTTGTTATGGTATTCATAAGCCCCTGATAGCCATTAATACCTTAGAATGCATGATGAATGGACTGAATATTGATTTATCAGATGCATTAACATCTCTCCCAGAAAGTACCATTTTCTGTCCTATGCTGGATGCAAGAAGACTTGAAGTTTATCTGGCAATGTTTCAAAAAAATGGAACTCCTTGTTCTGAAACTTCAGCAGTTATTATTCAAGAGGATAGCTTTGCAGAAGACCTTAAAGATCATAAAATAGTATTTTTCGGAAATGGCGCTGAAAAATGTAAACCTTTAATTATAAATCCCAATGCTATTTTTTTTGATAATTTTACATTAAATGCATCACACATGGCAACCCGTTCGGAGGATTTATTTGGAAAAAAATGTTTTGAAAACCTTGCGTACTTTGAGCCTTTTTATCTCAAAGATTTTGTTGCTACTATACCGAAACGAAAAGTTTTGTAGATAAAACAAATCCGGATTAGAATCGTTATAATAATTGAAATAATTGAGTTTCATGAAGATCTTTAATTATATACTACTTAGTTTCATATTAATTATTCCCACTGCTTTTGGAGATCAAATCCCGCCGGTTTCGGGAAATTTACCATTCAAAAATGGAGAGGTATTAAAATATAATCTTCATTATGGTTTTATTAGTGGAGGAATGGCTATAATAACTCTGAAACAGGAGGCATTGGACAACAAAGATGTTTTTCATGCTACTGTTTTGGCAAAAACAACCGGTATTGTCGACAAAATTTTTAAGGTAAAAGATATTTACGAAAGTTATTTCGATTTAAAAACGTCCCTGCCATACAAGGCAGTTCGAAATGTAAGTGAAGGGAATTATAAACTTCGTGAAGAAGTAATATATAACCGATCGGATAATACTATAAATAGTGACAGGAAAGGAATAGTGAAGGTTCCTCAGAATTGTTTCGATATGATTTCGGCTTTATTTTACCTCCGTCGCATCAATTTTTCGAATTATAAAATTGGCGATATGGTATATATCGACACATATTTCGATGGGCTTTTCCCACTTTATGTAATTTATAAAGGGAAAGAAACAATTTCAACGAAAATGGGTGAAATGCGCTGTTTGAAATTTGTGCCTATTGTTGAGCCTGGTCGCATATTTAAAGAAAATGATGATATGCTCTTTTGGCTAAGCGATGATGAAAATAAGCTTCCTATTAGCGTAAAATTTGATATGATTGTTGGGTCGTTTCGATGTGATTTAGTCGAATATCAAAACACTAAATACGAGTTCAAATCCATTATTAAGAAAAAATAAAACGCAATTCCTTTTAAGATCAATTCTTGCCCTAAAAATTATTTTTGACAATTAATTATTCTTTAAATTCCTATTGGTTATTGGTATTCGTAAAATAAAAACGAAATAACTTACCCTATCTTTAAAATCTTTTCTTTGGCAATGAATTGATTTAATTATTTTTGCCGAAAATTAAATCATAACGAATGGCAACAACAGCAGATTTCAAGAACGGTTTGTGTATTGAGTATAATAACGATTTATTTACTATTGTTCAATTTCAACATGTAAAACCTGGTAAAGGACCGGCCTTTGTCCGCACAAAATTAAAAAGCCTCACAAACGGACGGGTTATCGAAAATACATTTAACTCTGGTGTAAAAATAGACCTTGCTAATGTAGAGCGCAGACCATATACCTATTTATACAATGACGAATCGGGTTATCACCTGATGCATGTGGAAACTTTCGAACAACTTTCGGTAGATAAAAATCTCATTAACACTCCGGAGTTTTTAAAAGAGGGACAATATGTTGAAGTTGTTTATCATACCGACTCTGAAACTCCTCTTTCGTGCGAACTTCCTCCTCATGTTGTATTAGAAGTTACCTATACCGAACCCGGACTAAGAGGAGATACCGCATCATCAACGGCACTTAAACCTGCTACACTCGAAACTGGAGCTATTATTCATGTCCCGCTTTTTATTAGCCAGGGAGAAAAAATTAAAGTCGATACCCGCGATAAAACTTATTCTGAAAGAGCAAAAGAATAGTGAACAAAAAAAATTGTATTTTAGCAATATAATTAAGGTTTGCTCAGGAAATTAAATTGCTGGTAGTTTCAGGTAATTTAAACTCTGTAAAGAAACATTAAACATGCTTTAGCAGTTTCTAATTCATGTTTCATTTTTAGCAGCTCTATTTTGAGCATATAACCTTAAAATAATGCTACCATGATAGAGAAGGCATCGCTTAAAAAGTTGAAAATTATAAATTTTAAGCTCAATGCATTGCTGGAAATTACCCAGGCAATTAATGCAAACATGCCTATTGGAGACCTTCTCCTTCTCTATAAAAATATACTTTTAGAGAATCTGAAAATTGGCAAAATACTTATTTTCCGCTATAATAATGGTTGGGAAAAGTTACTAAGCTCTCAATGTGGCGAAGATGGTTTACCAACGCATGTAAATATCGATGTTGAGCGTGATCTTTTAGTTTTTCAGGACATTACCTTTATTACTTCTTCCAGTAACCTTGCCCTTACTTCTTACGACATTGTAATACCGGTATTTAATAATAATATCCTGGTTGCTTATGTACTTATTGGTGATATTGAAGAAGAACAGGATGGAGTAAGTCCGGTTATAAAACACCTCAATTTTATTCAAACCCTCACCAATATCATTATTACCACAATCGAAAATGTCAGGCTATTTAAAGATAGCCTAAAACAAGCAGCCATGAAAAAAGAGCTTGACCTAGCCCGAAAGATGCAGGCAATGCTTATTCCACAAAATAACACGCTCCCCCATACAAAAGACTTGATGGTCTCTGCCTTTTACCAGCCTCATTTTGAAGTAGGAGGTGACTATTACGATGTTATTCGACTAGACGAACACGAAATTGGTTTTTGTATTGCCGATGTATCTGGCAAAGGTATATCTGCAGCTTTGTTAATGTCGAATTTCCAGGCAACTTTACGGGCCTTGTTTACAAAGGAGATTCCGTTAAGTTTTTTGATTGAACGATTAAATGAACGGGTACTTTCGAATGCAAAAGGGGAGAAATTCATCACCTTTTTTATTGGTCGCTATAACGGAAAATCGAGAGAGCTGGAATATATTAATGCGGGGCATAATCCCCCGCTATTATTTATGAAACAAACTCAAAAACTGACATTTTTACGCAGTGGATGCGTTGGTTTGGGTATGCTAGATGATATCCCATATATTGTAAAAGGAGATTTGCAGGTCACTGAACCCATAAAAATACTATGTTATACTGATGGACTGGTAGAACTGCTCGAAGGAGAAAATGTAAGTGTTGGTACTAAATTTTTGGAAGAAAGTCTATGCAACCAGGCATCAATCGAAGATAATATTTTACAGATAATAGAATATCAATCAATTAAAGATGGTAATACTGCCATATTTGACGATATTACTATGCTTGGACTGGAAATATTCTAAGTATTTCGGGTTTCTTATCCTTTGGTTCTAATAATCAACTGATAAATTCCACATTTCGAACCTAACTTAGATCTACTATTTGTATTAGGGGAGTGTTTGATGAATTTTCCGTAAATGTAATGAAAGGAGACTGTTCCTCATTAAATTCAACATCTGACCCCGTGCGAATTTCAGATCTTAAACACAAGTAATAGAAATATGGTTAACAATTAATGAGCACTTCGGTTTATCCTTTTGTTTTATAGATTAAAGTCATTATAAAAATCATAATTATCTTACTTTCCATTATTAGTATATTTCGATAAAACTTCGAACAAAACTTCCATATCAATGGGTTTTGAAATATAGTCGTCGAACTGACTGTTCAGGATTCTTTCCTTCTCACTTTTCTGCGCATATGCTGTAACAGCAATAATAGGAATGGTGTTATTAATTGCCTTAATTTGCTTTGTTGCTTCATAACCATCCAAATCCGGCATTTTTATGTCCATTAATACAATACAATTCTTTATACCTGGCCGTTCGGCGATATATTCAACTGCTTTTTTCCCGTTATAGGCCCAAATGAGTTCAGCATTGAGTGGTTCTAGCAGGTTTTGAAGAAGCTGGTAATTGAATAGTTCATCTTCAGCAATCAGGATGATACAGTCCTTTAATAGAAAAGAGGAAGTGATATTATTCTTTTCAGGTATGGGGAAATCGATCTCCACTTTGGGATCCAAAGGCAGATTGAAATAAAATGTGGATCCTTTATCCACTTTAGAGTTCACCCATATTTTCCCTCCCAGCAGGTTAACCATCTTCATGCAAATTGCCAGTCCTATTCCGGTTCCCCGATACACTTTGTTGGGATCGTTTTCAATTTTATAAAAATGACCAAAAATCTTATCATGCTCCGAATCTTCAATACCAATTCCGGTATCGGAAACATAAAATAGGGCATAATTGTCATGTATTTCATATCCAAACCGGATATACCCATTATCGGTATATTTATAGGCATTATTTAACAGGTTCGTAAATATTTGGTTAAATCGTACCCGGTCAGTAAATATTTCGAATTTATTTTTTTCCTCTTTATTGACAAAAGTTATTTCAATGTTTTTGGCGTTCTTTAAATGAAAAAAGCTTTCGAGGTTTAGCAATACCTCATCTACCAAAAAGACTTCGTTGTTTAGGTCGAGGTGATGGGCTTCTATAATAGAGATATCGATAATGTCGTTAATTAAAACCAGAAGCGATTCGCAACTGCTATTAATTATTTTTAAAAACCCGGATCGTTTTTCTTTTGTCAGATTATCATTGTTAAGAAGTCCCGAAAATCCATAAATAGCGTTCATCGGAGTTCGTATCTCATGGCTCAAATTGGCCAAAAAAGAAGATTTAAGCCTATCAGATTCTTCTGCCTTTATTTTTGCTTTTACCAGTTCATCGGTACGTTCTTCCACGATTTTTTCGAGGTGGTTGCGGTGTTTTTCAATTTCTATATTTTGCACAAAAATTTCTTCCTGCCGTTCTTCGAGCACCGAATTCATCTCACTTAGCTCATTCGTCCTTTCCAATACACTTTTTTCGAGGTGTTTTTTTTGCTTTTCGAGGAACGAAAAACGGATCCGATAGAACAGAATAAGCAGAAAAATTGCCGCTATAGCGACAATAATTTTAAAGGCCAATGTTTCCCTCCAGGGAGGATGGATAATGATATGCAATAACTTGGGCTCTTCGCACCAGACCCCATCGTTGTTGGCACCTTTTACCATAAAGGTATAATTGCCGGGTTGTATGTTGGTATATGTGGCTACTCTGCTGTTTCCACTTTCAATCCAATCTTCATTATACCCGACAAGTTTGTATTGATATTGATTTTTTTCGGGGTTTAAAAAATTCAAGGCAACAAATCGTATCTGAAAGTTAGAGTTCCGGTAGTCTAATTCGAGTGTATCAATTTCGCTAATATTCTGGAGGATAGGTTGGTATTTTTTGTTTTCGCTTATCTGGGTAAAAAGCAATTGAAAACTGGTGAAGATGATTTTCGGTTTGCTTGTGTTGAATAAAATACTGTCGGGATGGAAAAAAGTATATCCTTTGGAAGTACCAAAAAACATAACACCATCTTTGCTTTTATAAGCAGCCCGTTTTTTAAATTCAGTGCCCGACAAACCGTCTATTTCGGTAAATTGATGAATTGTCGGATCTTTTGGCAGGTTAACCCCCTGTACTATTTTCAACAAACCATTATTGGTGCTGACCCATAAATTTTCGTGCGAATCTTCCAGAATACCCTGAATGGTGTTATCGGGTAAAACATATACTGGTTTTTCGGTAAATGCAGGATTTTGTTTTGCATCAAATAGTTTCAGGCCATTATTTGCTGCAATCCAAATATGTTTTTTACTGTCTTCGAATATTGTTGTAATAAAACTTCCGCTATTCCGCTCGTCTTTGTTATAGTGATAATGTACAAAATTTTGTGTGTTATAGTTAAAGGTATTAATGGCTCCGTAGGTAGAGATGAATAGTTCGCCATTGCTTGTTTCGAAGAGCTGATTGATAAAATTGCTGTTAATACTTAAAGAATTCTTTTCGTCATTCACAAAAAGTTTAAATTTGCCCGTTTTATAGTCGTAAAGACTTAACCCGCCTCCGCTGGTGCCTATCCATAAATTTCCACGGCTATCTTCGAGAATTGAAAAGACGTTACCATTTTTTAACGACCCGGGCTTTTCGTCGGGCAGATAGCGTTTAAATGTTTGTGTTTTGTAGTTGTATTGATTTAATCCACCCATCCAGGTTCCTATCCAAAGGTTCCCTTTCGAATCTTTAATGATGGAATAAATTGCATTAGCACTTATAGAAGAATGATTGCCGGGATTATTTTTGAAATGGGTAAAAGTACCTTTCTGTTTATCGTATCGGTCCAATCCCCCTTCGGTTCCTATCCATAGATATTTTTCTTCTTCCAGAAAGGCATTTACCAGGTTGTTCTTAATGGAATTCTTATCTAAAATAGTTTCCCGCGCTATGTGAAATTTCTTTTCACGGTTGCTAAAATAGTTTAACCCACCTCCAAAGGTACCTATCCAAATATCGTTCAGCCTATCTTCGTATATGCTGAAAAGCGAATTATCGCTGAGGCTTTTTGAATCGGTAGGATCGGAGTAATAATGTTCAATTCTTAAGGTATTCGTAGAATAATAGGCATTCAGGTCTATCCTTTCGAGGCCTCCACCGGAACTTTTTACAGCCCAAAGCCTATTTTGGTAATCGACAAGGAGACGAACTATGGCTCCTTCGCTTATTTGACGGAACGATATTTTCCCTTCTTTCGGTTTCAGGAGCTGGTTTATTCCGTTCTGTGAAGTGCCTACCCAAATTTGGTCTTGTTTGTCCATACAAATCGCTAAAACATCATCACCACTTATGTCTCCCGGTTTATTGGAAGCCTTGTAAACAATAAATGAATTACTTTTTGGCTGATAGAGATGGAGGCCTTTTTTGGTACCTATCCAAATATCTGAATTGGCATCTTTGAAAATAACATTTATATAGTCGCTGCTGATAGTCGATTTATCCCCGATTTTATTTTTAAAGGTAATCAAACTGCTGTCGGGGGTGTTATATTTAAATAATCCATTATCGGTTCCAAACCAGAACTCAGAGTCTCCATTGCGCATGAAACAAAGAACCGGTAAATTTTTTAAAAGGGGATTTGCTACCAGCAACTCCAGTTTGGTATTGAAGGTGTATAGTCCCATATCGGTTCCAATCCAGAGTTCATCAGAATCCTTCCGGGTAATAAAGTTAATGGCAATATCTCCCAGGCTTTGGTGAGAGTATTGTTGTGGTCGGAAAATTTTAAACTCCGTCCCGTCGAACCGGTTAAGCCCATCGGATGTTCCTACCCAGATAAATCCTTTGTTATCGTGATAAACACATCGTACCCAGTTATTAGAAAGTCCGTTGAGGGTAGTAATTCGTTTAAAATTCAGCCTGTTCCCCTGTGAAAAGCTTTGGTAAATTTGAAAAAACAAACAGAATAAAAGAAATATTTTTTTCATTTAACGTTTATGAATCAGGAGGGAAAGCATACTACCTATTGTGTAAATAAAGTTAATTATTTTATTCAATATAGTTTCGATTCAAATTGCAAAGTGCATTTTTCAAAAACGCATCCATAGTTTTTTTGTTTAAGAATTTTTGTTTTTATTTATCCATTACAAAACTGGCGGCATTATTTGCGACAAACTATCAATTGAGTTAAGAGTTCCAATCCTCATGCTATGATTTTCGGATAGTAAGCACCACTTTTGTAACTTCAGTATGCGCCCAGTTAAGCACTTGTTGAAGTATTTTGAAAAGCTAAATTGTTTAGCTTTTTACTTAAAAGAGTATACTTTTCAGAAGACATCCTTGCATGAAACTATTACGCAGAGAAGCTCAAACGAAAGAGAGGACTTTACGATTCCGATACAGACTATCAGGAATTCACGATCCTAATTTAATAATCTAAGAATATACAAGTGAAACTTGATTTTATAGTTCTGGCAAACCAATATTCAATTTATAAATTTGCAAAGGATGCCGTATTGCCAGATTGGATTTATCGGAGCGATTTTTACTCTATCACCAAAACCCTGGATGAGCAATCGGTAGTTGCTACCCAAACTGATATTGCTACCGAAGATGTTTCGGTTAGCAGAGATTGGAGGATTCTAAAAATTACCGGAATATTAGACTTTTCGTTGGTGGGTATTATTGCTTATATAGCTGCAATTCTGAGAGAACGCGGAGTTTCTATTTTTACAATTTCTACCTACGATACCGATTATATTTTAGTGAAACACGAAGATTTATATAGCAGCACAGAGGCTTTACGGGCAAAAGGAAATACCGTTTCAATTGAAAACTAATAACGATTAAAGGACATGGACAAGTTAAATATTCTTTGGACATCGGATAATAAAGATACCTTTTTTAATATGCTGGCCATGTATGCTATTAACTCCAAAACAAAGGAATGGTGGTCTGAGGTAAATATTATTATTTGGGGAGCCTCGGCCAAACTGGTAGCAACTGATCCCCAGGTGCAATCGGAAATTATCGAAATGCTCCATCATGGGGTTTCTATTGAAGCCTGCAAGGCATGCAGCGATAATTTGGGTGTAACCCCGGAGCTGCTCAAACTTGGAATTAATGTTCGTTACATGGGCAAAGCATTGACAGATTATATCCAATCGGGGGAGAAAATATTGACAATCTGATCAGGCTATTTTTAATAGTAACTAAACATAATGAAATCAGACCAGGAGAGCGGTATAGGGTTAGATTTAGAAAAGGAATCATCCCTCTATATTTTATCCTGTAATTAACAAACTGATTTACTATGAAAACAAAAACTTTGGTAACTATTCTTCTTATTTCTTGCGCTTATTTCGTTAATGTAAGCGGACAAAACAATCCTGCTGTTCTGAAAAAGGAGAAATTCAATATCGATAAAACAGGGGAAGATGATATTGGATATACCCAGGCAGTAAAAGTGGGAAATACCATTTATGTTTCGGGTTCCGTTGGTTGGGGAAAAATGGAGGACGCCTTAAAACTTGCCTATGATGAAATAGACAAATCGCTAAAAAACTATAATGCTTCTTTTGCCAATGTTGTTAAAGAAAACCTTTATGCTACTGCTCTTGATTCGGTTATAAAATACAAGGATATTCGGCGCAATTATTATAAAAATGATTTTCCTGCAGCCACTTGGGTGGAGGTAAAGAGGCTGTATGATCCCGGACTGGTGGTTGAGGTGGAAGTGATAGCCGTGCTGCCCGAAAAAAAATAGCATGAATTTTTAAGGGAAGCTAAGCGATACAGTTTGGTAACCCCATCAAAAGCAAATATATGTTGGGTAAACAGTAATACTTGAAAACTGCGAGATAACCCTTCAGGAATTCAGAAATTGAAAAATACATGTCATTTTTTCGGTTGCAGAAACTGGCAGAAAAATTTATTCTTGCAATAAAAAACGATATGCTTACAAACGCCATGATGTATAAAGCTCTTGTGGATAAAGATGCATCTTACGAAGGAATATTTATTGCTGCGGTAAAAACAACTGGAATTTTCTGTCGGCCAACATGCACTGCCCGAAAACCCAAAGTTGAAAATGTGGAGTTTTTTAAAACGGTCAAAGATGCCATACTCAATGGCTACCGACCTTGTAAAGTGTGCAATCCGTTAGAGAAATTAGACGAAACGCCCGATTACATTAAGAAAATTTTATATGAACTTAACGCAGATCCTTCTTTAAAATTTAAAGATTGGGATTTAGTGCAACGAAACATTGAACCAAATAAAATACGTCGGTGGTTTTTAAAAAATCATGGAATTACATTTCATTCGTACCAGCGCATGTTTAGGATAAACTCGGCCTTTAAAAAGATACAAAATGGGGAAACTGTTACTTCAGTTGCTTTCGACTCCGGGTATGAGTCCTTAAGCGGGTTTAACGGTTCTTTTAAATCCATTTTCGGCGTTTCCCCTTCCAATAGCAAAAACATTCAACTATTAAACATTATGCGGCTCGAAACGCCTTTGGGAACCATGTTTGCCGGTGCAGTTGAACAAGGAATCTGTCTTCTGGAATTTTCCGACCGGAAAATGCTCGAAACAGAATTTAAAATATTGGCAAAAAGCTTAAATGCTAATATCATCCAAGGAGATAATCCACATTTTGAGCCTTTGAAAAACCAGCTTAATGAATATTTTGAAGGGAATAGGCAGGAATTTACCATTCCTTTGTTTACCCCTGGTACAAAGTTTCAGCAATCGGTTTGGAAAGAATTGCAAAATATTCCTTATGGTACAACCCGCTCGTACAAGGAGCAGGCAACTGCGTTGAACATGCCTGAAGCAGTTCGTGCGGTGGCTAATGCGAACGGCATGAATAAAATCTCCATCCTTATTCCTTGTCACCGCGTAATTGGTCATGACGGCAATCTTACCGGCTATGGGGGAGGGTTGTGGAGAAAGAAATGGTTGTTGGATCTGGAAAAACAGAATTCTAATATTTGCGATTGAATATCACTTGGTAAATCGTTTAATAAAGAATAGCATTATCAACTATTTTAACAAAAAGACGACCCGGTTTAACAAGTCGTCTTTTTATAATATCAGTGTTAGCCTATAAATTATATTTCATCCAGCTTCATCAGCTTCAGATTTTTCTCAAAGGTTTTAAGATCCATAGAAGAGGAGGGTGTAAAATGAATGGTGATGATCTGACCGGGAAGGATATCGAAGTAATTATCGCTGAAGAAACCATCGCCTTCTTCCAAACTCAGGTAGAGGTTTTTCACTAACTTATCAGCACTTAATTCGAGGATAATCTCGCCTTTTTCTTCTTTCAGCGATTTCTTAACAACCGATTTTGGAAGATTCAACTCTTTAGGAGGAAGGAAATAAAGGATATTGGTAGATAAGACCTTATCCCCTTCTTTTACTTCAGCAAATAATAAGCTGTTTTTTTGCGCGGAAACAGGGACTAAGTTTGCAAGGTCATCTTTGAAAAACTCAATGCTTGAGTTCGCTTTTAATTCCACTGGTACAGATTTTTCGAAGAGTATTTTACCTGAAAAATCAATCACTTTCATAGTTAAATTAGTGTTAATCGATGTCTGCAAATCACTCACAATGTAGATACTCAGTTTGGTGCTATCGAGATCGGGTGATACCAATACATCCGAAAAAGCCTTTTTTGCATAATATTGTTGTGCTTTCCAGCGGCGGTAATAATCGGTACTGCTCCAGGATGCAACTGGCCAGCAATCGTTTATCTGCCAGAATAAAGTACCCATACAATATGGTTTTGCCCTACGATGGGCTTCCATGGCAAACTTAATTCCTTCGGCCTGTAAAACTTGTCCAACATACAAAAATTTACGGAAATCGGTTGGAACTTTATAATCCCGCTGCATGTAGTTTTTTATGGTACCATTTCCAATAGAAGAACGTTGGTGCGCTTTCATCACATCCGAAAAAATGTCATAATCAGCTGGGATAGTATACGATTTAACCGTGTTAAATTCGGGAAACGATTGAAATCCATATTCGCTCATAAACCGGCCAATGTGGGTTTCGTATTCTTCAAAAGGTTTTTGACCCCACCAAACATCCCAATAATGGATATCTCCTGAATGTGCAGCAAAATCGGAATGCTTAAACCATCCAGCCATAGGCGATGACGGCCAGTAAAAACGGTTTGTATCGTATTTTTTCACCACTTCAGGAAGTATTTTATGGAAAATTGTGTCGTAAGCTTTCCAAATAGCTTTGCGCTGATCGGTAGTATATTGCTGTTTCCAACCCCAGCCTCCCTTTTCGTTAAATTCCTGCCAGGCAACATCAATTTCGTTATTACCACACCAAATTCCAACAGAAGGATGATTACGCAACCGCTTTACATTATCAATAGCTTCTTCTTTTATGTTCTCAAATAACGCATCATTATTAGGGTACATGCTGCATGCAAACATAAAATCCTGCCATATTAAAATCCCGTATTTGTCGCATAAATCGTAAAACACATCGTTTTCGTAAATTCCTCCACCCCATACACGAAGCATGTTCATTTTTGTATCGTACGCCGACTTCACAACTTTTTCATATTCCTGCGGAGTAACACGAGGCAAAAAGTTATCGTTAGGAATATAATTTGCCCCTTTCATATATATTGCTTTGCCGTTTAACTCCACATAAAAGCTTTCGCCGAGCGAATCGGGCTGTTGGATAATTTTCACTGTACGCAGTCCAATATTTGCAGATGTTTGGTCGATGGTGATATTGTCAATTTTCAGATCTGCTACCAGGTTATACAAAAATGATTCGCCAAGACCATTGGTCCACCATAGTTTAGGATTATTAATGGTGAATTCAACTTCGGATTTACAAAGGCCAGGATTCAATTTTACTTTACTGCTTGCGGTTATGGTTGGGTCGTTTTTACACGACAATTGAATGTGAGCGCTTCCGGTTGCAGAGGACTGGATTTCGAAAACCGCTTTTACAGTTGCTTTTTCAGGAGTAATGGTTTTCTGAATAATTTGCACATTATTGATTTTAGCATTATTCCAGGCCTGCAAATATACCGGGCGCCAAATTCCAGAAGTTACAAATCGTGGGCCCCAGTCCCATCCATAATGATAACCAGCTTTGCGGGTAAAAATACTTACTTTTTTATCGGCCAACCCCCCATTTTCACTCTGATCGTTTGTAGCCGGTAGGGCATAGCCAAATTTTTCAAGCTCTTTTAAACCAAGAGCAATGGGAGAATGGAAATAAACTTTTACGATATTATCGCCAATTCTCAGAATTTTTTTGCAATTGGCTGTCCATTCCCGAAACATATTATCGGCTTTCAAAATAAGTGAATCGTTTACATAAACATCCGCATAAGTATCCAGCCCTTTAAAGCTTAGTTCGATGTTTTCCTTCTGAATTAAGGTACTATCGATTTTCAAAGTAGTTTGGTATATCCAATCTTTTTTATCGATCCATTGCTGATTACGCTCGTTGGTTCGATAAAAGGGATCTTCGATTTTTTTATTAGCCAATAAATCGGTATGCACCGTTCCGGGAACATTTGCAGCTAGCCATTCGCCCGAATCGGCTTGTTTGAATTGCCAACCCGAAGAAATTTCAATTTTATCAATTGGTTTTAAGGTTGTCAATCTACTGCACGAAATTACAGATGCAGCCATTAATAAGATAATTGTTAGTTTTCTCATAGATTTAGCTATAAGTGAATAATGTGTTAATAGTTATTTTTTAATGCTGGAGCCAGTTACAGGTTGAGGGATGTAGCGATCATCAATGAATGACATAAACCCAAGCAATGCTCCCCAATGGTAATATGGATCGCTATTGGGGACATCATCGGCATACCCTGTAATCGCGTTGTAATTTTCGTTTACGCTTCCTTTTTCGAACCAGTTACGCATCAACAAATTGTAAGACTTTTTTACCAAATCCTTTCGGGCTTCGGGAATGTTATAATTTAGCATTCCCACATATACCAAAAAATTCATGGGAGCCCAAATACGGCCGCGCCAATAATTTTGATCGGTAAATGCTGGGTCGTTACGTGCAATGCTGGGCATTACCCATTCGCTCGAAAACTCAGCAGGATTAAAATAGTGGTCTTTCATCATTCTCTCAGCTTGTGATTGTGTAGCTGTTTGCGATAGTAGCGGGTAAAAATTAGTGGGCGACAAGCGCTCGCTAAATGTTCCGTTATCTGTCCGCTTATTCAGGAAAATTCCTTTTTGCTCATCCCAAAGGGTTTTAAGATTTTTATTATAATATTCAGCACGCGATTTAAGTTCTTTAACATCATCTTTCTTTCCAAGAGTTTCTGCTATATCAGCAAGGTTGCGACAATCCCAAATGTAAAGTGACATCAAACCAACATCCGCCAATTCCATTACATGTGTGTTTTTATTAAAAGGAACATTGTCGTACATAGGCGAATTATCAAGACCCGATTCGTATGCAGCTGCCTGCCAGTTATTTTCCTGCCATGGATAGGGTTTATCTTTAACAGGATTTGAACCCCAGCATAAAAAGCCTTCGTTATCGCGATTCTTTGGCCACCACCTGTTCCATGTCAGCAATTCGGTATAGGTTTCTTCCAATAACCACTTCTCACCATAATGCTTATACAGTTCACGAATCACAAAACTGCCAACCGGAGGCTGGCTTCTGTCAACCGATACTTTTCCGTAAGAACTTGCAAAATTTGGTATAAACCCGCCCGGTGTGATTGATTTTGTCATTTCTACAGCATTGGCATAGGCCAAATTTTTATCAAAGAGCGAAAACATATAACTGGCAAAGTAGGTATCCCAATCGAAAAGAACCCACCCTCCCCAATGCGAATTCCATGATCGGCTAACCGGACTGATAACCCTATTGTTTTGAGGATCATATATTGTATTCCATCCTAATATCGACGACATGGTGCGGTAAACTTCCGAAAGCCCTTCATAGTTCATCGCAGCCAGTTCCATTTTATTCCGGTTGGTTTGGATAAAACTCTCGATATCTTCCATACTCATGGGACTTCCGGCATAGATCCCGATTTCACCTGAGAGAGGTACCGCGAGATAGGGAGAATTTGAGGGAATAAAATCAGTGGTAAGTTTATTGGGTGTTCCAATCATAATTGTTTTCTCACCAGTTTCAACCAAAATCTGGTTTCCGGTTAGCGAAAAATTTCCAGCCCTATTCCATAAAATTCCCGACTCAATTATGAGGTTAGGAGCAAATTCAGTTACCTTCATGGTAGTAACAAGGGCTACCCATTGATTTCCTTTTGCAGCAGTTTGAATTTTAAAGGTATTATTATTCCACTCCACAGTAAGTTCGGTGTAACTACCATCTGCAGCATGCCAGCCCGGAGTAATTTTTTCAGGACGTCCCTGATTTACAGTTTGAAATGCCTCTTTTAGGTATGAATGTCCATTGTTTGTATTGTTTAGGCATATTGTAACAGCAATAGCTTCGGGCATTAAAACGTGCGAAAGTACACTTTCTGTGTTCCAGGTATTCCAACCGGTAGCAAGCTGGTGCTGCAAATTTTTGTAGGTGTCACTAAACCCCGCTTTTTGCGAAAATACTAAATAGGTAATTAATAAAAACGATATAAAAAATAGAACTCTCTTCATGGCAAGTTGGAAATTATCTTCTTTCAATTACAAATTAACAAAATATCTATGGCTAAATTTGAATAATACACTTATATTAAAACCTCCCCATTCTAAACTAAGGTAGTGATAGTTTTTAAAAGGGGGAAATTAAAAACATTATCAAGAAATTTTACCAAAGGAAAACCTTGCAATTAAATGAACGTTAGGCTGACAGGAGCAGTATTTTGCCTCTACTTTTCGAGCAAATACTTATCGGTGTTTTTAATTGCAGCATATGTTGAGTTCAGTGCTGCCAAAAAGCTATTATGAACATCGACGGAATTTACAACCTTCCCATCGATTTCAAGATTTTTGGTTGCACAAGCATCTCCTATCAATATGCAATTAAAGCCAAAATCTTTTGCGGCGCGGGTAGTTGCATCTATGCACATATGGGTCATCATTCCGCAGATAACCATATCGGTAATATTTTTATCATGTAAATAAGTTAGCAGCTCAGTTTCCCGAAAACTATTAGGGAAATGTTTTACTATTATTTTTTCTCCTGCAATTGGTCGGACATTTTCATGAATTTCTGACCCTTTTGTATTTGGGAGAAAAAATGTTGCTGTTGGTCGAGTTGCAATATGCTGAATATGTATTACTGGCAGATTGTCTCTCCTAAACTTATCCAAAATTTGTTTTGCATTTAGGCTGGCTTCGTAGGAACCTACCAGTGACATTGTTCCATTTACAAAATAATCGTTTTGAATATCAATTATGATTAAGGCAGTATTCATTTTTTTATTTATTGGTGCTTGTTGCGAAAAACCAAGAGTTATTGTAAAACAAGATATTACAAAAATTAAGACATTATATTTCATGGGGCTGTTGTGATTATATTATCGGTTATAAATTATTCGAATTAACGATCCCCTATTCATCATATAACCTATAAGAAAAATTCATCCTGCTTTTTTTCAAAAGTTGAATTAAACACAATTATTAAACTCACAAAAAAAAGGAACGCTAAAAACAGAGTGCTATTGCGCATACTGCCGGTAACCTGTTCCAAAAAACCGAAACTAAACATTCCCACCACAATCGCAGCTTTTTCGGTAATATCGTAAAAGCTAAAATACGAAGAAGTATCAATCGAATTTTCGGGAATCATTTTTGAATAAGTTGAACGGGCCTGCGATTGTATTCCCCCCATCACTAGTCCTACCATGGAAGCAAGAATAAAGAAATGAACGTCTGTTTGAATGAAATATGCGACCAGACAAACAATAGTCCAAATGATGAGCATGGAAATCAATGATTTTTTATTTCCATATTTAGCAGACACTCTGCCAAAAAAAGTAGCGCCAACAATTGCCAAAATTTGGATCAGTAAAATTGTAATAATCAGTTTTGGTCCGGTAATGCCTAATTCCTTGCTCCCAAATAAGGTAGCCACTAAAATAATTGTCTGAACACCTACACTAAATAAGAAGAACGATAATAAAAAAAGCCGCATCCGGTTTTGCTTTCTAACGGCTTTAAATACATTAATAATCTCATTAAATCCTTTGGTAAAGACATGGGTTTTAAGACTAAAATTCCCTTTAAATTCTTTTAAGTGGTAAAAGGCAAACTGCGAAATAACCAACCACCAAACTCCAACCTCCAGGAAAGCAAAACGAACCGCATCCAACTTTCCGGCAAATCCGAACCATTCGTATTTTTCGATTGAAAAAAGGTTGAAAATTAATAACAGCATACTCCCGGCATAACCCCACGAAAAGCCACGGGCGCTAATAATATCATGTTTATCGGGTGTGGCAATAATGGGTAAAAACGAATTATAATAAACAAGCGATCCGGCGAATCCTACCACTGCTAAAGCCGGAAGACCAACCCCTACGAGCATGTTATCACCATTAAATCCATACAATCCAATACAGGAAAGTGCTCCAAGCAAAGTAAAAAACTGCATAAAGCGTTTTCGGTAGCCACCCGAATCGGCAATACCCGAAAGCAAGGGTGTAAGAAAGATAATTAAAAGATAGCCACACGCCAGGGCATAATCGTAAAGTACGGTATTTTGGAAGCTTTTCCCGGCAAATTGAACAATACTGGAGCCCCAGGTCTGATTAGTAACTTCCTGGTAGTAGATAGGATAAAGAGCGGTTCCGATCGTTAAACTGTAGGCCGAATTGGCTACATCGTAAGAACACCATGCATTAATAATCTTTTTATTGTTTTTTTCGGGAAGGGACTGGCTCATTTTTTCATATTTGGTGCGATCATCATACCCGACAATCGCATCCAAATTTAAACTTTTCAATGAAATATCACGATTTCGAAAATCTGAATTCTTTCCGAAATCTTATTTCTTCACAATTTTACTTTGAAATTCCTGACCTGTGTCAAGCTTTATTTTTAACAAATACATCCCTACAGGTATATTCGAGCAAATGCTGCTATGATCGGAAATTGAGTAAAGTGCTTTTTCAGTGGAGCTTATATCCGATTGCCCCGTAAAGAGAAGTTTCCCGGTAAGATCGTATAATGAAATGCTGGCATATTTTGCATCCTGATCGGGAAATAATTCAACATAGAATTTTTCGCTGAATGGATTAGGATAAACAACAGCGGCATTATTTACAATACGATGAAGGTCTTCCTGCCCTGACAGAATTAGTATTTTGGGGAGGTTATTATCGATCCACCAAAGTCGGTCGCTGATCCAGGACTTTAAATTATTAATTTCCTGCTGGTATGTTTCCGGATAGGTTGGATTAGGCCAAACATACTCCCCTAAAATATCCCATCGGCTGTAATTCCTATCTTGCGGATCCTGCAAAACCAGAGCAACCGAATCAATGTAACTCTTAATGCGATCAGTTTTCAGAATAGTTTGCCGAAACTGGTTATACCGGTCGTTTAAAACACTGCAATAATAAGGATCTTCTAAAAATCGCTCCCACCAGAATGGAACCTGCCAGTAATCGTCCAAATTGAAAGAATTATTAAAAAACCAACCTGTCGTATTTGCCCCATCGTAATAATCAGCATTTCCAAACCCCAGGTTATAATCCCATAGCGGACCGGCAATCAATTTACCACCTTTATCTTCCCTGTTTTTATGGAAGAACGAACTGATCCGATATCCATCTACATTTTTTGATATTTCGTTAATCAGAAAATAATCGACAAACGAAGCTACATCGACAAATTTCTGATACCCGATTTGCGAATTCGCAAAAAAATCAGATTTCAAGGTATTTTCGAACTGGGAAACGTAGGTGGCTATATAGTTTTTTTGAACCTCTGTAATTTCATCTGGTTTTGGATAGTGATATAAAAAGTTAATGTCTTTATTCGCATGTTTTGACTTAAATTGAGAAGTCCAGCCGTCGTTATTTGTGCCGGTAGCCTTATCAATTTTAAAAATATATCCTCCGGTAATGTCTTTTCCCGAAACTTCTGTTGTTTTTAAATCCGAAATATTTACCCTGTTCTTATCTTGCTTAATCTTTTCCATGAGAACATATACCCCCTGGTAATTATTTTCCAGATAGAGTTCACATAACCGGGTGCGGGGAGCATAATGCCCCATTTCAGTTCCCAATTTATAGGCTAAAATGTCGCGCAGAAAGGTTTTATCGGAATAGGGTGCATATAATACCCAATCATTTTCAGCAGGAAGTCCTAAAAGAGAAACATTCAGGTTCGAATCTAAGGCGGTTCTGGTTTCTACCCCATACGATTTTTTGGGGAAGCTGGCAGATGATGAGCCTCTGAGTTCTATTCCAATAAAACCATCATAGTTATTAGCCGGATCTGTTATACGATTTAATATCCCTTCGCCATTGAAAATTATGGACATATGTGCTTTGATTTTCTCATTGTCTAAAATTGGCTGCCCGTTTGTATTAATCATAACAATAGGCAAATTCGAAACTCCGGTTTGCACAGGCACTCTAAACCATCCGGGCGTAGGTCCAAAAACAACCGATTGACCTTTTATGCCGGCTGAAAGAAATACAATACAGGATAAATCGGATGATGTAGTTGCATCGTTATGTACCTGAACCGACAGAACATTTTCTCCATTCTTAAGAAATTTTCTGGTAGTTTCAAAAGTCAGTAAATAACCATCGGGCCTGATATCGTTATACATCCCGGCTTCATGGGTACTTGCCGATTTTTGATTAAAGGGCGGATATTTATCGGTTAACCCTCCACCCCTGGCAATTTCCCTACCGTTAAGATATGCAACAAATGCATCATCATAATCGGCATGCAGTATAAGCTGCATAATTTTAGAAGTATCTGCAGCATTAAATGTTTTTCGAAAATAAACGCTTACCGTGCCATTGGGGACAATAGTACCATCATCGTTATCGCCATAACCAAAACCTCCTGGTCCGCTGCTCCACGATGCATCGTTAAAAACAGGATATCTCCAGTTTGTATCCGGTTCCACAGATGGTATGGTGTACTTCCAGGTATCTGATGCATTTATAATAGTCTCCCAATGATCTACAACCTGAGCCTGGCCATTGGGATTAAGAACGAGAATTGCAATCAGCACCAATAAAACCTTCCACTTCTCCATACAAGCTGATATAAATTTAAGGTTAACTACTTATTAATATATCCGAAAGAAAACAATTATAAATGAATTCACAAGTTGTTTGTTTTCATTTTAGCAACTGATATAATAAGTTAGGCCGGTATCTGTTGCAAAATTTCTTTACTAATTATTTTTCCCTTTTTTTACGCTTTAGAAAATTAAAGGTTGGTCAAACCTCCCTATATTCGTTTTAGATTTATCGAACTCAAAAATAAAACACATGATAATCATCCCTGGAAGAATTCGTCTGGCCAATTTACCTACCCGAATCGAAAAACTCGATCGCCTTTCGAAAGAATTAAATGGGCCTGCAATCTATATTAAACGCGACGATCAAACCGGAATGGAATTTTCGGGGAATAAGGTGCGGAAATTGGAATTTACCGTAAAAGAGGCAATCGATCGGGGATGTAATTATTTAATTACTTGCGGGGGAATCCAATCGAACCATTGCAGAGCCACTGCCGCTGTTGCGACCCGGTTAGGGATGAAATCGTGCCTGGTATTACGAGGAAATTCGGATTCTGAACCGGAAGGAAATCTTTTTCTGGATAAAATGCTGGGGGCCGAAATCGTTTTTATTACCGCCGAACAATATAGCCAGCAACGAAATGAAATTATGAACGAGATAAAGCTGCAAAAAGAAAAAGAAGGTTTCCGCCCTTATATTATTCCCGAAGGAGCTTCAAATGGCATTGGCTCTTTTGGTTACTTTATTGCCATGGAGGAAATTATTACTCAGGAAAAAGAATCAGGAATTAATTTCGATTCCGTAGTAATTGCTGTAGGATCAGGAGGAACTTATTCCGGGTTATTATTAGCGAAAAAACTTTTGAACCATAAAGCCGATATCGTTGGAATAAATGTTGGAGCCGATAAAACGTATTTTGAGAGCTGCATTGAAGCGATATTTCATGAAAGCACAACTTATTTGAAAAAATCAATGTATCTATCGAAAGATGAAATTAAGATAATCGATGGGTATGTAGGCAGAGGTTATGCCTTAAGCACTCCCGAAGAGCTGAAATTTATTATCCGATTGGCACAACTCGAAGGGATAATCCTCGACAATGTGTATACCGGGAAAGCCATGTTTGGATTAGTAAACGAGATTAAAAAAGGCACATTTAAAGATGCTAAAAATATCCTCTTTATCCACACCGGTGGCATGTTTGAGCTCTTTTCGCAAATGCGGCTTTTTGAATTCTAAAAGATTTACCATCTGATTTAGCCACTATGCAGATTTTTATAAAATCCCGTATGAGTTGGGCATAATCTTTCAATGCAAACCGGATAAAGCAATCAGGGAGCAATAATATTATCATTTCCATCAAATTCCAAAAATGGATTATGCGCTACCTCAAACAAGTGTCCGTCCAAATCCTTGAAATATCCGCTATAACCGCCCCAATAAACTTTTTGGGCAGGCTTCACCATGGTAGCTCCAAGCTTCTCAACTTCTGCCATTACTTCGTCGACTTCCTGTTCCGATTTGGCATTATAAGCAAGCGTAATACCTGAGAAGCCAGATCCTGCTTCGCTTACGGCAGCATCTTCTGCAAGCAGTTTGCGGGGATAAAGGGCAAATACAATTCCTCCTAGCGGAAATAGTATAAAATCGTCTGTACTGACTGATGATCTTTTCCAACCCAGCCCTTTTTCATAAAATGAAAGTGCCCGTTCGATGCTTTCAACACCCAGGGTAATAATATTTAGTTTCTGTCGCATGGCTTTGTATGGTATTAAATGATAATGTATTCAATACAAATTTATATCAAAGAAGTTCAAAACATACAGCTCTCTTTCCTTAAATGGTCAATTGTCTAATCCGCCTTTTTGAAGTAAATTCAGTTGCTTTCTGAAATGAAAGAATTTCGGAGACAAATAAAACCCTAAATTTCACCTCATTGGTTTTTATATCACACAATTTAGGATTAATTCGCCCTTCCTGTTATTTTTGCAAAAAAATAGATTATGACCGATCAGAAAATTCGCGTACGATTTGCCCCAAGTCCCACGGGCCCTTTACATATTGGTGGTGTTCGAACAGCGCTTTATAATTACTTTTTTGCAAAAAAATTAGGCGGAAGGTTTATTTTACGCATCGAAGATACCGACCAAACCCGTTTCGTGCCCGGAGCTGAGCGATATATAATGGATTCTCTCAAATGGAGTGGAATTACTATTGATGAAGGAATTGAACAAGGTGGCGAATTTGCTCCTTATCGCCAGAGCGACCGCAAACATTTGTACCGTAAATATGCCGATGAACTGATTGCCAAAGGAAATGCTTACTATGCGTTCGATACTCCCGAAGAGCTGGAGGCTATGCGTAAACAACTCGAAACCGAAAAAGCACCGAATACTTCTTATTGTCCCGCGAACCGTGGCAGTATGAAAAATTCGCTCACCCTTTCAAAATCAGAAGTGGAAGAAAAGCTTAAAGCAGGAAATCCTTATGTGATTCGCTTTAACATGCCTGCCAATGAAGAACTTTTAGCAACCGATCTCATTCGGGGCGAAGTGCATGTTAATACTTCCACCCTCGACGATAAGGTACTTTTCAAATCGGATGGCATGCCTACTTACCACCTGGCCAATGTGGTGGATGATTATCTGATGAAGATATCGCATGTAATCCGGGGCGAAGAGTGGCTGCCCTCCCTCCCGTTGCATGTATTGTTGTACCGAAGTTTCGGCTGGGAAAATGCTATGCCTCAATTTGCGCACCTTCCTTTATTGCTTAAACCCGATGGAAAAGGTAAACTCAGCAAACGCGATGCTGATAAACTGGGCTTTCCGGTATTTCCGCTTCAGTGGACTGACCCTGCTACGGGTGAAATTTCGTCGGGGTATAAGGAATCGGGATATTTTCCCGAAGCGTTTATCAATATCCTTGCCTTTTTAGGATGGAACCCCGGAACAGAGCAGGAGCTCTTTTCGATGGAACAACTTTCGGAAGCGTTCTCAATCGACCATATTCACAAGGCCGGGGCTCGTTTCGATTTTGAAAAGGCCAAATGGTTTAACCACCAATATTTAATTAAAAAAACGGATAAAGAGCTAGCCGAAATTTTTCTTCCATTCCTTCTGGAAAAAGGAGTTAATGCAGACCCTTCAAAGGTTGAATTCATTTGTTCGCTGGTTAAAGAACGGGTAAATTTTGTGAAAGAAATGTGGGAGCAGGCTTCCTTTTTCTTTATTGCCCCCGATGTATACGATGCCGAAGTAATTAAAAAACGCTGGAAACCAGAGGTGCCGGCTATTTTAAAAGAAGTTTCGGAACTGCTTTCAACTCTCGAAGAATTCTCGGCCGAAAGTATACACAACGCCTTGCATCATTTTCTGGAAAGTCGTCAATATAATTTCGGGCAGATAATGAATTGCTTGCGGCTGGCAATGGTGGGCACATCTAAAGGTCCCGACCTGCCGGTAATTATGGAATTTCTGGGTAAAGAGGAAGTCATAAGTCGTATTAGCAAGGCTGTAAATTCGATAGAATAAAACTGAATTGATCGCTTAATTTGGCATTTGGCAAATTTCGTGTAGGTTTGTATTTTTTAAAGAAGATTGTAATGAATAGCAAAGATATATGCCTCTCCCGCGGGAGTTTTAATCCTACCACCGATAGTTCTGATGTGGTGCTATCGTGTAAAGCTGTTGGATGCAATAAGCTGGATACATTCGATTGGCTCGAAGACATTCCTGAATCACTCAGGGATGGAGATGTGGTCGAAGTTCGTTTTAAAAATACCCGAAAAGGATTTTATAAGAATGTAAATAAAATTCGTTTGGTACCTGGCGATATAATTGCTGTGGAGGCATCTCCGGGTCACGATATTGGAATTGTTTCCCTTACCGGTGAACTGGTTTTACGACAGATATCGCGCACAAACTTCCGATTGGCCGATAACGAAGAAATGAAAAAGGTTTACCGCAAAGCAAAGTCGGTCGACATCGAAAAATGGATTCAGGCAATAGAACAGGAGAACCACACCATGCTTCGTTCCCGCCAAATAGCTTCCAAGCTGGAGCTTAATATGAAAATTGGCGATGTGGAATATCAGGGCGATAAAACCAAAGCAATATTTTATTACATCGCTGACGATCGGGTCGATTTCCGCGAATTGATAAAATTACTGGCCGAAGAATTTAAGGTCCGGATTGAAATGAAACAAATAGGTGCGCGTCAGGAAGCTGGACGCATCGGTGGGATAGGATCGTGCGGTCGTGAATTATGCTGCAGTACCTGGCTTTCGAACTTTGTTTCGGTAACAACCAATGCCGCCCGTTACCAGGAAGTATCCTTAAATCCGACCAAATTGGCCGGTCAGTGCGGAAAACTGAAATGCTGCATTAACTACGAACTTAAGGTTTATGCCGATGCCCGCCAGGATTTCCCTAATACCGAAATTCATCTGGAAATTTTTGATGGTACTGCGTATCATTTTAAAACGGATGTCTTCCGCAGGTTAATGTGGTATACCTTTTCGAAAGAAGATTCTGTTAACCTTGTCCCAGTGCCTGTAGAACGGGTTAACGAAATTATCAAACTGAACAAAGAAGGAGTTAAGGTTAAAAAAATAATTGAAACAGAAGAAGAACGCCAGAAAGACCTATCGTATCATAATGTGGTAGGACAGGAAAGTTTAACCCGTTTTCAGGATAAAAAGCCGCAACACCACCATAACAGAAATAAGCGGAGAAACAAGCCAAGGCCTCAAAATCCGCAATAAAGGATATTTTTATAATGCCTTAAATGACCTTTATCAAAGAAATGATACAGATGCCTACAAAAATAAAATTCAAACTGCCGGTAATAATATTATTGGCGATTGTTCTATTTTCAGGTTGTAATTCCCGTCGGGTTTTTGAAGAGAACACCACCATTCCCGATGCTGTTTGGGATAAAAATAATGTAATAAAATTCGATGTCGACATTGCCGATACTCTTGAAGCGCATAACTTATTCCTGAATATTCGCAATGCCAATAGTTACCAATACAGTAATATATATCTGTTTGTAACCACCCATTCACCAAAAGGGGCAAGTATCCGCGACACGGTTGAACTTACCCTGGCCGATCCTTCGGGGAAATGGCTTGGAGATGGAATTGGCGACATCTGGGACAACCAAATCCCCTATAAAATGAATGTGAAGTTCCCTTATAAAGGAATTTATACCTTTGAATTAGCACATGCCATGCGCAATGAGAAATTACCATTTATAATGGATGCAGGCATCCGAATCGAAAAAGCGAAATAACATAAAGAATTGTGGGAAAGAATAAATTGCAGCGGTTTGCTGAGATGGAAACATTTACCAATGTTGTCCAACCGGTTTTAGACGATATTATCAATACCGATCACCCGTTGAAAGGGAACTGGAGTTCGACGTTTTTTAAAAATACCAATCCCATTGTGCTGGAATTAGGTTGTGGCAAGGGAGAATATACGCTGGGGCTGGCACAAAAATATCCCGATAAGAATTTTATAGGGGTCGATATCAAAGGAGCCCGTATTTGGGCGGGAGCAAAAGAAGCACTTGAGAAATCCTTACCAAACGTGGGCTTTTTGAGAACCCGGATCGAACAAATAACTTCCTTTTTTGCAGCGAACGAAATATCCGAGATCTGGATCACCTTTCCTGATCCGCAAGAGAAGCGGATCCGTTCCTTAAAAAGGCTTACCTCTTCCCGGTTCCTGCCCCGATATCAGACATTTTTAAAATCACAGGGCATTATTCACCTGAAAACCGATAATACTATCCTGTACAAATATACCAGCCGGCTAGCTAAAAGCAATAAATTCAATATCCTGGTAAATACTGCCGATTTGTATAATTCCGGATTGAGTGATGAAATTTTATCCATCCGTACTTTTTACGAAAGTCAATACCTGGCAATGGGTATCCCCATAAAATATATCTGTTTCACCATTCCGCATACCAATGAAATCAGAGAGTCTTACGAGAATGAAGAAAATTCCTGATTTTTATACCCTGGTTTATGAAGTCACCAAACAAGTACCTTATGGTCGGGTAACTTCGTATGGTGCAATTGCCAAATACCTGGGAACAGCCCAATCGTCGAGGATGGTGGGGTATGCTTTAAATGGATGCCATACAACCGAAGAATTTATTCCGGCACATCGTGTAGTTAACCGGAATGGTCTCCTGACCGGGAAACATCATTTCGACGGACCAGATGTCATGCAACAACTCCTCGAAAGCGAAGGAATTGAAGTGGATAACGATAAAGTATTAAAATTCAAAGAGCTTTTCTGGGATCCCTGCCTGGAATTGGAATATTGATACACTTCTCAATTTTATTGGGATGCTGCGTTAATTTTTATCAGGTTTGAAACTATCTTATCCAATTTTCCTTTCTTTTTTTGTATGCCCTAAAATATCTTTTCGTGCAAATAATTGTTTGTAATTTCATCCAATTAAAAATTCCTCACTTAAAAGCGCACTGAATGGAGTCGATTAAGGAAATTTATCGCATCGGACACGGACCTTCGAGCAGTCATACCATGGGACCCAAAAAAGCTGCCGAGCAGTTTATTAAACGAATTCCCGATGCCCCTTTTTACAAAGTCACGCTTTATGGAAGCCTTGCCGCTACCGGCAAAGGCCACCTTACCGATGTTGCCATTCAGGAAAGCTTTGGGAAACGAAACCTTGAATTCATTTGGAAACCTGCCGAATACCTGAAACGACATCCCAATGCCTTAAAATTTGAAGCACTGAATGCCCAAAAGGAACTTATTTTGGATTGGACTGCTTACAGCATTGGTGGTGGGGCTATTATTGACGACTATACGAACTCCGAAACCCGAAAAATTTACGAGCACCGCACCATGAATGAAATTTTGCAATGGTGCGACCGCAACGGCAAACAACTGTGGGAATATGTGGATTGTTTTGATGAAAAAGATATTTGGGACTACCTCGAAGAAGTCTGGAAGATAATGGCCGCAGCCATAAAACGGGGACTAAGCGCTGAAGGGTCACTCCCCGGCGGATTACAGCTTCCGCGGAAAGCGAACTCGTATTTTTTAAAAGCAAAAGCTTATAGTGGGCCCATTCAAAAGCGGGCATTGTTGTTTTCGTATGCATTAGCGGTTTCCGAAGAAAATGCCTCAGGAGGAAAAATAGTGACTGCACCTACCTGCGGAGCATGTGCGGTAATGCCGGCAGTTCTGCTTTACCATCAAAAAACATATAAAATCAGTCATCAATCGATGATAAGAGCCCTGGCTACCGCAGGCTTAATTGGCAACCTGGTGAAAACCAATGCTTCTATTTCGGGCGCCGAAGTAGGTTGCCAGGGAGAGGTGGGAACCGCCTGTGCTATGGCCTCAGGTGCAGCAACTCAAATGATGGGAGGAAGCATTTTCCAGGTGGAATACTCTGCCGAAATGGGACTGGAACATCACCTGGGACTTACCTGCGATCCGATCTTGGGGTTGGTTCAGATTCCCTGCATCGAACGAAATGCCTTTGCTGCCGCCCGCGCGTTGAATCATAATACCTATGCACTACTATCGGACGGTCGCCACCGCATCAGTTTCGACCAGGTGGTGGAAACCATGAAAAGAACCGGTCACGATTTAGGCCGCGGTTACAAGGAAACCTCCCTGGGAGGACTGGCCCTGCATACCGGGAAGAGGAAGTAATCCTAATTATCCATTTTTTGGCTTGTTAGCTGATTTTTATTGATATAGAATACCTTATCCCGATACTTGTCAGCAAGAAATACCAAAGGCAACCTTCGTAAAGTATGATTGTTTTCATATCTTTGTAAGGACATTGAAAATTTTAACAATGAGAACAATACAATTAAATTTACCGGATGATCTTGATTTAAAAGATTCTGATCTTTCGATGATAATTGCCTCAAAACTATACGAAGAAGGTAAATTATCGTCTGGACAAGCAGCAAAGGTTGCCGGTTTATCAAAAAGAACTTTTATCGAATTATTAGGTAGATATGGTGTATCAGTATTTAGTACATCAATCTCTGACTTAGAATCTGATATTGCAAATGCCTGATATTATTATCTCTGATACCAGTTGCCTAATCCTTTTTCATAATATAGGGGAATTAGAGTTGCTCCATAAAGTTTATAATACCATCACTACCACTCCTGAAGTTGCCCGGGAATTTTCAGAAAAATTACCCGAATGGATAAAAATTGAAAGAGTTAAGGACAAAAAATATCAGGAATTCCTGGAAACGCAGGTTGACTTGGGAGAAGCAAGTGCTATTGCTTTGGCAAAAGAAATGGATTATCCGTTATTGTTACTTGATGATTTAAAGGCGAGAAAATTAGCTGTTAATTGAATTTAAAATTTACAGGTACACTTGGAGTCATTCACAAAGCAAAACAAATTGGACTTATAGATAAAGTGAAGCCTTTGATTGAAAAACTACAAGCGACTGATTTCAGAATTTCTGAAAATGTTCTAAAAGAGTTGCTTAAGAAGAATAATGAAAGTTTTGATCGTTAATTTTTAGAATAGATTAGAACAGATATCTTTTATTTAAGACTTGGGAATTAATGTTCATCCTTCCTTTCTCAGCTTCATTTAAAATTTATCAAACTTAACTAAATCAAAAAGCATCGTATTAATAATGCTCTTCCTCCGAACCATCTAAAAAATGCTGAAAAACGTCCACCATATTGCTATCATCTGCTCCGATTACCAAAAATCGAAGCGGTTTTATACTGAAGTCTTGGGGTTCGAAATTATTCGGGAAGTATACCGGCACGAGAGGGAGTCGTATAAGCTCGACCTGGCACTGAATGGAAATTATGTCATCGAACTATTTTCGTTCCCTGCTCCTCCTCCGCGGGTATCGCGTCCCGAAGCAACCGGCATGAGACACCTGGCATTTGAAGTCGAAAATCTCGACGCAGTCATTAAAAATCTGCAATCGAAAAATATAATCGTGGAGCCGGTTCGGGTCGATGAATTCACCCATAAGCGATTCACTTTTTTTGCCGACCCCGACGATTTACCTATTGAACTCTGTGAACAATGATACCCATGGATGCTTTTATAGCGCAATTTTCAGCAGGCTTTTTTCATAACCAGGAGAAAGATCCATGGGAAATTACTTCCAATCTTACCAACATTATCGAGGCACTATTTCGGGAACTCGATGCCGGTTATACCATTGCCAATGGCATAGCCCTGCACAAAACGGCCATTATAGAAAGCAACGTTGTGCTAAAAGCTCCGGCAATTATTGGGGCGGACTGCTTTATTGGAGCAAACGCTTATCTGCGAAACGGGGTTTATCTGGGCAAATCGGTTAAAATTGGAACCGGTTGTGAAATTAAAACCAGCATTATCTTTGACAACAGTGCCATAGCACATTTCAATTTTATTGGCGACAGCATTATTGGCAGCCATGTCAATTTTGAAGCAGGGGCCATCGCCGCCAACCATTACAACGAAAGAGCCGATAAGAAAATTTCAGTTTTCTATAATGCTGCTCGAATTGAAACTCATTGCGAAAAATTTGGCTCTCTGGTGGGCGATCATTCTAAAATTGGTGCAAATGCAGTACTCTCTCCAGGCACCATCTTAAAGCCTCAGTCTATCGTAAAACGACTGGAATTGATAGAACAGAACTAATATTAACGCTGAATGATCAGGCTTTATTAACCCTGTGGGAGCTTCCATGCTCAACATGCTCCTCGCAAAACCTGCACGAAACCAAAAAGCAATTCACCCGTATTATGGTTTTCAAAATATTCAATGATTGATTCAAAAATCGGTGTTCACCCAAAAATAAGCGTATGAGAAAACTTTACATTCTACTTGCTTTTTTACTATTAAGTATTTCAGCAAAATCACAACGATGCACCACTCCAATTCCAGCAGTGGCGCTTCAGCAACAAATCAGACAACTGAGCGCTATCCGGGGCGATCAAAAACGGCTCGATATGGCTACCGAGTTTGCCCGGAGAAATTGCCTGCTAGCCTATCAGGTAAAACAAGTAGCCGGATTATTTAAAGATGATATCACCCGCCTGGAATTTGTTCAGGATGCCTATCCTGCTATTTTCGACAAAGAGAATTATTACGACTTATACGATGCTTTTGCTTATTTTTCAACGGCAATGCGCTTTCACGATTTTATGGAAGCTCAAAACCAGCGTGGACGGCATCAAGATCAATACTACGATGAATCAGACAGACCATACACATTTCCCAATTATAATTACCCGTCGTACGAAAGCTACCATGAGCAAACCCCTTGCAGTCAGCCCCTCAGTGACGAAGCCTTTTTCCGTCTCCTTCGCAATGTGATGACTCGTAACGATGATGAATCGCGCGTTACAGCAGCTATTCAGTTGGTCGAAAACAATTGTTTGACTGTTGCTCAGATAATGAAAATGGGAAGCCTCATTGAAAAAGAAGCGAAGCGCCTCGATTACCTCAAACGCTCGTACGATTATTCCTACGATGTTGGCAACTTTCAATACAGCAATCAATTGTTTAAAGAAAAAACATACTCTTCCGATTTCGATAATTTTATGCGCGACCGCCGAAGCCGGACAGGACGACCAGATCAGGGACGCGAGCAACGCGACCGCAACTGCCGGATTGCCGAAACAGAATTTCAGGAAATATATAATACCATTAAGGGACAATCCTTCGAAAATACCCAAGTCACCATGGCAAAACAAATTGTTCGTACCAAACAATGTTTTACCACACTTCAAATTAAACGACTCATTGAGATTTTCCGTTTCGAAAACACCAAACTCGATATGGCAAAATATTGCTATGCGTTTTGCATCGATAGGGACGACTATTATAAAATAAACAGCCTGTTTACGTTTTCCGGTTCGGTAGATGAGTTAACAAAATTCATCAATGAACAGGAAAACAATCGCTAAAAAAATCTTCGAACCTCTTTAATTTATTATATCGACATCCTTTCAGCCCTTTGTGGTTCATTTTAACCGCAAAGGGTTCTTCATATATGAAAATTTCATTCGTCTAAATATTTAGTTTCTCTGGGGTACTCAGCGCAACTCTGCGTAACAAAAAAATACAAGCTATTAGGCAGAGGTTCGCGAGGAAGGCGCCAAATTCGCTAAGCATGGTATGTATTATTCTTAGCGTATCTCTGTGTTACTTAGCGCAACTTTACGTAACAAAAAAAATACAGGCTATTAGGCAGAGGTTCGCGAGGAAAGCGCTAAGTTCGCTAAATATGGAAAGATGAGATTAACCATATTAGCAAGCTCCCCTATTCATCCTATCCGATTTAAAATCGTATATCCAATTAATAGCTGTACCTTCTCCCACAATTGTTTTGAGAAAAACAGGCGCAGAATTCAGTTCTTTATATACTTACCAATAGAAAGGGAAATAATATGTGTTTTTCAGCCGAAGCAAGCTTTGCAGGAGGTATTATTATTTCGACAATTGGTATCGCTACCGTTACAAAAGTTCACAACCCCTCCCAATTTGTATTTGCAAGTATCCCGCTGTTTTTTGGTCTCCAGCAGTTTGCCGAAGGTATTTTGTGGTTAACATTGCCCCGACCCGAATATATTATCCTTCAAAAAGTGGTTACCTATTGGTTTTTAATTATGGCCGATGTACTTTGGCCGGTGATAATTCCGTTGGCCGTATTGCTCATGGAAACAGACCTCAAAAAGAAACGGTTTTTATGGATTCTGTTCGGGCTTGGATGCCTGCTGGGGTTATATTATGCCACTTGCTTATTGCTACTAAATGTGAACCCAAAAATTATGGGATACCATATCCGCTATAATTCGGACTTCCCCCAATCAATTGCCATGGTAGCCTTTGTAATTTACCTGATTGTAACCATTACGCCGTTGTTTATTTCGAGCATCAAACGGACCCGCTATTTGGGAACCTTTATGTTTTTATCGTGTGTGGTAACTGCTATATTCTTTACCCAATACCTTACCTCGGTATGGTGTTTTTTTGCAGCCCTCATAAGCGCTGTAATCTTTTGGATCCTCCGCGATTCGAAACGGAAATTCAAATTTGATGCGTTAAATTTGCTGAAAATCAATTTAAAATAACCTGAATCTATTACAGGATTATTTGCATGACGGTAATGAGTTGGCTTTTGTTTAAGAGTTACTTCGAGGTTGCTTATTAATCGTTTGCAAATTATACGAAACATAGAAATCGGGTAACACTGCTTTATTATCTTTACGCTATGGCAGATGTGCACTCACCCGAAGTTCGCAGTTACAATATGAGCCGTATCCGAAATAAAGATACAAAGTCCGAGAATTATTGTCTGTAAATTCCTTTTTCATTTTAAATAGCAATAAACTCAAGCAATATTAAACTTACTAATAGATACTATTCTAAAATAATTCTGTTTTCTATTCTCAAAATATATCCTGTTTCATTGAGAAACCTATCCATCCTGACAGCTTGACTTGTTCTCGCTTTAGGATGTTCATTGTTAGCAATATATGCTTTTTTTATAGAATAATTCTCAGCTTCACTGGTTATCTCGAAATACTTTAGAGATGACCTGATTTGCTGTTCTCCATCCTGCACCCAGTTACTACTAAAACCACCAATCTCTTTTAGTTCAACAAATATTATGGTTGATTCATAAACCAAAAAACCATCACAGCGTTTATCCATTTTGCCATCAGACCTTTTAGTCTCAATACAATTATCAATAGCAGTAAATATTACATTAAAAAGGTATTCATTAACTACCACTGCTATCCATTTTGTTCCATCATTTTCATCGAGATATGCACGTTGGTTTGGTCTATCATCACAAAGGCCAAAGAGTTTTCGGTTAGTTTGATCTTTGCACCTATTCACAAAGAAATTAATAATCATAGTTTTTGCTGAATTTCCAGAAGTTGCGCAAAAAGCTCATTGCTTTCTCCAAGCCTTTCGTTTAATTGGTTTTCATCTGATGGGAGTCCATTGTATGTTTGAAGTTTTTTTATTGTTCCATCAATTTCATCCAATTCATAAATTGTTAAATCATTTTGATTGATAGTAGAGTCAAGTGGAACAATTTTATTCAGTTTGTCTTTTAAATCTTCAGCTTCTATTATTCCCTTTAAAGAATTCGCCTTAACTGCAATTGTTAAATAGTTAATCAAAAATGGGCTATGAGTTGTCATTAATAATTTATTGCCTTCATCCAAATTATTGTATTCCAGCAGACTCTTTAAGATCTCCCATTGAGAAGAAGGATAAAGATTTAACTCAGGTTCTTCAACTATATTTAAAAAACATTTATTATAGTACCTTGTCCGAATCTTATCAATCTCATCATTTTTATTCAGTAACTCTATTTTGTTATTAAGCATTATATCTGAAATCTCTTTATTCATTCGAATGGATTGAGTAACGCTCAAATTCTTCCTTTGAGATTCCTCATCTTTGAAAATTGAATTAGATAAATGACGTGAAACTAAAAACAGCGGCACTAATGATTGAAATCCACTAGATGCTTCAAGTAAATTTATTTGATGCTCTTTACCTAAAATATATGAAGTGTCAGTATTTTCATCGTAGCCATAGCTATATTTTTTAAGAGGTAATCTTAATTTTTTACCATTCAATTGTTTCTGAGCTGTTTTCAATTCCACGGCAAAATCAAATAAATTCCCCGGTAATCCTTGTAATTCAAAAGCATTGCTGATTGCCCCAAAGAAATTTCTTTCGGCTGGTATATACATAATTTTAGGAACCAGATATTTACCTTCATTAACTTCATTAATATCTGGATATTCATAATCAGGATTATACAAAATATTATATCGTTCTCCCTTGTATCCAATAAAAGTATCTTTCGAAAAATAATTCTGAATCTTCTGATAGGAGAAGAATTCTTTAAACTCAGCAAAAGATATTTTCTCTTTTTTGGTATCTCCTCTATTTATGGATTTTTCAAGCCAGGAAAGAATTGAAATGGTTTTGGTAACTGTACTCTTTCCACTTCCTTGATTTCCAGTAAATAAAGTAACCTTGTTAATATCCATCCATCCATTGTTTTCAAGGTAGCCTTCTTTAATAGGTCCGAAATTTTTTATCCTGATTTCACTCATTGTCAAATTCTTTGAATTCAAATGTACAATATTTTGATTTTACCTCAATTTCTTAATCAGCAACTTCTGTTTATAATTTTTCAAGGTTTGCTCTTCTTATCTTCGAGTTTTAATCGTAAAGATAATTCTATAAAGGGTAAAATCACTAATGGATACCTTTGCAAAAAGGAGTTAATTTTTCGAAAAAGATGTGTATAATGTCAATAATGAGCTTTATACTAATATTTTAGAGCTACTTGCACTATTCCAATTTCTAGACTACTCTACTTCCTTCTTCCAAAAATTTCCCTCCCCCCTTTCCTATCTCCGCATAATTCAATAAATTTGATTATTACAAACCGTATTTAATACGCTTACTAACTAATTTACTAGCTATGAAGAAATTTACAAACTTATCCGTGCTGGTCCTGGTAATTGGTTTTATAATGGTGGCGGGTTGCTCCAAAAAGTATCCCTACCCTTACCAAAACCCTGACCTATCGGTAGAGGAGCGGGTAAACGATCTGGTATCTCGCATGACCCTCGAACAAAAAGTATCACAAATGGTCGCCGATGCAAAAGCGATCGACAGCTTGGGTATTCCTGCCTACCACTGGTGGAACGAATGTTTGCACGGAGTAGGCCGCGCAGGTATTGCTACCGTTTTTCCGCAAGCCATCGCCCTAGGCGCTACCTGGGATACCTCGCTCATATATAACGTAGCTGATGTAATTTCAACCGAGGCCCGCGCCAAACACCACGAATTTGCCCGTAACAATAAACGGGGCATTTACCAGGGATTAACGTTCTGGTCGCCCAACATCAATATATTTCGCGATCCCCGCTGGGGAAGAGGTCAGGAGACCTATGGTGAAGATCCTTACCTTACTGGCCGCATCGGTGTTAAGTTTGTAGAAGGCCTTCAGGGGAGCGATCCAAAATACTTTAAGGTAATTGCCACCGCAAAACACTATGCCGTTCACAGCGGTCCGGAACCTTCGCGCCATGTGTTTAATGCACAGGCAAGTGATCAGGATTTATGGGAAACTTATCTCCCGGCATTTGAGGACCTGATGACAGAATCGAAAGCCTATTCAATTATGGGAGCTTACAACAGTTTTCGCGGCGAGGCATGTAATGCCAGCAGTTTGTTGTTAGATACCATTCTCCGCCAGAAATGGGGCTTTCAGGGATATGTAGTTTCGGACTGCGGAGCAATTGACGATATTTACCTCAACCATAAACTGGTGGCCACCCAAGCCGAAGCTTCTGCCCTGGCAGTGAAACGGGGTTGCGACCTCAGCTGCGAAACTGCTTATTTGTCGCTTACCGAAGCAGTAAAAAAAGGGTATATCACCGAAAAAGAAATTGATATTTCGGTAAAACGCCTGATGACAGCCCGTTTTAAACTGGGAATGTTCGATCCTGCCGAAATGGTATCGTATGCACAAATTCCGATTTCGAAAAACGATTCGCCCGAAAACCGCGAACTGGCTAAAAAAACAGCCCAGGCTTCGATGGTATTGCTAAAGAACGAAAACAACACGCTGCCGCTAAAGAAAGAATCTATAAAAACCATTGCAGTACTGGGATATAATGCCAACGATGTGAGCGTATTGTACGGAAATTATAACGGCACTTCATCCAAACCGGTTACAGTGCTCGATGGGATTAAAAATAAGGTGGGTGCAGGAACAACAGTTTTGTACGAACAAGGTTGTCCGCTCCACGAGACTTGGCTAATGACGCTCGAAACAGTTCCGGGATCTGTATTATCCGTTGATGGAAAACCTGGGTTGAAGGGTGAATATTTTAACAATGTAAACATGGAAGGGAAACCACTGCTTGCGAGAATAGACACAGCCGTTATTTTTGATGAAACCAGTTTGCAGAAAATTGCAGGATTGAACACTGAAGATATTTCTATTCGCTGGACCGGAAAACTCCGCATTGAGAAAGCTGCCGATTATCAACTCGGGGTAAATGGCGACGACGGTTACCGCCTGTTTATCGACGGCAAACTGATTGTGGAGAATTGGGACAAACATGCTGCTGAGTTAAAATATAAAAAAATAGCACTCTCAAAGGGGCTGCACGATATCAAAATTGAGTATTTCCAGGCGGGTGGAGGATATTTTGTTTCGTTAGCCTGGGCTCCCGAAGCAAAAAGTCAGGCCGAGATTGAAAAAAGCATGTTCAAACGGGCATTGGATGCAGCCTCAAAAGCCGACGTGGTAATTTATGCGGGAGGAATATCCCCGAATCTGGAAGGCGAAGAAATGGGTGTTGACCTGGAAGGCTTCAAAGGAGGCGACCGCACCTCACTTAATCTGCCGGCCATTCAGGATCATTTACTGAAAGCTCTTAAGGCGACCGGCAAGCCCATTGTATTTGTAGTGATGAACGGAAGTGCCCTGGCCATCAACTGGGAAGATGCCAATATTCCGGCTATTCTTGAAGCATGGTATCCCGGCGAAGAAGGTGGAAATGCAATTGCAGATATTCTCTTCGGCGACTATAACCCTGCGGGTAGGTTACCGGTTACCTTTTACAAAGGAGTGGATCAGCTTCCTCCTTTCGAAGAGTATAGCATGAAAAACAGAACCTATAAGTATTTCACCGGCGATCCGCTCTACAAATTTGGATACGGATTGAGTTATTCCACCTTTGCATACACTAATTTGAAGGTTGCCGAAAAGATAAAAGCTGGCGATGAAGTTCATGTAAGTGTCGATGTGGAAAATTCCGGTAAAATGGATGGCGACGAGGTAGTTCAACTTTATATTCGTCATCCCAAAGCAACGGTGGTTACTGCAAATATAGCGTTACAAGGATTCCGGCGGGTTCACCTGAAAGTGGGCGAAAAGAAAACAGTTACCTTAACCCTTAAACCAAAACAGTATTCGGTATTTATGGAGGGAAAGGGATTTGTTGCAGAACCGGGAATTGTGGAAATATCGATGGGAGGAAGTCAGCCGGGCGATGCAAAAGCTAAAACCACCCAAACCGTAAAAGGGCAGTTTGAAGTAATAGCTCGTTAAAAAAAGAATATTGGTATTGTACTTTCTCTTTGGTTCTCTGTGTAACCAAAAATTACACAGAGTGACACAGAGCAGGCACAGAGAAATAAAATCTCCTGCTTTTAAGACCATCTTTGGAGAAAATGTAAACCAGGATTCGATATTTTAAACTCTGTGAACCTCTGTGGCACCTCCGTGATTCTCTGTGCAACCAAAAATTACACGGAGAGACACTGAGAAGGCACGGAGATACACAGAGAATTAAAATCCTCTGCTTTTAAGACCTTCTTTGGAGAAAATGTAAACCAGGATTCGATATTTTAAACTCTGTTGCACCTCCGTGGTTCTCTGTGTATCCAAAAATTACACGGAGAGACACTGAGAAATAAACTTTTGAAATTTTTTGTTTTAACCATGCTTGGAATTAGTAGAAGGTTTGAAGAGATCTCAACTTGTCTTGAATATTTTGAAACTCTGTGAACCTCTGTGACTCCTCCGTGTTTCTCTGTGTAACTATAAATTACACGGAGGGGCACAGAGAAGGCACAGAGTAACACAGAGAAATAAAATCTTCTGCTTTTAATATCATCTTTGGAGACAATGCAAATGGTACAAAGTAATCCGAATTAGCCCCAGATATTCTATACTCTGTGAACCTCTGTGACTCCTCCGTGTTTCTCTGTGTAACTTTTAGATTACACAGAGGGACACAGTGAAGGCACAAAGAACCATAGGGAGATTATTTTTATATACTATATAAAAAAATTATAATTCTCGATTTGAGTAATATATAACCTTAAATATTAAACAAAAGGCATATTTTTCTGTTTTACTTTTTTTCAACTGCTAAAAAGAAATACCATGTTAGAAAATTTGTTGCAATTAGTGAAGGATAACGCTGGTCAGGCTATAATTGACAACCCTGCCATTCCAAACGAAAAAAACGATGCGGCCTGTGAAACTGCTGCAAACTCTATTTTTGATAGCCTAAAGAATGTTGCAGGTAATGGCGGGATAGAATCCATTGCCACCCTGTTAAACAGTGGCGGGAATGCCGGTTCGCATCCGGTGGTAAACCAATTGTCGAATAATGTTGCGGGTGATTTAATGAAGAAATTCGGCTTAGACAGCGGTGCGGCCGGTAATATTGTGAGGCAACTGATACCAGTGGTGATGAACAAACTGGCACATAAAACAAACGATCCAAACGATAACAGTTTCGACCTGAAAGGTATTATCGGATCCCTTACCGGAGGAAAAGGCGGCGGGGATATTTTTGGTGCGGTAAAGGGGCTTTTTGGGAATTAAGTCTGTGAACCTCCTTAGTTCCTTCGAGTTTCGCCTGAGTTTGACACCTAAAACACCATGACATGCCTGTAGGCCTCATAAACATTAGGGTTATTTTTCAAAAACTCAAAAATGTAGTGCG
>JFJP01036972.1_pt2 | contig 78069 bp, 53 predicted proteins | sample 431651 | NCBI WGS metagenome assembly JFJP01 (sample SAMN02602958, study PRJNA72255) | Microbial mat metagenome, whole genome shotgun sequencing project. | biome: fresh water; feature: sink hole; material: water; isolation source: purple microbial (photo- and chemosynthetic) mats found in... | reverse complement strand
CCCGCAAATCCTCGACATGAATGAAAATGCAGCTAAAATGCTTGGGTATACCAAGGAGGAAATGATAGCAATAAACCCAAACGATTTAGAAATAGGTTTAACTCAGGATAAATTAAACAAACGTATTGAGGATTTGAAAACCAAAGGTATTTCGAATTTTGAAACAATCTTCCGGCATAAAAAAGGGTATGATTTGCATTGTGAAGTAAAAGCAATGGTAATAAATTACAATAATAAACCCGAAATACTAAATATTGCCAGAGATATTACCAAGCGCAAAAAGACAGAAGCTGAGCTATATGAAAGGGAGACTAAATATCACGATCTTTATACACTTTTGCGGTTAATGAGCGATACTATGCCAGATATGCTGTGGGCGAAGGATTTAAATAATCGGTATATTTTCGCCAATAAAGCTTTGTGCGAAAATATACTAAGCGCATCAGACACCTCAGAGCCTATCGGCAAAACCGATTTATTTTTTGCACAACGCGAACGCGATTTGCATCCCAACGAACCCAACTGGCATACCTTTGGCGAAATATGTGCAGATACCGATACCATCACCCTGCATGAAATGAAAAAAATGCAGTTCGATGAATATGGGAATGTAAGGAATACGTTCCTTTTTCTGGATGTACATAAGGCGCCGCTATTTGATGTTGAAGGTAATTTAATAGGCGTTGTAGGGTCCGGACGCGATGTTACCAGGCAAAAGTTGGCTGAAGAGGAACTTATCAGGGCCAAAGTAATAGCCGAAGAAAGCGAAGAAAAATTTAGGCTAATGCTTAAAAACTCAAATGATACCTTTGTTTTAATAAATGAAAAAGGAGAACAAGTTTATATAAGCGATGCTGCATTGCGAGACACAGGGTATTCCATTGAAGAATTAAAAGGGCCGATTCAAAATGTAATTTATCCAGCCGACTTAGGGAAAGTTATTGATGCATTTAATGAAGTATTATCAAAAAAGGGAGACGTAATTCGGGTACAATACCGGCATAAGCATAAATATAAAAAATACATCTGGTATGAAGCTGCCGCGCAAAATTTTATCGACAACCCTGCTATAAAAGCGGTAGTTGTCAATGTGAGAGATATAACAGCCATAAAAGAAACAGAAAAGGAATTAATCAAAGCCAAAGAGAAAGCCGAAGAAAGCGATCGGTTAAAAACAGCTTTTCTTCAGAATATGAGCCACGAAATTCGTACTCCCATGAATGCCATTATGGGCTTTTCGAGCTTATTGGTGAAAAACTATAATAACCAGCTCAAACTGGAAAAATTCTCCACAATCATTAATCAACGGTGTAACGATTTGCTCGATATTATTAACGATATACTCGATATTTCCAAAATTGAATCAGGGCAATTACCCGTTAATAGAGAGGAATGTAACTTAACCGACTTATTTACTGAGCTTCTTAACTTCTTTTACGAGTACCAAAATAGAATTGGGAAGCAGCATATTCATTTTAGTTTGAAAGCCCATTGCAATAAATCGGATAATATAATTATTACCGATAAGGGCAAGTTGAAACAAATATTCATTAATCTTATCAGTAATGCTTTTAAGTTTACCGAAACAGGCACAATCGAAGGTGGGTGCAAATACGATTCAAACCATAATCTTGTGTTTTATTTGACCGATACAGGAATAGGAATTCCACCGGATAAACAAAATGTTGTATTTGAACGTTTTGCCCAGTTACATCAAGGCGATGTCCGAAATATTGGGGGAACAGGTTTAGGGTTATCAATCGTAAAAGGTTTGGTTAATCTGTTAGGAGGGGATATATTTCTGGATTCAGGACCAAATAAAGGCTGTTCTTTTTCATTTACAATTCCATATATAGCATCCCAGGTTTTACAAGTTGAGCCAATTATAACAGAGCCGCTCTATTCCAATAATATTCGCAATAAAGTGATCCTGATTGTTGAGGACGATCGCTATAATGCTGAGTATTTAAAAGAAATTTTGTCGGATAACGGTTTAAATATCCTACTAACTGATAATGGCCGCGAAGCTATTGAAATTTGCCTTTCCAAAGCAATCGATTTAGTATTAATGGATATTCGGTTGCCCGATATGAATGGATACGAAGCCGCAAAAGAAATTAGGAAGCATAAGCCACATTTAAAAGTAATAGCTCAAACAGCCTATGCTGCACAGGATGAAAAACAAAAAGCATTTGATGCGGGATGTTGCGATTATGTAAGTAAGCCTACCCGGCAGGATTTGCTGTTATCGGTGCTTAGTAAGCATCTATCCTAGGGAAAGTGTAAACCAACGGATTCTCCTCTTAGCTTTGCAGGTAAATTCGCTGTACTCATTCTTTGACAGCTTGCCCGCATTCGATTGGCTAATTAATCACAATAGAATACCCCTCTGCAGAAAAATCAAAATACTAAACAGCGTTATGTTATAAATCTGCATTTATATTAATGAAAAATATAATTGATGATTTCGAAGAAAGACAGAAACCAGTTTGAGAAAGATTTATATTATCAATATGCTGATTATATGTATACCGTATGCTATAGATATATTGGGAACAGAGAAATTGCGGAGGAGCTCCTTAATAATGGATTTATAAAGGTCTTCGGGAATTTTGAAAAATTTGAGGACCGTGGGCAGAATAGTTTGAGAAGCTGGATTAAAAAGATTATGATAAATGAATGCTTAATGTTTTTAAGGAGTAAAAATGATCTTGAACTTGTAGAAATTGAGAGTTTAGACAAAAATTTATATTTGATTAATCCCGGTAATGAAATCGATGATCAGATTTTTTCCTTAATTAAAAAATTGCCCACAGGATATAGAACGGTTTTTAATCTTTATGCAATAGAAGGTTATTCTCATGCTGAGATTGCTCGAAAGTTGAAAATAAAAGAAAGCACTTCCAGGTCACAGTTGACTATGGCAAGAAAATTTTTAATAGAACATCTGATAAAAATTGGATACGATGCAATTGGAAAATAACATAGATACCTATATTAAGTTTCGAGTTGATTCGAGTACTCTTTATTTAGATAAGGAGAAAGCATGGAAGAAACTTGAAAGCAAAAGAATAATTCTTACAAAAAAGTTATATTCTGTTTTATCAGCAGTTGCTGCAGTTTTAATACTTGGAATTATAATAATACCCTATAATACTACTAAGGAGAACTCAAATTTAATGAGTGAGTTTGAAAAAAGACAAAAACTCATTGAATATGAAAGTAAAATTTCCGGGACATATATTGAGACACAAATATGTTACGATTGTTCAGGCAAATTTTTAACGACCCAGGTTAAGCAGGTACCTGAAAATCAGATTATATTAAATGTTTATTAACTTAAAATTTCAAGAAATGAAAATAATAATAATGTTTGGTTTGTTAACGAGTTTATTCTGCTGTTGCAGTCGAAATTCAGGTATCAAAAAAAATGAGGTCCTTGGCTCCGAAGTAAAAATATGGTATGTAGCAGGATTGGATAATCCCCAGTCGCCAAAAGAATGGTTAAGCGGATTGGATTTGGAAAAACTGATGACAATATCATTTAAACCAATTCTTGAAGGTCGGATAAGCGTTTATTCGCCTGATCAAAAGTATTTTGTTGATAAAAAAGTTCCTTTGGAAAAGATTAAGGATCAGCTTGGCTGGACCAAAGGTGTTACAAATTATTCTGAATTGAGCGAGCTATTTTTTCATGAAAAGTGGGAAGCTACAAATGATTTTAAATCATTTAAAAAGGAAGTTGTGTTTTGGTGTCCTATTCAGGTTTGGAGCCCCAATGGATCAGCAGAAGTAATCAAAAGGTTGAGCTTTTATGTAAAACCAAATACATTAGATAAAGGTGAAATAGTTGCAAAAAGCATATTTACTGAATTTGATTTTTCTAATACTTCAGGCTATCCTTATTGGTATGGTTTTGATCCATTAAAATATGTTAATTCGGTTATTGATCAGATTCAGAATAATAGCTTAAAGGCATATGACCCTATACACCTTGTCGATAAAAGCTTTATTTATTTGACTTATGATGAGTTAGAAAAATTATGTGGCCAGGATTTGGATTCTGAAGATTTACGCAACAATGTCAGTTCATTTATTTTTGAGGAGAATTGGTACATTAGCCCAACCTCACTTAATATTTTTAAAGAGGTTAAATCAATCGGATTTGTAAAAAAATATTGGGCAGATGGACAGCAACAGTCTAAAATTCTGTTCTTCATAAAGCTTGATTAGCTATTATGCCTAAATTATATAAATATTATGTGGGTAGCTATGGTATATTGGTATTTCAGACCTGCGGATAGAAAAATCATCGGGAAGGACAGTTAATCCATAAATGAAAAAGTGAATCCCATTGCAGCAATGGAATAAAACAATTTTCGGTAATTATTTGTTTAACACACTGATTTACCGGAAATAAAAAATATAAACAGCATGAATAGCAATAAAAAGGTGTTGTCACCCGAACAACGCGAAGAACTACTCAACCTATTGAGAGTCCGTTTTGAGAAAAACATGAACCGCCATAAAGGTCTTGAATGGGCTCAAGTACAAGCCAGGCTTGAAGCTAATGCCGAAAAATTGTGGTCACTCAACGAAATGGAACGTACTGGCGGTGAACCGGATGTTGTGAGTCTCGATACAAAGACGGGTGAATACATTTTTTACGATTGTTCAGCCGAAAGTCCAAAGGGCCGCAGAAGCGTTTGCTACGACCGTGAAGCGCTCGAATCAAGGAAAGAACATAAACCGGAAACCAGTGCTTTAGAGATGGCAGCAGCCATGGGCATTGAGCTCTTAACAGAAGAGCAATACCGGGAATTACAGTCCCGCCAAATGGCAGGAGAAAATTTCGACACCAAAACATCAAGCTGGGTGAAAACACCAGAGGATATTCGAAAACTTGGTGGCGCACTCTTTTGTGATTGGCGCTACAACCATGTTTTTGTGTACCATAACGGTGCAGAATCGTATTATGCTGCCCGGGGATTCCGTGGCTCGCTTAAGGTATAATTCCGGAAGGGATTGCTCAGTCGCCGATCTGGTGTATTCCATGTTCCCCCAAAAATAGTTAACGAATATCACATTCAATAGGGCTGTGGTATTAATCCAGCGATGCATGCATCCTGTTTTGGGGTTTCGTGATACATTCTGGAGCATCTATCCGCTGTTTACAATTCCGGGAATCGTCACAATGTCGCAGTTTTACAATTCTTCCCTGTTTTTTGAATATACTTTCGCATTGTTCTTTAATGTTTAATTTAAAAATGATGACAATGAAAAAGTTAGTTTCATGGGTTGAGATTCCGGCAACAGATTTTAAGAGAGCCGTTAAGTTTTACAGTACTATTTTGGAAATTGAGTTGCAAGAGATAGATTGTGGAACGGAGAAAATGGCTTGCTTTCCTTCGGGCGAAGGGGCTATATCTTTTGCTCCGGATTTTAACCCTTCCAAAGATGGGGTGTTGGTAAGTTTAAATACCGAAAATGATTTAGATAATACCATGCGTAGAATTGAGAAAAATGGAGGGAAGATAATTCAGCCAAAAACGAAAATTCAGGCTGAAAATCGCGGCTATTTTTCTCTTTTTATTGATAGCGAAGGGAATAAGCTTGGCTTATATGGAGATAATTAGTAGGTGACTTTATGGGATTGTGATTAAATGTCATTGACTTAAGGTTCTTCGACCCCAGTTGGGGGTCGGATGTTTATAGAAATGCTTGCATTTCTATAAACCGATGACTCCGGAGGAGTCAAACTAATATGCTTAAGTCAATGACATTGGATTGTGATTTTTAAATTGGTAATCACAACCCCATCTTTAAAAGTTTGTAATTTTACCGAAATAAAATAAAGTGAGCTATCATATCTCAAAGCCATCAGTTTTTTTATCTCAATATGTAAAACAATATTGGGCAATCGAAGATTGTTTGCCCATTGGAAACCAACATATACAGCGAATAGTTCCCAATGGGTTAATGGAATTGATGTTTTATTTAGGCGATAAACCAAAAGCATTGGACGAAAACAAGCCTCTTTTGGAAAACACAATTCTGAGCGGTCAGCAGAAAAATTACTACGACATAGTTGTTTCGGGGAAACTATCGCTGTTTTCAATCTCCTTTCAACCGTATGGTGCAAAACTATTTTTTGATATTCCCTCAAATGAATTTTTCGACCAAAATATACCCTTAAAATACCTCTTAAAAGGTAAGGTAGCTGAACTGGAATTCGAGTTATATGAATCGGTAACTTTCGAAGAAAAAATTGAGGTAGTCGAAAAATTTCTTTTCAGTCAGTTACAAAATAGGGCAAGAGAATATGAAGTAAACCGAATTGTTAATAGCATAGCATTAATAAACCTATCGGGCGGTTTAATTGATATTGATGACCTTTCTTCATCGGCATGTTTAAGCCGGAAGCAATATGAGCGGATTTTCGCTGAATACATAGGTTCTTCGCCTAAACAATTTTTAAGAACCGTACGGTTTCAGAATACATTGCGCGAAAAGCAAAGGAATAAAAGTATTAACCTCACGGAATTGGCCTATACTTGCGGGTATTACGATCAATCGCATATGATAAACGATTACAAATTATTTTCCGGTAAAACACCAGCACAATATTTCTCGGAATGTGAACCATATTCGGATTATTTTCAATAGATTATGGTAATCTAATAGTGCAAAAGCTATTATTTCTTTCAGGTTATTAATATTTTGAATCATTAAGGTGGAATTCTTTTCGATAATATAGAATCGAAAGTAAAAATTGCCTTCCGAAGTGTTGGTTACCCCGACTTATTATTCTAAACGCTAATAATATCTGTCTCAATAGAATCCATTTGATACGGCATGAATTTTGAGAATGAAAAACACAGATAAAAAAACAGTTTCCTATAAGTTTTCTATTTTTTTGAGAGATTGGATCCTTTTAAATTTGAAATTTAGTAGGATTAATTCTGATAACTAACCTCTTTCCTATGAGAAATACAATCGTTATAATCGCACTTATCAGTTCGCTTTCATCTACTAATTGCCAGACATTTAAAGGTACTGTTTATGATCGGTCAACCGATAGTACTTTAAGCTTTGCAGTTATCTACATTAGCGGAACATCCATAGGGACCGCAGCAGATAAACATGGTAATTTTAAGCTGGATATATCCAAATACAGTTCTATGCCAATTACAATAAGTCTGATTGGCTACTACTCCACTACAATATCTGAACACAGCAGCAATAAAATGTATCATATTTATCTTTCTCCAAAAATAAAAGAATTGAATGAGGTTTTAGTTAAAGCAAAAAGCAATTGGAATAGAAATTTAAGGATATTTAAGAGAGAATTTCTAGGCGAATCTGAAAATGCATCAGAATGTGATATTCTTAATGAAAAAGACCTCCGTTTTCATTATAATCCTGATAGCGGAGCATTAAGCGCGTTTTCTTTAAAACCAATCCTTATTCATAATAAAGCGCTAGCTTATACTATCACTTATTACCTTGATAAATTCAATTATAGCAGCACAACCAATGAATTGGGGCAACTTACGGAATCATTCATTATGTTAGGAAACTATTTGTTTAAAGATGAATTATTAACACTAGATGAATCCGAAAGAAGGCAAGTTGAGGAAAGAAGAAAAAGCACATACCTTGGCTCTCGGATGCATTTTTTTAGGCTACTTTACCAGGGGAACTTAATACAATCTCGAAAATATCATGTTTTGCTTTCAGATGATAATCTTTTATCCAAAAGTTTTTCTATTGGATCAAAAGCACCAATTTATTCTAACTCACTTGTATTTAAAAATGATAGTAGTTCTGGTTATATTAAAAATAAGGGAGATTTAATTGTTAAATACAGATTGAATTCTATTATAACTGTAAAAATGGATTCTGTTTACTTTGAAAAGGATGGATATTATGATCCAATTGGTGTAGATTTTTCAGGGGCAATGTCTAAACAACGAATAGGAGACCTTTTGCCCTTCGAATACCTGATGAATTAAAAACACATGCTAATAAATTATATTTCATGCGATTAGCACGACAAATAGAAAATTAATCACCACTAACAAGCAGTTTTATAAGCCATTAAGAATTATTTTTACAGCTACTATATCCGTCTCATGGAAACTTCACTAGAACACGTTTTAATAAGCGCTTATAAAGTTGGAATGATTTCTTACATGGATGCTCATCCGGAGGATTTTGATGAGGCAATTATATTGGCAATTTCGAATAAGCAACCTTATTCCTGGCGGGCGGCCTGGTTACTGTGGAGTTGCATGGAACAAAACGATCCGCGAATACAAGGTCACATCAAAAGTGTAATTGGCACATTAACTACCAAGAATGATGACCATCAGCGGGAATTGTTTAAAATTCTACTGCAAATGGAACTAAACGAAGAACAGGAAGGGTTTTTATACAATGTTTGTGTGCCTGTTTGGGGAAAGATAAGCAAAAAACCATCTGTTCGGCTTACTGCGTTTAAGATCATTGTTAAAATAGCAAAGAAATATCCCGATTTATCGCATGAAATTAGTTTTCTAACGCAAGATCAATATTTAGATTCATTGTCTCCTGCTGCAAAGAAATCCATTTATACCATGATCAAGGATTTTACTTTGAAATGAGCCATATTGAGAAATTAACCGGATTAATTTTTGATTCTTTTGAAACAGTATATAAATTTTGCCAGCTAAAGAGTACTTTTTATGATGGTTAATCATCTATTGCATCTGATACAAATAACAATAAGACTTACATTCAACAATTATGACACAATATAGTTTTGATGCTGACTTTTTAAGCCAACTTACTTTTGAGCCATTAACAAAAGCGAATTGGGGCAAATTCGTCGAACTTTTCGGTAGCAAAGGAGCGTGTGGAAACTGCTGGTGCATGTATTACCGGCTTAAAAAAGCAGAATACCAGGAAGGAAAAGCCGACGATGGAAATAAAAATGCCATGAAGGAAATCGTTTGGAGTAATCAACCGGCCGGTATTCTTGGTCTTTACGAAGGACAAGCCATTGCATGGTGTGCTTTTGCCCCGCGCGAAAATTTTGTTAAACTCGAAAATTCACGGGTTCATAAGCGTATCGACGATAAACCTGTTTGGTCAATTCCTTGTTTTTTTATCAATAAAGACTTCCGACGGCATGGGGTTTCTACTGCGCTTTTAACAGGAGTGGTGCAATATGCCAAAAAAAATGGAATAAAAATTATTGAAGCATATCCAACAACTCCAACACAGGAAAGACTTCCTGATTCGTTTGCCTGGATTGGTTTATACAAATCGTTTGAGCGTGCAGGATTTGAAATTGTCGACCGGACATCGAAAAACAGGCCAATGGTTCGTTATTATAATGATAATTACAAAGCGGAATAGAATACTTATCCTGCGAGAACCTGAAAAAGCAATTTTTTGGGCGATCAAAGCCCACAAGCTTGGCTTGAAGAAATTCAACAAAAAAATAACAGATAGTATGAAAATAAGGCAAGAGCACGAACTTCCCGAATCAATTGAACAATGGGGTTGGAAATATCACCATTTAGGAATTCCAACCGATAAACAAATGCCCAACGAAGTATATTTACCCCAATTCAAATTTTACGTTTCGGGCTTTAGTAGCAGTCCGTTTGGCATAGAGTGGATGCGGTTCGAGAAAGATAGTCCTATGGATAAGCTGATTCAAACAGTTCCGCATATAGCATTTGAAGTAGCCGATTTAGACTACGAGTTAGCAATACACAAGTTAAAGTTGATTGCACCACTCAATCCACCGGCCGAAGGAATTAGGGTTGCAATGATTGAGCACAACGGAGTTCCAATTGAGTTAATTGAATTTACGAAAAGAGTGGAATTGTGATTGACGCAACCATGCGATAATTTTTGCATCTATTCTAAAAACTTTTATGAGAATAATTTTATGTTTTGCGCTAATTGTATTGTCGGTCTCTTGTTTGGACGAGCGCGATAATTATATTAAAAAAACTGATATTGTTCGAATAAGTGAAGAACTAATTCCTGATACATCTGTAAATCTAAATATTATTCAGATTAGGGCAAAAGCGGAAGAATCTAATGGTTGTTGGAGAGATCTTTACTTTGTTTTGGACAGGAAAAACAATTTTGAGTATAATTTATTGGCATTAGGCACTTATGAAGGCAATGGAGTTTGTCCGGATATTATGGTTTATAAGGATTCAATAATTGATTTTTTACCGGACAAGAAAGGAATTTATTATTTCCACATTGTAAAGAGTAAGGAGAAGATAACTACCGACACGATTTATGTCGAATAATTCAATAAATGCATTTCCCCCATGCATAAATATAAAGTAAATCAAAAGCTGCCGAATCTAAATACAGGGAGGGTGTTCAGCATACTTAGCAATTATTTCCATTTGAAAAAAGAACGATCTACTCAGAACAGAAGCTTGAAGCTTAAAAGCTTCATAAAGGATGATTTTTTAAATATAAGTAATCCCGATTATTCCTAAATAGTCCTGAAGATTAAGTGAAACCACAAATTGAGAAATGAGAATACTCTCCAATTAACGCTTGTATTCCCAGTCTAAATTTTTACATTTGCACATTAAGTGCTAATTATGTGATTTGAATCACACAATTAACATATAACATGTGATGTTATGAAAATTGAACGCAATATTCACCGAAAACTTATTGAGTGGAAAAATTCGCCTTACCGTAAGCCATTAATTCTGCAAGGAGCTCGGCAAGTTGGTAAAACATGGTCATTGAAGAGTTTTGGAAATGAAGAGTTCGAAAATGTTGCTTACTTTAACTTTGATGAACAACCTGAACTGAAGCAATTTTTTTCTTCTTCAAAAGATATTAAGAGGATTATTCAAAACCTTGGATTAGTAAATGGGAAAGCTATAGTACCTGGCAAAACTCTGCTAATCTTAGATGAAATACAGGAATGCAATGATGCCCTTAGCTCACTGAAGTATTTTTGTGAAAATGGACCGGAATATGCAGTTGCAAGTGCTGGTTCCTTATTGGGGGTTACTTTGTCGAGGGGAGCCTCGTTCCCTGTCGGGAAAGTAGATTTTTTAAATGTCTACCCACTTTCTTTTTCCGAATTTCTGGCAGTAGATAATCCGCCACTAGCATCCTATTTGAATCAAATGGATGAAATTACACCTATACCGGATATTTTCTTTAATCAGTTGGTTGAAAAATTCAAGATGTTTTTTATCTCCGGAGGAATGCCGGAAGCTGCAGTCGCCCTGCTGGAAAAACAGGATGTTGAATTAACTCAACAAGTTCTTCGAAATATATTAAATGCATATACGATCGATTTTTCGAAACACATTGAAAACAAAGATATCCCCAAGTTGGGGTTCATTTGGTCGTCCATTCCGTCCCAACTCGCCCGTGAGAATAAGAAATTCCTATACCAGTCTATTAAAACTGGAGCACGCGCACGAGAATACGAAGATGCTCTATTGTGGCTTTCTCAGTCTGGATTAGTTACCAAAGTTTTTCGAAATATTAAACCAGCCTTACCTTTATCAGCTTATGATGATGTAACAGCTTTTAAAATTTATCTGCTGGATGTTGGGTTACTCAGGCGTCTTTCTCTTTTAGACCCAATTGCTATAAAGGAAGGAAGCCGCTTGTTTACAGAATTTAAGGGAGCTTTAAGTGAAAATTACATTTTACAAAGTTTAGTCTCTCAATTTGAAACACCGCCTCGCTATTGGACTTCCGGAAATAAGGCTGAAATCGATTTTCTGATCCAGCACGAAAATACGATTATTCCGGTTGAAGTAAAATCAGATACTTCTGTGACTGGAAAAAGCCTGACTTTGTATAATAATGAATTTAAACCCGAAGTCCGAATCCGATATTCGTTGAGAAACCTTAAGCAAGACGATGGTTTACTTAATATTCCTCTTTTTATGGCTGACTTTACTCAGAAATTGATCGGCTTTATGAAAAAGAAAAACTAAAGTGTTAGGTAAGGGGAGGGAATTTCCCTTCTTCAAATTCAGCAGAATTAATTATAATTACAATTCAATATTAAAAATGGATTAACTTTGGAAACTTTATTGAAATCTGAAATGAATGGATGAAATATTTTCGAAAATAGGCACTACGCAAACATTAAGTCAAAAAATTGAGCGAAAAATTGAGGAGGCAATCCGGCAAAAAAAATTAATTACCGGTACAAAACTTCCATCAGAAAAAGAATTGTGTGCAAAGTTTGCCGTTAGTCGTACTGCCTTACGCGAAGCGCTTCGCCGGCTTAATGCCCGGGGCCTTATCGAAATTAAAAAGGGCAGCGGAATGTATGTGACCGAAATTCGGATCGAAGATGCTATTAATTCGCTTAACCTTTATTATGACCTGCGTTTTGACTCGAATTTAATAATGCAGATTATTGAAGTGCGCAGGATATTTGAACCTGAAATTGCACGGTTGGCTGCAAAAAACCGAAATGAAGACGATATAAAAATATTAATCGATAATTACAATGAACTGGTAAAATGCGATCCGGACAATACCCAGCTGGAAGCAGACATTATCAACCGGTTTCATATGAATATGGCCAAAGCTACCGGTAATCCTATTGTAATTATTACCATGGAGCCTATTTATTCGCTTTTACCACGAATGCGCAACCTGATTTATGGCAACATCGAAGGTGAAAAGGAGTATACCCTCAAATTTCAACTGAACCTGATAGAGGCTGTAAAATCGATGGACGAGGCCAATGCCTATAAATATTCAGTTGATTTGCTCGAACGTAACCGGGAGATTTACGATAAATACTATCGCGAAACATTAAAATAATCAAGGTAAAGTTCAGCTTTACTAAAATCTTACAATAACCTATTCCAATAATTGATGAGTGCTTGTAGCGCGTGTCAGGAATAAAAAAAGGCGGAGATGAAAGCTCCGCCTTTTTTTATGTCTATTCGAAAAATAATTTTGCTGTTCACCCAACAAACTAAATCATTCCTTCCATCGATTTTTCCAGGTCCCGGGCTTCTTTCAGAAACTCTTCCACCTTCATTTCCTTGAAAAACAGCAATCCGTGACTTGCTCTGATTTCTGAATTTGGATTGGTGTAAAAATAATCCTTACCAAGCAGCAATTGAACCATATTGAGTTGATTTACCCAAGTAAGTTGCGCTAGTGCACTGAATTTGCCATCGAGTTCGTAGCTTGGAAACGAGGCATTTACCTGGCTCAGATAACAATCGGTAAACGATTTGTCCAGTAAGTCAAGCGAATTTAATGTTACCGGAGTAATTACATTCACGTCGGCCGGATGAAATTTATACCAAACATTGCGGTATCCCCAAATCCGGAGATTCGACAAATCTTCTTCCTTGCTCCATAAACTTACTGCGTTTGCAATTGCCTGAAGAACCTTGTAATGAGTGTCGGGGCCACTGCCTTCGGGGTCGAAGGCTAAGCTGATAACTGTTGGTTTTACTTCTTTCAGTTGGTTTAGAATAGGAATAACATCGCGCTCCCTGTTTGGCTGTTCGGTGAAAATGTCGCCGGTATAAAAACCCAAACGGAGGTGGTGAACATTTTTCACCTGAACACCAAAGTGCGCCCATACCAATTCTTCTTCAAATTCGCGAACCATTCCTTTTAGTTTTTGAATTTTTGGAGGGTTCTTCTGACCACTGTAACTTTCTCGTAAAAGTGCCAAAATGCTGTTGATGGTATCTCTCAGTTCGTCTTTGCTTTTTACTCCCCAAACATCAACAATTGCACGAACCAAACGGTGCGACAGTCCACGTTTACGTTCCTGAGGCTCTCCCGAAGCTACTTTGTTAAGAAAATGATAAACATCCTTGTCCCACTTATATTTATATCCGCTTTCGAAAAAGTCGGGGTATTCGAGCATTTGTATCAGTCCTTCTTCAATAAATTTTTTGGTGTCGATTAGCGATTCGTAAATAAAATGGTTCGTTACCGCAGTAAATCCCGATGTTAAAACCGAGAAGTGCGATTCATTGTCGTCTTGCGATAATTGAGTGGTAATAGTAGGCAAAAGCCCCAGCATAATATCATCGTGGTGGGGACCGGTATGGTAATAAACCTGCTTGTTCTCGTCCTTTAATCCTCTTTCAATTTTCGATTTTATCGAATCCATCACCTGTTGAACAGTTTCATTGTTCAACTTTGGGATTAATTTACAGTAAGGGTCTGCCTTTAAATCGTCCATTACCAGATGATGACCGTATTTATTGCTTTTTATGCAAAGGTCGATAATGGCACGCTCGGTTTTTTCGAGCGACCAATTACCTGTTTTGTAATACGATTCGATGCTGTCGTTTAAAAGCGATGCGGCACCTTGTGTGAGATAAAACCGTCCTTTAGGTAATCGTTTCAATACGGAAGCCGGATAAAGCACTGAAGGCTCATTTTGTAGTGCATCTCTCACTATACCAGCCTTTGCTTCACCAGCCGCAAAAATAATTGCCACGGCATCTTTGTTATAGGTAATGGTTTCCAACCCAATGGTAATAACCAGTCGTTGGCGTGATATTTCGATCCCTCCCAGATCTCCGGCTGCAACTGCTTGTGTTTCGAAATTGGTGGAAGTTAGCCGCGAAGTCGAATAATGATCCGATCCCCGGGTGTTAAATGCGATGTGTCCATCGGGACCTATTCCACCTAAAAAGAATCCAATACCACCGCTGTTTCTTATTTGGGTTTCGTAATTGCAGCACCAATCGTCGATTTTGAAGATAGATTGTTGCTGTAATTGTTCCTTTTTGGTTTTAGCCTCCCGGTATCGAAGCGATAAATCGACTACACCATCGGGGAAAACTTCAGAAAAGTGTTTCCCTTTATCCAGTGGGATAGTATCGGAATTTATGAGTAGGGCTGTTTTGGGATTAAGGCCAAATCCTTTAATATAGTATTCGTTTACATAATAGAAGAAGCTATTCTGCTGCTGCGAATTAATGGGATAAAATTCATCGATTTGAACAAATTTCAATCCACCCAGGTCTGGTTTCTTTTTAACGGTTAGCCCATAATCGTTTCTAAGTTTTTCCCCTTTGCTGTTATCCCAGTTGTCGAGAAGGTATTGGGTCCAACGGATAAAATATTCAGGTGTTTTCCCGGTTGGCAGACTGATGGTACCTTCGGGGTTTTCGGCTACCCACTCCAAAAAGCGCAATGCTGTTAAGAACCCTAATTTGGGGAAGTTGTCAACGGTAATGTAAGGGATTGCGGTTGATATTGATTTAATTCCCTGTAATTCAATAAATCTCTGTTCAACTTTCGAGAGATTTAAACTTTCAATTTTGTAATTTTTCATATAGATGATTTATGAAATGATAAATTGTAAGCAAGTGGCTGAAATGGAAATTATAAACGTTTTTTTATGACTATTGTTTATTTGCAGCGTTGTCGGGAATTGATTTTAAATTGTTTTTATAATTCTCAATGGCTTTTTTTACGGAGCCATATTGGAGCAGGAGTTCTTTGGCCAAAATCCGGTCAATATGAAGTTCTTCAACAATCATTCTTGTTCCGCGTTCTATAAGTTTTTTATTGGTGAGCTGCATGTTAACCATTTTGTTCCCTTTAACTCTTCCAAGCTTTATCATGGTGGAAGTGGTGATCATGTTCAGGATCATTTTCTGGGCTGTGCCTGCTTTTAATCGGGTGCTACCGGTTACAAATTCGGGTCCTACAACTGCTTCAATAGGAAATTCGGCAATCTCGGCCATTTTGCTGTTTGGGTTGCAGGTAATGCAGCCAGTTAAAATATGGTATTCCCGGGCAATTTTTAATCCGCCCAAAACATAAGGTGTTCCTCCTGATGCCGCTATTCCTATCAAGGTATCGTTAGTGCCGATATTAAATTTCTGAAGGTCGTCCCAAGCTTTTTGAGGATCGTCTTCGGCAGATTCTACTGCTTTGCGCAAGGCAGAATCGCCTCCCGCAATAATTCCAATTACCATGGTGTCGGGAACCCCAAATGTAGGAGGAACCTCAGAAGCATCTAATACTCCCAGGCGGCCGCTGGTTCCGGCACCTATGTAAAAAATCCGTCCGCCTTTTTTCATCCGTTCCACAATCCGTTCTACCAATTCCTGAATTTGAGGAATGACACTGTTAACGGCAAGGTGTACTTTTGCATCTTCCTGATTAATATTATTGAGCAGTTCTAAAACTGACATTCCTTCTAAATTGTCGAATAGCGAAGGCGCTTCTGTAATGTTTATCGTAAGCTCTTTTTCTTTAGAAACTTTCATTATAGTTTAATTGATAGTGTTTATATGATACGTTAGCAGTCCCTCCATTGGAGCCTTTGTAATTTGGCCGGCCAGTAGGTTAAATTTATTAAGCGCCATTATTAACTGAGGTTTAAAAACCACGGCAATACTGCCTGTAAAATGAATAGCAGATATATGAACATCTTTGTATTGTAAAATGTTTCGGGAGATAAACTCTGAAAAGCCAAGCAGAACGAGTTCCTCAATTTCGGGAATCGCAATATTTTGTGAAATAAACTTTGTGAATTGCGCTAAATATCGGTTAGGATATGGCTGTCTATAAACCGCATCTAATATTTCAGCAGCATTTAGCTGGTAGGTATCGAAAAATAATTGTTTAACAGGATTGGGAAGTTGATTCTTCAATATATTTCCGACGAGCCTTTTGCCTAACTCGGCACCACTTCCCTCGTCACCCAGAATATATCCCAGTGGGGCGACATTCGAAATTATTTCTTTTCCATCGTAGTAGCACGAATTCGATCCGGTTCCCAAAATACATGCAATTCCGGCATTATTTTGGCACGAAGCCCTTGCGGCTGCTAACAGATCACTCCCTACCCGAATATTGGTTGTGTTAAATACTTGCTCTAAGGCAGCTGAAACAATGGTGTTTTTTTGTAGATTAGCGCATCCTGCTCCATAAAAATATAGGGTGTCTACTTGTAGTATAGCATTTGAATCGGTTGTCGATTTTAGAATTTGCACAATGCTTTCGGTATCCTGAAAATATGGATTTATTCCAGGTGTAATAAAGGATTGAACTTTTTTATTGTTGCTTAAAACAGACCATTCGGTTTTGGTGGAACCACTGTCCGCCACCAAGATATTTGCCATAAAAAAACGAAATTTAATAAATAGATGATATATTGTTAAAATTTGATAATTAGTTATTTAAATATTAGTTTATTTGTTTTATTTTGAAATATAAAGAAACAAAAATATAAAAATTAATTAATATTGCATACGTAATATGTAACATGTATTACAACTATAGGAAATATTAAAAAGACTTTTTATTTTTGATCCGATTTTCATTGATATAAGTTAATCATTCAATTTGAAATCCGATGTATGTTTATTTGAGAATATGTCTTTTGTTATTCGTAATATTTGCATCTTTAGCAGCTCAGGATATATTTGCTCAATCCGGTAAGACTGACAGAGCGCATAAAAAGGTAGAAAAAAGACTTTCTAAATGGCGCAGGGATACCACCAGCCTAAAAATCTATAAAGCTATACCTGTTGATTCATTCGAAGTTTCACCCCTCCATAAAAATATCCAACTTTTCTTTTCTCCCTATCTTTCGTACCTCCCTCTCCGCGAAAGTGATTGCGATCTTTTGAACCAATCTGTTCTGCATAGCTTGAGAAATAGATTTAAGCGGTATTCCCTGCAAATTTATTCCGGGGGGTATTTAATTAACGACTTAATTCCGAATATATGGAGAACAAACATGCCTGTAGATGAAAAACGAAAGCTTAAATATGTCTCTTCAAAAAATCCGCTTGCTAGGCGACTTGATGCTGTTCAACCAACTTTGGGACTAAATAATTGCAATATTGCTTTATGGCAAAGCCATGGTTATTTTTACGAAAGCTCACTCGATCGTTGGGAATTTCAACGCGCCCGACTATTTGGTACCGTAGAAGATTTATATACAATGACCTATGTTTTGCCTTATTTGGTACCCATGCTCGAAAATGCCGGAGCAGAAGTGTTTTTGCCCCGCGAACGCGATACCCAATCGAACGAAGTGATTGTAGATAACGCAACAACAACAAATTCTCAATTTATATTTTCCGATGGGTTGAAGTACGACATCTTTTCCAAAGGCTTTTCTGCAAAAGATACTTTGTTCCCCGGCGACAATCTTTTTGAACAAGGCAATTCCCTGAAAATAGTTCCGCCAATAAATGGTACTAAAAAGGTGGAATTTATTCCAAACATCCCTGAAAAAGGAAGCTATGCGGTATATGTAACCTATATTCAGGATACCTTAAATAGCAAAGAAGTGGAATATGTGGTGCAGCATTCGGGAGGGAAAACACGGTTTCTGGTAAACCAACAAATGGGTGGAAGTACCTGGGTTTATTTGGGAACATTTGATTTTATGCAGGGGTTGGATGCGCAAAATGGCTCTGTATCTATAAATATTAGCGGAAAGGAATCCGGTTTTATTTCAGCCGATGCTGTAAGATTTGGCGGAGGCAAGGGTAATGTTGCCCGAAGGCCTGCAAATGCTATTGTTGGAGTAAATGGACTTTCCACTTCGAATAACCCGAATTCCGAAACATATGAATGGAAGCAGAGCGGAAAACCAAGATACATGGAGGCTGCCAGGTATTACCTTCAATATGCCGGAATGCCCGATAGTTTGGTTTATACCCTGAATAAAAATAAAAACGATTATGCCGATGATCTGCAGTCGCGCGGAGAATGGGTAAACTACCTGATCGGGAATTCGAAACCGCAATATAAAACCAGTTTTAAGAACGGATTAAACATTCCGATCGACCTGACGCTGGCATTTCATACTGATGCGGGTGTTACTCCCAACGATTCGGTAATTGGTACATTGGGGCTATACAGTTCCGAAAAAAACAACGGAATTTTTCCCGACGGACAATCGAAGCTTACCAGCCGCGACCTGACAGATATTATCCAAACGCAACTGGTAGACGATATCAGGCGGTTATACAACCCCATATGGAACCGCCGTGCTATGTGGGACAGAGGCTATTCTGAGGCATTTCGGCAAATTGTGCCTGCGATGTTACTCGAACTACTTTCGCACCAGAACATTGCCGACATGCGGTTTGGCCTCGATCCGAGGTTTCGGTTCAGCGCAAGCCGGGCTATTTATAAAGGGATGCTCAAATATCTGTCATATCAGCAAGGACGGCCTTATGTAATACAACCGTTGCCTGTAGATCATTTTTCAATTACATCGAAAGGAAATAAAACTGTAGTATTAATTTGGAAACCGGTTTTCGATTCACTTGAAATTTCTGCCAAACCCGATAAATACAAAGTTTATAAAAGGGTCGGCGATGGAGGATTTGATAATGGCACACTGGTGGAAGATACCGTTTTGCAAGTAACGCTTGAAAATTACGACCAACTTTATAGTTTTAAGGTAACTGCAGTGAATGCTGGTGGAGAAAGTTTTCCCAGTGAAATTTTGTCGGCAGGGTTTAAGAATGAAACAGCATCGACTTTATTGGTGGTAAACGCATTCGACCGGATAAGTGGCCCGGCAATTTTCGATACCGGAAAGATGGCAGGAATTGCCTGGTGGGACGATCAGGGGGTGCCCGATAAAAGCGAGTTAGGATTTATTGGAAACCAATACGACTTCGACCGGAAATCGGAATGGCTCGACGATGACAGTCCCGGGTGGGGAGCATGTTATAACAATATGGATGGCAAAATAATCCCCGGTAATTCATTCGATTTTCCATATATTCATGGCAAAGCCATGCTCGCAAACGGATATTCCTTTGTATCGGTGAGCGATGAAGTTTTTGTGGGAAAGCAATTCAATGCCTCTGCCTATCCAATCATTGATGTTATTTTGGGAGAAGAAAAGTCAATTCCCAATTTTAAAAACCCGAAAGAATTTTCCTTCAAAATATACACCCCAAATTTTATGGATAAATTAAAGGAAGTTACTGCTCAGGGCAACAGTGTATTTCTTTCTGGGGCTTATGTAGGAACCGATTTGTTGAATTCAACTGATTCTATTGCTGTAAAATTTGCAAACGATGTATTGCATTTTTCGTGGCGCACCAATCATGCTTCCAAAGAAGGAGAGGTATATGCGACCGATTATGCAAAACCTGGTTTAACCGGAAAATGGAGTTTTAATGCTGAATATGATCCTTGCATTTATACCGTAGAAGCTCCCGATGCTATTGAACCCGAAGGCAAAGGTGCCATTACCGCCTTTCGGTATTCCGATAGTAACAGCAGTGCTGGCGTAGCTTTTCAGGGGAATTATAAAACGTTAATTTTGGGGTTCCCTTTCGAAACAATACTGGAGGAAAATAATCGGAATGGATTAATGAAACAGGTTTTAGACTTTTTGAAGAAATAGTAATTAACTAAGATAAATATTGATCATATGATAACATGTTTTTTATCAGCAGCTCCAGCGGAAGATTTGGCTCATAATGTGAATGTTTTGAAGAAAACAGGCTGTATTTCTAAAATTAGTGCTGTCGGAAAAGCAGAAATAAATGATTTGGGAATTGATGGATGGATAGCAGCCGAAAGCCTGTCAACCACATCTGCCCTGAAAGAAATAGCAGCGAAAGCAACTTCCGAATTTACGCTGATTTATACCAAAGCATTGCCTTTTGATATCGGTCAGTACGCCTTGGAGCGTATGATGCATGTATGCAACGATAGCGATGCCGGAATGGTTTACTGCGATTATTTCGAAATAAAGGAGGGAGTGCGCACTCCGCATCCGGTAATTGAATACCAGGATGGAAGTTTGCGTGACGATTTTGATTTCGGCTCAATCCTGCTGTTTAAAACGAAAGCTCTTAAGGATGCCATAGCAAGGATGACTGTCGATTATAAGTTTGCCGGATTGTACGATTTGCGCTTAAAAGTGTCTCAAACAAACAAACTGGTTCATTTACCCGAGTTGCTTTATTCCGTGATAGAAACCGATGTCCGTAAATCGGGCGAAAAAATGTTCGACTACGTTGATCCCAAAAACCGTCAGGTTCAAATTGAAATGGAGCAGGCATGTACAATGCATTTAAAGGATGTTGGAGCCTGGCTGGCGCCTGAGTTTACAAAAATTCATTTTAATGAGGGGGATTTTCCTTTCGAAGCTTCCGTTATCATTCCAGTTCGAAACCGGGTTAAGACAATTGGTAATGCTATAAAATCGGTATTAAGTCAACAAACCAACTTTCCATTCAACTTAATTATTGTCGATAATTTTTCTACCGATGGGACAACTGATTTGATCCGGTCGTTTGCTCAGGAGGATAAGCGGGTAGAACTGGTTATTCCCGAAAGAAAAGATCTCGGTATTGGCGGATGCTGGAACGAAGCCATTATGCACCCAACCTGCGGTAAGTTTGCTATTCAGCTCGATAGCGACGATTTGTATATCGACAACCATGTTATCAGTCGCATAGTTGCTGCATTCTATGAACAAAATTGTGCTATGCTGGTAGGTTCGTACCGCATGGTAAATTTCAAGCTCGAAGAAATACCTCCCGGTTTAATCGATCATAAAGAGTGGACTCCCGGCAATGGCCGGAACAACGCGCTTCGCATAAACGGATTGGGAGCTCCCCGTGCTTTCTACACCCCTGTTATTCGCGATATAAAAGTCCCCAATGTTAGTTATGGCGAGGACTATGCCCTGGGGTTGAATATCAGTCGTAAATACCAGATTGGACGCATTTACGATCCCCTCTATTTATGCCGCCGATGGGACGAAAACTCCGATGCCTCGTTGGATATTATCAAATTAAATGGACATAATTTTTACAAAGATAAAATCAGGACATTAGAATTCTGGGCCCGGCAGCAGTATGTTAAAGGTGGGCAACTAGTGAAATGTTAACTTTAAATTGGCGAATTAACCCCAACACCTTTAAAAGGGGCTATAACCTTGTACGGAGGGAGTTTCCCCTCCCCCCGATAGCTATCGCGGGTAAGGAGGGGCAGGGGAGGTAGTTTTGATATTTTGTATTTGACATGACACTAGTTTAATACAATAAAAGCTAAAATTTGGATTGCATGCGGTTTTTACAAATTTTTACATGGAACCTATAAAAAACATAAATCACTTTATCGAAACCCAGCTCCCGGAATGGGAGATGGCCTCATCAAATTATAACGACCTTAAAAACGTTAAAACAAAAACATTTTTGTTTAACGGATTTGAAATTTTGGTTCAGTTTAATCCTAAACGGATAACATCATCTGCCGCAAAAGTCGATGTGAAATCTATCGAAGCGCGGCCCTGTTTCCTATGCGCACAGAACCGTCCCATGCAGCAACGCAGTCTGCCTTTTAAAGACGATTACCAGATATTGGTAAATCCATTTCCTATTTTCCCGAGGCATTTAACCATTCCAAAGGAGCAGCATACAGACCAGCTTATTCAGTTACATTTTGGAGATATGCTCGATCTGGCATACAGTCTGGACGACTTCGTGGTTTTTTACAACGGCCCGAAATGTGGTGCATCTGCCCCCGATCATTTTCACTTTCAGGCGGGTTCCAAAGGCTTTTTACCCATCGAAAAAGACTTTCATAACACAGCCCTGGTTGAATTAGTAAAAGTGAAACAGGAGGTGAAAATTTACCAGTCGAAAGACTATTTGCGGTCGGCAATTACCCTTCAGAGTAGCAATAAAGAAAGCATTGCCTTGATTTTTTCTGGATTATATAACGACTTTCATCTGCTTCAACCAACCGAAGTGGAACCCATGTTAAATATCCTCGCCTATTTCGAAAAAGGAGAATGGATAGTTCATATCTTCCCGCGGATATTGCACCGTCCAGCTCAATATTTTGCGCAGGGAGAGGGGCAAATTTTACTGAGTCCGGCGAGTGTCGATATGGGAGGGGTTTTTATTACTCCAAGGGAGGAAGATTTCAATAAGATTTCCATGGATGACATTGCGGATATTTTTACACAGGTTTGTATGGACGAGATTACCCTTCACAAATTAATTAACCGGATTTGAAATAAATAAGCACCGATGAATATTGATGTAGCAAAAGTTAAAATTCGTAAAGTAGAAGCCGCCGACATTGAAACAATGACCGAATACCGTATTGACTACCTTACAGAATTGCAAGGGGAAAGGGGCGACGAATATAAAACAACCTTACGGAAAGACCTCAATAATTTTTTCAGAATGACCATTGATAAAGGGAGTTTTTTTGCGCTGCTGGCTGAATACAAAGGGGAAATACTTGCTTTTGGGGCAATGGTAATCAAGCTTATTCCGGGCGATTTTAATCAATCTTCGTACATTGAAGGCGACATCCTAAATATGTACACGATACCTGTAGCCAGAAGAAAAGGAATATCGTCGCTTATTCTTACCCAATTATTAGCCGAAGCCCGGAACATGGGAATAAGCAAGGTGGCATTACACACCTCGAAAGACGGGGAGCAATTATACCGGAAATTTGGATTTGAGGATCCTTCCTATCCTTATCTGGAACTTATTTTAAGAAGAGAAGTGTAATTTTAATAATGGAAAATACTATGCAAGAGCCACACTTGAAGATCGGGATCATGTATGAACCGGAGATAGCATTTACGCTGAACGGAGCATACATTTTGAAACAAACCGGCATTACCCTGAAAGGACAGCAAAAAATTCGCTTTGCCGATGGCATAATTTTGTTGAATGGCGAAGCGCTGGAAAAAGCGATTATTGATTTTGAACCGGTATTGTTTGAAGAATCGTCCTTCGATTTATTAAATGTAACCATTGGAATAAAATTTCATTGGGAACGAAAAGAAAACCAACGGTTTAAAGGGGCGCTGAAGTTTATTGTCGAAAACGAAAAGCTAACAGCAATAAATGTTCTGCCACTCGAAGATTACCTGGTAAGTGTTATTTCTTCGGAGATGAGCGCTACCAGCAGCATGGAATTGTTGAAAGCGCATGCAATTATTTCAAGGTCCTGGCTTATTGCGCAGGTGATTAAAGGGAAAAAACTGGAAGAGTCCAAGAGTATTTATCAAACTATTACGGAGACAAAAGATGAATACATCCGATGGTACGACCGCGAAGACCATGCAAACTTTGATGTATGTGCCGACGACCATTGCCAGCGATACCAGGGAATTACACGCCAGTCGAGCGAGTTGGTGAGCAAAGCAATTGGCGAGACCCGCGGAAAAGTTTTGATGAATAATAACAATGTTTGTGATGCCCGTTTTTATAAGAGCTGTGGTGGAGTAACCGAAATTTTCGAGAATGTTTGGGAGCCTATTAATCACCCATACCTTCAGGCAATTCTCGATAATCCAAAAGCCCCCAAGTTGTATGACTTAGATTTGGCAAACGAAGAATCGGCTCAGAAATGGATCAGGAATTCTCCCGAAGCCTTCTGCAACACGCGCGACAAGAAAGTACTTTCGCAGGTGTTGAATGATTACGATCAGGAAACAACCGATTTTTACCGATGGAAAGTAGTGTATTCGCAGGAAAAAATTGCCGAACTTATTTCCAGGAAAGCGGGTAGGGATTTTGGTGCTATCGTTGACCTAGTTCCAATGCAGCGCGGAAAATCGGGTCGGCTATTACGGTTAAAAATAATCGGAACAAAAGCTTCCTTAATTGTTGGGAAGGAATTACAGATTCGCAAGGTATTATCCGAATCACACCTTTATAGTTCTGCCTTTGTAGTCGATCGCAATAACATAGTGGATGGAATACCAGGAGAATTCGTATTAACGGGTGCCGGCTGGGGGCATGGGGTTGGATTATGCCAGATAGGCGCTGCCATGATGGGCGAAAAAGGATATTCTTTCGAAGAAATTTTAAACCACTATTTTAAGGAAACAGAATTAAGAGAGTTATATAAATAATTGAAAATGTAGTTTAGTTAAGGAACATATACAGGCTCAAATAAGAAATGCACCAAAGTGTCACCCTGAGCGGAGTCGAAGGGTATATAGTAGAAACCTTAATTATTTGATTTTATAACATTGAATATTTGGCAAACTGCAATTTTAAGTCTACTAATAAATAAAAACCTTTAATCGTCCTCTTAACTAAAAGCAATACTAACTCCCATGAAACAAACCACCCGAAATCCCTGGTTATGGATACCTTCCCTCTATTTTGCCGAAGGCATTCCGTATGTTGTTGCAATGACTGTTGCAGTTATAATGTTCAAGAGGCTGGGGATATCCAATACCGATATTGCTTTATACACAAGCTGGCTATACCTTCCGTGGGTAATAAAACCGTTGTGGAGTCCTATTGTCGACTTACTAAAGACCAAGCGCTGGTGGATTATCTTTATGCAATTGCTGATAGGAGCTGGCTTGGGGGGAGTTGCACTGGCAATACCGTTGCCCCTGTTTTTTAAGGTTACGCTGATATTTTTGTGGCTTTTGGCTTTTAGTTCTGCCACGCACGATATTGCTGCCGATGGGTTTTATATGCTAGGGCTAAATGAGCATCAACAAACTTACTTTGTAGGGATCCGCAGTACTTTTTATCGGATTGCCATGATTACCGGGCAGGGCCTCTTAATTATTCTGGCGGGGTTCTTCGAAACTTCTACCGGGCTTCCTCCCATCGAAATTAATGCTATCTCTAATCCTTCAATATCCAAAGAAATTGTTTTACCGGAAGTGAATCAAAACGATTCATTAAAATCGGGCAACACATTTTTTGCGGTTTTTCCACAACAAGTCGAATTGTCCACTCAAAATATCCCCAAGGGTACATTGGATTCAATTCGGACTATGGTTACAGAACATAATCAGGCAAAGGGTTTTGTGAAATTGTCAGCGAACCTGAAAAATGAATCCTCCTGGTGGTCCGACTATATTTCAACCCCATTAAAAGGTTATTTAAAGGAGAAGTTAAATACAAAAATTGCCCCGGTTTCGGCAAATTCTCTTACCGGAAATGTGGCAGTTGTAGCTGTTAAGTTAACCAAACAGCCCGAAAAGGATAAAGAAATGGTGTTGAACCTGAAATTCAGGAAAGGCGATAACAGCATCAAACTAATTGAAGGGGAACGGTTAGCCTTTAGCTCAAAGAACTGGGACAAACCGGCCTACATTTTATTACAAGCCGATTCAAAATTGACCCGTTCAACAACGGCAGTGTTTAAAGGAACTTCAGGAAATATCCATCTGGCATGGAGTATCACCTTTTTAATACTTGCCGGGATGTTTGTGGTATTTTCTTTCTATCACAGGTTTATGCTGCCATACCCGAAATCGGATCAAACAGTTAGAAGCGAGGGGCAAAATTTATTTAAAGAATTCTTTACAACATTCGCATCCTTTTTCAGAAGGAAGGATATTGGCGTAATTATATCATTTTTATTACTTTACCGTGTAGGCGAAGCCCAATTGATTAAAATGGCATCTCCGTTTATGCTCGATCCCCGCCAGTTGGGAGGATTAGGACTTACCACCGGCGATGTGGGATTGGTTTATGGAACGTTTGGGATTCTCGCCCTTACCGCAGGAGGAATACTCGGAGGATTAGCCGCTGCCCGGAAGGGTTTTAAATACTGGCTTTGGTGGATGGTGTTTGCAATCAATATTCCGCACCTAGCTTATGTTTATCTCGCGTATGCCCAACCTGAAAATTATCTTATAATCAGCTTGTGTGTTTCTATCGAGCAGTTTAGCTATGGATTCGGGTTTACCGCTTATATGCTTTATATGATTTACATTTCGGAAGGGAAAAACAAAACTGCCCACTTTGCCATTGCCACGGGTTTTATGGCGTTGGGTATGATGCTTCCGGGTATGTTCTCGGGATGGCTGCAGGAAATTATCGGGTATAAATATTTCTTTGTATGGGTGATGCTTTGTATGCTTCCCGCAGTAATTCCGGTATTTTTTATAAAAGTAAAACCGGAGTTTGGCCTGAAAAAGGAATAATTGAGATATCTGAGAGAGTTCAACAATTTAGAGTATTTATATTCAAAGTATACCGATGAGTAAGAATCTGCTGTTTTTATTCCTGGCCATTTTTTTAACCCCACATCTTAAGAGCGAAACCTGGATCCGGATCAATCAAATGGGGTATCTCCCACATTCTGTAAAAGTAGCTGTAATTATCTCGACAGATGAGCTAAGGATATCGGATTTTGAACTTTGCAACGCCATCACAAACGAAGTGGTTTTTAAAGGAAATGCAAAAACCTTCGATGGCAGTGTTTGGGGAATGAAATCAGCGGCCCGTCTCAATTTTTCAAAAGTTGAAAAAGAAGGGGGATATTATATCAAAGCCAATGGGGTGACTTCGCCTGTTTTTCGAATTGCTTCGGAGGCCTATAACGGAGCGTCCGATTTTATTTTGCATTACATGCGCCAGCAGCGTTGTGGATATAATCCATTTCTGAAAGATTCGTGTCATACACACGATGGCTTTATTGTGGACCATCCCTCGCGCTCGGGTGAAATTATTGATGTGAAAGGTGGATGGCACGATGCTACGGATTACCTACAATATACCACCACTTCGGCAAACGCCGTTTACCAGTTGTTATTTGCCTATTCCAGGAACCCCGAAGCGTATGGCGATAATTACAATGCAGCGGGATTAAACGGATCGAATGGAATACCGGATATTCTGGATGAAGCCATATGGGGATTGGATTGGTTGCTGAAAATGAATCCCGACAGCGGGGTAATGTTCAATCAGATTGCCGACGACCGCGATCATGTGGGATTTCGCCTGCCAAACAAGGATTCTGCCTCTTATGGAAACGGGTTGTTTCGGCCAGTTTATTTTATTACCGGCAAGCCGCAGGGGTTGGGGAAGTTTAAAAACCGTTCAACTGGTGTTTCCTCTACTGCAGGAAAGTACAGTTCTGCATTTGCCCTGGGAGCGCAGGTATTTAAAAAATTTGATCCGGCACTTGCAAAATTGCTTGAAAAGAAAGCGGAAGATGCCTTCGAATTTGCCTTGACTGATTTGGGGGTTACCCAAACGGCATGCACGGTTTCGCCCTATTTCTATGAGGAGGATAATTATGTGGACGATCTGGAACTGGCAGCATCGGAAATGTTTAAACTTACAGGAAAAGAAACATATCTGAAACAGGCAAGCTATTGGGGGGCAATAGAACCCGTAACTCTCTGGATGGAAAAAGATACGGCACGGCATTATCAATATTATCCATTTGTAAATCTGGGTCATGCCAATCTTGCTTCCGGTCAAAATAATATTTCGAAAGAGTACATCGCCTTTATGCGAAAAGGGCTTGGAAGTCTTTACGAAAAAGGTAAAAACGATCCATTTCAGGTTCGGGTTCCCTTTATCTGGTGCTCCAACAATCTGGTAGTTGCCGCCTTGACTCAGGCTCATCTTTATCTCAATGTTACCGGAGATTCAACTTTTATAGAGTTAGAAGCATCATTACGCGACTGGCTTTTTGGATGCAATCCCTGGGGAACCACTATGATCTGTGGGTTGCCTGCCGGTGGAGATTACCCTTTAATGCCCCATTCGTCTATTACAAAATTGATGGGTCAAACTACCTTTGGAGGATTTGTGGATGGACCGGTATACAGCACCATCTATAAGAATTTAAAAGGTATTTCACTTTTTGGAATTGATCCTTATCTGCCGTTTCAGAATGGATTGGCCGTTTATCACGACGATATCGGCGATTACAGCACCAACGAGCCTACTATGGATGGAACCGCAAGTCTAAGTTACTATTTGTCTTCGCTGGAAGTGGATGGAATAAGTCAGGATAAATCAACAAAACAGGATGTAAAGGACCAATTTGGAGCAGTAATTCGCAAAAACAAGAGCAAGAAAAAAATCTGGCTGATCTTTTCGGCCGATGAATTTGGAGAAGGAGCTTCGGATATTTTAAAAACCCTTTCTAGAAAGAAAGTAAAGGCATCGTTTTTTCTAACAGGAAATTATCTTCGAAATACAAACTTTACCGAAAGTATTAAACGAATGGTTGCCGATAAGCACTATGTAGGAGCGCACTCGGATAAACATTTACTGTATATGACCTGGCAAAACCGCGATTCGGTAATTGTTTCGAAGGAAGAATTTGAGAAGGATCTCCAATCGAATTATTCAGAATTACTAAAATTTGGGATTACGGCCGATAGTGCTAAAATATTTTTGTCGCCTTACGAATGGTACAATTCCGCTATTTGCAATTGGGCTGGAAACATGGGCTTACAGCTGATAAATTTCACTCCCGGTATAGGAACTAATGCGGATTATACAACACCCGACCTTGCCAATTATAAATCGTCAGAAGCACTGATTGAGCAGTTAATGAAGTTTGAATCGAATGACAAATCGGGCTTGAATGGGGCAATTATCCTTATTCACTTGGGAACGCATCCTGACCGGACAGATAAATTCTATACAAAACTGGGTTATATTATTGATACATTAAAACATAAAGGATATTCCTTTCAAAAACTATAATCGTTTCAGCTAACAGAATGGAATATATTAAATACTAATCACTTTGAAAATGAAACAACTAGTTGCCCTGGCAATAATAATTTTTATCCCAATCTGTGGTTGGACACAGAAATTCCCCAAACACGAAATGCGTGCTGTTTGGATTGCAACAGTTGAAAATATCGATTGGCCATCGGCTGATAGTTTGACTGTAGATCAACAAAAAAACGAACTAATTGAATTGCTTGATCTGGTGAAGCAATACCATATGAACACCATCGTTTTTCAAATCCGACCGGCGGCAGATGCCTTTTATGCTTCTGAGCTCGAACCCTGGTCGAAATGGTTAATGGGTCATCAGGGGAAAGCTCCTGATCCTTTTTATGATCCACTGGATTTTGCAATAAAGGAATGTCGCAAACGGGGAATTGATATTCATGTTTGGTTAAACCCATATCGGGCTGTTAAAGATACTTCCAAAAATACGGCCGCACCAACTCATATAACCAATATTAATCCGGAGTGGTTTGTAACGTATGGTAATACACGGTATTTTGATCCGGGAATTCCACAAACCCGTGACTTTGTTGCCAAAGTGGTAAGTGATGTGGTGCGGCGCTACGATATTGATGCTGTGCATATGGACGATTATTTTTACCCCTATCGTATCGCAAATGTAAATTTCCCGGACGATAAATCATTTGCCAGCTATCCTAGAGGATTTGCTGTTGAGAACCGCGACGATTGGCGGCGCGAGAATGTCGATTTGGTGATTAAACAAATTCATGATAGCATTCAATCCCTTAAGCCCTGGGTCGAATTTGGGATTTCTCCTTTTGGGGTTTGGCGTAATGTTGGAAAAGATTCCACAGGGTCGAACACCAAAGCTGGCCAGACAAACTTCGACGACTTGTTTGCCGATATTCTCAAATGGCAAAAAGAGGGATGGATCGATTATGTTGTTCCCCAACTATACTGGCATATAGGTTTTAAAGTCGCCAATTATACCGAGTTGGCCGATTGGTGGAGTCACAATTCCTATGGAACACAGCTTTATATCGGTCAGGCGCCATACCGGATAAATAAAAAATCAAAGGACAAAAGTTGGAGATCATCCAAAGAAATTATCCGTCAGATAAAGCTAAACCGCACTTACCCTAATATTGCCGGCAGCATGTTTTTTAGTGCTAAAATTCTGCGAAAGAATCCGATCAATCTTCAAAAAAAACTCCTTCGAAAATTTTATCGGTTTCCAGCTCTTCCTCCTCCAAATAGTCGAATTGCAGCCATTACCCCCGATATGCCAATAGATGCAGTTATGGTTGCTGAAAATGGAATTATTCAACTACAATGGAGTGCAGGCAAAGAGGTCAAGAATTTTATTGTTTACAAATTCAGGAAGGGGAGGAGTGCAAGTACGGCAAACCCAGCAAATATTGTTTTGGTAACCTCCGATACTACCGTTCATATTGCTTCAAATGCAACAACAACTCCCGAAAAATATTATTATATGGTTGCTTCACAAAGTTACACCAATACTGAAAGTTTGCCGGTATTCTTCAAATTGCAAACATCAGTTTCCTCCACCCCAAAAGTTAAATAAAAGCGCATGAGCAGTACGTTGGCCTTTTTTGTTATTGTAGGTTTCTTTGGTTTATTAATGGTGGTTTCGTACTTATCGTCGCGGAAGGTGACCTCCGAAACCTTTTTTACGGGAAACCGCCGTTCTCCCTGGTATTTGGTTGCTTTTGGAATGATTGGAGCCACTATTTCGGGCGTTACCTTTATTTCTGTGCCCGGCGAAGTGGGAAAAAGTGGTTGGACCTACCTCCAGTTTCTGATGGGAAATTTTGTGGGCTATTATGTTATTGCCCTGGTATTAATTCCTTTGTATTTCCGGTTAAACATGGTTTCAATATACAGCTACCTCGATAAACGGTTTGGAACAAATTCCTATAAAACAGGATCGTTCTTTTTTCTGATTTCACAAACTATTGGGGCTTCTTTTAGGATGTACCTGGTGTCGGGTGTTTTGCAGGTAGCTTTCTTTAATGCTATAGGGATTCCGTTTTGGCTCACTGTTCTCTTTACAATTTTTATGATTTGGCTTTATACGTTTAAGGCGGGCATAAAAACTGTTGTTTGGACCGATTCATTTCAAACTCTTTTTATACTGCTATCCCTTGGAATTACGCTAATTATTATTTCGAAGCAGTTTCATTTTGGGCCTGTCGATTTTGTAAAAGTAGTTTATGAACATCCTTACAGCAAAGTATTTGATTGGGATTGGAAATCGGGGACGAACTTTTTTAAGCAGTTTTTTGCTGGTTTGGGAATTGTAATTGTTATGAATGGTTTGGATCAGAATATGATGCAAAAGAGCTTGACTTGCCGGAGTATGAAGGACGCTCAGAAAAATCTTTACTGGTTTAGCTTTGCATTTATCCTTGCAAACTTCCTGTTTTTGAGCCTCGGTGTTATGTTATATTACTACGCCGAAAAAACTGGCATAAAAATCCCCACCAAATCCGACGACCTTTTTCCAACCCTTGCGTTGGGGTATTTTGGTGTTGCCGCGGGAGTTATGTTTTTGCTTGGAATTACTTCTGCTGCCTATTCCAGTGCCGATTCAGCCTTAACCGCATTAACCACTTCTTTTTGTATAGATTTTTTAAAACTCGACCCCACCTCCCCCAAGAGTAAACGAACACGCTTTATGGTGCATATAGCCTTCTCCTTTATAATGTTTCTGGTGATAATACTATTTCGGATTATAAACGATGATAGTGTGGTGAAGGCAGTTTTTACCGTGGCAGGTTATACATATGGCCCTTTGCTGGGGCTTTTTGCTTTTGGGATGTTTACAAAACGGATGGTCAAAGATAAGTTTGTACCCATTATAGGTATACTTTCGCCCGTATTGTGCTATATAATTAATGTAAATTCCGAGGTTTTACTAGGAGGGTATAAATTCGGATTTGAACTGTTACTCTTAAATGGTTTATTTACTTTTCTCGGCTTACTAATGATTTCAAAAAATAAAAACCAATGACAAATTCACAAAGATACCTGGCCCTGGATGTATTCAGGGGTATTACCATCGCATCCATGATTACTGTAAACAACCCTGGTAGCTGGGCGCATATTTATGCTCCACTGCGCCATTCGGAATGGCATGGATGCACTCCAACTGATTTGGTTTTCCCGTTCTTCCTTTTTATTGTGGGGGTATCCATGTTTTTCTCTTTTTCGAAGTATAACTCTACCCTTAATAAAGAATCACTCATTAAGATTGGGAAACGAACATTGTTAATTTTCGCCATTGGTCTATTTCTGAATTCTTTCCCTCAGTGGTCTGCAGATTATTCCAAGCTTCGAATATTAGGAGTTTTGCAACGAATTGCATTGGCTTATGGAATCGGTTCACTGGTTGTTTTGGCTGTACCCCGAAAATACTTGCTGTACACGGCTGGTTCAATCCTGCTTTTATACTGGGGAATACTCTATTTTTTTGGAGGGGCCGACCCATACAGTTTAACTGGAAATGTTACTATTGCTGTCGACGGGGCAATACTGGGGATCACCCACCTGTATAAGGGATTTGGAATTCCTTTTGATCCCGAAGGGTTGTTGAGTACTATACCCGCCATTGGTACGGTTATTTTAGGATATTTGGCCGGTGGGCTAATCAGGCAAACCGAGAAGTCAGATGTTCCATTAAAATTGATGCTTTTTGGTGCTTTGGGAGTTGCAGCTGGCTTGGTTTGGAGTTTATTATTACCTATTAACAAACCGCTTTGGACGAGTTCCTATGTACTTTATACAGCTGGGTTAGCAAGCGTAATGCTAGGCATACTAATCTGGATTATCGATATAAAAGGTTTTACCAAGTGGACTTCCTTTTTCGTGGTTTTTGGGATGAACCCGCTTTTCATATTTGCACTGGCCGGTTTATGGGCAAAGAGCTTTTCGAGGTTCATTAAAATTACGGAAGCTGATGGTACCATAATCTCCGGTAATTCTTGGACATACAAACACTTATTTCTTTCGTGGGCGGGCGAGTTAAATGGGTCGTTGCTTTTTGCACTTTCGCACATTGTTGTTTTTTGGCTTATCTGCCTTTTTCTTTATAAAAAGAAAATATTTATTAAAGTTTAAGAGAAATCTCAAATTCTGCTGAAAATCAATTCGTATGAAGCAATTATTTTTGTGTTATTTTTTGTTATCAGTTTCTCTTTTGAGAAACATAGATGCTGATTGTCAGGTGGCAGTTACTACAGCATTTAATAAGGATATTTTTTTACAGCGCTTACAAACTGAAGCATCAATTACTTTGCTTGAGAACCAGCAAAACCTGTTACCTCTCAAACGACTGGATACATTAAAAATTGTAAGTATTTCGGTTGGAGAAAATACCATCACTCCTTTTCAGCAGATGCTTGGCAATTACTCCAGGGTGGATCATTTCAATCTGCCAGATAATTTTTCGGATAACCAGCTTAATACCCTTATCAAGAAACTTACACCCTATAACCTGCTTATTTTGGGAGCGCATTCTGCAGACAAAGGGTATATATCCATATTAAAATCGTTTAGGAAGAAATGTATTCTGGTAATATTTTCGGGGGCAGAAGAACTAAAAAGTTTAGAAAATCAACCGCCCGATGGTTTAATAGTGGCCGATGATAATGATAATTTGAGTCAGGAGCTATCGGCGCAAATGATTTTTGGAGGCATTGGTGCAAAAGGGAAATTGAAGGTTGCTTCAGGGAATTACACTACTGGAAGTGGAATTTCCATTGATAATCCTATTCGGCTAAAGTATTCTATTCCGGAGGAAGTTGATATTAATGGGGCGCATTTAACCGAAAAAATCGATTCTATTTTAAATGATGCTATTGCACAACAAGCATTTCCGGGTTGCAATGTTTTGGTTGCCAAAAATGGAACGATAATTTTTCAAAAAGCCTATGGTTTTCATACATACGAAAATAGTGTGCCTGCCAGCAAAAACGATCTATACGATTTGGCATCCGTTACGAAAGTCAGTAGTGCGCTTCCTGCTATCATGAAACTACATGGAGACGGGATAATACAATTGGACGAAAATCTTTCTACCTATTGGCCCGACTGGAAAAAGCGTTTATTTCATTCCTCCAATAAAGAAGATATTACCGTGCGCGAGTTACTTGCACATCAAGCGGGGCTGACCCCTTACATTCCCTTCTGGAAAAAAAAGGTTAAAAATGGCAGGCTTTCTCCATCTTGGTACCGGGTTGAAGAGGAAAGCGGTTACCAATTAATGGTTGCGCCAGGATTGTTTCTTAAAAACGATTTCAGGAAGCGGGTATATAAAGCAATCCGTCTTTCGGAATTAAAAGATAGGGGCAAATATGTTTATAGCGATTTGTTTTTTGTTTTAGCTCCCGAGATAATTACAAAATTGGCAGGTACGAGTTATGTGAGGTTTCTCGATTCTTGCTTCTACCAACCACTTGGTGCCAGAACTATAACTTATAATCCATCGTTGAAGTTTTCGATAGACCGGCTTGTTCCAACCGAGAATGATCAATATTTTCGGAAACGATTGGTTCAAGGCGCCGTGCACGACGAAGCTTCTGCTGTGTTAGGCGGGGTTTCAGGAAATGCCGGGTTGTTTTCTACTGCAAACGATTTAGCCAAATTGCTCCAAATGTACTTGCAATATGGAAGTTATGGAGGAGTGCAATATTTGAAAGAATCTACCGTAAAGGAGTTTATCAGTGTTCAATATCCTCAGAACAATAACCGTCGTGGATTAGGTTTTGATAAACCGTTACTTAATAATAATACCTTAAGTTTAAAAGATGCATACCCTTCGCCAGATGCAAGTCCCGAGAGTTTTGGGCACTCAGGTTTTACCGGTACATTTTTTTGGGTCGACCCCAAATATCAGTTAGTTTATATTTTGTTGACGAACCGGGTGTACCCTACCCGGACCAATACGAAGATTAGCGATATGAGCATACGGACTAAAATTCAACAGGCAATATACGATGGTATAAAAAAATAGGAGGAGAGATTCTGGATTAAATGAGTTTTATCCCATTACTTTTTGTTTTGTGAACCCTTTCTCTAATTTTATGTTCCAATAATTATCAATTAGTCTTAAAGTTTTAACTTGCCTAAAATTTTAGGTTTGAAAGGCATTGTTCCCGTATTCTTATTTTTTTTAAGCTTTTTTGGAGGTTTTTTGTTGTTCTTTTCAGAAGAGAAGACTTTTCTAAAGCCTGAGAAAATATTAATGCATACACCTGAACAAGCGCTCACCAATAAAAATCCACAATTCCCTTTAGAGTCCCTTTCAAAATTGGTGAAAATAGCCGGTAAGCCCGATACCGCTTCCTTTATTATTCCGCTTAACCGAATTGGCCGGTTGTATATGATGGAAGCGACGATTGACGGAGAGGCGGGGAATCTGATTTTCGATTCGGGAGCAACCACGCTGGTATTAAATCGAACATACTTTCGCGATCATCTTAATGTTGGGGAACAAACCTCGGCTGGGATTACGGGAAGTGTGACGCAGGCCGACAAAGTTACCGTTGATAACCTGGCTGTGGGGAATATGAAATTTAAAAAATTATCGGCAAACCTGACCGATTTAGGGCACATCGAAAACCGGAGAGGAGTTAAGGTACTGGGATTATTTGGGTTCGAGCTTATTAAAACGCACCAGATAACCATCGATCTCGTCAATAATAAATTGATTCTTCATCCAATCGACAGGAAAGGCAATTTGCTCGATACTACCAAACTGTGCAATGCCGATTTTACTCAAAATATAGAAGTAGCGCACAATATTCTATTCGTGAAAGGTAAAATTGGGGGTAAATTACTTCGGTTTTGCTTTGATACAGGCGCCGAAACAAATGCGCTCAGTACCGATTTGGATAAGAATATTTTAAAAACAATTTCGATTACGCGTACATTAAAATTGAGAGGTGCCGGTTCATCTTCTAACGAAGTGATTTATGGGGTAATGAATAACTTTACCTATGGCGATTCGGCATTAAACAATATGCAAACAATTATTACCTATATGGATCATCTAAATGAAGCCTATGGTGTTCATATTGACGGAGTTTTAGGCTTCGATTTCTTATCGAAAGGAACATTTTGTATTAACTTTGCAAAAAGACAAATGGGAATTTCATTTATAACACAAGGCAGGCAATGAGATTTTTAAGAAAGTACATAATGTTTTTTGTCTTTTTTGCGATTTCGGCAACGAGTTGGGCGCAATTTGATCCCTCGGCTATTACCCGGGTCGAGAACGGAAAGATATTAATCTTACTCGATTTGCGTTGGACGGATGCGCAGAAAACAGAGGTCGAGAAGCTCTTTAAACTGGATAGCACTGTTTGGCAAAAAATAAACTCAGCTGTTTCAGAGGTTATGCTCGATAGTGTTTCCTGGGAAGTCAGCCATATTTCGGAGTCGGAAGTCGAATTATCAAAAGTCATCGAAAATAAACCTGTTTTTCATTTTAATGTAAACGATGTTTTTTTGTTTGACGATAACTGGCAGGTGGCTCCCGGATATGTAGATCAGGAAAAAGTAATTTATGGTGCAAATAATTTTAATAAACCTCAAAATTTTCAATATCAGAATGGCGAGGCTCAATTCTTTCTGCCCGGATTTCAGCGATCCAAAAAGGTTTATATAGCCGGATCTTTTAATAACTGGGATCCCAATCAGCAACCCATGGAGAAGGCCGATTCGGGTTGGGTGGTAAAGCTTCCATTGCTCGAAGGCAAATATTTGTACAAATATATTGCAGATGGGAATTGGATGACCGATCCGAATAATAAGCTGATTGAGAACGATGGAGCTGGAAATGATAATTCCGTCGTGTATTGTCCAAACTTTCAATTTTTGTTAAAGGGATACCAGAAGTCGCGGAAAGTATTTGTTGCAGGTACCTTTAACAATTGGAACAGGAAAGAACTAAGAATGTCACCTAATTCTGAAGGATGGTCGTTGCCATTGTATCTGAAAGATGGTACGTATTCCTATAAATTCCTGGTGGACGATGAATGGATAACAGACCCCAACAACAATAATAGCCGTAAGGACGGAAAAGGAAATGAAAATTCGGTAATTGGAACCGGTGAAGAAAACGTTTTTCAGTTAACAGGATTTGCTGATGCCAAAAGAGTATTCCTGGCCGGGAATTTCAATAATTGGGCTCCCAATGAGTTGATGATGGAAAAAACCGCCAATGGTTGGCAACTGCCTTATAAGCTGGCTTCGGGCAATTACGAGTACAAGTTTATTGTGGATGGGCGCTGGATGACCGATCCTTCAAACCTCTACACTACTGGAAATGGGAGTGAAGTGAACTCGTGCCTTGCCTTTAAACCGAACTATACTTTTTCGCTGGATGCTTTTCCCAATGCCCGCGAGGTGAAAGTTACCGGCGACTTTAATAATTGGGTTACGGATGGCTATCATATGGTGAAAGTGGACGGTAAATGGACCTTTCCGGTTTATCTGTCACCCGGGAAACATTTATATAAATATATAGTTGATGGGAAATGGATAATCGATCCAACCAACAAGCTCTGGGAAGAGAATGAACATGGCACGGGAAATTCAGTGCTCTGGATTAAATAAAAAGTATTTTTAGGATACGAAGAAACTGTTTAAATTTAACACAGAGAATTAATTATGAATCATTGTTGTCCGGTAAAAAGTTGTTAATTCTTACAAAAACTTGTAATATAACGGATTACAAACAGGTCGCCCCGCTGGGGTTTATTTTTGACGGGTATATTTTTTACTACAAACAGGACGTCGCTACACGACTAAAAAAAGCAGCTTAGCTGCGACCTGTTTGTAGACAAACGAATACAACAAATGGCTCTAAGCCGCATAGCGGCGACCTGTTTTTTACCGGACAATAGTGATTATGAATCTTAAGCAACAATTGAGATGGCATATAACAAAAAGCGACTAATCGATGTTGTTTTTTGTGAAGACATAGAGGTCACGGAGGGGCAATCGCCAGCGATTTCTAAAACTCTGAGCCCTCCGTACCTTCTCAATATCCTGAATTATTTAATAGCATTATTTTTCAAGGAACAGAATTCTTTTTGAGATCAAAACGGATTTCTCTGTGTTAAAAAATAATTTTGTTCCATTTTTAAACAGCCTCTAATTGTACAAAAAATACTTCCGAGCGTTTTGCTTATACGCTTGCAATCCTTGCGACCAAACGGTTAATATAGAATCCACCTTAAAGGTCTTCGTAAATTCAGTCCTGATTTTATCGGTTCCACAAACTTTATCGAACATGCTTAACCTCGACGAATCGCATAGTTCAAAAACATTCTTGTCAGGCCAAAGGGTATGGCATCCCTGCAAGATATAGAACTGAACAAGCGAAAGAGGAGCTTTATCGAAATTAGCAATATGAATTTGAACACCGTGAATCATTTTCCCTTTGGAGGTGCTGTAATAGGGTTTGTAATGAATGGGTCGAAAAATCAAGCCGGGCAGTTTCAGGTTATTTAAATTTTGCGAGAGACTGTCGGCATTCACCCAGGGAGCTGCAACCAATTGAAAAGGTAAGGTGTAGCCAACACCAATATTCATTACATATAATTCTCCAAGTATTCCTGTTACAGGGTAAAAATAAGGGGAGTGAGCATAAGGTATATGTGGCGACGATGGCACCCAGGGCAATCCGGTTTCTTCGAAGTTCATGGAGCGTTTCCATCCCTTCATTTCTATAACGGTTAGTTTACATTTGGCTTTATTGGCAAGCAGCCCTTCTTCGTTCAGATATGTTGCCAGCTCGCCTATAGTGAGGCCATGGATATAAGGAATAGGGAACTGGCTTACAAACGATACAAATCCGGGCTCGACCAGCGAACCTTCCATTTTTAGTCCTCCCAGTGGATTGGGACGATCAAGCACCATAAATTCAATATTGTTTTCAGCCGCAGCTTCCATGGCTAATCCTAATGTGCTGATATAAGTATATGATCTCGATCCGATATCCTGAATATCATATACGAGAATATCAATTCCTTTTAACATCGCCGGGGTGGGCTTATTGGTTCCGCCATAGATGCTGTAAACCGGTAAATTTGTTTTGATATCGGTGTAAGTTGCTACATGTTCTCCGGCTTCGTAGTTGCCCCGAACACCATGCTCCGGACTGAAAAGTGCAACCAGCTTTACTTTTTTCGAATCAAATAACAAGTCTATCGTCGAGTGTAAATTCCGATCTACACCGGTAGGATTGGTAATCAATCCAATTTTTTTATGCTCTAGCTCGCGGAATTGATGGGAGGTAAGTACTTCGAGTCCTGATTTTACCTGAGCTTGGGAATATATAAAAAGGCATAAAAATGAAGAAAATAAAAATTTCGCTTTCATGTTAAAAAACTGGTATTATGTATTTGTTTTTGTAAATGGAAAAAATATATTTGTAAGATGTAATACAACATTACAAATTTAGTTTTTATGCTGAAAAATAGCAATACAATTTATATGAAATGTTCGATGATAGAAAAAAAACCAGTTTTTATTATCCATCTTTTATATGTTTCAAGAAATTTATTTAATATCTAAAACGTAAGAATTAATTATTAGTATATATCTGAGGGGTTAATAGGTCAAATAGATTACTAGTTTGGCAAAAGGCTTTTATTGAATGGGGGTAAAAATTTTAATTTAGAATAGTTAAAAAGTATCAGTCTTTTTTAGAATAAGTTTATCTTTTAATCAACTAACATGTATTACATGTTTTAAATGAATCAAATGAAATTACCTACATTAAAAATATTCATATTCATAGCTATTATTCTCGCAATTAGTTGTGTAGAGGAGTATTCGCCCGATAAAATTATACAGGAAGTTGGTAATACATTTGTACCCGATTCCCGGGAGGGTGTTTTCTCCATTACGGCAACCAAAGTGGGAGGGAAGAAATTATTATTAAAGGGCGAAACAGATAATGAAAAAGCCCTTGATGCTTTAATTACCCGGCTTCAGGATTCGCTTTATTCTGTGGTCGATAGTGTTTTGGTTTTGCCAGACAACGTATTGTCTCCCTGGGGAATGGTTACATTAAGCGTTGCAAACTTAAGGTCTTCGGCTTCGCACGATGCAGAAATGATCACACAGGCTTTGATGGGCACTCCTTTGAAGATTTTGAAGGAAACCAGTGATTGGGCTTTTGTTCAAACCCCCGATGGGTATCTCGCCTGGTGTGAAAAAGATGCATATGCAGGTTTACAACACCTTGAAATGGCCCAATGGCAGAATTCTGAAAGGGTAGTCGTTGTTTCTTTATTTGCTATAGTAAGCGATTTAAAAAGCAATAAACCGGTTAGCGATGTTGTGGCTGGCTGCATTCTTCAGCAAACTTCCCTGAAAGGAACAGAGGTGTTGGTTCGCCTTCCTGATGGAAGGGTTGGGAAAATTCAACAGAAAGATGTCCTCAATTTTGAAGCATGGCGGCGAAGCGATGGCATTAAAGCGGAAAACCTGATTAGAACTGCCGAAAACATTTTAGGTATACCCTATCTCTGGGGGGGGGACTTCTGTAAAGGGGGCCGATTGCAGTGGGTATACAAAAACGGTCTATTTTTTAAATTGGTATATTCTTTCGCGTGATGCTTCTCAACAAGCAAATTATGGCACAGACATACCTATTGAAAAAGATTGGAAAAACTTTTTGCCGGGAGATTTGCTGTTTTTTGGCCATACTTCCTCGAGCAATCAATCTCCAGCTATTACACATGTAGGGATGTATCTGGGAGACTCTGAATTTATCCATTCTTCCGGGAGGGTACGAATTAATAGTTTCGATAGTACCCGGACAAATTACAGTCAGTACCGCTCAATAAGCCTCATAAACGTCAGGCGAATTATTGGAGCGGAAAACACCGAAGGAATCAGGTCAATCAAAACCCATCCCTGGTATTAAAATGAAGACATAATGAAAAACCGACGCGACTTTTTGAAGAACACAGGACTAATAACCGGCAGCGCCCTCTGCGCATTGCCTATAATTAAAGGAGGACCTGCCGATTTTTTTATAAATAAAAGCACGAAAATGGTTTTTCGGTTCAGACCATACGAACTTCAATTGAAGCATGTGTTTACCCTGGCATCGAATAGCCGGAAAACAACTCCCGTAATGCTTACAGAGATTGAATACGATGGCATAATTGGTTACGGAGAAGCATCTATGCCTCCCTATTTGGGAGAAAACTACGAAACGGCGGGTAATTTTTTAAAGCAGGTTGATCTTTCCCAATTTTCCAATCCATTTTTTATGGAAGATATTTTGGCCTATGTCGACAAAATCAGTCCCGGAAACTACGCGGCAAAAGCATCTGTTGATATCGCCCTGCACGATTTGGTCGGGAAACTCATGAACCAACCGTGGTTCCGTATTTGGGGACTGAATCCGCAACATACCCCTAATACATCCTTTACTATTGGAATTGATAGTCCCGAAGTGGTGAAAGAAAAAGTGCTCGAAGCTTCCCCCTACAAAATTCTGAAAGTAAAACTGGGACGCAGTACCGATAAGGAGATGATTTCTACAATCCGCACTGTCACCAACAAACCTCTGTGTGTGGATGTAAACCAGGGGTGGAAAGATAAGAAAGAGGCGTTGGATATGATTTTCTGGCTGAAAGAACAAGGGGTTGTATTTGTGGAACAGCCCATGCCGAAAGAAGAAAAAGATAATATTGCCTGGCTGACCATGAACAGCCCATTGCCTATTATTGCCGACGAGGCAGTTCAAACGGTAAGCGATGTTAATTCGGTCTCCGGAATTTACAGCGGAATAAATATTAAGCTCATGAAGTGCGGTGGCTTAAGGGCTGCCCATATTATGGCCGATATAGCCCGTGCCCGGGGGATGAAAGTAATGATAGGTTGTATGACCGAAACCTCCTGTGCAGTTTCTGCCGCTGCCCAACTTTCTCCCTTAACAGACTGGGCCGATTTGGACGGTAATTTACTCATTTCCAATGATATTTTTGATGGCGTAAAAATCGTCGACGGAAAGGTAACCCTTCCCGACAGGGCTGGGATTGGCATAACGAAGATTAAATAAAATTGAATAAAAACAGAAATTCACTATAATAAATAAAAAAGCCTCAACAATGCCCACTATAAATGCTTCAACTTCACTTTTAACTTTAAACAAAATGAAATGAGAACAATTTTATTCTTGTGTTTAACCGGAATTGGGATAATGCTGTCGCAATTCGCAATGTCGCAAAACGTTGCCATTAAAGGCCACATTACGGATGCTGGAACCAATGAGCCTCTTATAGGGGTCAATATAGTTGTTAAAAATACAACTATAGGTACAGTATCGGATATAGATGGTCAGTACTCTATCGATGTCTCCAACGGACAAGTGCTTGTTTTTTCTTTCATTGGATTTGTAACGGAAGAAATAGTAGTAGCAGGAACAGCCAATATTGATGTTCACATGGTTCCCGACATGAAAACCCTGGGCGAAGTTGTAGTTACAGCCGAGTTTGGGATGAAGCGTGTTGCCCGCACCATTGGGTCGTCGGTTCAGAATGTAAAAGCCGCTGAAATTAGCGAATCGGGTAGGGATAATTTTATCTCCGCTCTTCAGGGCCGCGTTGCAGGTATGACCGTTACTTCAAGTGGCGGTGCCCCGGGTTCTTCAACTTCCGTGGTATTGCGCAGTATTACATCCATATCGGGTAATAACCAGCCTTTATATGTTGTTGATGGTATTGCAATGAATAACTCTACGTTTAACCCGGTTAACCTGGCTGACGGTGGAGCGGCATTCTCGGTTCGTAACTTAGACTTCTCGTCGCGCGGAAACGACTTTAATCCCGAGGATATTGAGTCGATGACCGTATTGAAAGGCGCAGCAGCAGCAGCTCTTTACGGTTCGGATGCTTCAAACGGGGCCATCATTATCACTACAAAAAAGGGAGGGGTTGGTAAAGGTAAGGTAACGTACAGCAATATGTTCCGTTGGGATAAATCGTACGATTTTCCGGAAATACAGAACAAATATGCCAATGGTTCCTATGGTACAACCAACTGGTATAATACAAAACATTATGGTAGTTTATTTCCCGAGGGAACAAAAACTTACAATAATATTGATGCTTTAATGCAAACCGGCTTTACTTCTAAACATAATATTTCGGCTGAGGGAGGAACAGAAAAAATCTCTGTCCGTGGATCGGCATCATTCCTCGATAATACGGGTACAATAAAGAATACCGATTTAAAGAGAATGACCATTTCGTTTTCAGGTAAGGCTCAGATCACCAAATGGATGAGTTTCGAATCGTCTATGCAATATATTAAATCGTCCAATAATAAAGCGCCCCGGGGAACCGATGGGCCATTATTCAAGGCGATGATTTGGCCGAACATTGACGATATGTCGAATTACCTTCAGGAGGATGGCTCCCATATGCGTATGCCAGCTTACTATACGGACACCGATCTTCTGAATCCTTTATTTGGTCTGTATAACAATAAATTCTACGATGAGTCCAGTCGTTTCATATCATCGGCAGCGGTTAACATTACACCTTTCAGGGATGCTTTTATCCGTGCTCAGGCCGGTTGGGATGTTGGGGCACAAACTTTTCAAACCTCGATTCACCCTTACTATTTTAAAAATAATGCTGGAGCAGGTACTTATAACATAGCAAAATCAAACTTTTCCGATCCTACATTAAACCTTCTTGCCGGTTATAACAAAGAGCTCTTTAATAAATTTACAGTTGCCATTCAGGTTGGTTATCACCAGGTTGAAAACGGGGTAAACCGTCTGGCATCGTTTGGTTCCAACTTCTTAGTGGCCGATTTCCAATCCATCAATAATTGCGATGCAAAAACCCTGTCGTCAAAGCAAACAACCACAAAACGCAGAGTTCAGGCTTTCTCAGGTCAATTTGAACTCGGTTATAACAATATGGCTTTTGTTACCCTTCGCGGACGTAACGACTGGTCTTCGACTCTTCCTGTAAAAAACAGGACATTCTTTTATCCTGCCATCGAAGGTTCATTTGTCCTCTCCGAACTTCCGTTTGTGAAAAATATCAACAGTATTACATATTTGAAACTCCGGGGATCGGTTGCGCAGGTTGGTAAGGATACCGACCCGCTTAGTATCGATCCTCAATTAGAAGCTACCGGGTTAACTGGTGGCGGATTTAAATACGGTTTTACAGGCCCAAATCCAAATCTTAGACCCGAAATTACAACATCAAAAGAAATAGGTTTCGAGGGTCGTTTTTTCAATGACCGTTTAAATGTTGACTTTACTCATTTCTGGACAGAGTGTACCGATCAGATTGTTAAGGGCTTTCGCTTGAGCTATGCCACAGGTTTTGTGTTAAATAACCTGAACGTAGGGTCGTTCGACACCTGGGGATGGGAAGCTCATGTAGACGGAGATGTTATCCGAACCGCAAACGGTTTCCGCTGGAATGTTGGGGTTAATGCTTCCGGTACCAAATCGGAAGTAGTTGGTTTACCTAAAAATGTAACCGAGTATTACGATGCGTATACATGGAACTCCGGAAATATTCGCGATGGAATTATGGTAGGAAATCCTGTCACTACCCTAACAGGTTTGGCATATACGCGCAACGAAGCGGGAGATATTTTAATTTCCCCCACCACTGGCTTACCTATGAAAAACTCTAAATGGAGTGTAATTGGGAACCGTGAGCCTAAATTGCGTTTCGGGTTAACAACCAGTTTAAGCTTTAAAGGTATTCACCTTTCGGCAATGTTCTCCGGCCGTTACAAGGCTTCGGTAGTAAACGGAACAAAACGCACCATGATGACCTATGGTACCAGTTGGGAATCAGTAAAATTACGTGAACAAGGACCGGTAGTTTTTAATGGAGTACTGGCCGATGGTAACGAAAATACCGCCAATCCTACCAAAAACACTATCGCTGTGAATTATACAACATACGGTGCATCAATTTACGAAGGTGGCGATGAGGATTGGATTGAAAATGATGTTAATTATCTGCATTTGCAGGAATTGAGGTTATCTTATAATATCCCTTCCAGCTGGCTGCAAAAAATACTTATCTCTAACGCAAGTGTTTTTGTAGTAGGGAACGACTTGATTACCTGGACCAATTATTCAGGACTTGATCCTGTTGGAAACACGGTATCGGCAGCGGCCGGAGGTGTTGGTGGCGAAGGGTACGATGTTTGGGCACTACCTAGTCCAAGAGGCTTATCAGTAGGTTTAAACATCACATTTAAATGATAAAACAATTTAATAGGAAAATATCATGAAAAAAATATTCATTTCTGCTATAACAATAGCGTCGCTGCTATTTACAACCATGAGTTGCGACGACTATCTCGATGTCAATAAAAATGAAGATTCTCCCGACTATATCGAAGGTTATTTATACTTACCCGGAATAATACAGGCCTATCAGGGGATGTATTACGATGTACGCGCAACGGCACCCCTTACTCAGATGATGGGAACCACAAACTTTTCCGTTTTTGCTGCCAATTATTACAGTGCAGGAAGCGATAACGGTGGTGAATTATGGCGAATGTCTTATTGGAACCAGGGAATGAACTTAGAAAACCTCATTAACCAGTCGCTTAAGGCCGAAAACTGGACATTAGCCGGTATTGGTTATGCTATAAAAGCATTTTCGTGGGACCAATTAACCAAAGAACATGGCGACCTTCCGATGAAAGATGCGTATGTGGCCGGACTTTTATCGCACGATTACGATTATCAGAAAGATATCTACCCACAGGTGCGTGCCTGGGCTTATACAGCCATTAAATATCTTGAAATGGAAGACAAAACAAGCTACGGTTCCAAAATCAGCAGCAACGATTATATCTATTCGGGCGATAAGGATAAGTGGAAAAAGTTTGCCTACGGTGTGCTTGTCCGTAATTTTGCTTCATTATCTAATAAAAGTAATTTCGTTAGTGATTATGCCGATTCGCTTGTTTTTTGTGCGAATAATTCATTTGCGTCAGTAAGCGACGATGCAACTATTACAGTAGCCGGAGGTTCAGATAAAGCAGCATTTGCGGCGTACAACAACTTTTGGGGTACAAACAGACTGGTTTTAACATATAATTACTTCCAGCATGATTATGCTGTGCAGGTTTTCACCGGTTCAGTCCCTAAATACGATGAAGCTTCCGGACAACGATTGGATGTAGCTGGCAATGCATACTATCCTTGGGAATTAGCTGATAAACAAATTGTTTGCGACACCGCCGTACATACCCCCGGACATTACGATCCACGGGTAGCCGTTAAACTGGGAACTGTAGATGACCCGAATTACCTGTATGTAAACAATGCCGACAGTGTTAAAGCCCGTAAATACTATGGCGGTTCATTCACCAGCCCAAATGGGCCTGTTGGTGCTGCCCCATCCTTCTACGGCCGTAAAACTGCTTCCACCTATGCTGGAGCTACCCACGATGGCATGGGGCGCTGGCTTTACCGCGACAATGCCCCATATATCCTGATGACTTATGCTGAATTAAAATTCTGTTTAGCGGAGGCATACTGGAAAATGGGACAAAAGGACAATGCCTTAGCAGCATTTAAAGAAGGGGTGAAAGCCGATATCGAATTTACTGCCAAATATATTGTGGAAAACACTAACAAGACCCCCACCGGAGGAGATAAGATTACCAAGAGTTTATTTACAACTTTGGCAACCCAATATACAGCAGGGCCTTATGTAGATGGGCTTTCGGTGGCCGACTTTTCGCTCTCGCACATTATGATGCAAAAATGGGTTGCTCTTTACCCATGGGGAGCCCAGGAAGCTTGGGTCGATATGCGTAAATATCATTACGACATCAAATATTCGGGCAACTACCCTAATTCGGGTAACGGATGGAACCTATCGATGGTTGACCAAAAGCTGGATACGGATGAAACTAAGGTTTACAAAGGATTTTATTTAGCGCCTGCTCAGGTTGAATACCGGAAAGGGAGCTATAATGTCAAAAACGAGGGATCGCCCTGTTATCGTTTACGTCCCCGATATAATTCGGAATATATGTGGAATTTAGCCTCCTTATCAACATTGCTTCCAATATCGGGAACGGCTGATAATTACCATTGTTCTATTCCCTGGTTTGCTTATCCGGGCGATCTCCCCACTTCAAAATAGTGTTTAAGTTTAAACAGAGAAGTACAAATAAAAAAATAATGTATATGAAAATAGTTAAATATATCAGTTTATTTTTTGCAGTAGCGCTTATAGTATCCTGCGAAAAAAACGAAATCGTTTACAAAGGTTCTACCAGTGTCAGCGATATAGCAGAATTCCAGATTCATTATGTTGTTCCTGTTACATCGAATGCGGCCAACTATATTTATAAAATTAAAATTAATGACGTGTTGTATTCAAACAAAACAGCACCTTTATCAAATTACAGCGCTGTTCCGGTGGCTGGTACTTTTTTCACTGCTAACCCCGGCGATGTAAATATTAAATTATACAAGGGAACCGATTCAACATTGGTGTACGATCAAAATACTACCCTGGCGGCAGGTAAGCAGAACATTTTTGTTCACGATTTCAACCAGCAGCCTGTTGTATTTGACAATGGTTATCCATACGAATCGAATATTACAACGGATACTGATTCCGCCTGTTATGTGAAATTTTATCATTTCCTCTACGAAACAGACGGTGTGCCTTGTTCACTCAAATTGCAGTATCAGTATCAGGATCTCCGTACCGGAGAAATGGTAAATGTTGGACAACCTGTTTCGTTTGGTGAGACTACCGGTTGGCAGCGGATTAAGGTAATTAAAAAGCCGAGTGAATTTAATACCCAAGGAACCAATAATGTAACTTACAAAATAAAATTGGTGAATGCCGACGGAACTATTGCCGGAGACTTACAGGTTATGAACGCAAGCAGTAAATATGTAAGTTATTCGGAAGCCGCAAAGCTCCAGGGTATTGGCCGGCGATATCACCACACGTTGGCCGGAATGCGATCTGCCAAGCCCAATGCTTCGGTATTTTCGTTTGTAGCGCTTTAAAAATTTGTAAAAAAGAGTTTGCTCCAAAAAGTCTTTTACCCCCTAATCCCCCCCCCCAATTGGGAGACTTTGAAATTCAATAATTTTCAGATGATTCTATGGAGGGTTAGGGGTAAAACATATGAGAATCGTTGAATTTTTGGCTTTTATTAGTAGACTCAAGATTGAAATTTGGTTTAGGTTAGGTAGTTAGTTAGAAAAGATGAAGTGTTTCAGTTGGAGAGGTATCGCGTTGTGTTATTCGTAGCATAATTTGATAACTTTGAAAGTTGAAACATCTTCATTTTTTGTTATTCACCGGGTTTTAAATCCTAATAAAAACTTACTAAATTTAAGCAGGTTAAAAGGAATAATGATTTTAATTGAATACAATGTTTCCAGCTCCGAATACATATTTTTTAACGATTGTTTGATAAGCTCTTAGTGAAAAGTAATAATTTTGGATACATTGTAGTTGACTTAAGGTTTTGTCGACTCCGGGGGAGTCAAACTAATAAACTTAAGTCCGCAACATTGATTAAGGATAACAAATTTTATTTTTCCTGAAACTCACTGTGTCATGAAAAATACCGCTATAACGTATGAAATTAGATAAATATAGAAATCTTGAATTAAAATTGAAGCAGGAAGGCTATGCTTCTGCGATATATTCTTCTCCGCTTTATCTTCTCGCTAAAGGAACCGATGCCAGTTTCTACCGGTTAATTCCCGAATTGGTGGTTCAGGTGAACAACGAAACCGAGGTTCAAGCGGTATTGGACGAATGTTCTAAATTATCCGTTCCAGTTACATTTAAAGCAGGAGGCACCAGCTTAAGCGGACAAACCATTACCGATTCAGTACTGGTCGAAATTGGTCCTGGATTTACGAAGTTTTCTATTCGCGATCAGGGGAAAATCGCTTCCTTTCAGCCTGGTATTAGCGGATCGTATGCCAATTCACTTTTGGCACGATATAACCGCAAAATTGGCCCGAGTCCTGCCTCTATCAATTCGGCAAAAATTGGGGGAATTGTTGCCAATAACGCCAGTGGTGCCAGCTATGGAATTGCTACCAATAGCTACAATACAGTTAAAGCAATGCGAATTATTTTTCGGGACGGTACTTTGCTGGATACTTCCAATGCCGATAGTCGCAAGCGTTTTGTTGAAACGCACCAATCGCTGATAAAAAAATTAACCGACCTTCGAAACTATATCATTTCGGATGACGGGCTTGCCCAGAAAATAAACTCAAAATTCCAGTTAAAAAATACCTGTGGATATGGCGTTAACTCGCTTGTCGATTTTAAAGATCCCATTGACATTATTTCTCACCTGATGATAGGTTCGGAAGGCACCTTGGGTTTTATTTCCGAAGTTACCTTTGAAACGGTAGAAGACCATCCGTTAAAAGCATGTGCACTTTTATATTATCATGATATCCGGGAGGCTACAACTGCCATCATGCCGCTTAGGCAATGTAAGGTTAGCGCGGCTGAGCTTATGGATAGAAAGGCATTGCGGTCGGTTGAAAACAATGCGGGAATGCCCGCGCAAATCAAAGAACTGGGTAAAACTGTGGCCGCCCTTTTAATAGAAACATCGGCTCCTTCGGAGGAATTACTCCTCGCCCAAATGGAGGAAATAAAGGAAAAGCTGAATCACATTCCTACCTTATTTCCTATATCATTTACACGCGATCCAAAAGAGTTTCAGTCGATCTGGAAGGTTCGAAAAGGATTGTTTACTTCGGCAGCGGCCGCCCGACCAAAAGGAACAGCCTGTATTATCGAAGACATTGCATTTGCAGGAGAGGTGTTGGGAGATGCCTTAACCGACCTGCAAGATTTGTTATTTCGGTACGATTATGACAACGCTGTAATTTGGGGGCACTTACTCGATGGCAATATTCATTTTCTTATTTCTCCCGATTTTCAGGAGAGCAGGCAAATGGATAACTATAAAATGTTTATGCATGAACTTGCCGAGCTCGTCGTAAAGAAATACAATGGCAGCCTGAAAGCCGAGCATGGAACCGGAAGAAATATGGCTCCGTTTGTTCAATACGAATGGGGAGACGAAATATATAAAATCATGAAGCAGATTAAAGCTGCTTTCGATCCTTCCAATTTATTGAATCCGGGGGTTTTAATAAATAACGACCCGGAAGTGTTTGCTAAAAACATAAAGCCATTTCCGTTAACCAATCCAATTGTCGACGATTGTATCGAATGTGGCTTTTGCGAGCGGAATTGTCCCTCGCGCGAATTTACCCTTACTCCACGACAGCGGATTGTTGCTTTTCGCGAAATAACCCGATTGGGAAAGGAAGGGCAAAGCAGGGAGTTGAAAGAACTTGCAAATGAATATGCCTATCATGGCGAAGAATCGTGCGCTACTGACGGCTTATGCGCCCTCGACTGTCCGGTAGGAATTAATACCGGGAAGCTGATGAAGGAACTCCGGTACGAAAAGAAAAGTAAGTTTTCCTTAACTGTAGCCTCCTTCATTGCAAATAATTTTGGGAAAGCGGTTTCAATAGTCCGGTTTGCATTAAGCATTGTTTATATTGTTCAAAAAATCCTTCCGGTTTCGGTAATGAAAGGCATTGGAACATTTCTGCATAAAGCCAGTAACCGTGCTATTCCGCTCTGGAACGAATTTATGCCCCAGGCCGCACCTAAAGTCCGGCAGAAAGTTGAGGTTCAGCAAAGGCTCCAGCCTTCGTTAATAATATCTCAGCAAGTTGAGCCTGTTCAAATACAATCAGATGAGGAGCAACCTGATCTGAAGCAAGAAAACCATTTGTCTATCAAGCCAAAGATAGAGGAGCAAAAAGGAACCAAAACCAATGGAGATGCTTCTTTATTAAAGCAAAGCTCCTCTCTTCTTCCCCAGGGAGAAGAGCAAGGGAGGAGGGAAAGGGGAAAGGTCGTTTACTTCCCAGCCTGTATAAACCGAATGTTTGGCATTTCGAAGGATTATGATGAGAAAGTTGCGATAATTGAAAAAACCGAAGCGGTTATCCGAAAAGCCGGGTATGACATAATTTATCCCAACGCATTGTATAATCTTTGTTGTGGAATGGCTTTCGATAGTAAAGGGTTTAAAGAACAAGGGTATAATAAATTGAAGGAATTGGAAGCAGCGTTATTGAAAGCCTCCGAAAATGGTGCAATTCCTGTTCTTTGCGATATGAGCCCATGCTTGTTGCGCATGAAAGAGCTTATGGATAAACGGTTGAAGTTATATGAACCGGTAGAATTTACGCTTACTTACCTGGCAGAACGCCTCGTCTTTAAAAAATTACCTATTTCGGTTACGGTACACAGTACATGCAGTACTACCAAAATGGGACTGGAGAACCAACTGGTATTACTTGCAGACATGTGTGCCATAAAAGTGGTGAAACCTGAAAAAACTTCATGTTGCGGTTGGGCGGGTGACAAAGGGTTTAATCTACCCGAGTTAAATAAAAGCGCCTTAAAATACCTGAAAGAAGAACTCCCCGAAGGATTGGAAGGGGGCTATAGCAATAGTCGTACCTGCGAAATTGGGTTAACTCAGCATAGCGGTGTTTCGTACAAATCGATCATGTATTTGGTGGATAAGGCAACGGAAGCTATTAATTAATAGTGGTTAAAGTATCTATGTCGTTTAGTTAAGAATCGATGTTTGACCCCAGCCGGGGTCAGATGTTTATAGAATGTATAATTTTTCTACAAACAGGCGACCCCAGCCGGGGTCGAATATCCTTAACTAAACGACATTGGTTAACGTGTACTAATTGTGTCCGGATGGATACTTTAATATTCTGCAAATGAAGATGTTTTCTACTCAAAAATGTATTTTTTATTTTACGATACTAATACATGTATTCGCTGGTTACAGTCAGGAATACAATCAATTATTCAATAAAAACTCCGAATACCTGCTTAAAGGCACATGTGCCATTGAAGCAACCGATACCACTTCAGTGAGTAATTACTTAAACTATAAAAAGATTCCTTACAGAACAGTAGCAGTGGATCCATGTCAGATATTATTGGGGAGTATAGTGTTTATCCCGCAGTTTGTTGGAGTAAAGCTCAGCGACGGGACTTTTCACGATGGCTATTTTTTAGCGCATGGCGTTATAACAGATCAAAATAGTTCATCCGTTCAAATTTATATCGGAGAATCATCTTTTTACCAGGATGATTCTACCGGAACATCAACTACCCCGGACTGTTTAATTGCAGATGTGTTTGTGGTGCGTGGAATAATGGATAAGGTAACGCGGTTGCACTTTTCACAGGAATATGGAAATTCGCCCGAAAAAGGAACCCATGAAATGATAGCGCGCGATTTTAACAAGCTCATGATAGAAGGAGATAAGCTAGAGACAATGAGCCAGCGTATCCAATTTTATTCCGAAAAATGTAAGGGTACACCTTACCTGATTGATAATCTGGGCGAAGGCGCAAGCCAATTTCCAGATCCCGATCCGGTGATTGATTTTGCCCGGATGGATTGTATGACGTTTTGTGAACATGTACTTGCCTTGTCTATTTCGTGCGAATACAATCTGATGTACGACAATTTACAGAAGATCCGGTACAAAAACGGACTGGTGAGGTATGTGTCCCGAAACCATTATACCATAAGCGAATGGTTACCTAATAACGATTGGTTATTAGAAGATGCTACAAAAGAAATAGGGGGCAATTACACCCAAAAAATATCCAAGTTAATTGACCGACAAGCATTTTATTTAAAAAACGGCATTAGTCTGGAACAATTAAAAGATTCAATACCTGTTCAAAATGATACGGCTTACTATATTCCCCGCGAAGATTTGTTAAAAATAAAGGATAATTTAAAAGGAGGGGAGATTGTATCAATTGTAACAACTATTCCGGGTGTAATTTCTGCACATATGGGGATCATTGTAAAGGACGAATGGGGGAATATTATTTTCCGCCACGCCAACAGTTTGCCTGCTATTCACGAAATTATGGATCAGCCCTTTGAAGAGGTTGTTGAGAATTTGAAAAAATCGCCCACCCGCATCGGAATGATATTTATGCGAGCTAAAGATAATTATGTAACTCCAAAGTAATTGTATTTACTCTGTGGCTCTCTGTGAAATTCTCCGTGAACCTCCGTGTAATTTTTTAAAATAGCGTAGTACTCATTTATTATTCGCCTTACCTGCTATCAAACACTCTTATTAAAGTAAAAACATAGCGGAAGTGTGAATTCCGCTATGTTTTTTTTCTTCTGAGAATCGTTCAAAAGGTTAAAACCCAACCTTTATTCCGATCGCATACGATCTGACATTGGGCATGTTGAAATAATCCAGGCCAATGCCGTTATTCATACCGGTAAGGGTGGTTTCAGGGTCGATTCCGGTATAAGGGGTGTGCATCCATAAATTTCGTCCGGAAGTAGTGATTGTTAACGATTTCATTTTTAATTTTTGAACGAAATTCCGAGGTAAGCTATACGATATTGAAAGCTCGCGTAGCCGAATCCAACTGCCGTCTTCGACCGATTCTTCTGCAACACCCGTTTTCCCATAACGAACCCAGCGATTCAAGGCGGTATTGGTTGAGGAATTAGAAAAATCGACCGGTAGCATATTCGGTTCACCCAACGAGGTTACACCATCAAAAACATATCCGCTGATATTCCTTGCATTCCCTGTTTCTTCCGAAGTTCCGTAATAATTCATGGTTGCTCGGGTGCCGTTCCAAACATCTCCCCCTTTTTTGAAATCGAATAGAAAGGAAAGTTCAATGCCTTTCCAACGGAAGGAGTTTTCGATACCGGCAATCCAATCGGGATTGGTGTTCCCTATAATTCCCGGTTTGGAATCAACCAAAGGAAAGCCATCATTGCCGATAATCTTCTGGTTATGTTCGTTCCGTTGAAACTTCGATCCCACCAATACTCCATAAGGCCGATTGTTCAACAGGCACGACGATACTTCCTGAAAACCTGCGATCCTTATAGTGTCGGTCGCAGCTAATCCGGTAACTTTATTCCGGTAACGGGTAAATGTGGCTTTAATCTTCCAGTTCAGGGCATTTTGAAGCGCAATAAATGTCAGATCGGCATCCAAGCCTTTGGTTCTTAAATTGCCCTTGTTTATTAATTGTACATCAGTATTTTGAATGGATGGGACTATTAATTGTTTGCTCATGGAGTTATAAAAACTTACATTGGTCGAAATTCGATTGTTCCAAAAATCGAGCGTTAACCCGGTTTCAAATTTACTTACTTTTTCGGGTGAAAGGTTTTCGAAGCCCTTCACTTCTCGCATCGAATAAAAGTTGGTGACATTGTTGAGGTCGAATTGTGAAGTATTCCATGCGTTATCAGCTAATGGAGCGGTGAATTCCCGGTCGCAATAGCTAACATTGGCAAATAGCTTTCCATTATTTAGCCAGGATGAGGAATTGAGCAGATTGGAGAATTTGAATAAACCACCAAGGTACCATGTTTTCAGAGGTACGGCGGAATTCTTCCAGGTGCTGGAATTTTCCTGACGATAGGAAGCGTTTATTCCTACCAGGTTATTGTACATTGCATTCAGCGTGCCATATCCGGCATGTGTCCGGCGGTACAAATTGAAGGAGTATGTGTCGAGTAATTTTGCATCGCTTAAGGCATAACCGGTTTCAGTTGCGAGCTCGTATCCATTGTTTCTTTCAATGGACGAATTATTCCAGTTAAAGTGATACCCAAGGCTGCTGTTTAGTTCCAGATTGCCCGATTTTGAGAAATTCAGCTCTACCCGTTGGTTGAAACTTTGGGTATTCATGTTTCGGTAAAATAAGCTACCTGCCGTCACGGATGCCGAGTTTCGGGATATACCATATTGCATCTCATTTTCCGACTGCTCAAAACTGCTGATGGTTTTGAGGTGAAGGTTATGGATGAGTTGGAAATCCAGATCCAATCCTCCTACCAGTTGACGGTTGTTTTCCCTGTATAGATTGCGGTGTAGCATCCAATAGGGATTGTTAACCAATGCTGGTGCAGCACTTCGTTGGAGGTTATTGGGCAGCATGTAGCTCTGAACTTGCTGGTTAGCTTCTTTTGGGTTGAAGCCATTCAATAAATCGAATGTTGTTGGGTTGTTCAAAATTGAATACATCATCCCGGGGTTTAAGGAACGATTGCCCGTGTTTTTCGAATCGTTGTTCTGGTAGGCAAATGTGGTTCCTATTTTTGCAAATTTGAGAACATGGTTGCTTCGCAGTTTTATAGCATTCAGGGTGGTATTTGATTCTGGCAAAATTCCCGATTTTTGAGTGTTAGTATACGAAATCCTCAATGTTTGCTGCCTGTGCGATAAGGAAATGCTAAATTCATTCGTAGTTTTTACGCCAGTTTTGAAAACCTGGTACGGATCAAATACCTTTGCATTCATGCCGTTTGTAGCGTTGTTGGCAATGAGATGCCCGTTTTTGTCGAACAAATAATTACTGCCATCGTACGTAAGTCCTGATATGGCAGGTCCCCAGCTAAACAAATTATTTTGGTCGGCTCCTGCCCATTTGGTATCCCCATTTTCAGTCAGCCCCTGGGCATATAGATTTTGACGGTTTGGAAGCTTGTTCACCCGATCAAATCCAACGGTTGAATTTAACTGAATTTGAAACTTGCTTTGTTCCTTCCCTTTTTTACTGTTAATAACCACTACACCATTTGCTCCGCGAGCCCCATAAATGGCTGTGGATGATGCATCCTTCAATACTTCGACTGATTCTACTTCTGTTGGACTAAGCTGGGTGATTGTTTCGGAATTAACGGGAACTCCATCCAGAATATAGAGTGGGTTGCTACTCCCGATAGTGCTATTTCCCCGGATAAGTATGTTTGCTGAAGAACCGGGTGCGCCCTGATTGGTTATTACCTCTACTCCACTTATGCGCCCTTGCAGTACCTGTTGTACTGAGGTATTACCATTATTACTGAACTCCGAGGTGTTCACTGAAGAAACAGCACTGGTCAAATCAGCTTTTCTTACAGTTCCATACCCAACCACAACTACTTCTTCGAGACTTTTAATATCGGGCATTAGACTAAGGCTTATTGCATCGCCTACCGCCAAGTTCGATACCCCTTGCGGCAAAGGGAGAGGTTGTTTTACCGTTTCGTATTGTTTTGTTTTGTTTCGAACAAGGCTATCCACCGCAATAAACGACGTGTAATTGGTTAAGAGATTATATTTCAATCCCAGTTCGGTGATTAGTTTTTCGTGTGCTTCGCTCGGCTGTATTTTAGTTTCAGAGTAATAATTTCCCGAAGTCTCATAATATTGGGCAAAATCATCCAGATACTTTATTCTATTTCGCGCCCAGAGATAACGAAGTGCCTGGTTGCTTTCCTTGGTTGAGCTGTCGGCTGAAAGGTTAATTGATTTTAATTTATTTCCAGAATACCCGCTGATAGTAATGTTTCCCGAAGGATTTCCTTCGAATTTACCAAAGAGGATCAGTGGTCGTTCGGCAAAAATATCTGCTGCAACGGTTGGTTCAATATCGTAAGCTTTAAAGTGATGGTAATCGATGTTGATATGCGTAAATACAGGCTTTTCAATTATATCAATCATTTTTTTGCCTACTTTTTTTGCTTCCAATTCGCTGGTGGCAATAAAAGGTTCTCCCATACCTGCATTGGCAAGTCCTTCAATTAAATAGCGGTTTACCGAAGAGCCAATTCCGCAGGCAAACAGATTTGCCTTTGCCCGATTATTTCGCACAAGCTGAAACGCTTCCTTTTCAACGCTTACATACCCATCTGTCAGAATTACAAATGTTCGGGCATATTCTTCGTCTACAGGCATGTTTAACGCCCTTTTTAATGCTGGCAGTAGTTCTGTTCCGCCTCCTCCGTTCTGATTATTCACAAAGCGTATGGCATCCTTAATGTTTTCGGGGGTGGCATTGGCCGATTCTTCACTGAAAACCTGATTGCCACCAGCAAATAATAAAATATTGAATTTATCGTATGTTCGAAGGCGCGAAATCAGGCTTTCAAAGAGGTTTTTTGAGACATTCAGCGGGAAGCCGTTCATCGATCCGGAGACATCAATAATAAAAATATATTCTCGGGGAGGAATTTCACTTTCGGTTGGCTTTTCTGGCGGTTGAACCATTAGGAGAAAGAAGTTTTCATCGTTATGGTGGTAGGTGAGGAGCCCGGTTTCAATTTGCTTGCCGCGAAGACTGTAATTGAGGATATAGTCGCGGTTACCGCCAAAAGTTTCGAATGGATCCAGCTCAATTTCTGCTGTCCTTGCATTTGTATAGGTTGCCATTATTTTGTGGCTGGTGGATGATAGTCGTTGAATAGGGACGCCGGCATTCAGGTGTGTTTTGATGGAAAAAGTATAATTTGGCAGTTTTCCTTCGGTGAGGTAGGGGTTCTCAAGCCACTTTTCGTCTTTATTTTCCGGGGTATCTTCGGTGGTGGAATAACGAGGGCCAACAACCGTAGGGTATACAAACTGATAAATCCCTTCGGTTGGCTCCATCAATTCTGTGTATTGAAGCTCTACCCAAATGGAATCACCTGGTAAAATATTAGCTACGTTCATTTGAAAAACATTAGGGCGTTTTTGCTCCAATAGAGTAGCTGTTTTCCCTTCGGCCTTGGCAGTTTCGTATTCTTTGCGGGCTTGAACTTTTTCGCGGATCTTCGCCTTTAAAATTCGGTCGCCTATCTGCATTTGCATGCCATATACAGCAGCCCTGGTAGAACCGGGGAAAATATAGATAGCCTCCAGGGTATTCCTTCCTTCGTTTACATACAACTGTTTTACTTTTACGTCGGCTATAACCCCTGCAATGGATACATCCACATTGGTGGCCTTCAGGGGCATTCGGTCTAACGATGGATTATCGCTTTGTACAAAGAAGTAGGGTGATAAAGACTTATTTGGATTGTCGGGGATGCTATGCCGGTATACTTTTGTAAGGCTTTTAACGCGTTCACTTTCTGGCTCAGGACCCACCACTATACGCTGAGTGCTATAACCAACAAAACTGACTAAAAGAACGGAACCAACAGGTGCATCAATTTCGTAGTAACCATCAAAATTGGTTACCGTGCCGGTGGTAGTGCCTTCCAATAAGACATTCACTCCCGGGAGGGGCTCACCGGTAGTTGGATCAGTTAATTTCCCCGTAACACGACGGATTTGGCCATCCGTTTCTTCCTGAAAAAGAAGGCAAAGCACGGCCAGTATGAGAAAGGATAAATTTTTCATAACAAATAGATTTTAGTAAATACTTAGAGAGAGAATTATATCAATTAAGGAGTTCTAAAAAAGAAGGTTAAGGGTCTTTTTCAATCTGAATTAAAATTGTGATTGCTTTCATATTTCAAGGCTTTTAGGTTTCTGATAATTGGTTTTATAACTCATAGATGCATCGTAAAATTGATACCCCTAAAACCTGAAAGCTTTTTTAAAAGAAAATATTATGGTGGTGATACAATGTTGTTTAGTTAAAAGGTTGGGATTGTTTTTCAATTCCTAAGCTAAACGACATTGGGTATTCAAGCTTACTTCTCAATAGAAAACTTTGATATGTAAATATTGTGCTAAGCGTATATCCTTCTGCTCAAATTTAAGCAACCTCAATACTTCAAATTTTGCCGGTATTTCAAATAATAATAGTACATACGCCGATATTGGAGGGGCGAAAAAATACATTTGCAATCCTCTCTTGAATGCGACATGAGATTCGCAACAGACGGTACAAAATATTTCCCGTTATTATCCCGTGCCGTACCAATGTATTTGCAGGTACTGTCTACCTTATTATATAAGTCGGGATCGGCATAAGTGTCGCAAATATAGTCGCCACTGGTTGCACAGTTATTTTCGCTGGCAAGTTCAGAGCCTCCCAGGTTTTCGTGGGTAGATAGCAGTCCCATAAAATGTCCGAGCAAGGTGGTAAGCGCATTTCCGGTAATATAATTTTTATCGAGAAAAATATAGTTACTGTCGGCTACATCCGGGAAATATGTATATCCGTAACTTCTGTAGGGAGCTTTTTTTACCGAATCGGCCAAAAACAAATTAATTCTGTTTACTAACCCAAATTTGGTTAATAGTTCAACAGTATTGCTGTCGTTGGTAATGTATCCGTAGTTATAATCGTTTACATAATTAACCGAATCGATAAAAAACCGAATTCCAATATTCTTAAAATAGCTGTTTGCAATACTCACGCTATTATTCACATCTACCAAATTGACCCCGGCAAATCCATTTCTGTTTTTTATTATGTGCACCCGAACAGGAATCTTTACCGTTTGCGAAACCGTATTTAAATCGAAAGGATACGCGTTTTCGCCGGCATAATTTTTTCTAATTTCATCTAGAAAGGACGGGGTTGCCGTTACACCATCGGGTAATTGAAATTGCCCGAATGAACTGCGAAGGCTTACTACAAAAACAATTAGGTATACACTATATTTTATCTTCATCATTGGATTATTTTTCAATGTTTTATATTATTCGTCCATATTTAAGGTAGATATATCGCCTACAATTTTAATCTCCGTTCGCCGGTTCAGCTGCCTTCCTGCCGGATTATCGGTACCATCGCTATTGGTGTTTGGCGCAATCGGAATACTCATCCCATACCCTTTGGCTACCAGCCGTTCACTAAAAACACCTTTCGAAATCAAATAATTCACTACACTTTCGGAACGCTTTTGCGACAACTTTACGTTATACAGTTCGGTTCCGATACTATCGGTATGCGAGCCAATTTCTATGATAGCATTGGGAAACAGGTCGAACAATGGCATAAGGGTGGTATCAATGGTTTGCCGTGCTTCGTTTGAAAGCGCATATTTATCAATCTCGTAATATATATTAATCCGAATGTTTATTTTTGGCAAATAGTTGATTAGTGTTGTACCAATTTTAACGGTATCGTTGCAGTCGATATCGTTGGTTTTTACCGTGACTTTCTTTTCAAAATAACCATAGTTCTTCACCAACACTTTATATTCTTTGTTGCGTTCCAGCTCAAACCGATAATTTCCCAATTTGTTGGTGGTAGTTCTCGAAACCAATATATCGTCGTCTTCCTTTTCGCTCGGCAAATACAATTCGACCGGAACATCGGCAAGGCCGATATTATTTTCGGGCAATTGCAAACCGAGGTGATATTTTTCGTTGAGGCTGTTATATATATCATAATCCAGTGAATTACGAACGGTTCCCAACGCATTAACCATTGCACACTCGTTAAACCGGAACGAAAAAATATCATCGCAACAGCTTCCATTCCCCAATGTCATTGACCCCGGGCGGTTAGAAGTAAAAAAACCTTCTTTACTGTTTTTCAGAATAGAAAAATAATAATCGTCGTAACACGAATTTACTGGCTTAGGCAGCGGAAGGGATTCTGTCCATTTTCGTGTAAAACCGACCGCCTTATAAATATCATACCCTCCCCAACCTGTTTTCTTTCCTTTCGAACTAAAATAGAGTGAGCTGTTGGTAACATCGTAAAACGGGCAACATTCGTCTCCAATAGTATTTATGGCGCTTCCTAAATTATGAGGCTCTTTAAAAGCTTTTATTTTTGCATCAAACTCAGCATACCAAATATCTAAGCCCCCTTTTCCGCCATGCCGGTCCGAAACAAAATATAAGATTTCGTTTCCCGACTTCAAACTTTTGCCAATTGCAGGTTGGGTAGTAGTATAATTTTCGTCGTTTAGCGGATATGGAAGTTTTTGTGGGGCTAGCCATTTGTATCCATCGCTGTTACTGACAAAAATTTCGTTGATGTCTTCGTTTTTCCAGTTTTTACGGGACCGTGTAAAATATAACCGTTGCCCATCGTCCGAAATAACAGCATTACCGGTATTATATCCGGGGTTATTGACGTCGCCCTCCAGTAACCCGGCAGTTTCCCACTGTTCATTTATTTTGGTGGCTTTATAAATTTGGCGTACCGGTGCTATACTTTTTGATACATCCGAATATATAGCTCCGTAAATCAGGGTATTTTCATCGACCGGAAATGGCGCAAAGTCTATATTATCATGGTTTATTGATGTTCCGGGGTGTGCCACCGAAACAACAGCATCTTTTTCGGGGTGTTCTTTTGCCCAGATAGCGCTTTCGATATAAATAGCCGCCAGTTTGCGGTAGTTGTTTCTATCGTTGTTGTCCTTGTACAACCTCCTGAATTTCGTGAACGCCTCTATCGCAATATCATATTTTTCGAGGCTCATGCATACAATTCCCTTTTGATAAAATACTAGTGGATATTTCGTGGTTTTTATATGAATAACCGAGTCGAAATACTGATTGGCCTTTGCATAATCCCGGGTTAAAAAGTATAACGAAGCAAGGCGGTAACTCGACTTTATATCTTTTTCCCCATACGAAAGGTAGCGGCTGTAATAATCAATCGCGTTGTAAACATCCTTTTTGTTGTCGTAATTAATTGCTTTTGCTTTTAAATCGGCTATAACTTTCTTCAGAGAATCATTTGGCGCTGTTGCCGCCATCAGTTGCATTGGAGTCAGGAAAAACCAGGCAATGATAGAATAAAACCATACATTTCCAAAACAATTCATCTTAGGGCTAAACAAATTTCTAAAAATTGAAATTATATAGGTCAAATTGCGATTATTCATTTAAAACTAAATAAATGATTAGTATATAAAACAAGGTTCATTCGCATTCCTCTTAGTCCGGTCGCCAGTAAATATCAACGATACTTCGAAGGCGCCATTAAAATAAGAAGCTTGCGCCAAGGGGGAAACATTAATATCGTACGAAATTCCCAGGTCGAATTTCGGGAATTTAACACCACCTCCGAGAATCAACGCATCGATGTTTTTGAAAGGATTTATCCGAACCATCGTAATGGCATAAACTTTTTTAACCGGAATAAAGAAATCATTCAAGGCATATCCTTCCATCGCCCCAAGCAGTAATTCGTTGGTTCCAGGAACAGCGCTATAGAGCAAGGTTGGAGCAATATCGATTCTGCTGGTAAGGGGAATATTAACCTGACCATGAAACGAAATTTTTACCGGCAAGCGGACAGTTTGATCGGATGCAGAAAAGGTAACCACCGGCCTTAAGAAATGACTTATGGACAAACCAGCCGAGGGCATTATATTCCGAATAAGTGTTCTCCAGTATATGCCCACATTCATGTCGAAGTACTGTAAACTACCAGCTAAATTATTTTCGGAGCTGGGAAGGTTGGGGTTGAAAAGCTCATTCGACCCATCGAACTGCGACCCGAAAGTCAAACTGTTAAGATTGTACGATTTATAAGCAAAGCCCGGCTGAAGTCCTACCGTAAACTGGTGATTGTTTGTAATTTTAGAATAGCTTACCGAAACTAAAAACTCATCAGCAGCTAAGTTGAACGCGGATGATTGGTCGTGAACTATAGCTCCCCCAATGCCGAATGACTGGTTCGAAATGCTCAGCTTTTTATCAATCGAAGTATAAAAAGTACGGAACGGAACTCCAATTTTCCCCCATTGATTTCGAAAATTATTTGCTACCCTAAAGTTTTCACCCGACATGCCTGTATTGGCAGGGTTTGTAAGCAGAGGGGCAGCATAAAATTGCGAAAAATGGATATCCTGTGCCTGAATATGAATTTCAGGAGATAAACACCCAATAATCACTGCGAATACGAGAACCCATTTAAGGTTTGAAGGATGCTTTTTATTTTTATTACTATCTCTCATAGGGTGTTACTTTTGTTCGAAAGTCGTTTTTCAGTTCAATTACTTTAACAGCAGAAAGCTTCCATTCTTCTCAAACTTATGCCCGGTAATGGTTTCGGCTTTTATGTAATATGTATAGGTATCTGCATTTTGCGCTTTCCCGTTCACGGTACCATCCCAACCTTCGCTGGTATCGTTGGTAGAGAAGACGATTTTCCCCCAGCGGTTGAAAATTTTCAGGTCGATTGTTGCAATGTTCTTAGCCTCGAATTTAAAAATATCGTTACTCAAATCGCCGTTAGGCGTAAATGCCGATGGCGCTTCGAGATAAAAATCGGCAATTACTTTAATCTTAAATTCTTCGGTAATGTCGTAGCATTTATCTTTCATTCCAACGGTATAGGTAAAATCCTTTAATGGCGCTACCATCGGATTGCCGCAGGTTAAACATGAAATGTTGTAATCGGGCGACCACGCATAATTTAAATTGCTTGCCTCGGCAAGAATTGTTAACCGGATACTATCGCCAAAATTTATGGTGGCGTCACCCAAAGGCACCCTGGTAAACTTTAAGTTTTGATAGGAAACAAAGAGCGTGTCGAGCGATTTCGAAACGGTACATTTATTATTAATCAACTGTATCGCCGGAACGATATACCCCTGTGCGGTATAATTGTGCACTGCCGGGGAAACTGTTGAGGTGGTTCCGTCGCCAAAAATCCATTTAAAACTGCTTACATTTTTCATGGAATCGATTTGGAAATTTACGGCTTCGTTATAGCAAATTTCCGAAGGACTAAAACTTGCTGCCGCTGTTGGCCCATTTACAAGAATATTTTTGGAACTGCTTGCCGCGCATCCATTGAGGGTTTTTACTCTCAATTGCGCCGTGTAATTTCCGGGACGGGTATAAATAAACATAACCGAATTTGTGGTATTGTTCGATTCTTTTGCGTCAAACGTCCAGGTCCTGTTAATTACAGGGCTTCCATTCAGGTTTTTATGCTGCACTATTATCGTATCCGGGTAGCAATTGAAAATACTGTCGTTTACCACAAACTGGGCATCAGCCTTTTCGGCAATCACGTAATTGGGTTTTGTCATTGTATTACTACAGCCATCTTTATAAGCAGTGAGCGAAATACTATATTTTCCCTGATTATTGTAGGTATTGCTGTTTTGCGTTTTTGAAGTATTTCCATCCCCGAAATTCCAGAAAATACTATCAAGACTGGTATCTTCGGGCGTAAATTTCACAGTTTGCCCTACACATATGGCATTGTCGTTTGCCTGAAACTCACCGTTTATCCCAACCAGTGTAATTGGTATGGATAAGCTGCTAAAACACTGGTGTTCGTCGAAAACGGACAAAGTAGCGTTAAAAGTTACGGGCTTGACACTGGTATAGGAATGCGCAAGCTTTTTGATGTTGGTATTATTGGTTACATCGTCTCCAAAATCCCAAATCCATTTAACAATAGTACTGTCGGTAGAAGTATTCTCAAATTTCACATCCATGGCAGGCATACAGCCAAATTTTTTATCGGTGGTAAAGCTTCCGGCAGGGCGGTATACAAAAACATTCTTTTTGGCAGAATCAACACAACCGTTTTCGGCAGTGGTAATTAAATTAAGGATATACTTTCCCCTTGCAGTGTAAACATGGTCGAATGTCGGTAAATACGTTCTTCGGGGAGGGGAATCGTCACCAAAATCCCATAAAAACCCTTCGTTGTAACAGGAGTTTATGTAATCGACAGATGAGGTAGCATTCATTAAAACCGAATCGCCTACACAAAATACCGAGTCGTTTAGCGTAAAATTGGCTTTTACTTGTCGGACCTTTATAAGTTTTGTCCGTGTAAACGAACAATTCGAGGCTCCGTCGATAGCAGTTAATTTCACCGTATAGTTTCCTCCAGCCGGAAACGTGTACCTTACGGAATCCTTATCTTTAAAAATGGCGGTATCCACATTCCATGTGAGGGAAGTTGCGGGTAGCATGCCCGATTTAAAATGATAGGTTAATGCGCTGTCGCACGAAAATGTTTCCAGAAAATTTCCAGCCGAACCAATTACTTTGTAAACAGCCTTTTTGGTAGTATCCGAAATGCAACCGTTATAATCTACCTGTAAGCGGATGTTTTTAAACCCCAAAGTATCCGAAATAATTGTAATTGTGGTATCGGGCATCGAAGCAAAACTAAGATCGAATATATTGGTTGATGTTAGACGCCATAAACTCACTGACGAATTATTATTTGAACCGGCAACAATATGAATTCCGCCGCCGTTGCAAACTTCCGCCGGGGTAACTGTAAAGTCGGGTTTCAGCTTTTCTCCCACCACAATTTTTACAGCATAAGAGGTATCAAGGCAACCGGAGCTGTTAATTATTTCGGTAACATAATATTCGCCCGGGGTTGTAAAAGTGTATTTTACAGGCGTTTTATCTAGGACTGAAATTGTTTCAGCCCCAATTTTATAGGTATATCCGTCAATTTTAAAAGCCGATTTGCTCGAATCGGAAAGACTAACCTGCAAAGGAGCACAACCGGATACTTTATCGGGCATAAACCGCGCTACCGGAAACGAAACAACTGCTTCCCGGGTAATTTCATCGGTACACCCTTCTTTATTGGTAGCCACCAGGGTAAATGGAATGCGAATAGCATCCGTTTCGTGACTGTATAATCGCTTATAGGTTTCCTGAGGAATGTCGGATTGGGTAATTGTATAATCCGTATTGATTTTATCGGAAATAAACCGGTTGGATATATACCACGAATAGCTGGTGGCATCTTTTGAATTGTTCTGCAATTTAACTTTGTGAGGCAGGGAACAAAAAAGGAAGTCGTCTATTGAAAATTCGGCTTTGATTGCGCTTTTGCCAAATGTTCGCTGAATATTTTCGGTGCAAAACCCGTTTTTCCCATAAATCAGGGTAACCTCCAAAATGCCGGTATCCTTTACCAGATAAGTTAATGTGCTGTTACCGGTTATGGTGGTAACTTTGTTATTATCGTTAATTAGCCATGTATAATCGGACAAATTACCAATCGAAAAAGCAAATGTATATGATCCGCTGCAAAGGATTGATTTATCAACCGGGTTGTTGTTCGAATCAAAAACCGACAATATCCCTTGCGGACTTCCAATTACAATGTGCGATTTTTTTACAAGCGAATCGGAACAACCGTTCAGATCGGTTGCAGTTAACTTCACATCGAAACTTCCCAATGAATTATAAAGGGTTGAATTGCTAATCTCTGTCGATGTAAGTCCATTGCCATATACCCATTTGTAGGTTAAATTGGAGGTGCCAGTCGATAAATTAACGAAACTTACATTGAGAGGCGGAGTGCATGAAAATGTATCCAGCGCTGCAAAATTTGCAACGGGTTTCTTCATAACCTGAATAATACTGTCGGACTCCAGAAAATTTGAACATCCATTTTTATCGGTCACCTTCAGGGCTATGTTATACATGCCCGAGTTACGATAGGTATATTGTACAGCGTTTCCGGAGAGGTAGTCGCCATTTCTGAAATCCCATTCGGTAGTTGCAATAGCCGAATCGCCCGGGGCAGAATTACTGGTATAGTTTACCAGCAATGGACTGCATCCTGAAGCAGGAACAGCTGCAAAATCCGCTTTCGGACCTTTTGCAATAATTATTATAGCGCTGGTGCTATCGGTATCCACTCCATTTGTTGCAATCAGGGTAATTTTATATTGGCCGGGGGTGGTATAAAGCTGACTTTTTAACGAATTGCTGGTAGTAGTGACAATTGCGCCCAACCCAAAATTCCATTTATAGGTGATTCCGGCTCCGGAAGTTGAAGTATTGGTGAATTCGACCAGTGCCGGAGCACAGTTGCTCTTTTTTATAACGGTAAATTTTGCTGATATTCCAAAAGCCGAAACGATAAATATCTGTGAAACAAGTATAATTAACCCGAATGTTGATTTGAATAGGTTCATAAATCGTTATAAAAAGATCTTTAATAATACCAGAATAAATCGTCGCCACATTTCAGGCGGGTAGAAGCTGCATTCCTGAGAAAGCGGCACTCCAGCACAATTTCATGGGTTCCATTTGGGTTATACCCTTTCATAAAACTGTGGTCGTAAGCATAGCCAATTCGTGCGTTAGAAGAAATATTCACTCCAAATAGGACAGTCATCTGCCGGGATGTACGATAGGTGAGCCCCACATCGAAAACCTCTCTTAACCCGTCGATCAGCCCAGTCAGGTGTTTGATTCGAAAGATAGTATTTATTTCCATAACTGTAAGATCTGACCGGTTTACTACCTGGAGGCCAACATTGTAATTGAAAAATTTAGAACCAGTGTTTTTATAGATCGCATAGCCATATCGGTGGTTCGTATTTAAATACAGATTATTGGTTTTAAAAACGGACGATATATGGGTAGAAGAAACCCCGAGCACAAAGTTTGAATTTTGAAATTCGACACCAGCATTAAAATCCGGCCTGATACTTTTTTCCTTACCATAGTATATGAAAGGATCGTTCGCTATATCGGGTTCAAAAAGGGAACCGTTCACCGAACTGGAGAATACCCCAGCCGAAATTCCAAATGAAAGCGCCCAATCCTGATGCTTTGCAATTCGATAAGCGTATGTTGCCATTGGGTTGAATGAATTAACGGCACCAATTTTATCTCCGACTACGGACAAACCAAATGCTGAACGAATTTTATCGACATACTGCGATGCCTGTACGTTAAAAACCCGGGGGGCACCATTAACGCCAAGCCATTGCTGACGGAGGTTCGAAAAGAGATATAAATAATCCGTCCGGGCAATACTTGCCGGATTGTAGTTTGCACGGTTATTCCAATGGGTTGCCATGCTGATATCCGCTTGAGCAAAGGCTTTCAGCTCAGGAACCAGCAAAACAAAAAATATCAGATAAATGCGCGTAAATTTCATTTCATACAGCTATCTCACTAATGTTATATACCCCTTTTTGGTTTGTTCGTGCTGATTTCGGTCTAAATACTGAACCGAGTAAAAGTATGTATCAGGTTCCATGGGCTGTCCCCTATACTTCCCATCCCAACCGGTATTCCCCTTATAAAGTATCAATCCGTTACGATCGTAAACCTGCAGTTCAATGTCCGCCATAAAAATATCATTGATTCCATCGCCGTTAGGCGAAAAAACATTTGGAACAAAAGGAGTAACATCTATTATTTGGAAAGTACTATCGGCACAATCGTAAATACTCCTGGCAGTTTGAGTAATGGTAAACTGTAAATTTGCTGCGGAAATTTGGTAATCATGCTGAACAATGGTTCCTGTTTTTATGGTTCCATCGCCCATATTCCAGGTATACAGCACATCGGTTTGAGGAATGGTAGTGCAAATGAGTTGGTTATGTTTCCAATCGAGGGTATTAACCGATGTGGTAAAGTTCGAAGTTGGTATAGGATATTCCAATACTTGGAAGGTTCGGTCTTTCTTACATCCCCGCTTATTCGAACCAACAACGCTATATATCCCCGGTTCGCCTACAGTTATAAAAGAGGCTGTATCGTTGTTATACCACCGATAATTTGCCGCTCCTGTAACCTGAAGTTTCGTATCAAAGCCTTCGCATAATGTGGTATCGCTTAACGAGATAAAATCCCAATCGGGTTCTTCTCCAATTGTCACATAATTCGTATCCGAAACACAACCGGTACTCGAATATCCAAGGAGCCAATAACGACCTCCGGGAGCTGAAATTATCAATGAATCGGCGCTGGAACCAATGTTCCATTTATATTCATAAGCTCCATAAGCTTTTATGGTAACACTCTTACCGGGACAATACGTAGAATCGCCTGAAATGCCAATTAGCGGAGGCGAAAACGATTCGACGACCTTATACAGCGTATCGGTACACGATGAAGGAGGGTTTTTGACGATAAGTGTCATTGGGTGTAACCCCGATGTAAGAAATGTGTACCGCGGGTTCTTTTCATTAGAAGTCCTTCCATCGCCAAAGTCCCATTCAAATTGCAAAGTGCCTTGGGTAAAAGTAGATAAATTGGCAAATTGAACGGTGTTTGATTTACAATCGATCATGTAGGAAGTAAATTTGGCGACGGGTAAAAATTTGGCAATAGTTGCATCCAGCTTCACAACGCAACCAGTAGCCGACAGCATTGTACACGAATAAGTCTCTCCTCCTATTGGTTTCAGTACCTGGAAAAAGCGCATGGTGTCGACAACTAACCCATTTTTATCAGTCCAGCTATATCTTTCAAAACCTTCGGGGGCAGTGAGGTTCGCAATTGAATCTCCCGCACAATATTTCATGTCGATAGTAAGCGGATGGCACTCGGCCAAAAAATAAGCATACCCGTAATGAAAGTGACCGTTACAATCGGCTGCCATAAACTCAACGGTAATAGTTTGCCCTAAGTAGTTAAGTAGATTAGCACCAACCGTAGTCCAGTCTCTCCACTTTACAGGAGTGGTGGTGCCAGGGGGGATGTAGGTTTTAAAGCCCTTTACATACACGTTGGTGGAATACACATCGTAATTGGAACAATCGGGGATAATATTTCCAATGGAATCGTAAAGGGTAAGTCGAAAACGAGGCTCCACAATGCCGGGGTGCCCACTCGCATATTGCAAAACGCAGGCAAATTTCATAACCAAAAGCGCATTCGACGAATCAATGGTCATCGTATACCGTAAACTTTGGTCCCAACATCTGAACCTTGCATCGGCACTGGTAAACCCATCGCCTAACCGGGCAGAGTATTTGTATCCCGAAGGTATTGTTCGGAGGGCATACCCGGTATTGGCATCGCGCGCTGAAGTATCCGACATAATGGTATGCCTTCGAGTAGCAAAACCGGTTACCCGGGGAGTATTGGAAGAAGGTTGCGAAGAGCTGTATATCCAGGTCTCACCAATCCAATTGGTAAAATTACCAAATTCAAAGCCCAGGTTGGAGCAATTCGAGTTTTGCGAATAGGTTGGCAAATTTGCAAATAGAACTATAAAGCAGCATAATAGGCAAGCCATTATACTGTTCGGGGAATAAATTGCGTGGGAAAAATTAACCCATTTCAAGTTTAAAGTAATTAGTTCCTTTGCTTTGCAAAAACTAAAACATTCAACAAAGCATTTAGTTAATGTTAAATCCTATATTTCTATTAATACTGACGAAGACGAAATTACCCTATTAAAAAGCAGGTTAATTTTTGTAATATTAATCAATTATTCGAATAAAATATATCCGGTTTAAGGTCGAATTATTTATTTGAATTTTAAGCATATTATGATATTTCTAATCCTGTAAATTATAATATGTTTATAATTAGTGAGTTTGTCAATTGGGGTTCATAAATACACACAAAAAATTAATCCATTGCCAGACTTTTCAGCCAGATTGACCAGGAAGTATCGAAATTCATAATCGATTAATATTAAAGAGCTTTTACAATATTAATTTCGATCAGTCATATATCTTAAATCATTTTGCGAACTCTTTTAAACAATTTATACAATGAAATCCTTATAATAAATTGCCAATTAAACCTATTACGTAACGAAAAAAAATAATCAAATAATTTGCTTATGAAACCTATACTCTCTTTGACTCTCCTGGTTGTTTTTTGCTTGATGGGCAATGCCCAGAACAGCAATGTGCATTACAATAAAGCCCTTGCCGATTCGCTGGGTGCCGACGAATACGGTATGAAACAATACGTGTTAGTTATTTTGAAAACCGGGACTAATACCACCGATAACAAAACAGTTATCGACAGTTTGTTCCGTGGACATATGAATAATATAACACGTCTGGCTAAAATGGGAAAATTAGTTGTAGCTGGTCCAATGAGGAAGAACGATAAAACGTATCGGGGAATTTTTATTCTGAATGTAGCAACTACCGAAGAGGCTACTGAATTATTAAACGCCGATCCGGCTATCAGCGAAAAGCTGTTAGAGCCGGAATTGTATAGTTGGTATGGCTCAGCTGCTTTGCCTTTATATTTAAAAAGTCATGAACAGATTGAAAAGGAAAAGCATTAGAACAACGTTTGAACACAGTTGCATATAGGAATGTCTTAGTTTACTAAATCTGCTTTGTACAGGCATTTATGCTCCACTTCAATTCTCTCTGTTTCAGGATTCAATTCATGCAAAATCGAATCATTTTCTGATGCTCCACAATTTATATAAATCTTGTTGTGTGTATTTTTTATCTGTTTACTATTTAATATGTTCTGTTTTGGGACACTATTTGAAAATCATCTTCATAGAGAATCATTCCTGGTTTATCAGTTAATAAAACGCTTACTATAAGATTATTTTCTTCAAGTATCATTGTTAAATCTCTCATTTTGTCAATATAAGTTGTGGCTGTATCTTTAAACCATGAAATGGCATCAATTGACCAATTCTTTTTGCTGAATGGAGGACATGGTAAGTTTGCATTAAAAAAAGTAAATATCTCATTCACTTGACTTACCTGATAAGGTTCAAGAAGTCCTTTTTTCTTTAAGTAAGCCGCCTCAGTGAAAAGTCCATTTTGTATTCTTGGAGAATCTGATTCAGAGCCAACAACAAATCGTATAAATATTTTTGTATTTTTACATTAATATCAATCACTTTAATGATTGTTGAATATTTGTTATCTACAACTTAACAACTTTTGTAATATTCAAATAATCAATCTCATTTATTTGCCATACCTCTTTTATTGGACATATTTTGTGGTTAAAATTACACACATCAATACATATAAAATTTGTTGGGGATTTCGAAGCGATTTCCTATCGTGACGGTAAGAGCTAAAATTAGAAGCCAGCACTATAAGATCCGTATTCTGCGCAATAAAATATATATGATTGTTGTAAACAGTGCATTATGCAAATAATTCTTCTATTGTTTTCATTGGTAAAAACATTTTTCCACTATCAACCAGTTTCACAAAACCATATTTAGAATAGAACCTTTCGGCATCCTTATCTATTGGGTCTACAATAACAGCAAATGCCCCAATGGATGTGGAGGAATCAAAACACCGTTTTAGTGAATCAATCAAAAGGAGCTTGCCAATGCCTTTTCCTTGAAAATCTTTTCCAACTGCTAAACGTCCAATTAATATTGTTGGAATCGAGTAATACGAATTTGGTAACCTTTTTTTAAAAGACTCGGGTATCAAATTATTTGAAATACTATTACTCGAAAGAGTGTAGTATCCGGAAATTCTTGTCGTTTCTTTTTCAATTAATACAAAGCATGCAGATAGTTTTCTTTTAACATCTTGTTTTGCTTGAGTCCAAAAGTAATTATCCAATAATTCTTTACCGCATGAGAAATTACCTCTGTCATGTTTAGGATCTAACGGCTCAGTTAGATAATTCATTTAGACATAATTTTTTTATATTCGTCTTTAGCTGAAACCAAATCGTTATTTGGCTTTGGAGCATTTAATAAGGTATTAAAGAATAATTCTTTGTCTTTTTCTGAAGCTAGAATTCGCTCTCTTTCCTCAATAATCTCTTTAGCTTTACTTTGAACAGTAACAATCACAAAATCCGTCAGATTTCTATATCCACCTAATACAGCAGCTCTCTCAAATAGTTGCTTTTGTTCTAAGGGTAGCCTTGTGTCAAATCTCGCTTTATCTTGTCTTGCCGTACTCATAGGATCATTTTTTTGCAAATGTACAGAATATTTCCGTATTTATAACCAAATGTACGGTATTTATCGGTACGTTAATTTTAAGATTGCATTGTGTACAAACACCTGTATAGCTGTATTGGTGCTATTTATCGATTAAATATAGTTTAAGGTAAATAGAAACAAGCTCTTTGCAATCCGAACTTCAGTCCCAATAAAACTTTTTGATGTTGCGTATAGTATAAACGTCAAATAAATAGTGTCATCGGGTAGGTTCCCTCTTACAAGTTATCTTTTGCTCCGTCGATAAATGTAAATGGTTTGGTTTTCTTTTTCAAATCTGTAAGCTGTTTAGGATGAGTTAGACATTTCAAGTACGATACGGCTGCGAAATAATCATTTTAGGGAGGCTTACATACGCTGAGCATTGTTTACTCTAAAAGAGAACTTATAGAGGAATTCTATAAAAAGCAAAAAGGCAGTGCTTCGCAGGGCTGCCTTTTAATTGAATAACTAATAACTAACTACTTTGTATGAGTATCTTTTGTAAATTTGGGTTTTAATTTTTTAAAGAGAACGTAACTTTTAAGGGTCAATTGTTCTTTTGCAGTTCTTAACTGCTAATTTCTACAAGATTGCGTTTGGTGTAAATTTAACCTCGTTGGCCAATTCGCTTGTTAAACTGTCTAATTCGCAATTATTGATATTTTGACTGCAAATTTCTTCTGTTGGGCGATATTTAACGCTGTCTTCCAATTCGTTTGCAACTGTCTTATAATCTGTTAAAGCTTCTGATGCTGTGAAAGAATTGTTTTCAATACTTTCCGGATAAAACATTACAGAAGCTTCTAATTCATTCATTGCCGAAATATGATCTGCTGTTGCAACTGTTGCTTCAAACGACTCGCCTTCTATATGTGCAGGTGAAAATTTGATCGATTCTTTCATTTTTTCTAATTGAATGGCTAATTCGTGGCTAAAATGATTCACCTTATTAGAAACTTGATTGGTTAATTTATTGTTTAAAAGTCCTGCATGTAATGACTTTGTATTTTGTGCATTCACGGTTAAAGAAGCAGCTACGATGGCAACTATCAGGGTGAACTTTTGAACTTGCGTTTTCATTTTGTTTATATTTATTGTTATGGCTATTACTTTACAATGTGTGTGCCAAACTTTTCAAAATGCATATATATAGATACATATGAAATAATCTAATATAATTTAGAATAGAAAAGGTGTTCTAATTAAGGACATGCATGTCCGTTTTCGTACGAATTCTATTAATTGCCGAAACGATAACTCTCCCTTATATTATTTCAAATCGAGAAACTTAATTTTAAAGATTAAGTATAAGGACTCGTTTGCTAATAAGCCTAAAAGAACAATCGATTAAATGAATTTATAACATTAGCCGGACAGCTTCAGTATTATGACATTTGACAGTAGCCGTATTTTAGAAGAAATTACACGCACAAGTATATCGCTGCTGCTTAAAGAACCTTTTTACTCGCATTTTTTTAGTTGCCTGAATAAAAAAATTGTGGCCCCCGATGGCGATTTACAAACACTTGGGGTAGGACTTACCGATAATTCTCATACTTTATATGTAAATCCATTTTTTTGGGACAATATATTGCTTAAAAGCGAACACCGTTATGGCGTTGTAAAACATGAGGTTCTCCATATTGTATTTAAGCACACCCTGGTGGCAAATAGCTTGTTCGATCGGTTTATTATGAATATTGCCATGGACCTGGTTGTAAATCAATATGTCGAAAGGTCGTATTTGCCGGATGAATCGTTGTTTCTTGAAGATTTTCCGGAATTACAGCTCGATAAAGATCAAACCTGGCATTATTATTACCATAAAATAGCAGAACTTAAAAACGGCCTGAAAGGCAAATTCTTAGATACCCGGTCGGCACAAACATTCTTGAGCATTAATAATACCTCGCATGGGTTGAGTCGACACGAAAAGTGGAGCGAGATATACGAGCAAAATAGTGTAAGCAAAACCTTGACAGAGGCGCAGATTGATAACCTAGTGCATATTTCGCACCAACGAACTTCTCAAAAATCGTATGGTACGCTGCCTGCCGGAATACGGTTGTGGATTGAGCAAATCCTTTTTAAACCAATACCTCTTGTCGATTGGCGGCGAGTGGTCAAGTTATTCTCCGAAAGCAGCAGCAAAACAAAAATTAAAACGACGTTAAAACGCCCCTCGAAGCGGTATGGAACTGTTCCTGGAATTAAAGTTAAAAAGCTTCGTAAAATGCTGGTAGCAATAGATACTTCGGGAAGTACGGGCAAGGAGGAGCTGATTGATTTTTTTAGCGAGATTTATCATATCTGGAAGGTGGGAGCCGAAGTTGAGGTAGTAGAATGTGATGCTAAAATTCAACAGAAATATACATATCGCGGACAAGCTCCCGAATTTGTTATGGGCCGGGGAGGCACAGATTTTAATGCCCCCATTTTATATGGGAACGAAAAGTTTTTACCTGACGGACTTATTTATTTCACCGATGGATTTGCCCCACCTCCTGCAGTAATACCCCGATTTCCCATACTCTGGGTAATAAGTACGCAGGGAATCGATCCGCAAAGTCCCGAATTCAGTCTTTTACCAGGCCGAAAGGCTAAATTATTAAGCTAAACATGGAGAAAAACAAGCAATTTAATTACATCACATACGGTGCAACAGTTAATTCGGAGGAAGTTCGGTTTTTCCTGCAACATTTAGCAGACAGGTATTTTGGCTGCAACGACACTGAGCGCCCTACCCCGGCATGTATCTGGGGAATGCATGGTATTGGCAAAACTGAGCTGGTACGTGATTTTGCGTTAGAAAGCGGTTGCAAGTTTACCTATATCGCCCCCGCTCAATTCGAAGAAATGGGCGACCTTGTTGGATTGCCCCGGATTGAAAATGGAGAGAGCTTAAGTCGCACGCATTTTGTGGCTCCCGATTGGGTTCCCAAAGAAGATGGCCCGGGTATTTTGTTGATTGACGACGTTAATCGGGCTGACGACCGTATTCTACGGGGAATTATGCAGTTACTTCAAAACTACGAGCTGGTAAGCTGGACCTTGCCCAAAGACTGGATGATAGTTCTAACTGCCAATCCCGACGGTGGAGACTATTCCGTGACCACGATGGATGATGCCATGATAACCCGCATGATCCATGTATCTATGGAGTTCGATGTGAAAGTTTGGGCACGGTGGGCAGAGCGCGCAAGAATTGATCCGAGGGGAATTAGTTTTGTATTAACCTATCCCGAAATTATTTCCGGACGAAGGACCACCCCTCGTTCCCTGGTGCAATTTTTTCAGGCAATTGTGAATATACCCGATTTAAAACGAAGCCTCGATCTGGTCAAAATGCTTGCCGACGGCTGTCTCGACAAAGAAACCGCTGTGGCATTCATCAATTTTGTGCATATGGACCTGGAGAAACTCATTGCACCCGAAGAAATTCTTAGAACTCCCGATTTTAAAATGGTCGATGGAAGAACAAAAGAATTGGTAGACGGCAAAACCAAGCGAATGGACATCTTTTCGGTTATTATTACGCGGTTATCCAATTATTTAAAGTACCAAAAGAACGATTTGACCGATAAGGAATTTGAAAATCTGCAAAAATTCATTCTGTTGCCTTATATGCCAAACGATTTGCGTTTATCAATGGCGCAGGAATTAGTAAATTCTGAACGAAAAGATCTTAAACGACTTTATACCATTCCCGAAATAGGTAAATTAATCTTAACTAAAATGTAATAACCATGCTTAAAAAACTGTTTGGTTTTTTGTCGAACACCGAAAACAAGAAAGAGGAAGAAAAGGCTATACCACCGATTCAACAGACTGTAGATTTATCGAAATATATTCACTATACCGAAAATACTTTACGAATTCAGGATTATAGCGAGGAACTTAAAGAGCTGCCCGATAATTTTTTCGAGGCGTATGCCGACATCGAGACTCTCGAAATTAATGTAAGCTCACTGGCATCTGTTCCAAATTCACTTAATGCCTTACCTCAATTAAAAAATCTCCATATTTCCCATGGAAAATTTCGTTCCCTACCGGATATCTCAACATTAAATTCGCTCGAACACTTTTCGATTAGCAGGAATAACTTATTCGATTTGAATAAAGAGTTGGTTAAACTGGCGCAATTGCCCAAATTGCAAACCCTTACTATTGGCAGTTATAAAGGAAAAACTGTTCCTTCGAATATAGTATTACTGAAAAATTGCACAAATATTGAGTTTGAATATGGGTTAGAAGAAAAGGTCAATCTTAGCGATTTATATACAAATTTAGCTCAAATGCATTGGCTCAAAAAGCTTAAAATTGATTTTTATATTCGTACCGAAGCGTATACCGATGAGTTTTTAAAACTAGATTTTCTCGAAGAAATTACCCTGCGATTTTATGGGGATGTTCAAAATATTCCGCCAACATTTGGTTTATTGCGCCATGTGAATTTCGACGAAAGAAATCCTGCAGATAAAGTATTGCGTACTTTTAGGGAGAAATACGATTCGCAAAATCTTACTGATCGGTTAAGGAAGTTGCTTTTTTGCTATTACATCAAAAATTTCAAAGAGATTAAAGAGCTTTTGCCAAATACCCTATTGGAAGCGTTTGAGTGGAAGGAAAAAAGGGGGCTTGTTATGGTGTCCAAAATAAAAGGACAAACTCCAAAAACACTAAGTGATAAGCTTTCGGCTACGTCATTTTACATTGCAAAACCCGATGATAAGGGGAACCTTTTATATATAGTGGGCATCGAAACCGATTTTGAGGTAATAGAAAAACTGGTGCTTGAAGGGAAAACGCTGGTATTTCAGGAGTATTTGCAGGAACTTATTATAAAATTAGACGACCCCTGGCTTTTACAAAAAGACAATTCGGGTTTAAACGATCAGTTATTGCAATTACTTGCCAGTAATCAGGCCGATAATTACAAAGTGGCATTTGAGATTATTGAAGGAGGCGGGGCTAATAAAACTATTCAGGCGTTACTGGCAGCCATTATGTTAAGTCACCCCGACAAATCGATTGCCAAATCGGCTGAACGGCTTTACGACAAATATGGGTCAGCATTATTTAAGGACCATTGCAAGCAGAATTCT
>JFJP01001746.1_pt1 | contig 78840 bp, 71 predicted proteins | sample 431651 | NCBI WGS metagenome assembly JFJP01 (sample SAMN02602958, study PRJNA72255) | Microbial mat metagenome, whole genome shotgun sequencing project. | biome: fresh water; feature: sink hole; material: water; isolation source: purple microbial (photo- and chemosynthetic) mats found in... | reverse complement strand
ATGCCGCAGGTTTTCGGCCAGCATGCGCTCGGTGCGTCCGTTGATGACGTTGGATACGGTGCTGACGGACACGCCGGCACGCTGGGCGACGTCGTATAGTCTAATCATCGATTACCTGCGGGTCCTTGACATTGCACTGTGCTTCACAAGGTCCGATCATTCTCGACGCTTTCGTAAAGGTCTAGATGATTGCCCATCTGCTGCTTCAGCGGATCGGTCAGAGCGTTCAGTCGCTCGATGAGCGGTACATCGATGGCGACGCCCAGCGCGCCGACGTTGGCCTGCAATTGCGTGCGGTTCCTCGCGCCGACCAGCGCGCAACTGACTGCCGGATTGTCGACGGCCCAGCGTATCGCGAGATCGGACATCGTTACGCCGATATCGGCAGCGATCACTTTGACCTCCTTGACGACTTTTTCCGTCTCGGCTTCGAAGCCGCCTTCGCCATGCCGGCAGAGCGGCGAGCCGGCAGCGGCGAAATGACGCGTTCTGCGCTGCCATTCTGGAACCTCGGCCAGGGTCGGATACTTGCCGGCGAGTATGCCCTGCAATAGCGTCATGTAAGTGATGACGCCGATGCCCTTTTCCGAGCACGCACTCAGCGTGTCGAATTCGACGGCTCGGCACAGCAGGTTGTAAGGCAACTGGTTGGCGGCGATCTTGAGCGACGACTGAATGTCCTCGTGCATTCTGCGACTCGAAAAATTGCTGATTCCGACATGGCGGATCTTGCCGCTCTCCCGCAGCGCCGCCAGGATTTCGAGGGTACGCCCGATTGCGGGCGGATTGGCGATGACGTTGGCGTCATTGGTAAAATGCCTGATCGAATGCGGATGGATCGGCCAATGCAGCATGTACAGGTCGATGTAGTCGGTATTCAGGCGGCGCAGGGATGCCTCGCAGTGAGCCTCGAGAACGCCAGGGTAACAGTTGGCCGGGGTAAGCTTCGATCCGATGAACAGCCGGTCGCGCTGCAGTCCCTGCAGTGCGATCCCGAGCGCGGTTTCGCTGCGTCCTTCGTTGTACGCTTCGGCCGTGTCGAAGTAATTGATGCCGCAATCGACGGCCGCGTGGACGACGTCATTGACGTCGCTCTGCTCCTGTTTTCCCCAGTACTGGCCGCCGCCGAAAGCCCAGCAGCCCAGCCCGAGAACCGATAGCTTCAGGTCGGACGCGCCGCATTGCCTGTACGTCATATCGACTGTCATCTGACGACCCCCAAGGTCAGAAGAATGTTGGCGAAGCGCCGGCTCTCGCCGGTGGCGATCACCAGGCAGGTGGCGTCGGATTTCGCTTCAGCGTAGAACTCGAAGCGTTTGAGCCTCGTGAAAGGAATTCCGGCGCCGAGGACGTCGGCAAATTCCTGAAAGATTTCCGGCACCTCGCCTTCGGCCGGTAACATCACGGTGGCCTTCTCGATGGCCACCGACTCGGCCAGTACCTTGAGCACGTCGATCACGCACAGCATGTTCCTGGCGAGATTGAGATAGACCCGGCGGGCACCGGGCGGAGCACCGGTCGAGAACGGATAATTGCCGTCGGCAATTAGCACCTGAGCGCCATGGCCACTGCTGCCCAGCGCATGGAGAATTTCAGGATGCAGCAGTCTGGTCTTGAGCATTGATGCTTTCCTAAGTATGCATTCCTGGCTTGCCTGCGTGGCCTCAGAAGCCGAAATAATGCGGTATCCACGACGCGAGGCCGGGGACGTAGATTACCATCAGCATGACCAGCGTCTCGGCCAGCATGAACCACCAGACATGGCGATTGACCTCGGCATAGGTAGTCTGCGCGATGCTTGTCGTGATGAAGAGCAGCGGCGCGGTCGGCGGCGACACCGAACCGATCTGGTTGCACATGACCATCACCAGCCCCATCTGGAAGGGGTCGATGCCGTAGGTCCGGCTGAGCTGTATGGCCGCAGGCGCAAAGACGAGGAGCACGGCAAGCGAGTCGACGAAAGTTCCGAGAACGATCATGACCACGGCAAGAATCAGCAGAATCGTCGTCTTGTCCTGCGACAGCGAGAGCGTAAACTTGACGACGCCTTCGTTGAATTCCAGGTAGCCGAGCAGCCAGCCGGACGCGCCTGCGACGGCGATTACGCCCGAAACCATTGTCGTCATCACCGCAGCCTCGACCAGGATGCCCGGCAGGTCGCGCCACTTGAGCTTGCGACTGACCACCAGTCCGATGATCAGCGCGTAAAGGCAGGCGATGGCGCCGGCTTCGGTCGCCGTGAAAATACCGCTCAAGATGCCGCCAATGATGATTACCGGCCCCATCAGCGCGGTCCACACTTCGCGCAGCGAGCGCAGCACGGCACGCAAATTGAACTTCCCGTGGATGACGCGCAGTTCGGGATAGTCGGGCAGATAAGTGTAGACCTTGACGGTGGCCATCAGAAATAGCCCGACGAGTACGCCGGGAATGATGCCGCCGAGAAACAGGCCACCGATCGACACCTGGGCGATCGAGCCGTACACCACCATGATCATGCTCGGCGGGATGATCGCGCCTATGGTCCCGGAAGTCGCGATCAGCGCTGCGGCAAAGCCGGCGTTATAGCCCTCCTTCTTCATCGTCGGGATGACGATCGAGGCGATGGCCGAGGCGTCGGCTGTGCTCGATCCAGAAACGCCGGCGAAGATCATGCTGGCGACGATCGATGCGTGCGCCAGACCGGCGCGGAGGTGGCCGACCAGGACGCGCGAGAAATCGACGAGTTGCTGGCTCATGCCACTCGCCGACATCAGTGCCCCGGCAAGAATAAAATACGGCAAGGCGAGCAATGTAAATGAGTCGAGCTGAACGAACATCTTCTGCGCGAACATTGGCAGTACAAGATCGGGTACGACGGCTATGCCGACATAACCGACGAGCGCGATCGACAGCAGGATAGGCACACCGATCATCATCGTGCCGAACATCAAAGCAAACAGCAGCCAGATCATACGGCCACCTGCCACCAACGGCTGCCGATGCGGCGCATCGCGACAAACAGCAGATAAGCACCGCCCACGACCATGCCGGCGTAGGGGAAACTCATCGGCAATTCGAGGCCCGGCGATTCCTGCATGTGGGCAATGCGCGCAACCATGGTACCAAGCACCAGCATGGACAAGGCAAACGCCGCCCACATCAGTTCGACGATCAGATTGAAAGCCATGCGCGGCTTCCTCGGCAGTTTGTCGCAGTAAGTTTCGATGTAGAGGTGAGCTCCGCGCCGATAGGCCACCGGAATACCCAGGAAGACGATCCAGATGTGGCCGAAGATCTGCGCCTCCTCGCTCCAGCTGAGCGAGGAGTTGAGTACGAAGCGGTAAAAGACCTGTACCAGCGCGACGACCAGGATGAATGCAAAAATCATAGCGACCAGGAGATCAGCGCCCCGGTCGACTACGGCAAAGACGTCGCGCTTCATTGCTTCACTTCCTGATGGTCGCAAGCATCGACTCGGCGCCGATTTCTTTGGCCAACTCGTCCTGCGCCTTGAGCGCTGCGGCCTGCAGCGGTGCGACGTCGATCTCATTGACCTTCATGCCAAGCTTCTTCAGCGCGGCCAGCGACTCGGCCTCGCGCACCGGCGCCTGCGCTCGGACGTAGTCGCCGGCATTTTTCGCCGCGGTCATCATGATCTCCTGCTCGGCGGGACTGAATTTCTTCCACTCAGCGAGCGAGAAGACCAGCATCGTCGGGTCCATCAGGTGCCGCGTCAGGGCCATGCAGCATGCCACTTCGGAGAACTTGAAGGACAGCGTTGTCGCTGCCGTATGCTCGTAGCCGTCAAGCACGCCAGCCTGCATCGAGGTATAGACTTCGCCGAAATTCATTGGCGTGGCGTTGGCGCCCATGGCGTTCACCGCCGCGACGAAGACCTTGTTCGGGATGGTGCGGATTTTCAGACCCTTGAGATCTTCGGCCTTGGTCACATCCTTCTTCGCCGTCACGACGTTGCGATAACCCCAGGCCACCGCCCACGACAACACCTTGAAGCCCGATTTTTCCATATCGGCGTTGAGTTCGGTGCCAACCGGACCGTCGAGTACCTTGATCGCGTGATCGTAGCTCTTCCAGAGGAAAGGCAGGCCGAGGACGCCGAGACGCTTGACGAACTGCGAGTACTCGCCCGGACCGCCGGTGGTCGCTGAGGCGCCCGACCCGAGGCGCATGGCCTCGATGACTTCGCGCGACTGGCCGAGTTGGCTGTTCGGGAAGACCTTCACGTCAATTGTATTGGATTTGGCGTTGACTTCCTCCATGAACTTGGTCGCCAGCGCCGTCGTATCTACACCCAGATCGGCCGGGCCGGCGGTATGGATGCGAACGACTTTCTTGGCCGCAGTCTGGGCCAATGAGGGCGTAGCAAATGATAAGGCAATGAGCAAGGCAGCAAGGACACGAAGCGGGTATTTCATGGTGGTCTCCTGATTCTGATTGGATATCGATTTGGACTCGAAACGCGATGGACTAAACGGGACTTGAAGCGGCACAGCGAAATCCGGAAATTTTTCAGGCGAAGCAAAGAACAGAGTGTTGTAACGTTACATTGCAACGTTACAACATCACGAGATTAGCGCACCGGCTTTTACCATGTCAACCACAATTTGCATGCATCGCGGGCGACCGTGACCTGATGAAGGCGCTGATGAAGGAGGTGCTAAAGGGCGTTCTGGAAGCGATATGAGCGAGTTTATGGGAACGAAGCCGGAAGAATGCACGGCGGCCCCAAGCGGGTATCAAACGGGCTATTACGGCCGTAGCCTGGTGACCCGGATCGGCAAGCTTGAGCTGCGTGTGCCTCGGAACCGCGGCGGCGAATTTCCGACGGCCTTCTTTGAGCGCTACGCGCGCAGCGAAAAGGCCTTGGTTGCGGCACTGCCCAAAATGTACGTGCAAGGGGTTTCGACCCGCAAGGTCAAGGTCATCACTGTAATCAGGAGCTGAGAAATTTGCGATTTAACTTCTCGAAAGCCTATTCGCCACCACCCCTCTTGCCCCCGTGGCGCTTGTCACCTCCATGTAGACAGCGGCGATCGGGACAATCATTTTGCCCCTCGCTTGCATGGAACACGGTAAAGTTCTTCCCCGTGGTGAATGAATTTGTCTAACCGTAGGTGCAATGGCGTGAAAGGAGAACAAGATGCTCGCAGTAGAGCGGAGGGACAATATTCTTGAGACGTTGCGCAGCCAGGGCATTGTCACGGTCCTTGAACTGAGCAAGAGCTTCGATGTGACCGAGGAGACGATACGTCGCGACCTCAAGAAGCTCGAGACGGCGAATGGAGTGGTGCGAACCTACGGAGGCGCCTATATCTCCAAGACGGTACACAGTGATATTCCCGTCGGTATCCGCGAGGGGATTTACCTCGAAGGCAAGGAAGCGATAGCCGATCTCGCGGAGCAGTTCATCGTTGATGGGGAAACGATCATTCTCGATTCGAGCACGACCTCAATCCATATCGCCAAACGGCTGAGAAATAGAAAAAATATCATTGTCATCACGAACGGCATCAAGATCGTGAATATCCTTTCGGATGCCGAAGCGGTCAAGGTGATCTGCACCGGAGGCACCCTCAGGCCTCGCCAGCTCAGTTTCACCGGACCGGCTGCCGTCAAAAGCCTGTGCACCTACTACTCCGACAAGGCCTTCGTTTCCTGCACCGGCATCGACCTCCAGAATGGGCTCACCGATTCGGACGAACAGGAAGCTGAGATCAGGAAAAAGATGCTCGAGCAAGCTCAGGAAAAAATCATCATCGCCGACAATACCAAATTCGGAAAGACCTCCTTCGCGGCCATCGCTCCGGTAAGCGCTGCCGACTGCATCTTCACCGATATGGAACCCGACGAGACCTGGCGGGCGGAACTTGATCGCATGAAAATCAGGTATTCCTATCGCGGACAATAGCCGCTGGTTTATCCGCAATGGTAAATATAAGTCCGGTTATACGTATAAAACAACATAAACGGATAATAAATGTTGCTTTACAAGAACAAATACGATATTCTTGTCTTGTCATGCATGATATTGTTGTTGTGAAGAAGAACTACGTTCCATGTACGCGGTTCATTTATGTTTGATGCATCCTGATTTTTTTAACTTTTTTGAGGTAACACGTCATGGCAGAAGCCGAGATCCAAAGCGGTGAAAAGGAATACTTCCTCAACATTCCACAGCAGAACGAGACTTTCTTTCTCAAGGGCTGTGCAAACTACGACTGGGGTTTCAAGAATCGCCTGGCGCGGATTTTCAATCCCCGCTCCGGCAAGACCGTCATGCTGGCCTTTGATCATGGTTATTTTCAGGGCCCGACCACCGGACTCGAACGCATTGATGTGACGATTGTTCCGCTGACGCCGTTTGCCGATGCGCTGATGCTGACGCGCGGCATTCTGCGTTCGGTGATTCCTGCCGCGACGGGCAAACCGATTGTCATGCGCGCCAGCGGTGGCCCGAGCATCCTCAAGGAACTGTCCAACGAACACATTGCCTGCGACATCGACGATGCCGTACGCATGAACTGCTCGGCGGTTGCGGTTCAGGTCTTCATCGGCGGCGAGTACGAGACCCAGTCGGTCAACAACATGACCCAGCTGGTCGATTCCGGCATGAAGGTCGGCATGCCCGTTCTCGGGGTGACCGCAGTCGGCAAGGAACTGGTGCGCGATGCCAAGTACATGGGCCTGGCCACCCGGATGTGCGCCGAACTCGGTGCCGCGATTGTCAAGACCTACTTCTGTCCGGATTTCGAGAGGGTGGCGGCCGGCTGCCCGGTACCGCTGGTCATTGCCGGCGGCAAGAAACTGCCCGAACTCGATGCGCTCAAGATGGCCTACGATGCGATCCAGCAGGGGGCGTCGGGCGTCGACATGGGACGCAACATCTTCCAGTCCGAGGCGCCGATTGCCATGCTGCACGCGGTACAGAAGGTCGTTCACGAGGGCATGAACTACAAGCAGGCACACGAGTATTACCTTGACCAGAAGAACAAGAAAAATGCCTGAGGTCATCGTTTCTCTGGTCAAGCGAATGGCCCCCGCGCTGAGCGTGGGGGTTTTGAGTGCCAACCTGATGCGTCTTGAGGATGACATCGCCCGTCTCGCGTCTTGCGGAGTGGTGCTGCTGCACTTCGATGTGATGGACGGGCATGCGGCGCCGGCTCTGACTGTCGGGCCGCCGTTCATCAAGGCGATCAGGACGACGCTGCTCAAGGACGTGCATCTGATCATCGAAGAGCCCTATGCGTCGATTCCCGATTACGTCGCGGCAGGGGCCGACATCATCACTATTCACGTCGAAGGCTGCCGGCATCCGCGCGCTGTACTTGAGCTGATCGGGAAATCTGTCAATGCCAATGATGTGCAGCGCGGCATCATGCGCGGCATCGCCATCAATCCGGGAACTCCGGTTTCGGCGCTGCAGCCACTGCTCGATGTCGTCGATCTGGCGGTCCTGGTGGCGGTCAATCCCGGTTTCTCCGGTCAGAAGTTCGCGGCCAATACGGCGCAGCGTTTTGCCGAACTCAAGAAGATGATTGCCGACTCGGGGCGGGAGATCCTCGTCGGGATAGACGGCGGCGTGATTCACGACAATATCAATGAGATCGCCCGACTCGGACCGGCGCTCGTGGTCAGCGGAAGCGCCTTGTTTTCGGGTGGAGATCCGAGTGCCGCCGTGGCGAAATTTCATCGGATTCTCATAGAACAGTGCCCGGTGTAGTAGTCAGTCATGTTGAAACAGATCAATAAAAAGAGTCGTCATTCCGGGCTTTACCCGGAATCTGACCGAAGGGAATGCACAGCCAGGAGTGCGCCACTGGATTCCGGCTTTCGCCGGAATGACGGTTTATCCATGTGTTTCAGCATGACTACCAAGTAGGTCTCTCCGAAGGTTGAATTTCTGACTTTTACAAGTACTTCTGGAAAATTATGAAAAACACATGGAATGTCGGGCGGTTGAATGACTGCATTGCCGAGTACGCTACGCCGTGGGGCGATGATTTGGCCGCCTGCGTTTATTTGACACGGCTGGTCGGAGGGAATCCTCTGCTGGCCATGCACGGTGGTGGAAATACCTCGGTCAAGACCTGGATGAAGGATTTTGTCGGGCAGGAGCATGAATGTCTCCATGTCAAGGCTTCGGGAAGCGACATGGCGAATATTCGGCCGGAGGATTTTGTCGCCCTTGACCGTGCCTACATGGCACGATTTGGCGCTCTGGACACATTCAGCGATCAGCAGATGGCCGATGAATTTGCCACGCATCAGCTGCGCCCCAATCCCGGGCGGCCTTCGGTAGAAGCCTTGCTGCATGCACTGATTCCTGCGAAATTCGTGCTGCATACGCACGCTGAAGCTGTCCTGGCGTTGACCAACCGCAGCGATGCCCGGCAGGTTATTCTGGCAGCGCTGGGCAATGACGTCCGCGTGCTCGACTATGCCCGCGCCGGAGCGGATCTGAGCAAGGCGATTGCGAAAACAGTGTCCGGGGCCGCAATGGGCAACGCGCTGGTTCTCATGCACCACGGACTGGTGACCTGGGGTGCGACGGCGCAGGAGGCGTACGAGGTGACCGTACGGGTTGTCTCTGCGGCTGAAAAGTATCTCGATGAACATAAAAAGAATCTGTTTCCTGAAAATACCGCCAACACGCTTGAAATCGCCCGTTCGCGCTTTGCAAAAATTGCGCCGGTACTACGCGGGGCGTTGACGCCGGCAAGCGGCGACCTGGATCAGCCGTATCGGCGCATGATTCTCAAGCTGGTCACTTCGCAGGACATTCTTGACCTGCTGGCCTGGGATGGCAGTAAGGCACTGCTGAACACACCGCCGCTGACGCCCGATTACCTGATCCGCACCAAGGCGCTTTCGCTGTGGATCGAGCAGCCTGCATTTGAAGACTCTGAGCGCTTTGCCGCCCAGGTGGGCGACGCCGTTGATGCGTATGCCAAGGCGTATTCCGGCTATACCGAACGCCACCGCCATCTCGCCGCAGGTGAATTCGGGTCCTTTGATCCGCTGCCGCGGGTGGTGATGATTCCGGGCATCGGTGCCGTAGCGTGCGGAGCATCGGTCGCCGATGCCCAGATCGCTGCGGATATCACGCTGCAGGAACTCGCGGTCAAAAAACGGATCGCTGAGAGCGGCGGCAGCTATCTGGGGCTCTCCGAAGACCATCTGTTCGAGATGGAATATCACCTGCTGCAGCAGGCCAAGCTCAAGGCTCCGCAAAATACCGGCGTGGCCATCGTTACCGGCGGTGCCGGTGCGATCGGTCATGGCATCTGCGACAAGCTGCTTGCCGAAGGCTGGCACGTCGCACTGAGCGATCTGCAAGGACCGGCTCTGGAGACTACGGTAGCCGCGTTCGAGAATCTGTATCCCGGGCGCATTCTGGCCGTGGCCATGGATGTGACCGATCCGCTTTCGGTTGCCGACGGCTATGCCTCCATTCTCATGGCCTGGGGCGGTGTTGATCTGGTGATTGTCAATGCCGGAATTGCCGCCGTTGCGCCGCTGACCGAACTGTCGATCGATACCTTCCGCAAGCTTGAACGGGTCAATATCGAAGGAACGCTGCTGACCATTGCCGAAGCCGGACGCCTGTTCAAGATTCAGAACACCGGGGGCGACATTGTCCTGATCTCCACCAAGAACGTCTTTGCACCGGGTGCAAAGTTCGGTGCCTACAGCGCGACCAAGGCCGCTTCGCATCAACTGGCGCGCATTGCCAGTCTCGAACTGGCCGACATCGATGTGCGCGTCAATATGGTCGCGCCGGACGCGGTGTTCGCGCACGGGAAGACCAAGTCGGGCCTGTGGGCCGAGGTCGGCCCCGACCGCATGAAGGCGCGCGGTCTGGACGAAAAGGGTTTGCAGGATTATTACCACTCGCGCAACCTGCTCAAGACCCAGGTCACGGCCGAACATGTGGCCCGTGCCGTCATGTACTTTGCGACCCGGCAGACGCCGACAACCGGAGCGACGATTCCGGTCGATGGAGGCTTGCCGGATGCAACGCCAAGATGAGTACGGATGCCTGACTCCTCGTTGATCGACTTCGAATCGGCGAGGGGCATCAGGCCCGCGTTAGCGAACCGTCATCATGGCCGGTTGGAAATGGCGACTCCGGCGTTCCGGTCAAGTCGTAACGTACCTGCCGCGGCCAGCACCATCAGCGTGCCAATGGCGAACCAGGCATAACGGAAGTCGACCAGCCCCAGCGAGGAAACACCACGCAGTGTTTGCGAAGCACTCAGGGCAAATGCCGCGAAGGCAACGCCCATACTCATGGCGACCTGCTGCAGCATGGTCGCCAAGGCGCTGCCGCCAATACGTTGCTCCGCGCTGAGATCGGCAAAGGCGAGTGTGGAGACGCTGGTAAAGTTCATTGAACGCGTCATGCCGGCAACAATCAGAACAGCATAAACCATCAGATCCACAGTTCCGGGTTCCAGCATTCCGCAGGCAAAGAGCATCGCTGCGCACAGCGCAGCGTTTATGGTCAGCACCCTGCGGAAGCCAAAGCGACGAAGGATTGGCGTGGTGGCGCTTTTCATCAGCAGATTTCCGGCCATATAGACCAGCACCATCAGGCCGGCCTGTTGGGGCGAATAGCCGAAGCCAATCTGGAACATCAGGGGCAACAGGAATGGCGAGGCATTGATCGCCACGCGCGAAACGAATCCGACAGTGACGATGGCCAGCTTGTAGGTGGGTACGCTGACGGCCCGCAGGTCGAGCATGGGCGCATCGGTTCGGCGCGCATGCCAGACCGCGCCGACAGCGGCCAGCAGGCCGAAGCCAACCAGCGCCAGGGGCAACAGCGCCGAGTTGTCCAGACCGCCGAGTCGCGCCAATCCTTCCACCAGCGCGGCCAGCGCAAGTGCAGTCAGCACAAAGCCGAGGGTGTCAAAGCGGGTTCGCGGTGCCGGAGGATGCTTGGGAATATGGCGCAGAACCAGCCAGACTCCGATCACGCCAAGGGGTACATTGAGCAGGAAAATCCAGCGCCACGAGACATAGCTGACAATCAGGCCGCCGAGGGCCGGGCCGATTACCGGCGCAATGAGCCCCGGCCAGGTGATGGTGCCGATGGCTTCGATGATGCGCTCTTTGGGTGTTTCGCGCAGGACCACGAAGCGGCCCACCGGCGACATGAAAGCCGCCGACGCGCCCTGCAGAATACGCGAGGCAATCAGCGCCCAAAGCGATGGGGCAAGGCCGCACAACAGCGAGGCCAGCGTAAAAATGCCGACAGCCCAGGCAAATACGTTGCGCGCGCCGAAGCGTTCGCCACACCATCCCGCCGCCGGTACGAACACCGCCATGGCCACCAGATACGAGGTAACGCTGACGCTGACCCCCAGTGCCGTGGTGCCGAAAGTGGCACCGATCGCCGGCAGGGCGGTGGCAATGATCGACGCATCGAGCGTCTCCATGAAGAACGCGGCGGCGACGGTCAGCGCAATCGTGCGTGATTCTCTTTCGTTCATTGCTGCCTCAGCGTTCGAGTAGGGATTGCCAAGTGTCGGAACGCATCGGTTCGAACTGGCCTTCGATAGTCTGCAGTGTATCGAATGCTTCTTCAATGGGCCAGTTCGCTACCGGGTCGCCGGGCGACACGTGCGAGAAACGTTCAATCTGAAGCATGCACCGAACAATTAACGTTTTTGCCCATTCCAGAACTCCGGGGATCGTCATTGGACCGGATGGGTCATGTCCATGATCAATTAAGGGTTGATTTTTTCTTCAACCTCGATTCTAATCACTTCTCACGTTTTGTTTCCTGATCTCACGACCATGCCTTCTTTTGACGCACACGCCTTTGCAATGCTCATCGCCCTGGCGATGGCCATGCTGGCGTTCGTCATTACGATCGGTGTGCTGCCGGTAGTACGCGTAGTCAGCGTAGTACGGGTACCCAGCGCACCGTCGAGGGCCGGAAGAAGACAAGTCGAAGCGTAAAACGACCGCAGATTCCCAAACCCCCGCCGGTGCAAACCGAGCGGGGTTTTTTTTTTGAACTTCCAAACGGTGATACCGCTCACAGTAGCACTTTAAAGGAGAAGTAGATGACCAGCCCCCAGACCGAAACGCTTAGTGGCGCCCAGATTGTCGTGCGCCTGCTCGAGAGACAGGGCGTGAGACGACTCGCCGGTATTCCCGGCGGTCCTATCCTGCCGTTCTACGATGCCCTGTCGCAATCGACACTGATCGAGCACGTGCTGGCCCGCCACGAACAGGGCGCCGGCTTCATGGCCCAGGGCATGGCACGCGTCACCGGCGAGGTCGCCGTCTGCGTGTCGTCTTCCGGACCCGGCGCGACCAATCTGCTGACGGCCATTGCTGATGCCAAGCTCGATTCGATCCCGCTGGTGGCGATCACCGGGCAGGTATCCAGCGCGTTGATTGGAACGGACGCTTTCCAGGAGGTCGATACCTATGGCCTGACCATCCCGATCACCAAGCACAACTTTCTCGTCGGCTCGACCGTGGAATTGCTGGACGTTATCCCGCGTGCATTTCGTCTCGCCGCCTCCGGGCGTCCCGGCCCGGTGGTCGTCGATATTCCCAAGGATGTGCTGCTGCAACGCATCGAGATCAGCATATGGCCGGCGCCGGGTGTCGCCGATAGCGCACCGGCGCCCGACGCGGAACTGGTCGCTACTGCAGCGGCCATGATCAATGCCGCCGAACGTCCCATCCTGTATCTGGGTGGTGGTGTGGTGCATTCCGGCGCTTCCTCGCTGGCCGTGGAACTGGCCGAGAAAGCCAGCCTGCCGAGTGTGATGACGCTGATGGCCCTCGGCGCGATGCCCGTCGATCATGCGCTTTCGCTCGGCATGCTCGGCATGCACGGCGCGCGCTGCACCAACCTGGCGATGGACGAATGCGATCTGCTGATAGCCGTCGGCGCGCGCTTCGACGACCGCGCAACGGGCAAGGTAGCGGCTTTCTGCCCGCAGGCCAAGATCATCCACATCGATATCGATCCGTCCGAACTCGACAAGATCAAGACGGCGCATGTCGGTATCCGGGGCGATGTGAAGGCGGTGCTCGACGTGCTCGTAGCGCAGGTCAGCGCCCGTTTGCGCCAGACCTGGCTGTCGCGCGTGGCTGAACTCAAAGCCGATCATCCGTTGCGCATGCCGGGAATCGAAGACCCGCGCAGCCATTACGGCCTGATCCGTGCCGTGGCCGATTGTCTTGACGACGAAGCGACGATCGCCACCGACGTCGGCCAGCACCAGATGTGGGTAGCACAGGCGTACCCGCTGCGCCGGCCGCGCCAGTGGCTGACCTCGGGCGGGCTGGGGACGATGGGTTTCGGCCTGCCGGCGGCGATTGGCGCGGCGCTGGCCGAGCCGCAGCGGACGGTGGTCTGCTTCTCCGGGGACGGTAGCATCCTGATGAACATCCAGGAATTCGCCACGGCGGCGGAAGAAGAGGCCAACGTGAAAGTCGTGCTCATGAACAATTACTCGCTCGGTCTGGTATTCCAGCAGCAGACCATGTTCTACGGCGAGCGCATCTTCGCCTCGAAGTTCAAGGGCGTGCCCGACTTCATCAAGGTGGCCGAAGGTTTTGGCTGGCAGACGCTGGACCTCGATCAGGCGGACGATCCCGTAGCCGCGCTCGGCAAGGCACTGGCGTCACGCGGCCCGATGCTGATCCACGCCAGCATCGACAGGCGCGAGCAGGTTTTACCCATGGTTGCGCCGGGTGCGGCCAACAAAGACATGATCGGAGGCTGAAGATGAATTCCATTACCAGAAGCGAAACCCGTGCGCTCGCCCATACGGTGCTCGAACTCGATGTGAATAACCACGCCGGGGTGATGGCGCACGTAGTCGGCATGTTTTCGCGCCGTGCCTACAATGTCGAAGGCATTCTCTGCATGCCGGTGGGCGATGGGGCGACCAGCCGCATCTGGCTGACCGTCAATGAAGACGCCCGGCTCGACCAGATGGTCAAGCAGATCGAAAAGCTGGAGGACGTGCTCGCCGTACGCCGGCACGGCGCAGAGCACGAGGTGTTCGAGCGGCTGGAGGAGTTTTTCCGCTAGCCGCGACGATCTCAGGGCCGGGCTGATGCCGATTCGAAAGCGAGCAGGGCGCTCTTGCGTTCACTTCCCCAGCGGTATTGCCCGACCTCGCCGCTTTCGCGGATGACGCGGTGGAAGGGAATGAGCAGTGCGATGTGGTTGCGCGCCAGCGCCGAGCCGACGGCGCGCTGGGCGCGGGGATTGCCGACACCGCCGGCCAGGGTCTGGTAGGAAACGATTTCTCCGCTCGGTATCCTGAGCAGCGCTTCCCAGACTTTGATCTGGAAATTCGTCCCGCGCAGCAACAGGTGCAGCGATTGTTGCAAGGGATGCGACCGGAACAGACTGGCGATGGTCTCGGCCAGTGCGCTGTCGTCGCGCATCAGCCGTGCCTGCGGCCAGTCTGCCGGTGTTTCGTCAGTGATCACCGCATGTCTTTTGACGGAACTGCTATACAACGCCGCTCGCCTCATACGCTCCCTCGCACTCGATCACGAAAGTGGGGCATGGCAAAATGCAGCCATAAACCTCGCCCTATGGACTTGGTCAATTATTCTTCTGGCAAGTTTCAAATCGGTGTTGCAATAATGCGCGTGTGCGATCGGTCCGAAGTGTACGTGTTATTCCATTGTGGTATTCAGAATGCGAAGGTTGAATTGACAGTAACGACTCAGGCCGGTGATTTGCTTTCAACGTGTTGTTTTAAAAAGGCTACCGTTCGCGTTGAGCTTGTCGAACCGCAAGTTCCGCGCCGATACTGGACTTCGACAGGCCAGGCCGCGACCGCTGGCCACGGCGTCTGCCTTGTTGCCGGGTTGACGGTGGGCTGTGCCGGCCGGTATCCAGCCGATCAGGGCCGCACAGTGTTTCAGCACTCCTCTGCCGCGTGGGCCGGAAAGGCGCGCAGGCCCCATAGACCTAGCGCCCTCCCTTCGCACCGCCTTTGTCCCAGCCATAGCGTACTGTCCGTTGCCAGCGGTTATCCGCCTGGCGCAAGGGATTTACTACCGGCTGGCGGCTTTGCGGCGTTTTCGGCCTGGGCGTGGACCTGGCAGATGATTTAGGCTTGGCGGTCATCGACTGATCAAGGTGTTAATCGATAAGGCTATGATAGACTTTCCGTAATTCTATCGCTCCCGGTAAATCCATGTCCGGCAATACCTTTGGTACTTTATTCGCGGTGACGTCTTTCGGCGAGTCGCACGGTCCGGCCATCGGTTGCGTTGTTGATGGCTGTCCGCCTGGACTGGAACTCTGCGCAGCCGACATCCAGGCTGAACTGGATCGGCGCAAACCCGGTACGTCGCGCCATGTGACGCAGCGCCGCGAGCCGGATACGGTTGAAATCCTCTCCGGGGTCTTTGCCGGGAAAACGACCGGAACGCCGATCGGCCTGCTGATTCGCAATCAGGACCAGCGCAGCAAGGACTATGGCAATATTACCGAGACTTTCCGTCCGGGTCATGCCGACTACGCCTATACCCAGAAATACGGTTTTCGCGATTACCGCGGCGGCGGCCGATCATCGGCGCGTGAAACGGCAGTTCGTGTGGCGGCCGGGGCGATTGCCCGGAAATGGCTGAAAGAACGCTTTGCGATTAGCATCCAGGGCTGGATGAGCCAGCTTGGGTCGGTCCGGATTCCCTTTGTCGATGCGACACAGATCGCCGAAAATCCGTTCTTTGCGCCGGATGCGTCGATTGTTCCGGAGTTGGAGGCGTACATGGATGCCCTGCGCAAATCCGGCGACTCGGTCGGCGCCAGGATCAGCGTTGTCGCGACCGGTGTGCCGCCGGGCTGGGGCGAACCGGTGTATGACCGGCTTGACGCGAAGATCGCCTTTGCCATGATGGGCATCAATGCGGTCAAGGGGGTAGAGATCGGTGCCGGTTTTTCATGCATCGAGCAGAAGGGGAGCGAACACGGTGACGAAATGACGCCGCAGGGTTTCCTTTCCAATAATGCCGGAGGGGTACTCGGTGGAATTTCTACCGGACAGGACATTCTGGTGCAGGTAGCGATCAAGCCCACGTCGAGCATCCGTTTGCCGCGCCGTTCGGTGAATCTGGCCGGTGAGCCGGTGATGGTAGCGACGCATGGGCGTCACGACCCGTGCGTGGGCATTCGCGCGACGCCGATTGCCGAAGCCATGCTGGCGCTGGTACTGATTGACCATGCCTTGCGTCATCGCGCGCAGTGCAGCGATGTGCTGTGTTCGACGCCGCGCCTGTGAGTGGCCGATACTGTGCAAAATTCCAGTATCAGAGGGGCTAAACAGTTTTGAAATGGGGTGATACATTAGCCGTACAGGCATCCAGTTTTTGTTTTTAAACCACGCTGGCCGCTCATCGGGTTGGCCATGAACAGAAGGAGGGCACGATCATGCACGTCGAGCACCATGATCTTCACCATGAATTTCCCGAAATGACTGATGCAATCAATGTCTTGCGCAACGGGAATCCGCTGTTTGCCCGCTTATATCTGACGTATCACCGACTGACGGGCAAAGTCGAAGATCTGGAAGAGCACGATATGCCGGTTGACGATTTCACCATTGAAGATCTGAAGAAGCACCGCGTCAAGGTCAAGGATGATCTGTATCATTTGATGCTGGCCTTTCGGTCCGGTCAGCAAACCGCCAGGTAAGAACGCCGTTTCCGGCGATGCATCCGGTAAAATTGCCGGATGCATCGTTTTCCCTATTGGCGTCTTTCTGCCTTCTATTTCTCGTATTTCGCCTTCATTGGCGTTTTCTCGCCTTACTTCGGGCTTTACTTTCAGTCGCTTTCGTTTTCTGCCTGGGATATCGGTCTGCTGATGTCGCAAATGCAGTTGATGCGTCTGTTTTGTCCGTATCTCTGGGGTCTGCTCGCTGATCGCCTCGGGCAGCGGCTGCTGATCGTCCGGCTGACCGGTCTCGCTTCGCTGATGGTGTTTTCGTCCTTCTTCTTTATCAGTCGTCTGGAAACATTTGTGCTCGCCATGGCCGTTCTCGCCTTCTTCTGGACGGCCTCGTTGCCCATGGTCGAGACCTTGACCTTCGATCATCTCCGGGACGATTCGACACGCTACAGCCGGGTCAGGCTCTGGGGTTCGATCGGCTTTATCGTTGCCGTGCTGGGAACCGGCGCCGTGCTCGATTTCCTGCCGATGAGCAGTCTGCTCTGGGTCTGCGTTGCTGCGCTGGCCGGCATTTTTCTCTGTTCGATGCTGATTCCTGAAGCGCCCGCGCATATCGTTGCGGAGGAGGCCCAGCCGATCGCTGAAATCCTGCGCCAGCCCTATGTCCGGGCATTATTTTCAGCATGCTTTGCCATGTCGGCGGCGCATGGGGCCTTGAACATTTTTTACTCGATTTTTCTGGCCGAGCACGGTTACAGCAAATTGCTGGTCGGTAGCTTGTTTTCACTGGGGGTTCTGGCCGAAATCGCCGTATTTTTCTTCATGTCACGGATGATGCAGCGCTTCAGTTTGCGCCGCATCCTTCTGGCCTGCTTTGCGCTGGCGGTAGTGCGTTTCACGATGATCGGCTGGGGGGTCGACAGTCTGGCTGTCCTTGTTCTGACCCAACTCATGCACGGGCTGACTTTCGGCGCTTTTCACTCGGCGGCAATCTCGGCCGTCAACCGCTGGTTTCCGGGATCGACCCGTGCGCGCGGTCAGGCGCTTTATTCGAGCCTGTCCTTCGGTGCCGGCGGCCTGGCCGGCGGGCTGCTTAGCGGATGGGCCTGGGATTACCTCGGAGCCGGATTGACCTTTACCCTGAGCTCTGTTTTTGCACTGATAGGCCTGATCCTGGTGGCCGGATGGATTCGCGAGAAGGATGTCAGCGAACTGAATCCTTCGTGCGTTGTCGATACTTAGGGTGTTTCTTGAGGGCTCACATGGAGCGTAGCTATTTCAGGTCCGGCTTTTCCGTTCTGCTGGCAGCCGTTCTTGTCGCGGGATGTTCGACAACACGAACGACTTCGGGCGGAGTTGTTGGCGTCGATCGTGAACAAACGATGCTGGTTTCTTCCGCCGAGGTCAATCGTTCGGCGGAGAAAGCCTATCAGCAGACAATACATGCCGAGCAGGCCAAGAATCATCTGAATCGCGATGCAGCAGAGCTGCAGCGTGTGCGGCGCATCGCCGGCAGGCTGATTCCGGTTACTGCCGCATTTCGTCCCGATGCGCCTGGCTGGCGTTGGGAAGTCAACGTCATCAGTTCGAACGAACTCAATGCCTGGTGTATGCCGGGTGGGAAGATGGCGGTCTATACCGGCCTGATCGAGAAGTTGCATGTCAGCGACGATGAACTGGCTGCGGTGATGGGCCACGAAATTGCACACGCGCTGCGCGAGCATGGCCGGGAGAAGGTCGGGCAGGCGGCCGGAGTCGGTGTGGCCGCGGCCATTGGCGGAGCTCTGATCGGTAGTTATTATGGCGTTGATGCGAATCTTGGACAGAGCGTTCTGGGCGCTGCCGGCGAACTGGCCTTCATGCGGCCGAATTCGCGCGGCATGGAGCAGGAAGCCGATCGCATCGGCGTCGAACTGGCTGCACGTGCCGGCTACGATCCGCATGCGGCGATTTCGCTGTGGGAGAAAATGGCCCGCGTTTCCGGTCGGGGTACGCCGCAGTGGATGTCGACCCATCCATCGCATGACTCGCGTATTGCCGACCTGCGCGCTTATGCTGATCGGGTGCAAGCGCTTTATCTTTCTGCGCGCCGGGGTAAATGAGTCTGTCTATGGCGTCCTCGGGCTGACAGCCCGGGCGAGCCGTGAGATAATCGATCATTCAAACTGGCTGAGTGTGGCCTGACTTTTCCGGATAAGCTAGATATGTTCCAGAATTTATACGACAAACTTTGGCAGAGCCATGTGGTGCATGAAGAAGCCGATGGGACGGCCTTGCTTTACATCGACCGTCACCTGGTGCATGAGGTAACGAGTCCGCAGGCCTTCGAGGGACTCAAGCTGGCCGGGCGCAAGCCCTGGCGCAATTCCTCGATCGTCGCCACGGCCGACCACAATACGCCGACCAATCACTGGGATCGCGGCATCGAAGATCCGGTATCGCGGCTACAGGTGGAAACCCTCGACGCCAATATCCGCGAAGTCGGTGCGCTGGCCTACTTCCCGTTCAAGGATCTGCGGCAGGGAGTCATTCATGTCATCGGTCCGGAAAACGGCGCCACGCTCCCTGGCATGACAGTCGTCTGCGGCGACTCGCACACCAGCACCCACGGCGCGTTTGCTTGCATGGCACTGGGCATCGGTACGTCCGAGGTCGAGCATGTGCTGGCTACGCAGTGCCTGCTGCAGAAAAAATCGAAAACCATGTTCTTCCGCGTCGAGGGCAAGTTGGGCAAGGGTGTAACTGCCAAGGATATCGCGCTGGCCATCATTGGACGCATCGGTACGGCGGGTGGCACCGGTTATGCCATCGAGTTCGGCGGTAGCGCGATCCGCAGCCTGTCGATGGAAGCGCGCATGACGCTCTGCAACATGACTATCGAGGCCGGCGCACGCATGGGCTTTGTTGCCGTTGACGAGGTCACCCTCAATTATCTGAAGGGGCGTCCTTTCGCCCCGAAGGCCGAGCAGTGGGATGCGGCCGTTGACTACTGGCGCACCTTGCGCAGCGACGAAGGCGCGCAGTTTGACTGTGTGCTGGAAATGAATGCTGAATCTATCCAGCCGCAGGTGACCTGGGGAACTTCGCCCGAGATGGTGGTGGCGGTTGACGCCTGCGTGCCCGATCCGGCGAAGGAAAAGGATCCGGTCAAGCGTGAAGGCATGGAACGTGCACTGTTGTATATGGGGCTGAATCCCAATACGCCAATCAAGGCGATCAAGGTCGACAAGATCTTCATTGGCTCGTGTACCAACTCGCGAATCGAAGATCTGCGCGCTGCGGCAAGCGTGCTCAAGGGTCGGCAGGTGGCGTCCGGGATCAAGCTGGCGCTGGCTGTTCCAGGTTCCGGTCTGGTCAAGCAGCAGGCCGAGAAGGAAGGCCTCGACAAGATTTTTATCGCCGCCGGTTTTGAGTGGCGTGAGGCGGGTTGTTCAATGTGTCTGGCGATGAATGCCGATCGTCTTGAAGCCGGAGAGCGCTGCGCCTCGACGTCAAATCGTAATTTCGAGGGCCGGCAGGGTGCGGGCGGGCGGACGCATCTGGTCAGTCCGGTGATGGCGGCAGCGGCAGCGATTGCCGGGCATTTTGCCGATGTGCGTGACTTACTTTAAGGAGAGAACCATGAATAGAATTGCCTTCATTCTTTTGGTAATCGTTTCGGTCATGTCACTGCCGGCCTGCAATACCGTGCAGGGTTTGGGCAAGGATATTGAAAAAGGCGGCCAGGCCATAGAGCGGGTTGCCAGGTAAGGACGTTTACAAGGGAAATCATGGATAAGTTTGTACGCCTTGAAGGGCTGGTCGCACCGCTCGATCGTGACAACGTCGATACCGACGCGATTATTCCGAAGCAGTTCCTGAAGTCGATCAAGCGTTCGGGTTTCGGTCCGAACCTGTTCGATGAAATGCGCTACATGGATGTTGGCCAGCCCGGGGAAGACAGTTCGCGACGGCCGCGCAACCCGAATTTCATGCTCAATCAGGCACGCTATCAGGGTGCGCAGATTCTGCTGGCGCGCAAGAACTTCGGCTGCGGCAGTTCGCGTGAACATGCGCCGTGGGCGTTGCTCGATTTCGGCTTCAAGGTGATTCTCGCCGAAAGCTATGCCGATATCTTTTTTAACAACTGCTTCAAGAATGGCGTACTGCCGATCGTGCTGCCGGCGGCTGAACTCGCCGCACTGTTTGCGCAGGTCGAAGGTATGCCTGGCTACAAGCTGACGGTTGATCTCAAGCAGCAGGTGGTGATTCGACCCGACGGCAAGGCCCTGCCTTTCGCGGTTGATGCCTTCCGCAAGGAATGCCTGATTAATGGCTGGGACGATATCGGTCTGACCTTGCGCCATGCCGACATGATTCGCACGTTTGAGGATAGGCGTCGCGTTGAGCAGCCGTGGCTGTTTGCCTGATTCCCTCACCCCCGACCCCTCTCCCGGAGGGCGAGGGGAGATTCGAGAATCGCTCGCGCGATTCCCATGTTGATAGGATGACATTGTGAAAATCTGCGTTCTGTCGGGTGACGGCATTGGTGTTGAAATCATGGCCGAGGCGTTGCGTGTGCTGAAAGCACTCGACTTGAAATTCGAGTTGGAAGAAGCGCTGCTTGGCGGTTGTGCTGTCGATGCGACCGGCAGTCCCTATCCGGAGGCGACACAGAAACTCGCGCAGGCGGCCGATGCCGTCCTGCTCGGTGCGGTGGGCGGCCCGAAGTGGGACATGTTGCCGCGCGAGCAGCGTCCCGAACGCGGTCTGCTCGGCATCCGCAAGCAGCTTGGCCTGTTTGCCAATTTGCGTCCGGCGATTCTCTATCCGGAACTTGCCAATGCCTCGACACTCAAACCAGAGGTGGTTGCCGGTCTCGACATCCTGATTGTGCGCGAACTGACGGGTGATATTTATTTCGGTCAGCCGCGCGGCATCGAACTGCGCGAAGTTGATGGCAAGTTGCAACGCTTCGGTCTGAATACCATGCACTACACCGAGAGCGAGATTCGTCGTATCGGTCGCGTGGCCTTCGAGGCGGCGCGCAAGCGCAGCAGGAAAGTGTGTTCGGTCGACAAGATGAATGTTCTTGAAACGACGCAGCTCTGGCGCGATGTGATGAACGAGTTGGCTCCCGAGTATCCGGATGTCGAACTGTCGCACATGCTGGTCGATAACGCTGCGATGCAACTGGTGAAAGCGCCGAAGCAGTTCGACGTGATGGTGACCGGCAACATGTTTGGCGACATCCTCTCGGATGAAGCCTCGATGCTTACCGGTTCGATCGGCATGCTGCCCTCGGCGTCTCTTGACGAAAACAACAAGGGCATGTACGAACCGTGCCACGGCTCGGCGCCGGACATTGCCGGCAAGGGGGTGGCCAATCCGCTGGCGACGATCCTGTCGGTAGCGATGATGATGCGTTACAGCTTCGCCCGTGAAGACGTCGCCCTGCGCATCGAAACGGCAGTGAAGAAAGTACTGGCGCAGGGCTATCGTACCGGTGACATCTACGAAACCGGGACGAAGAAAGTTGGCACAAGGGAAATGGGTGATGCCGTTCTGGCGGCGCTGTAATTTGAATAATTCAGCTTGATTGTTTTTATTGAGGTTAGTGCGATGAAGAAGGTTGGTCTGGTTGGTTGGCGTGGCATGGTGGGTTCGGTACTCATGCAGCGCATGGTGGAAGAAGGTGATTTTGCCTTCATCGAGCCCTTGTATTTCTCGACCTCGACGGTCGGCGGCAAGGCGCCGGTGCTGGGGGGCAAGGAAGGTGGCGTGCTCCATGATGCCCTGTCGATTGATGTGCTCAAGAAGATGGACATCGTCGTGACCTGCCAGGGCGGTGATTACACCAAGGAAGTCTTTCCGAAACTGCGGGCTGCCGGCTGGAACGGTCACTGGATCGACGCGGCCTCGTCGCTGCGCATGGACAAGGATGCCGTGATCATTCTCGATCCGGTTAACCTCAATGTCATCCAGGATGCGCTGACCCGGGGCGGGAAGAACTGGATCGGCGGCAACTGCACGGTTTCCCTGATGCTCATGGGGATCGGCGGGTTGTTCAAGCACGACCTCGTCGAATGGGTTTCGGCGATGACCTATCAGGCGGCTTCAGGTGCCGGCGCACAGAACATGCGCGAACTGCTGGCGCAGATGGGGGCCTTGCATGATGCTGTCAAGGCGGATCTGGCCGATCCGGCTTCGGCCATTCTCGAGATTGACCGCAAGGTTGCCGAGACCATGCGCGCGTCAAGTTTCCCGAGCAAGAACTTCCGTAATACGGCGCTGGCCGGAAGTCTGATCCCCTGGATCGACATCCCGGTTGAAGGCGGCCAGTCGAAGGAGGAGTGGAAAGGTGGCGCCGAGTGCAACAAGATTCTCGGACGTCCGGCGTTCCGTACGCCCGGCAGCATCCCGATTGACGGTCTGTGCGTGCGCATAGGGGCCATGCGCTGTCATTCACAGGGCTTGACCATCAAGCTCAGGAAAGATGTTCCGCTCGACGAAGTGAGTGATGTCATCGCCAAGGGCAACCCGTGGGTGAAGGTGGTGCCGAACGAGCGCGAAATCAGTGAGCGCGAGCTGACTCCGGCGGCAGTGACCGGTACGCTGACCGTTCCGGTTGGCCGTCTGCACAAACTGGCCATGGGTCCTGAGTATCTTGGCGCGTTCACTGTCGGCGACCAGTTGTTGTGGGGCGCAGCCGAGCCCTTGCGGCGCATGCTGCGCATCCTGCTGGATGACTGATTTGAGAGGCAGAAAAACCGGGGTTTGTGCCCTGGTTTTTTTTGCAACACCCCAAACATCACAAGCAAGTTTAGCTTGCATCGCTAACTCCATGATGTTATTTTAATAATTCCGTTTGGACGCTCAGGGTGGTGCTGTGGCAAAAAAATATCATCTGACACAAAAATATCTTGGGTTGCGTACCTCTGTCATGGCGGTTGCTTCCTGTCTTGCATTTTCGGGAATGCCGCTCGTAGCCCAGGCAGCAGGTCTTGGAAAAGTCGTGGTCTTTTCGGCGCTCGGACAACCTCTGCGCGCCGAAATCGAAATCACCGCAACGCGGGAAGAACTTTCCGGAATGAAGGCGCAACTGGCCTCGCCGGACGCCTTCAAGCTGGCCGGTCTGGATTATGCGGGTACCCTGATGGGCATCAGCTTTAGTCTGGACAAACGCGCCAATGGTCAGCCCGTCATAAAATTGAGTTCTGAGCGGCCGATCAACGATCCCTTCATCGATATGCTGCTTGAACTCAATTGGCCGACGGGTCGGCTGGTTCGAGAATATACCTTCCTGCTTGATCCGCCGGAAATGGCCACAAAGGGAAGCGTACCGGTTGCACCGGCGATGATAGCCAGACCTGAAACAGTGGCAGGCAAGCCCCCGGTGACGGCACGAGCGACATCGTCGATTGACGACGAAGTGCGTGGCAAGGCGGTTGCCAGAATACGTACTCCAGAGCCAGCCCCGGCTCCAGCCCAACAGGCCGATCAGTCTGCCCAGGGGCGCGAAGTTCATCTGGTCAAGCGGGGTGACAGCCTGAGCAAGATTGCCGGCGCAACAAAACCGGAAGGCGTTTCGCTGGAGCAGATGCTGGTAGCCTTGTTGCGCGCCAATCAGGAGGCCTTTGACGGCGGCAACATGAACCGTCTGAAGGCGGGCAAGATTCTTACTCTGCCTGAGAAATCGGCCATTGAAGCCGTTTCTGCCGGGGAAGCCAGGAAGGTCGTCGTGGCACAGTCTGCTGACTGGAATGCCTACCGCAACAAGCTGGCTGGTATTGCCGCACAGGCGCCGGTGAAGGAGGGTGCCGCCAGGCAGGAGTCCGCAGGAAAAATATCGGCAAGGGTCGAAGACAAGGCGACTCCTGCAGTAGACGCAAAGGATCAACTGAAAGTCTCGAAAACGGTAACAGACGGCAGCAAAGCGGGTGTTCTCGCGAAACGCAGCGATGAAGATCTGATCGCCAAGGAAAAAGCACTCAAGGAAGCCAAAGAACGTCTGGCTTCACTGGAGAAGAATGTTGTCGACCTGCAGAAACTGGTCGAACTCAAGAATCAGAATCTGGCCGAATTGCAAAAGCAGGCATCAACCAAGGCCGTTCCTGTCGCAGCGATTAAACCACCGGAAGCCAAGCCGCCGGTTCCTGCGCCGGTTGCAGCCGCAATCGAGAAACCGGCAGAAAAAGCGGCTGAGACGAAACCGCCTGAGCCCGCCGCAGTCGCCAAACCCGAGCCCAAAGCGGAAGAAGCCGCGAAGCCGGCCGAGGCACCCAAACCCGTTGCAGCAGCAAAACCAAAACCTGTGCTTCCACCTCCACCCCCGCCCGAGGAACCCGGTTTCGTTGAAGAGTTGCTCGATAATCCGCTCGCTCTTGCCGGTGGTGGCGGAATTCTGGCGCTCATCGCCGCCTACTTTGTCAGTAGACGTCGTCGCGGCGGCAAGATCAAGGAGGTTCCGCTGGATGCGAGCAGCACCCTGTCGCCACAGGTCAGTAGCCTGACGGCCAATTCGGTCTTCCGCAGCACGGGCGGGCAAAGTGTTGATACATCGCATACCCCGGATCAAACCGATTTCAGCCAGGCCGGTCCAGGTAGCATCGACACGGATGAGGTTGATCCGGTGGCCGAGGCTGACGTCTATATGGCGTATGGCCGCGATGTGCAGGCTGAGGAAATTCTTCTTGAGGCCAAGCAGAAGGACAGCAAACGTTATGCTATCCATCTGAAGTTGCTCGAGATCTATCTGAACCGCAAGGATACCAAGCAGTTCGAAACACTGGCCAGCGATCTCTACAGCGAGACGGGTGGCGTCGGCGCCGACTGGGAAAAAGCGGCGGCGATGGGGCTTAAGCTTGATCAGGCCAATCCCCTGTTCAGCAACTCTGCACCATCCGCACCGGCTTCGTTTGATGCGGATGCAACGCTCATCGTCGCTCCACCCTCGGTGCGGAACACGGTGACCTTGCCGGGTGAGTTGTCACAACTGGCCGAAGTGGCCAGCACCAGCGAGCCGCCTGCTGACCTGGCCGTGGCCGATGAAGGCGTGTCTGCCGCTGCGACCGATCTGACCAGCCTTGATTTCGATCTTGGCCTGGGCGATGACAAACCGGCCGGCAAGGCGAGTTCCGTGACAGATGAAGCGCTGAACCAACCGGATTCCGCTGCTGAGGCAGCCGCCCTTGACTTTGATCTTGCCGCACCGAACGACAATGCGGCCAAATCGGCGAGTGCCGATGTCGATGTGTCAGTGGGCGGGATGGACTTCAGTCTGCCCGAAATATCGTCAACAGCAACGCCCGACTCGGCTTCCGGCAACGAAGTTGCCGACCTGGATTTTGATCTCGGTATCGGGTCCAATGTGACTGCAGGAGTCGAGCCCGTTGTTCAGGCTGGCTCCGATGTGGCTTCGGAACCCAAGCCGGATGATGACAGTGGTCTTGAATTCGACGTCAGTTTGACCGAGTCGACATTCCTGGGCAGTGCCAAGCCCGAGGCACCTTCATTCAATATGGCGTCGATTGATCTTGACCTCAAGGCAGCAGATCCGGCTGCGCAACCGAAAGCAGCGGCACCGGCTGATACGGCAGCAGACTTCGATGCGGTTCAGGTTTCGACCTCAGTCAATCCTGATTTCGAGACGATGCAGTCGGAAACCCTCGTCAATCCGCAATTTGGTCAACGGCTCGATCAACCGCTGGACAATGACTTTACGCTGGCGCAGTCAGCAACGATGATTCATCCGCACTTTGGCGGTGGCTTGGATCAGGCAGAGGATAGGGATTTCTCGACGGCCCAGGCGGAAACTGTCGTGAATCCGCAGTTTGGCGTCGAGCAGGATCTCTCGCCGGAGTTCGAAACCAGTTCCAGCGAAGAGGTGACGACCAAGCTTGATCTGGCCAAGGCCTACGAAGAAATGGGCGATCTCGAAGGAGCACGTGAACTCCTGCAAGAGGTGGTAAAAGAAGGTAATGCTTCGCAGCGTGAAATGGCACAGGCTATCCTGAGCAAAATCAGCGTCTAAGCCGCAAGGCCAGCAAGATTCAGGCCGTAGCTCTGGTAAGTGCTGCGGCCTTGTCTTTTTATTAGCGACCGGGTATCCCGATGCCGAGTTCTGCTCTTCATCCCGTGACGCGGGTCATTGTCTGGCTTCTGTTTCTGCTTGCCGTACAGTGTTTGAGTGGCGCAGTGCTGGGTGCTGTCTTTCTCCTGCTGCCTTTGCTTGGAACCGCTATCCTCAAGCGCGGCGGACATCTCGTCTGGCGCACGCGCTGGTTGCTGCTTTCGCTGCTCGTCATTTTTTCCTGGGGGGTTGCCGGTGAGCCTTTCTGGAGCGGTGCAGCCGCGCCAACGCATGAAGGTTTTCGCGAAGCACTGACTCACCTTGGGCGCTTGCTGCTGGTCCTCATGGCTGTTGCGGCGTTTCTGGAAACCATGTCCCTTCCTGATCTGCTGGCCGCTACGCATAGCTTGCTCAAGCCATTGCAGTTCCTCGGGCTTGACCCCGCCCGGGGCGTCGTCCGACTCATGCTGGTGCTGCGCTATGCTGAAACCCTGCCACGACCGCGTGACTGGCGAAGCCTGCTGGATGCTCCGGTCTCGAGTGTGAACGAGCGCTTTGAAGTCAATTATCAGCCGCTGCGCTGGACGGACTATGCCATAGTGCTGATATTTACTATTGTCGCGACCTTCTTCTGTTTCCGCTAGATGCTCAGAATGAAAATTGCTCTTGGTGTTGAATATGACGGCAGCGCATTCCATGGCTGGCAGACGCAGCCGGATGGCCATACCGTGCAGGACGAACTGCAGGCGGCACTGGGCCGTATTGCAGGCGTGCCGGTTGATGTCGTGTGTGCCGGCCGGACCGATGCCGGAGTTCATGCAACAGCCCAGGTGGTGCACTTCGATGTACCGGTCGAGCGTCCGCTGAGTGCCTGGGTGCGTGGGGTCAATACTTTTCTGCCACCGGCGGTTGCCGTGCGCTGGGCGCAACCGGTGAAGGACGACTTCCATGCGCGCTTCTCGGCCTACGGGCGCTGCTATCGCTACCTCCTGATCAATCGGCCGCAGCGTACTGGCGTATGGCACGGGCGTGCCGGCTGGTATCATCACCCGCTCGACGTCGAAAGCATGCAGCAGGCGGCGGCAATGCTGCTCGGCGAGCACGACTTCTCGGCCTTCCGGGCGGCCGATTGCCAGGCCAGGTCTCCGGTCAAGACGATCCGCCAAGCCGATGTGCGGCGATCGGGCGATCTGCTGGTTTTCGATTTCGAGGCCGGTGCCTTTCTGCAGCACATGGTCCGCAACCTGGTCGGCAGTCTGGTCTATGTCGGGCAGGGCAAGCATCCTCCTGAATGGATGGCGCAGTTGCTGGCCTGCGGAGATCGACGTCAGGCAGCGCCCACGTTTTCTGCCGCCGGACTGTATCTGGCCGGTGTCCGATATGAGCCATGCTGGGGCCTGCCGGTCGGCGATGATTCATTTTTGCCGGGCGGGTCGGTTCTTGGTGTAGCAGGGAATTTTTAGTGATATCGTGAGCACGTGTCGATGATCCTGAAAAGCAGCCACCGTGCCAGAAAGCGGAAGCAAAGGTCGGCAGCCAATTACGTCGCTTCAACAACCGTTGTATAAGGAAGCAATCGTGGATTCAAAATACATCCTTGGCATTAGCGAACTTGATTCACAGCACGAAGAAATCGAGACCATTTTCAATGCGCTACAGGGGGCAGTCGAGGATAAGGAACGCTGGCACAATCTTTTTGAGAGCCTGTGCGAAAAGCTGAAATTCCATTTCTATGCTGAAGAATCCATCATGCGGATTTTTGCCTATCCGGAGTCCCAGGAACACAGAAAGTCGCATCTTGAAGTCCTTAAATCGCTTGAAAGCCAGAAAGACATTAATTTGCCCAGCGCAGACATCGAGAAGCTGAGAGATCAACCCATGCGGCTCTTCCTTGAGCAAATCCTTTCTCAGGACATGAGATTTGCGGCGTTCATCAAGAGAAACAAGGAACGTCTGGGAATTCAATAGTGATCTTTCAGCGGCCGTTGCGCCCATTCTCCGAATTCGCAAAAAAATCTGCTTTTCAAGAACCTGACCTGTACGTTGGGGTCGAATTGAGCGATTGAATTCTAACTTTTTTCGCCAGTGAACTGCAGTTGAATTATGATTCTCTAAACCAGTTGTTGGGCAACCCCGGCAGACGGAAGTCGACGCTCGTTATTCTTGATAAAAGCTGACGCTCGTCTGCTCTGACGTGCCGACGTGCGACCGGGCTGCTCATTCTCCGATTGCCATTGAAACCTGGGCAATTCAGAAGCGGCAACTGTCTTGATGGCAGGAAGACTTTTCGATTGTTTTTTTAGGTAAAGGGGTATGCGATGAAGATTTCAAGAAAACTGACGATCATGACCATCAGTTCCATTGCCTTGATGTTTCTCATTGGCGCGATAGGCCTTTACGTGGAGAATAGTCTTGATGACGCCCTGGACGATGTCAATAATCGCGGCATTCCAGGCATGCGCAGTATCTATGAAGTCAAGAGTCACCAACAGTCAATGGCAATTGCCATCCTGCGCCACATGGTGAGCAGCAAGCCGGAACAGAAGGCGGAATACGAAAAAGCAATCGAAGACTCAAAGTTCGCACTTGATAAAAGTCTGACAGCGTATGAAGCCGTCGCCCGGTCGGCGAAAGGAAAGGAACTGGCCAAAGCGGAACGTGCGGCATTCGCCGAATACATGGGCTTGCTGCCTCCGTTGCTGGAGAAATCAAGGGCAAACGATACGCCAGGCGCGCTGGGTGTAGCGGCCACCATGACGGCTAGCAGAGCAAAGATGGCGGCGCTTGTTGACGAACATATTGCTGTCAATGGCAAAAACACGGACATTCGTGCCGAAGAGAGCAAGGCAGCGGCTCAACGAGGCTTCTTTCTCTCTTTGGCGTCGATCCTCGGCGCATCAATACTTATTGGTGTAATCAGCTTCCTTACCATCCGGGGAATCAATCGTTCGCTGGCGTCGATGCAGAGTGCTTTGACGCGGATCGAGGGTGATCTGGACTTTACAGTCAAAGCCGAGGTGATTGGCAAAGATGAAATCTCCGAAGTCGCCACTGCAATTAACAGGCTCATAAACAAGCTGCAAGGCAACCTGAAATCGATCACAGATGGCTCTCGTTCCGTGGCCTCTGCGGCCAATCTGATGTCCACGACCTCGACCGAAGTGTCTACGGCGTCTCACCAGCAAAGTGAGTCGGCATCGGATATGGCGGCAACCGTGGAAGAATTGACCGTCAGTATCAACCACGTTGGCGACCGGGCGCAGGAAGCGAATCGCATTTCTCGCGAGTCCGGAACCTTGGCGGCCTCGGGTGAAACGGTGATCAGTAAGACCGTGAGTGATATTCAAGACATCGCAAGGACCGTAAGCGAGGCTGCCGAACTTATCCATGGGCTAGAGAAACATAGTCAGGAAATCTCCAACGTCATCGCGGTGATCAAGGAAGTGGCCGATCAGACAAATCTGCTTGCATTGAATGCGGCAATTGAAGCCGCTCGTGCAGGCGAACAGGGACGCGGGTTCGCCGTGGTCGCCGATGAAGTGCGCAAACTGGCGGAGCGTACCGCTATTTCAACTCAGGAAATTTCAGGGACGATCAATACCATGCGAACGGGTGCCAGTAATGCGGTGGCGAGTATGGAAGGGGTGGTAGTCAACGTGGCCAAAGGCGTCGAAAGTGCACAGGAAGCCAATGAGGCCATCAGGCTGATTGGCGAAGGCAGTCGCAATGCGGTTGGTATGGTGGAAGAAATTGCTTCGGCTATCCGGGAGCAAGCCACGGCGATGAATAATATCGCCGTGCAGGTCGAGAGGATTGCACAGATGTCGGAGGAAAGCAGTGCGGCGGCGGGCCATAGTGCGGATACGGCTCACGAACTTGATCGACTGGCTACGGAAATGCAGCACATTGTCAGCGCCTATAGGCTTTGAGTCTGCAATGCTGAAGCGCTCGTGATTGTTTCGGTCTGCGAATCCAACAATTCAAGAGGCATTCAACACCCGTTTTCAAAATGCCCAACTGACCGGTCAGGTTCGCCAAGAAACGCTGTTCCGAAACGACTTGCTGGCGGGAAGCTGCCATTGAACTTCAAGTCTGGCGGTGAAAGTTGGATTCGCATATCGACATCGATCAGGCCGCCGCACACAGAATAATCCGGAATCCCGTTTTTTTTATCAAAGGATGTTTTACCCGTGACCAGAATCAAGATTTGCGGCCTGACCCGGCTCGAAGATGTGCACTTGGCCGTGCAGGCGGGTGCCGATGCGATCGGTCTGGTTTTCTATCCGCCCAGTCCGCGCCATGTCGATCTGAAACCGGCGGCCGAACTGGCGCGTGCCGTGCCGCCCTTTGTCAGCATCGTTGGCCTCTTCGTCAATGCCGATCCGGCGCTGGTGAAGGAAACGCTGGCCGCGGTGCCCATCCACCTGCTGCAGTTCCATGGCGACGAGGATGAACGCTATTGCCGGCAGTTTGATCGGCCGTACCTGAAAGCGGCTCGCGTCAAGCCGGGAATGGATTTGGTACAATACGTCGAAGGATTCCCGTCGGCACAGGCAATTCTTCTCGATGCCTTTGTCGATGCTTACGGTGGCGGTGGCAAGACCTTTGACTGGACGCTGATACCGCCAGGCTTGGGGAAGCCGGTTGTGCTCTCCGGTGGTCTGGATGCCGGCAATGTCGGAGAAGCCATCGCGCGGGTGCGGCCGGCAGCGGTGGATGTCTCATCGGGTATTGAAGCCGCCAGGGGAATCAAGGATGCTGAAAAGATTCGAAGAGGACTACCGATGCGCAAGACGCCTGGTGGAATCACCCGTACCTGCTGGAGACGCTTCTTCGCCAACCATGCCTGAGGCCGACGACCGCCTGCTGATCGTTCGTCCCTTTTAAGTATCTGCCTCAAGGAAAAATCATGGTTCCCTCTCGTTATGACCTGCCTGACGCCCTCGGCCATTTTGGTCCGTATGGTGGCGTTTTTGTTGCCGAAACACTGATTCCCGCGCTTGAAGAACTGAAAGAAGCTTACGCGGTTGCCCAGCGCGATCCGCTGTTCATCGCCGAATTCGAGTACGACCTCAAACATTATGTCGGCCGCCCGAGCCCCGTCTACCATGCCAGACGCTGGTCCGAACTGCTTGGCGGCGCGCAGATCTATCTGAAGCGCGAAGACCTGAATCACACCGGCGCGCACAAGATCAATAACTGCATCGGTCAGGCCATGCTGGCAAGGCGCATGGGCAAGCCGCGCGTCATTGCCGAGACCGGTGCCGGCCAGCACGGCGTGGCGACGGCCACCGTGGCCGCGCGCTACGGCATGGAATGCGTGGTCTATATGGGTTCCGAGGACATCAAGCGGCAGGCGGCCAACGTCTACCGCATGAAACTGCTTGGCGCCACCGTGGTCCCCGTCGAGAGCGGTTCCAAAACGCTCAAGGACGCGCTCAACGAAGCGATGCGCGACTGGGTGACCAACGTCAGCAACACCTTCTACATCATCGGCACGGTGGCCGGTCCGCACCCGTATCCGATGATGGTGCGCGACTTCCAGTCGGTGATCGGCCGGGAAGCCATCGTGCAGATGCAGGAGCAGTGCCAGCGTCAGCCGGATGCGGTGATCGCCTGTGTCGGCGGCGGTTCCAACGCCATGGGTATTTTCCACCCGTACATTCCGGTTGAGGGCGTGCGTCTGATCGGCGTCGAAGCCGCCGGCGATGGCATCGAAACCGGACGTCATGCGGCCTCGCTGACCGCCGGACACCCCGGTGTGCTGCACGGCAACCGCACCTATCTGCTGCAGGACGAGAATGGCCAGATCATCGAGACGCATTCGATCTCGGCCGGTCTCGACTATCCCGGTGTCGGCCCGGAACACGCCTGGCTCAAGGATAGCAGGCGGGCCGAATACGTCACCATCACCGACAGCGAAGCCCTGGAGGCCTTCCACAAGCTGTGCCGCCTGGAAGGCATCATCCCGGCGCTCGAATCGAGCCATGCCGTGGCCTATGCCGCCAAGCTCGCGCCGACCTTGCCGAAAGACAAGATCCTGCTGGTCAATCTCTCCGGTCGCGGTGACAAGGATATGCACACCGTAGCCGAAAAATCGGGGATTACATTCTGATGTCGAAAATTCAAGCCACCTTCGAGCGCCTGCAGGCGCAAGGGCGCAAGGCGCTGATCCCGTTCATCACCGCCGGTGATCCCGATCCCGCACTGACCGTGTCGCTGATGCATACCCTGGTCGAGGCCGGGGCCGACATCATCGAGCTCGGCGTGCCGTTTTCCGATCCGATGGCCGATGGGCCGACCATTCAGCGGGCTTCCGAACGCGCCTTGCTGAAGGGCGTCAGCCTGCGTCAGGTGCTGGGCATGGTCGCCAACTTCCGCGCCGACGACAACCAGACGCCGGTAGTCCTGATGGGTTACGCCAACCCGATCGAGGCCATGGGTGTCGACGAGTTTGCGGCGGCGGCCTTTGATGCCGGTGTCGATGGCGTTCTGGTCGTCGATTATCCGCCGGAAGAAAGCATCGACTTTGCACACGCCATGCACGCCAATGCGCTTGATCCGATCTTCCTGCTCGCCCCCACTTCGACGGCCCTGCGCATCGCGCAGGTCGCGGCGCTGGCCAGCGGCTATGTCTACTATGTTTCGCTCAAGGGGGTGACCGGTTCAGCCAGTCTCGATGTGGCTGCGGTGGCCGCGCGCATCCCGGAAATCCACGCGGCCACCGGCGTGCCGGTCGGCGTCGGCTTTGGTATTCGTGATGCGGCTACGGCAGGTGCGGTGGCCCGAATCGCCGATGCTGTTGTCGTCGGCAGCCGGATCATCGAAGAGATCGAACAATCGACTGCAGACACGGTCTGCGCACGGGTTCATGCACTGGTGGCTACACTCCGGCGCGGCATGGACGAGGCGGTCGATAGCCTGACGCCGCTCAGAGGAAGGCCATGAGCTGGTTGAACAAACTGCTGCCGCCGAAGATCAAGCGCAATGACAGCGGTGTCGCACGCATATCCACCCTGCCTGAAGGGCTGTGGAGCAAATGTCCGTCGTGCGAGGCCGTGCTCTACGCCACCGATCTGGAGAAAAACTGCCACGTCTGCCCCAAGTGCGGACACCATAACCGACTGAACGCACGGGCGCGCATCGATCTGCTGCTTGACCCCGAGGGCCGCTTTGAAATCGGCGCTGAAGTCTTGCCGGTCGACCCGCTGAAGTTCAGGGACAGCCGCCGCTATTCCGAACGCTTGCTGGACGCGGCTGAAATTACCGGTGAAACGGACTCGATGGTAGTCATGCAGGGCGCACTCAAGACCTTGCCGGTGGTGATTGCCGCCTTCGAGTTCAGCTTCATGGGCGGTTCGATGGGTTCTGTGCTTGGCGAACGCTTCGTGCGCGGGGTGCAGACCGCGGTCGAGCAGGGTTTTCCGTTCATCTGCGTTACCGCGTCGGGCGGGGCACGCATGCAGGAAGGCTTGTTCTCGCTGATGCAGATGGCCAAGACGTCGGCGGCCCTGACCAAGCTCTCAGAAGCCAGGCTGCCCTTCATTTCGATCCTCACCGATCCGACCATGGGCGGGGTTTCGGCCTCGTTTGCCTTTATCGGCGATGTGGTGATTGCCGAACCGGGCGCGCTGATCGGTTTCGCCGGGCCGCGTGTCATTGAACAGACGGTTCACCAGACCTTGCCGGAAGGCTTTCAGCGTGCCGAATTCCTGCTCGATAAGGGAGCCATCGACATGATCGTCGACCGCCGCGAGATGAAAGACAGGCTTGCGCAGCTTCTGACTCTGCTGCAGAAATTGCCGGCTGCGGCTTGAACCGGCCGGTACAAGCTTCGTAGCGATCGTAGCGGTAGTGCCCGAATGAAAGGATTGAGCTGTGAGCCCTGCGAAAGTCAATGAACTCTTCGACATCCTGCGTGCGGCGTGTGCCCGCCAGTTCGGCTTCAATCCCCGGCGCATTACGGCGGGAATGCACTATGTCGGTACGGAAGGCCATGGCAAGGATCTCGTGCATGTTTTCCGCGATACCGCCACCCATTCACAGATGGTACTGAAGAATACCTTCGTCAGCCTGCGTGAGACGCAGGGCGACAAGCCGCACTGGAGCGAAACCGAGAAAGCCCGCTACCGAAATACCGATGCCGAAATCGACGCCGAGATCAAGGCCAGGCAAGCCGAACTTGATTTCATCCGCAATTGCCCGCTCTATCAGGATCATCGCCAGCATCTGTTGTCGCACTACAAGGACTGGCCAGGCTATCAGGCGGGCGGGCCGAACCCGCGCGAAGCGGCAAGAATCCTGCTTGCTGCCCTGGCCGATGCCGGCGATTCAAGATTGGCAGCCTTTGCGCAACATGTGCATTCGACCGATCCCGAGCACCTGGCGCATCTGCTGCTGTCCCCTTGCCACCTTGAGCTCGAAGCAAGCAAGCTGGCGGCAAGCCTGAATAGTCGCTAGTAGCTGGTCAACATGATACAACATGACAATTGGAACCAGAAAATCGGCCCTCACCCCAGCCCTCTCCCGCGGGAGAGGGTGCGCGGCAGCGCGGTGAGGGCAGGTGGAATGCGCTCTATCACTAAGCTACGGTCGATCCTGCGGCGATAGAATGCTTGTGAAATCACTCCCTGACTGGCTGGCCTTCCTCGAAAGCCTGCATCCCAAGGGGCAGGGCGGAATCGAGCTCGGGCTGGAGCGGGTGAGCCGCGTCAAGGCGGAGTTGCAGCAATCGCAATCGTCCCCGTTGATCATCGTCGGCGGAACCAATGGCAAGGGGTCGACCTGCGCCTATCTGGAAGCGATCTATACCTTTGCCGGCTACCGTGTCGGCTGCTACACCTCGCCGCATCTGCTGGAGTACAACGAACGGGTGCGCGTCGAGCGGGCGCCGGTCGATGACGAAGCCTTGTGCCGGGCATTCGAAAAAGTCGAACGGGCTCGGCAATCCGCTGGTGGCATTGCCCTGACTTATTTCGAGTTCGGCACGCTGGCCGCCTGGGAGGTCTTTGCCGCACGGCAGGTCGAGGTTGCCATTCTTGAAGTCGGTCTGGGCGGCCGGCTCGATGCGGTCAATGCCTATGATGCCGACTGCGCCATCGTGACCGGCATTGCGCTTGATCATACCGACTGGCTGGGATCGACGCGTGAGGCCATCGCTTTCGAGAAGGCCGGCATCTATCGCGCCGGTAATAATGGCAACTGCACCGCCATCTGCGCCGATCCCGAGCCGCCGCAATCGATGCTCGATTACGCTGCTGGCATTGATGCCGACCTGCGCCTGCTTGGCCGCGATTTCGGGTATGCCGGCGAACAGACGCAATGGACGTTCTGGGAACGCGATCGGCAGAGTCAAAACGGAAGTGCCGTGATCCGCCGTAGCGGACTGGCCAACCCCGGTCTGCGCGGAACTTGCCAGTTGCGCAATGCCTCAGCCGCCCTGGCGGCGATTGGTGTGCTCGGGGAGCGGGTTCCGGTATCGATACAGGCGCTGCGGCGCGGGCTGATCGAACCGGATCTGCCGGGGCGTTTTCAGGTCCTGCCGGGCCGGCCAACGCTTGTGCTCGACGTGGCGCACAATCCGCAGGCGGTGGCCATGCTGGCCGAAAACCTTGGCGAAATGGGGGCTTTCGAAAAGACGTTTGCGCTTGTCGGCATGCTCGCCGACAAGGATATTGCCGGCGCACTGGCGGCGCTGACCGGAAAAATTGATTGCTGGTTGCTGGCCAGTCTGGATGTAGCGCGCGGGGCACCTGCTGAAACCCTCGCCGCCGTGGTGGCGAACGGGAGAATGGGTGGCACTGTCGAATCTTTCGCTTCTCCGGCCGAGGCCTTCACGCGTGCCGCCAAGCTGGCAGGGGAAAATGATAGAATTGTCATCTTTGGGTCGTTCTTCACGGTAGCGGCGGTCATGCGCACGATGAAACACAGGGCCTGATTCAACCGATACCGCGGACACTCATCCACAACCACTCGACTCTACAGATAACGATGTCCGATACCTCTGACGCGAATTTGCAGCTAAAAAAACGGGCGCGCCGCCGTCTGGTGGGTGCGGTTGCTTTTGCCGGTCTGGCCGCCGTGGTTTTGCCGATGGTCATGGACGAAGAGCCGAAACAGCAGATTCAGGATGTCCAGATACGCATCCCCGGCCAGGATCAGACCACGTTCAATCCCAAGGTCGTCAGGCCAGCCGGTCCTGCGGCCGGTGAGAAAACCGCTGTGCCGGAAAAGACAGAACAGGCTGCGCCGCCTGTTGTTGTCGCCAGACCGGCTGACAAGGCAGCGGAAAAACCGGCGGAAAAGCGCTCTGAAAAGACTCCGCTAACGGCCAGTGAAAAGACATCCACGGCAGGCGCCAACGAACCGCAACGTGCGGCGGCAATTCTCAGCGGCAGGGCGGCAGAAGCTGTCCCGGTCGCAGTTGCCGGCAATAACGCGCCGTTCGTCATCCTGATCGGCGCCTTTGCCAATCCGGCCAACGTCAGGCAACTGCAAAGCAAAATAGGCGAACTGGGGATCAAGGTGTTTACCGAGCCTCTCGACTCGCCCGAAGGCAAGAAGACGCGGGTGCGCGCCGGCCCTTTTCCGAGTCGTGAAGCGGCCGACAAGGCTCTCGACAAACTGAAACGCATTGGCGTCAACGGCGTTGTCGCGGCCAAACCATGACCGCTTTTGATTACGTTGTTATCACCCTTGTGGCCGCGTCGGTTGCTCTGGGTGTCTGGCGCGGCGTGGTTGGCGAAATCATTGCGCTGGTGGCCTGGGTGCTGGCGTTTTTCACGGCCAGGTGGTGGGGGGCCGAACTGGCCCAGGTTTTCTTCACCGGCATTGCCGATCCGGCCTTGCGTATTGTTACCGCCTGGGTGGCCGTATTCGTCGCCGTGCTGGTACTGATGGCGCTGTTGCGTCTGGCCGTACGCGGTCTGCTCAAGGCACTCGGCCTGAGTCTCAGCGATCGCCTGCTGGGACTGGTTTTTGGCCTGGCGCGTGGCCTGGTTATTGTTCTGGCGCTTATTGTCGTTGGCGGCATGACGTCCTTGCCGAAAGAGCGCTGGTGGAGTGAAGCGTATTTTTCTGCGCCGCTCGAAACAGCGGTGCTGGCCGGCAAGCCCTGGCTGCCGCCGGAAGTGTCTAAACGGATTCGATTCAGGTAGGGAAAGCTATGTGCGGTATTCTCGGGGTTGTTGCCACCACGCCGGTCAATCAGTTGCTCTATGACGGGCTGATGGTGCTGCAGCATCGCGGTCAGGATGCAGCCGGCATCGCCACCGGCGAAGGCGATGCCTTCCACATTCACAAGGATTCCGGGCTGGTACGCGACGTCTTTCGTACGCGCAACATGCGTTCGCTCTCGGGCAATGTGGGCATTGCCCATTGCCGTTATCCGACTGCCGGGTCGTCTTCGGATTCTGCCGAATCGCAGCCTTTCTACGTCAATTCGCCATTCGGGATCGTGTTGGCGCACAACGGCAATCTGACCAATACCGAGCAACTGCAGGAAGAGATGTTCAGGCTGGATCTGCGGCACATTAACACCAATTCCGATTCCGAGGTGCTGCTCAATGTGCTGGCACACGAGCTGCAGGACACGGCCAAAGGCTTCCGCCTCGATCTGGACACCATTTTTGCCGCCGTTGCCGGGGTGCACCGGCGCTGCAAGGGGGCCTATGCCGTGGTGGTGCTGATCGCCGGCTACGGCTTGCTTGCCTTCCGCGATCCCTTTGGCATTCGTCCGCTGGTCATCGGCGTGCATGAAACGCCGCAGGGCAACGAATATCTGCTGGCCTCGGAGTCGGTCGCCCTTGATACCCTGGGTTTCCGCGTGCTGCGCGATGTCGAGCCGGGCGAGGCCATTTTCGTCGATATGGCGCATCAGATGCACCATCGCCAGTGTGCCCAGAACCCGATACTGGCGCCCTGCATCTTTGAATACGTTTATCTGGCGCGCCCGGATTCGGTGATCGACGGCGTGTCGGTTTACGAAACCCGGCTGCGCATGGGCGAGCATCTGGCCGACAAGGTGATCAAGAAGATTCCGGTCGAGGAGATCGACGTGGTGATCCCGATTCCCGATTCGAGCCGCCCGTCGGCCATGCAACTGGCGCAGCGCCTGGGCATTCCGTATCGCGAAGGTTTCGTCAAGAACCGCTACATCGGGCGCACCTTCATCATGCCGGGGCAATCGATACGGAAACGGTCGGTGCGTCAGAAACTCAATACCGTAGCGCAAGAGTTCAAGGGAAAGCGTGTTCTGCTGGTCGATGATTCGATCGTGCGTGGCACGACCAGCCGCGAGATCGTTGACATGGCGCGTGCGGCCGGCGCGCGCAAGGTTTATTTTGCCTCGGCCGCGCCCCCGGTGCGCTTCCCCAATGTTTATGGCATCGACATGCCGACGCGCAGCGAACTGATTGCGACCGGCCGAACCGATGATGAAATATGCCTAGAGATTGGTGCCGATGCACTCGTCTATCAGGATCTCGATGCACTCAAGGCGTCGGTGCGTGAGTTGAAACCGTCGCTCTGCTGCTTTGACAGTTCATGTTTCGACGGTCAGTACGTGACCGGCGATGTCACTCCGGAATACCTCGATGCCATCGAGCAGGCGCGCGAGGGGAAAAATGCGGCGGCCAAGGTGGAGGGACGCGATTCCCGGCAACTGCATCTTAATCTCAACTCGGCGCGCTGATCTGATGGCTCAGAAGTATCAACCGGAAACACTGGCCGTTCGTGCAGGGCAGGCGAGAAGCCAGTTCAACGAGCACTCCGAAGCCCTCTACCTGACTTCCAGCTATGTTTTCGATAGTGCGGCTCAGGCAGCCGCACGATTTTCCGGTGAGGATGAAGGAAACGTCTATTCCCGCTTCACCAATCCGACGGTTTCGGCCTTCCAGGAGCGTCTGGCCGCGCTTGAAGGTGCAGAAGCCTGTGTGGCCACGGCTTCCGGCATGTCGGCCATCCTCGCCATGGTGATGTCGTTCTGCAGCGCCGGCGATCATATCGTGGCGTCGACCGGCCTGTTCGGGGCAACGCAACAGTTGCTGGGCAACATCATGTCACGCTTTGGCGTGCATACGAGCTTTGTCTCGCAGACCAGCGTTGCGGCGTGGGAAGCGGCCATTCGCCCCGAGACCAGGCTGTTCTTCCTGGAGACACCGTCCAACCCGCTTACCGAAATATCCGATATTGCTGCGCTGGTTGCAGTGGCCCATGCTCGTGGCATTCTGGTGGCCGTCGATAACTGCTTCTGCACGCCGATTCTGCAGCGCCCGCTTGATCTGGGTGCCGATCTCGTTGTGCATTCGGCGACAAAATTCCTTGACGGCCAGGGGCGCGTGCTGGGCGGGGCCGTGCTGGGTGCACGGAAACTCAGCGAAGAAGTGTTCAAGTTCCTGCGCTCGGCCGGGCCGACGCTTTCCGCTTTCAATGCCTGGGTGTTGCTCAAAGGGCTGGAAACCCTCAAGATCAGACTCGAAGCCCAGTCGGCCAAGGCGCTGGAACTCGCGCGCTGGCTCGAAGCGCATCCCGGAGTTGCGCGGGTCTATTACCCAGGACTCGCCTCGCACCCGCAGTACGAACTGGCCCAACGCCAGCAGAAAAGCGGCGGTGCCATCGTCGCCTTTGAAGTCAGGGGCGCACGAGCCGAAGCGTGGAAAGTCATCGACAACTGTCGCCTGCTCTCGATCACGGCGAATCTGGGCGACACCAAAACCACGCTCACCCATCCGGCAACGACCACGCACGGTCGTATCACGCCGGAGCAACGCGCGGCCAGCGGCATCACCGAGAGTCTGTTGCGTGTGGCGGTCGGTCTGGAAGCCGTTGTCGATCTGCAGAACGATCTCGAGACCGGTCTGGCTTTGATCTAGCGCTGCTGTCGCAGCGGGCGCACCAGATCGGAACGTTCGTTCGCCGTGCTCTCAAGAGCGTTCTTGATCTTTTGCGGCAGCATAAAATAAGTCATCAGGCTGGAGCCTGCGCAGATCAGCCAGAACATCAGGAAGCCGATCGAGTAGGTGGCCAGTGCCGGCAGTTCCATCGGTTGGCCCAGCAGATAAAGCTGTTGCGGATCGATCAGCGTAAAGAATACGACTTCGGCAATGCCGGCCGCGATGAACGCCGGCCAGAGTACCCAGATGATGTGTTTCATGCGGCCCCCGGAAAGATCGATCAAGTCCGATTGCTTTGAGTGGCAGGGCGCCAACTGGTTCCGCTTTTTAAGCGGGAGAAGGCTGATTGCGCCGATAAAATCGTCTTTTCTCCCGGAAAACACCGCTGGCTCAGGGTCCATCGCTTCTTGTCAACGTGATCAATCGGCAGAATCTGCAACATACAGACTCACTTTGGCTTCCTTGAGGGCAGCTTGAATGCTTTCCGGAGGCTCCTTGTCCGTGAACAGGGCATTGATTTCCGATATGTGGCAGAGACGAACCATCGGATTGCAACTGAATTTGGTGTGGTCCGTGACCAGAAATACCTGGCGCGCGTTTTCGATGATCGCCTGAGCCACCCGTACTTCACGGTAATCGAAGTCAAGAAGTGTTCCGTCCGGGTCAATCCCGGAAATACCGATGATGCCGTAATCGACCTTGAACTGTTTGACGAAATCGATCGTTGATTCCCCGATGACGCCACGGTCACGCCGGACAACCCCGCCGGTGACGATGACCTCGAAATTCGGGTTGTCGCTCAGCAACGCCGCGACATTCAGATTGTTGGTGATGATGCGCAGATTCTTGTGATTGCCCAAGGCCTTGGAGACTTCTTCGGTGGTCGTTCCGATATTGATGAAGAGCGATGCGTTGTCCGGGATCTGCCGGGCCACGCTCTGCGCGATTCGAATCTTTTCTTCGTGATGCAATACCTTGCGCGTCGAATATTCAACGTTCTCGACACTGGAGGCGAGACCGGCACCACCGTGGTAACGGCGTAGCAACCCCCGGTCACACAGTTCGTTGATATCACGACGGATGGTTTGGGAAGTGAGCTTGAAAACTCGGGTCAGTTCGTCTGTGGACAGAAAGCCGCTCTGCTTTGCCAACTCAAGAATGTCCTGATGTCGCGGACTCAGGTTCATTTTCGAAACATGTGTTTTCATTTTTCGATAAAAATTACTGTTCCATAGTGGCTGGTACGCATCGGGAGAATCCGGCCTGCCAGCTTTAAAACTGTTGTAAAACAATGAATAATTCAAATTTATTGTAACCGATAACAGCCATCGACGTAACTGCAGCTTCGTTCACGATTTTCATTGATCGGTCTGTTGACAAAAACAGGTTCGCACCATAATGTTCGTTATAGAATATATGTTTGTTAACGAACATAACCTTATTCGATTACAATGCTTTTGAACGAAGATACGGAAACATGAGCAGAGCGCAAATACTCGATGCCTTGAAGCAAAAAACGATCTTTGATTTGCTGGTGATTGGAGGCGGGGCAACAGGATGCGGTATCGCCGTAGATGCGGCAAGCCGAGGGCTCAAGGTCGCCTTGATCGAAAAAAATGACCTCGCCGAAGGTAGCAGCAGCCGCAGCACGAAACTGGTTCACGGCGGGGTGCGCTATCTGGAAAAAGCGCTGAAGAACCTTGATCGCTCGCAATACAATCTGGTCAGGGAGGGACTCCACGAGCGTTGGGCATTCCTGAAAAACGCGCCGCATCTCGCCAATCGGTTCCCTTTGGTCACTCCGATCTACAAATGGATTGATGTGCCCTACATCTTCTGCGGCTTATTGCTCTATGATTTCCTGGCCGGGTTAAGGGGTCTCGGATATAGCCAGTTGATTGGCCGCAAGGCAGCGCTTCGGCGTTTTCCGATGCTCAGCAGTGAGGGCCTGAAAGCCGGCGTAGTTTACTACGACGGCCAGTTCAACGATGCCCGCATGGCGCTTACTCTGGCCCTGACAGCACGACAAAACGGGGCGCTTGTGGCTAACCACGTTGCCGCCGTTTCTCTGCTGAAGGTCAATGGCAAACTTTGCGGAGTATCTGTCCGAGATACTCTCAGCGGTGATGAATTTACCATTCATGCCCGCGGCGTGATCAATGCCACGGGGCCTTTTATTGACCGTCTCAGGCAGATGGACGATGCGTCGGCCGAGCCTGTTCTGAATGCAAGTTCCGGCATTCATATCGTTTTGTCTTCGCGGTTTGTTCCTCCGGGAACCGGCTTGATGATCCCGCAGACCGAAGACGGCCGGGTACTGTTCATTCTCCCCTGGCAAGGGCATGCCTTGATCGGTACTACCGACAACCCCGCTGATATCGTCGATCACCCACAGGCCAAAGAGGAAGAAATCGAATACCTGCTGCGCCATGTCAGCAAATATTTCGACATCGCAGTAAGCCGGGAAGATGTCAAGTCCGTCTGGGCGGGCCTGCGTCCCCTGATTCTCGCTCATGACACGAAAAACACGGCAGAACTGGTTCGCGAACACCTCATTGAGGTCAGCGCATCGGGATTGCTGACCATTGCCGGAGGTAAATGGACATCGTATCGCAAGATGGCCGAAGAAACCGTCGATCAGGCGGTTCGGACCTTCAATCTCAAGCCGGTCTGTGCCTGCCATAGCGAAAGATTTCCTCTTGTTGGCGCAAAGAATTTTGATCGCCAGGGTGAGAAACTACTTATCCGTCGTTATGGGTTTGACCCTGATGTGGCGCATCATTTCCATCACGCCTATGGTGATCAGGCCAGTAATGTTGCCGATCTTTCCCGGTCGGGTCTGGGCGCGCGCTTGCATCCGGAACATCCTTTCCTTGAAGCCGAAATCGTCTATGCTGCGCGACACGAATTCGCCGAACGCTCCGCCGATGTTCTGGCGCGGCGTATCCCCCTGGCGTTTGTTGATATTGCGGCGGCAAAAAAAGTTTTACCGCGTGTCATTGAATTGATGGCGGGCGAACTGGGCTGGAATCAGGAACGACGTAACGAAGAAATGGAATTGAGCATGCAGCGCTTGACAGTTGCAATCTGATTCATGCAAGTAGTGTTCTTGTGTAAATCATCATGGATGGCGCGCGATCCCCTTGACAGTATTGCTCGGGAACGTCAGCATCATCGCACTGCAAAAATGAATCCTGGAAAACCGAACCATTTTCTGGGCTTGGCTTATCCAGTACATTAGGTGGCAATACAAGCGAAGTCGTCGCATATACTTTAGGAGGTCACATGAACCTGAAATTTGTTGCCGTTACACTCGCGGCGTTTTTCTCACTGTCCGCGCAGGCCCAGACCGAAATCCAGTGGTGGCACTCGATGCCAGGTGCTTTAGGTGAGTGGGTCAATGATCTGGCCAAGGGTTTCAACGCCAGCCAGAGTGAGTACAAGATCGTGCCGACGTTCAAGGGCTCTTACGATGAATCGATGACGGCGGCGATCGCCGCTTACCGTGCCGGCAACGCACCGCATATCCTGCAGGTCTTCGAAGTCGGGACGGCGACGATGATGGCCAGCAAGGGCGCGATCGTTCCGGTCGGCAAGGTGATGGCTGACGCCGGCGTCAAATTTGATTCCGCCGCCTACGTTCCCGCCGTCGCCGGTTACTACACAGCGCCAAACGGCCAGATGCTGAGTTTCCCGTTCAACAGTTCGACGACGGTATTCCACTACAACAAGGATGCCTTCAAGGCCGCCGGAATGGATCCCGAAAAACCGCCCAAGACCTGGACCGAAGTCACGCAGGCAGCGGCCAAGCTCAAGACCAGCGGGCACGCCTGCCCGTTTACCACGAGTTGGGTGAGTTGGACGCAACTTGAAAGCTTTTCGGCCTGGCACAACGTCGAGTTCGCCACCAAGGGCAACGGCATGCGCGGCATCGATACGCGGCTGACCTTCAACACTCCGTTGCATGTGCGTCACATCGAGAACCTGTCCAATATGGCCAAACAGGGGCTGTTTGTCTATAAGGGGCGCGGCAATGCGGCTGACGCTACATTTGTCTCGGGTGAATGCGCGATGACCACCGGGAGTTCAGCGCTCTACGGCAGTGTCAAGCGCAACGCCAAATTCGTTGGCGGGATTTCGACGCTGCCGTATTATCCCGATGTTGAAGGTGCGCCGCAGAACACCGTGATCGGCGGCGCCAGTCTGTGGGTGATGTCGGGCAAGAAACCGGCCGAGTACAAGGGCATCGGCCAGTTCTTCGCTTTCCTGTCGCGTCCTGAGGAAGCTGCCAAGAGCCACCAGCGCACGGGTTACCTGCCGGTGACTATCGCTTCCTACGAGTTGACCGAGAAGAGCGGTTTCTACAAGCAGAATCCCGGCACCGATGTTTCCGTGACGCAAATGATCCGCAAGACGACCGACAAGTCGCGCGGTATCCGTCTCGGCAATTTCGTGCAAATCCGCAATATCATCGACGAAGAGCTCGAGCAGGTATGGGCCGGCAAACGGTCTGCGAAAGAATCTCTTGACACCGCCGTGAGCCGTGGCAACGAGCAGCTCGAACGCTTCCAGAAGGCCAACAAGTAATAACTTAAATACCCGGCCCGAATGGCCGGGTTTTCTTATGGAAAAACGCGTTCGCTTCAAATCATCCTGGTTGCCGTGGCTGCTGATTGCGCCGCAGATGGCCATCGTCCTGGTGTTCTTTTTCTGGCCGGCGGCGCAGGCACTGCGCCAGAGCGTCATGTCGCAGGATCCCTTCGGCAACAACAGCGAGTTTGTCGGCCTGGAGAACTTTGAACGGCTGTTCGCCGACGCGAGCTACCTTGAATCGTTCAAGACCACGGCGTTTTTCTCGGTGCTCGTCGCCGTCTGCGGCCTGAGCATCGCCCTGTTGCTGGCGGTCATGGCCAATCGGGTGCTGCGCGGCGCAGGCGTATACAAGACCCTGCTCATCTGGCCGTATGCCGTCGCGCCGGTGGTCGCCGGTGTTCTGTGGTTGTTCATGTTTGCCTCCCCGATGGGTGTCATCGCCTACTGGTTGCGCATGCTTGGCCTGGACTGGAATCATCTGCTCAATTCGCGTCACGCGATGGCGCTGATTGTCGTTGCCGCCGTGTGGAAGCAGATCTCCTACAATTTCCTGTTTTTTCTTGCCGGGCTGCAGTCGATCCCGAAGTCGCTGATAGAAGCCGCCGCCATCGATGGCGCTTCACCCTGGCGCCGCTTCTGGACCATCGTTTTTCCGCTGCTGTCGCCGACTACTTTCTTCCTGCTGGTCATCAACGTCGTCTACTCTTTCTTCGACACTTTTGGCATCGTCGACGCGACGACCAAAGGAGGCCCCGGCAAGGAAACCTCGATTCTCGTCTATAAGGTCTACTACGACGGCTTCAAGGCCATGGACATGGCCGGTTCGGCGGCGCAGTCAGTCGTGCTGATGTGCATCGTGATTGCCCTGACCGTCATCCAGTTTCGCTTCGTCGAAAAGAAAGTCCAATACTGATGGTTGAGCACCGCCCCGGTCTGACCTTCCTGACGCATGCCATTTTGCTGGCCGGCGTGGCGATCATCGCCTTTCCCCTTTACCTGACGCTGGTCGCGTCGACGCAGACGGCCGAGCAGATCACCCAGGCGATTCCAATGTCGATGCTGCCTGGAACGAACGCGCTGGAAACGTACAAGATAGCCCTGTTTGGCGGACAAAGCGCAGCCGGCAGCGAGATTACCGGGTCTGCGCCGATGATGCTGGTGAGCCTGATCACGGCGCTGATCATTCCGCTGGGCAAGATCACCATGTCGATGCTGTCGGCGTTTGCCATCGTGTACTTCCGCTTTCCGTTTCGCAATCTGGTTTTCTGGATGATCTTCGTTACCCTGATGCTGCCTGTCGAAGTGCGCATCGGCCCGACCTACGAGGTGGTCGCCTCGCTCGGCATGCTAAATACCTACGCCGGACTGTCGATACCCCTGATCGCTTCGGCGACGGCGACCTTTCTTTTCCGCCAGTTCTTCCTGACCGTTCCTGACGAACTGGTCGAAGCCGCGCGCATCGATGGCGCCGGCCCGATGCGCTTCTTCAAGGATGTGCTGCTGCCCTTGTCGTCGACGAGCATCGCTGCGCTCTTCGTGATCCAGTTCATCTACGGCTGGAACCAGTATCTGTGGCCGCTGCTGATGACCACCAGCGAAGACATGTACCCGGTGGTGATGGGCATCAAGCGACTGATCGGCGGCGATTCCTACACCGAATGGAATGTCGTCATGGCCACCGCGATTCTGGCCATGCTGCCACCTGCACTGGTTGTCATGCTGATGCAGAAGTGGTTCGTCAAGGGCTTGGTGGATACTGAAAAATAGCTTGTGACATCACAACTTCCCTGTAAAACGCTGTTCAAGCCGATACCGGCTCAAATTGAATCTTACTGAAATCTATGGCCTCGATCACATTAAACAAGGTCTTTAAACGCTATGGTAGCGGCAAGACTGCCAACCTGGTCATACATGGTGTCAGCGCACAGATTGCTGACGGCGAGTTCGTCGTCGTCGTCGGACCTTCGGGCTGTGGCAAATCCACGTTGTTGCGCATGGTGGCCGGTCTGGAAGAAATCACGGGTGGAGAAATTTCCATCGGCAACCGTGTGGTCAATGATCTTGAACCGTCCGAGCGCGATATCGCCATGGTCTTTCAGAACTATGCCTTGTATCCGCACATGAACGTGTTCGACAACATGGCCTATGGCCTGAAGATCGCCAAGGTACCGATGGATGAAATAAAGGCGCGCGTGGACAAGGCGGCAAAGATACTTGAGATCGGCGCTTTCATGCAGCGCAAGCCGCGTGAGCTTTCGGGCGGACAGCGTCAGCGTGTGGCTATGGGTCGTGCCATTGTGCGACAACCGCAGGTGTTTCTTTTTGACGAACCCTTGAGCAATCTGGATGCCAAACTGCGTGCACATACCCGACTCGAAATCCAGAAACTGCATCGTGAACTCGGGATCACCTCACTGTTCGTCACGCACGACCAGGTCGAGGCCATGACGCTGGCGCAGCGCATGATCGTCATGAACGCTGGAGTAATGGAGCAATTCGGTACGCCCGAAGAGGTCTATAACCGGCCTGCAAGTACCTTTGTAGCGACCTTTATCGGTTCGCCACCGATGAATCTTTTGAAAAATGCCCCCGAAGCACGGCCCGGAACCATTCTTGGCGTACGCCCCGAGCACCTTGCCATTACATCCGAGGGCTGGGCCTTATGCGTCGATGCACTGGAAACGCTGGGCGCCGAACGGCTGGTTTATGGCCGCTGGTTGCACGGCGCTGGTGACGAACTGGTCATCATTCGAACCGACGAAGGCCAGCCTGTTCCCGAACTGGGGAGCACAATCCACGTGACGCCGCGAGCAGACCGCCTGCACTGGTTTGACGCCACCACCGGCAAACGGCAATAGTGTGGATATTAGCAAAAAAAACTGTTTTGTTTTTGACCTGGATGGGACTGTTTATCTGAGTGACCAGCCCATCCAGGGGACGATTGATTTCATCAAGCGCAATCAGGAGAAAAAGGAAATCTTTTTCCTGACCAACAATACTTCGAAAAACCTGGCCGATTATACCCAGAAGCTTGCACGGGTCGGACTCGACGTCGCTTTGGAGCGCATCCTTTCACCCTTGTTGCCTTTGCTTGATCACCTGAAAGATCAGGGAATCAATCACCTCTTTCCGGTGGGCAACACCAGTTTCCGGTCGTTTCTGCAAGAGCGCATGCCGGGTGTGGTATTTACCGCCGGTGCGGATTGTCAGGCGGTGGTCCTCGCCTACGATACCGAACTGACCTACGAAAAACTGGCGACCTCATGCCTGCTGCTGCAACGCCCAGAGGTGCATTTCCTGTCAACCCATCCCGACCTGGTTTGTCCTTCGCTCAAGGGACCCTTGCCGGATACCGGCAGCTTCGTCAAACTGTACGAGGCAGCTACGGGACGCTTGCCTGAACTGGTCTTTGGCAAGCCCAGTACCCTCGTTCTTTCACCTTTGCTCAAACGCTTCAGACGGGATGAAATGGTGATGGTCGGGGATCGTCTGAGTACCGACAAGTTGCTGGCCGAAAATGCCGGGATTGATTTCATTCTGGTATTAAGCGGCGAGGCCGGGCGTGAAGATCTTGCGACTCTTGAACGTCAGCCAACGCTTGTTATTGACGACCTGGGTTCGTTATAGAGATAGCCATGCAGAAATCCGGCCCTTGTGAATTGACAATGATTCCGGGGGTGTCACGGACCGCTGTCAAGGTTGCCATGGTTTTGCATGGTGTGATTGTTGTGGAGGCGTGATGCGCGAACTGACCGGAAAGTGGATGCGTCATTCGGGGGATTTCTGGGGTGGATTTACCTCCATGCTGGTGGCCTTGCCGGCGGCCGTGGCCTTCGGAGTCACCGTTTATTCGGCGATCAGTCCGCACTATGCGGCTTTCGGCGCGCTGGCCGGGATTCTCGGGGCTACCGCACTCGGGCTTATCGCGCCGACCCTTGGCGGTACGGATCGCCTGATTACCGCGCCGTGCGCCCCGGCGACGGCGGTACTCTCCGCCTTTGCCATCCAGCTGGTCTCACAGGGCGTGCAACCGGTCGCCGTCGTGCTGATGATGACGGTTCTCGGCATCCTCACCGGCATGATCCAGATCCTCATCGGTTTTCTCGGGATCGGCAAACTGATCAAATATATTCCATACCCGGTAGTCAGCGGCTACCTGAGTGGAGTCGGGCTGATCATCATTGGCAGTCAGTTGCCCAAGTTTGCCGGCGCGCCAGCCGGCACTTTCTGGCTGGAGGTACTGATTACACCGCATGGCTGGGACTGGCGTGGTCTGGCGATTGGTGGAGTAACCGTCGTTACGATGCTGCTCACACCAAAGTTTACCAAGGCCGTACCGGGCACTATTTTCGGCATTCTTGCGGGGCTTCTGACCTATGCCGGCATCGCCAGTACTGATCCGTCGTTGCTTCAGCTCGCTGGAAATCCGTTGGTTGTCGGGCCACTCGGGTCGACCGGTGAAGGCTATGTCGCGCTGATTACGGATCGCTGGTACCAGATCGGTGAACTCAAGCTCGTACAGGTGGGGGGGCTCGTAGGTAGCGCGATTACGCTGGCCGCATTGCTTTCGATTGACACACTGAAAACCTGTGTCGTTCTTGATCAGATGACGCGTACCCGCCATGATCCGAATCGCGAACTGGCGGCACAGGGCCTGGCCAACGCCGTGGCTTCAACCATCGGCGGAATGCCGGGGGCTGGAACCATGGGAGCCAGCCTGGTTAACCTGTCGAGCGGTGCCAAAACGCGGATTTCCGGCATTGTTGAAGGTGTGTTGGCGCTTGTCGTTGCGCTACTGCTTGGCAGTTTTGTGGCCTGGATTCCTGTGGCGACCTTGAGTGGTGTCCTGATAGTCGTCGGACTGCGCATGATCGACACCGATCCGTTGCGTTTTCTCGAATCACGCTCGACCGTGCTGGATTTCTCTGTGGTGCTGGCGGTTGTCGGCGTAGCGCTTTTTGTCGGCCTGATTGCCGCTTCTGCGGTTGGCGTTGTCCTGTCGATCATTCTGTTCCTGCGTGAGCAGGTCGGTGGCAATGTGGTGCGGCGCAAGAGCTTTGTCGGCCAGCGTTCGTCAACCTGGTACCGGCCGGAAGAAGAAATGCAGCGTCTGGAACAGAAGGGCGATACTGCCGTCATCTTCGAGTTGCAAGGCAGCCTTTTCTTCGGCACGACGCATCAACTCTATCTGACGCTTGAACCTGAGCTGGCGAGCACGGACTATCTGATCCTTGACCTGCAGCGTGTCCAGTCGGTCGACGTCACCGCCGCCCACATGCTCAATCTGGTGCGCGATGCCCTGTCCGAACGCGGTGTCCCGCTCTTGCTCTCCAATGTGCGCGAATGCCTGCCCAACGGCCGCAATCTGCGGGAGTTTCTTGAACTTGCCGGACTGGTCCCGGATGGAGAAACGGTACTCTTCATGCCGACGCTGGAAGCGGCCATCGAATGGGTGGAGGATCGCCTGCTCGGCGACGTCGGGGTGACCGAAGTCGATCTGAAGGCGCTGGATTTGCATGAGATCGAACTGTTCAAGGGTAGCAAGCCCGATACGCTGACCGACCTGAAAAACTGCATGGAGATCCGTTCGTGCAAGGCGGGAGAAACCATTTATTCGCGTGGTGAGATGGATGCCAATCTCTATCTGATCCGCAGCGGGGAAGTGCGGATGATGGGCTGTGTGGGCGGCAGTTCGCGTTTGTGCCGTATTGCCACCTTTGGTCGCGGCGAGTTTTTTGGCGGACTGGCGTTTCTTGACCACCGGCCGCGCGGCAATGATGCCATCGCCTCAGTTGATTCCGAACTGTTTGTGCTGACGCCGGAGAAATTCAACTACCTGGCCGAGGAGCACAAGCGCATTGCCTTCGTCCTCGTCTCGCAACTGGCGAAAACGCTGGCCGTACGCCTGCGGCATACGGATGACGAATTGACGCTGCTGCAGGAGAACTGAGCAGCGGGGCGACAAAGAAGGCGATCAGGTATTTCGACGACGTATCAAGGGCGGTGAAGAAGAGGGTTGCGTCCGGAAGAAAATGACCCCGCAGTATTTATGCCGCACTGGTCGTTGTAATCCACTGGTTGAGAAGGGTTCGGGCGCTGTCGATGACTTCGCCAGCGGTGAGGCCGATCGGGCCGCAGCCCCGGGCGACAAGATAGTCGGCGGCGGCACCGTGCAGATGCACGGCGGCGAGCAGGGCTTCAAGCGGTGGCCAGCCCTGGGCGAGCAGAGCGCTGATGAAACCGGTCAGTACGTCGCCGCTGCCCGCCGTGGCCAGCCCCGGATTGCCGCTGGTGTTGATGAACCACGCGCCAGCGGGTGAAGCGACAAGAGTGCCACAGCCCTTGAGCGCGACAAAGGCGTTGAAGCGTTCAGCGAGTCTCAGCACGGCGGCGAGGCGATCGGCCTGTACTGTGGCCACGTCGCAGTCAAGCAAGCGGGCTGCTTCGGCCGGGTGCGGGGTGAGCAGCGTGGGCGCGCGGCGTGTGGCCAGCGTAACGTGCAGTTCGCCCTCGCCGGCAACGAGGTTGAGCGCGTCGGCATCAAGCACGAGGGGGATGTCTAGTTTGCAGGCGTTGCCAAGCAGGGCGAGTGCCTGCGCACTGGTGCTCATGCCGGGGCCGCAGGCCAGTGCCGAGAGGTCGGTGGCGAGCAATTTCCCGGGCGTGCGCAGCATCAGTTCGGGTTGCTGCATGTCGAGTGCCGGCGCGTGTTCGTCGAGCAGGCCGACATAGACCCGGCCGCTGCCAAGACGCAGCGCGGCGCGTGCCGCCAGCAGCGCGGCGCCGACCATGCTGCCGGCGCCACCGAGGATGCCGGCATTGCCGTGGTCGCCCTTGTGACTGTTGCGCGGTCGCTGCTTGAGTTGTTCGCTAAAAAGTGCCGGAGCGATGGTACGCCCCGGCGCTTTTGACAGGCGTTCTGCATCCAAACCGAGCGCAGCGATTGAAATCTCGCCGCAATGGTCGGGGCCGTCGGCGGTCAGCAGCCCCGGCTTGCCACCGATGAAGGTGATGGTGTGACTGGCGCGGATGCTTGCTCCGTGCCGCTTTCCGGTGTCGGCATCAAGACCGCTCGGACAGTCAAGCGCGAGCAGCGGGCAAGCATCGCGCGCGGCCAGCGCGTTGGCGCTGCGGATCAGGCCGGCGTAGGGCTCGGTGACTTCGCGCCTGAGACCGATGCCGAACAGACCATCGATGATCAGCGACCAGCGTGCGTCTGCAGGAATCGCCGCGAGCGTGCTGCCTCCCGCAGCAGCGAAGCGCTGGAAAGCTTCCGTGGCGTCCAGCGGCAGATCCGTGGCCTGGCCGAAGAAAACCACGCGCGTGTCAAAAAAGCGTTCGCGCAGCAGACGTGCCGCTTCAAAGGCGTCGCCACCGTTGTTGCCGGGGCCGGCGAGGATGAGGATGGCCGCCCCGCGATCAGCGCAAAGTTCGCTGGCGAGGTCGGCGGCAGCAAGGCCGGCACGTTGCATGAGTGGTTGATCGGCCGCGGCGGCTTCGATGTGACGCAGATCGGTCGAGCGATAAAGCAGGGTTGAAGGCATCATTGCGTTGTCATGACTCCATTATGGTTTCGTCGGTGAATCTGCTTCCGCGTTGGGTGTTGGAGAGGGTTTCCCGGCAAAGGTCATGGTGCTCTGACTCGTGCGTTCGTCGAGTTCGCTGTTGTGCTGACGCATCGGCCCGGCGGCACAGACGGAAGGCTGTGCGGCCAGAAACCGGACCAGGAAGGTAAAAGGAATTAGCGGCTTCACGGTTCTCCCCTTAAAGATGCAGCTTTCTTGTTTTGCTTGTTCTTCAATTATCCGCAAAAACGGGGTGATCAGCCAAAAAATACTTGGGTCTGTGGCGAAAGGAGGACTGTCTGCGATGCTTGCGGATGCGCGATGCCATAGTTCGCGAGTAGCGTGCAGGCAGACCGGCAAGCGCTGCTCTCGGCTATAATTGCGACCTATCCACCTTGTTTTCACGCAGCTTTCCTGCCTTCTTTCTAGTAGCTAGTCAACATGATACAACATGACAATTGGAACCAGAAAATCGGCCCTCACCCCAGCCCTCTTCCGCGCGAGAGGGTGCGCGGCAGCGCGGTGAGGGCAGGTGGAATGCGCTGTATCACTATTCTCGCTTTAGCGTGACTGACTACTAGGTTAACCATGGCCGACATACTTTTCCTGCGCGGGGCTCCCGCTATCTCCACATTTCGTCTGCAGGGATTGCAGCAACGCATTCAGGCCCTTGTGCCCGGCGCCAGCATCGCCAGCGCCGATTTCTGGCACTTCGCCAGTCTGAAACGGGCGCTGAACGACTCCAGTCGCCAGCAACTGTCGGCCTTGCTCGAAGAGCAGGAAGCGTCGAGGAGCGAAAGCGGCCAATTGTTCCTCGTTACGCCGCGCATCGGCACCATCTCGCCGTGGTCGTCGAAAGCCACCGACATCGCCTGGAACAGCGGCCTGGAGGCCATCGAGCGTATCGAACGCGGCATCGCCTACCGCATCGAGGGGGTTTCCGCCAATGAACGTGCTGCGGTTTCCGCGCTGTTGCATGACCGCATGATCGAAACCGTGCTCGCCGATTTCGCGCAGACGGCTGAACTCTTCCGCCACTTTTCGCCCAGGCCGATGACGGCTATCGATCTGCTCGGTGGCGGGCGTGCTGCGCTCGTCGAGGCCAACACCCGTCTCGGGATGGCCCTGTCGGACGACGAAATCGATTACCTCGTCGAATTGTTCGTCAACAAGACTCGGCGTAATCCGACCGACGTCGAACTGATGATGTTCGCGCAGGCCAATTCCGAACACTGCCGGCACAAGATTTTCAACGCCTCCTGGGTGATCGATGGCCAGCCGCGCCAGGAAACGCTGTTCGGCATGATCCGCGAGACGCACCAGGCGCATCCGCAAGGCAACATCGTGGTTTATTCCGACAATTCATCGGTTTTCGCGGGCGCGCAGGTCGCACGTTTCTGGCCGGCAGAGGATGGCACCTATGGCTGGAACGAGGAACTGACGCACATCCTGGCCAAGGTCGAGACGCACAATCACCCGACGGCGATTTCGCCTTTCCCCGGTGCCGCCACCGGTTCGGGTGGCGAGATTCGCGACGAAGGTGCCACCGGGCGCGGTTCCAAGCCGAAGGCCGGGCTTTGTGGCTTCTCGGTTTCCAACCTCTACCTGCCTGGTGCGCAGCAGCCCTGGGAGGCCGAGATGGCCGCCTATGGCCGTCCCGCGCGCATTGCCTCGGCGCTGGAGATCATGCTCGAGGGTCCGATCGGCGCGGCGGCGTTCAACAACGAATTCGGCCGGCCCAATCTGGCCGGTTATTTCCGTACTTACGAGCAGCGTGTCGGCCAGGGTGATGAAGCTGTCGTGCGCGGCTATCACAAGCCGATCATGGTCGCCGGCGGCGTCGGCAACATTTCGCACAGTCAGTCGTTCAAGGCCGAAACCTTCCCTCCCGGCACCCTGCTCATCCAGTTGGGCGGACCCGGCATGCTGATCGGTCTGGGTGGTGGCGCGGCGAGTTCGATGAGTACCGGCAGCAACAGCGAAGACCTCGATTTTGCCTCTGTGCAGCGCGGCAACCCGGAAATGCAGCGGCGGGCGCAGGAAGTGCTTGATCGCTGCTGGCAGATGGGCGCGCCGCAGGGTGACGCGTCGACGCCGGGTGCAGGTAACCCGATTCTCTCCGTCCATGATGTCGGCGCGGGTGGTATCTCCAACGCGCTGCCCGAACTCGCGCACGGCGCCGGTTGCGGCGCGCGCTTCGAATTGCGCGATGTGAAGATCGAGGAGCCGGGCATGTCGCCGGCCGAGATCTGGAGCAACGAAGCGCAGGAGCGTTACGTGCTGGCCATCCCGCCGGGCCGCCTGGCCGAATTCAAGGCCATCTGCGAACGCGAGCGCTGCCCGTTTGCCGTGGTCGGCGTGGCTACGGCCGATAACCGGTTGGTGGTGGCCGATCGCCATTTCGACAACAAGCCGGTCGACATGGATATGGACGCGCTGCTCGGCAAGCCACCGCGCATGACGCGCGACGTGGGGCATCTGCCGGCGCTTGCTGTCGCATTTGATCCGACTGCGGTTGATCTGAAGGAGGCGGCTTATCGCGTGCTGCGTCTGCCGGCCGTGGCCAACAAGACCTTCCTGATCTCGATCGGCGACCGGACCGTCGGCGGCATGACGGCACGTGACCAGATGGTCGGGCCGTGGCAGGTACCGGTGGCCGACGTGGCGGTCACCACCATGGGTTATCAGACGCTGCGCGGCGAAGCCTTCGCCATGGGCGAGCGTTCTCCGCTGGCCATCATCGACGCGCCGGCTTCGGGCCGCATGGCGCTGGGTGAGGCGCTGACCAATATCGCGGCGGCCCGCATCGAAAAGCTCGGTGACGTCAAGCTGTCGGCCAACTGGATGGCCCCGGCCGGCGTGCCGGGGGAGGATGCACGCTTGTTCGATACGGTGCGTGCCGTTTCCGATCTGTGCCAGCAGATCGGGGTTTCGATTCCGGTCGGCAAGGATTCACTTTCGATGCGCACCGCCTGGGACGATGCCGGCGAGCAGAAGCAGGTGGTATCGCCGCTGTCGCTGATCGTCACCTCATTCGCGCCGGTGCAGGATGCCCACCACACCCTGACGCCGCAATTGCAGCTCGATGCAGGGGAAACCGATTTGTTGCTGATCGATCTCGGCGCGGGCAGGAATCGTCTGGGCGGTTCGGCGCTGGCCCAGGTCTTCAATGCCACGGGTTCCGAGGTTCCGGACGTCGATGATCCGGCCCGCCTGCCGGCCTTCTTTACTGCAGTGCAGACGCTTGCCAGTGAAAATCTGCTACTTGCCTATCATGATCGTTCCGACGGCGGCCTCTTTGCCGCCGTCGCCGAAATGGCTTTCGCCGCCCATTGCGGCGTGTCGCTGGACATGGATGGCCTGTGTAACGACGCGCAGGGCAAGGACTTCGATGGCACCGAGAAAAGGCTGGACGTGCTGCGCGGTCGCGCCTTCGAGCGTCTGATGCGCGCGTTGTTCAACGAAGAACTCGGTGCCGTGCTGCAGATCCGGCGCACTGAGCGCACGCAGGTGATGAGTCTGCTGCGCGCTGCCGGTCTCGGCGCGTGTTCGTACTTCATCGGTGCGCCCAACCGCAGCGACGACTTGCGCGTCATCCGCAATGCCCGGGCGGTGTTCAGCGAGAGGCGCGTCGATCTGCAGCGCGCCTGGTCGGAAATGAGCTTCCGCATGCAGGCACTGCGTGATAACCCGGAATGCGCGCAGCAGGAATACGACCGCATTCTCGATGCCTCGGATGCCGGCCTCTCGCTGGTGTTGAGCTTTGATCCCGGCGACAACATTGCTGCACCTTACATCGGCCGCGGTGCCCGTCCGCAGGTCGCCATCCTGCGCGAGCAGGGCGTCAACGGCCAGTTGGAAATGGCCGCCGCGTTCGATCGCGCCGGTTTTGCCGCGGTCGACGTGCACATGAGCGACATCCTCAGCGGCCGTGTTGCGCTCGCCGATTTCAAGGGCGCCGTGGCCTGTGGCGGTTTCTCTTACGGCGACGTGCTCGGCGCCGGCAAGGGCTGGGCACGGACTATTCTGTTCAATCCCCGGGCGCGCGACGAGTTTTCAGCCTTCTTCGACCGCGGCGATACCTTCGCCCTTGGCGTCTGCAACGGTTGCCAGATGATGAGCGTGCTGAAGGACCTGATTCCCGGCGCCGAGGCCTGGCCGCGTTTCGAGCGCAACAAGGTCGAACAGTTCGAGGCGCGCTTTACCATGGTCGAGTTGCCCGAATCGCCGTCGCTGTTCTTCGGCGGCATGGGCGGCAGCCGTCTGCCGGTGGTCGTGTCGCACGGCGAAGGTCAGGCCGTGTTCGATTCCCCGAAGCAACAGGCGCAGGCGCTGGTCGCCATGCACTACCTCGACAATGCCGGTCGGCCGAGCGAAGTCTATCCGTACAACCCGAATGGATCGCCCGCGGGCATCACTGGCGTGACCACGGCCGATGGCCGCTTCACAATCATGATGCCGCACCCCGAGCGGGTCTTCCGCACGGTGCAGATGTCGTGGCATCCCGCGACAATCGGCGAGGATTCGCCGTGGCTGCGCATGTTCCGCAACGCGCGGACGTGGGTAGGATAACCCCGCTAGATTGCACTGCTGACTGAACAGACCGCCCTCCGTCGCTGGAGGGCTTTTTTGTAATGAAAGGAAAGAGTGGAGGGACGATAGCGAAGGCTTCAGTGGAATCCTTTGGCCGAAACCAGGGCGGTCAACGTGCCGCAACCCCCTCACGGAAGCACATAGAGGCCAGTCCTCCACGCAGATCGGTGCAGCCAGCGTCAGGGGTTCAACAACTTGAAACCGGGCAGCCCCGCTTCAAAACGACGAACAGCCGTGCTGTCAAGCAACTCGACGACGATGATTTCCATGACGTGCCAGACTTTAACGCCGGTGCGGACACAGCCTACGACGAGAGAATCCTTGCGACCACAAGCCATGTGAACGTGGGAAATGGGCTTGCCCTCTTCGTCGGGGAAAATGGTTCCAACTCCGGCGACCTCGTGGGCCTCGTCGAGAAGGCGTTCGACAAATACCAGCGGGCTGGCTCTCCCCTCTTCTGTGCCGGCGATCAACCGGCTTCCGGCATCGGCATCCCCCAATGCGATTAGTCCCGCCGCGCCGATTGCCTGCTCGCGGGCAAAACGTTCAAGACACTCGTGGACAATATCGCCGTCCTCCAGCCGGACAACAAATACGCGCCCAAGCGATGCCTGTGAGTATTTCATGAAAACTCCGTGATGAAAATGGCACTACTGTTAAGTACAACGAGGTTGAAGAAGTGTTGTCATCATAACCGAAGGCCTTCTTTCTGTTGAACCTAAAAACCGCAGTTGAAAGATGATGAACCCTTCGATGCCCCGAAGGCAACGGGGCATCGAACCATGAGCGGGTTTTTAGTAGTCCAACTGAGTTTTTTAGGTTTATGTATTCAGGCTCTATGACTTTTGTGCAGCGGGAGTTGAGCATCACGAATGGCTGGTTCCTGGAAGTCAACTGAGCGCCTGCAACATCCTCAAACACGTCATCAACCATGCGCAGGTGGAAGTTAACATGCCTGTTCAGGCTGAAGCCGAATCGGAATTTCCCCTCGAAGACATTGGCTACGGACGTTAAGGGCGATGCGGAGTGTTGTCTGGCTTGGCATGGTGTGTTCGGCTTATGGCGGACTATTGATCGATAGAGTCTGGCATTTCAATCACGTGAGAACCGCACGCTTAAGCGCCAGCTACCATCATCAGCCGCCGGAGCCTGTGCGGTGAGTTGACGCGAATTCGGATTGATGGCATCGAGGTCGGTGCGTGGTTTTGAGATGTCGAGCACCTCCAGCGTGACGGGCGTGCCGCTGAAGCGCACATGCAGCGTTTTACCCCCACTGCTGAGTGTCGCATCGTTGCCATTTATAGAAATCGCCGCTTCGGTACTCATTGCCCAGCGAATGCGGCTGCCGGGCTTGGCGCCACTAATGTTGTCGGTCAGCGTCACGGTCAGGCCGTCAACACGCGCGCTGCGCGTGGCTTGTTTGATCTGTCCGGATAAGAAGATTGGGCTGAGGTCGAGCACGGCTTCACTGTCACCGTTCATGCGTAGTGTTGCCATGCCGATCGCATCGTGCAAGCTGTTGTCGATGGATATCGTGTTGTGCGCAGCATTGGCGAGTCGGAAGACCTGCCAGCGTGAAGATCCTTGTCTCAAATTCCACAGGTCTACGCCTCGGTTCTCCAGACTGTTGTAGTCCTGCATGCCTAGATCTTTAGCCCAGCGTATGCCATCTAGATCGATGACAAAGGAGCCAGCATCCATGTGCGCGTGGCTATGATTGGCGCCGCCGCCCTTGATCGCGAAGTAGAGGGCGTTTGGATCGGTCCAAGACGAGCGCCAGATTGAGACAGGCTGCGGTCCTTGCCCGTTAAAGTTCAGCGCTACTGGCTGGGCCTTGGCACTGCCGGGCCACCACAGCGCGATCAGGGGTGCGAAGCGTTCGTTCAAGCCCAGCTTGTTGCGAATCATGCTGCGCTTGGCTTCGATCAATGCGGGTTGCTGAAGCTCGCGTGCGAGGTAGAAAAGTGGTAGTCCAATTTCTTGCCTCTCACCGCCATCGGAAAAGTTGAACTGTCGTCCGCTTGGGCTGACCGCATGCGCAAAAAACGCTGCACTGCGTTTCAGGCCTGGCGAATCCAGCACCCCCCAGTCGGTTCCCAGCGTACCGCGCAGTGCCGCCACCAGCAGCACGGAATAACTTGTCCCATAGGCCCAGTAGCCCGGTCCCTCTGGGTACACGCCGTCGGGATTGTATGCGTTAAGCGAAGAGTGAACGTTGGCCTTGGCGGCGACGAGTAAGTCGCGAACGAGTTCGGGTTCGTCCTCCTCCACCGCGAGCGCGCCCAGTACCATGCCGCCAATGCAGACCTGCCCCCAGTTGTTGCTGTACTTGAACGTGGTATGACCGTTGCGCGCCTGCGCGATGCCTTTATCGACAATGGCACGGCGGATGGTGGCGCGCTCGTCAGCTTGCAAGTCGTGATACAGCCAGTCATAGCTAATTGCTAGCCCAGTTGTCATCTCGGCGACATCTAGGTAGTGACTAGGATTCCAGTCGGAGAAAGCGGCAACCGCGAGCATTTCACGCCGGGCGCGGTCTAAAAAAATACGTTCACCGCTCACACGATACGCAAAACTCCACAAAAGGCTGCGACGGATGAAGTCGCGCGACACGCCGAGTAGGCGCCGACCTTCGAGTTTGCGCTCCAGTGGCGCGAGGGACAGATCTTTGCGTGCACGCTCTAGCAGCAAATCGACCAATCGGTTTAGAACAGGGTCGCTGGCTCGGTGTACAGCCAGTACTTGCCAGTCAGCGTTTGTGGCGAGGAGGCGTGGATGGGCGGGCAGCATAACTGACATTTTTCCGACGAACTCAGTGCTAGGCGTCGGTGCCTGAGCGGTGCTGGTACATGCGACGAGAAGGGCGGCACTACAAAGCATGACAAAGCCAGCGAAACGTTGCGCCAGAGAGATAGGTCGATTGAAGAACACGCATTAAACCTCTTCTAGATACATGCCAGTGTCAATGTTGGCTATGGAGAGACCAGTTCGTGAATCTCAATACCCGCTTCTAACCTAGTAGGTAGTCATGCTGAAACGCAAGGATAAACTGTCATTCCGGCGAAGGCGCCCCAAAGGTAAGGCGAAGCCGTCCTGAGGAAGTACTCTCGGGGTGCCGGAATCCAGTGGTGCTCTACTGGCTTTGCATTCCCTTCGGTCAGATTCCGGGTCAAGCCCGGAATGAAGACGCTTTGTCTCGATCTGTTTCAACATGACTGACTACTAGACCGGTCCGACAGCGCCGTAGGGCGACTGTCTCTTGATGGCCGGTAACAGAAATAACAATTATGCATAATATGCCTTCGGGCCGGAACGGAACTCAATAGGCTGACCTTACTTCTTCCCGTCTCGGGAAGCCCGAATCCGACTTATCTTGCAGCGTCGCCGATCAGGCCGAAGGGCGCCCAGAAGGCCGGATGGCTGTAGTCCTTAGAACGGGTCATCAGCGTGAGCATCGAGTGCCGCAGGGCTTCGGCTTTTGATTCCTCGGGTTGCTCTGTCTGGCGCTTGAACAGTTCGGTCGTCAGCAGGCGCGCCGAAACCGTCTCTACCGGCCAGTAGGACACCAGCAGGCGACGCGACCCGGCGAAGAAGAAGGCGCGCCCGAGGCCGGAAACGGCTTCTTCGCTCTTGCCGTCGCCACTGGCCGTATTGCATGCCGAGAGCACGACCCAGTCGGCGTTAAGCCTGATGCCGAGCACTTCGCTCAGGGTCAGGAATCCGTCGTTATCCTGGTCGTCGGTCAGTGATGGGTTGGACAGCGCCAGGCTGGGTTGGTCGAGACCGCGCAAGTCCCCCGGTACGAGGCCGTGGGTGGCGAAGGCGACCACCCGATAGGCCGACAGATCGTTGTTCTTGACGTTTTTCTCCGTAGCGCGCTGGCCGAGGAAAAGCTCGGTCTTGAGGTCGGCACCGAGCGTTTTGCCGATTTCGTTCAACTCGTCGGCGGTGTCGGGGAGCGGCGGAATTTGGGCAAAACTGCGCAGCAGCACCGAGGCGTCGATATCGGGCAGCAATTCAGCTGCCCGCGAGCTGCCACTGCCGGCGATTCTGTCGATCAGGTCGTCACGCACCGGAACGATGGAAAGATTGCGCACCGAGCGTGTCCCTGCCGCTTTGCCCGCCGTTTGCGTGAAAAAGAGCGGGTCGCCGAAGCCGACGAAAGGACGTCGTCTCGCTTCGGCGCGCCTCTGCGCGCGCAGGGAAATCAATGTGCCGACTGATGGTTGCTGGGCAATGGCCACCTTTTTCAGCAGCCAGGGCTGTTCGGCCAGATTCTTCGTGCCCGATTCCGCAGTCAGCAGAATGGCAAAAGGCAGTTGTCCGAGCGTGCCGTGCGGTATGACATTGAGCAGGCTGGCGTCTGACCATAGCGTGGCGTCCGGGGCCAGCAGGGTGGTGTAAAGACTGCGGGCGGCAAGGATGTCGAAAGGCCGGATGCTTTCGCTGCTCAGGTCGAACGTCCGGCGCAGCAGATCGACCTGCTTGTCGATCTGCTGCCGGGAAACATCGACCGCACGGAAGGCGACACGGAGTGGAGTAATCGTCCAGACATAGGCTTTCTGCTCGGCGACATAGATGGCGACAGCCGCCTCGTTTTTCTGCAGCAGCTTCTGGATATCCGCCGGGACGGGCGGTTTTGGCGCCACCAGATCGGCGTAGGCCGGATAGCGTTCGGCAAGCTCGCGACGCAGGCTGGCGTGCTGTTTTTCCAGTTGAACGACATCGCTGCCAATGTCGGTAATCGTCTTGTCGAGGCGTTGCGACTCCGACGCCGAAGCCAGGCGGATCAGCAGCTTGTTAAGTGCGCTGATCTGGTTGGCGGTGTCCTGTTCGCGGCGTGCCAGTTCGGCCAGTGCCGCATCCGGCAGGGTGGCACGCGCAGCGCTATCGGCAATGGCCTGCTGTACGCTGGAGCCACGGGCCACCTCGGCCACCTGGAAGGCTTCGGCAACGGGATCGTATCCGGCCGGAGCCGATTTTTCGTCGGCCAGCCTGGACAGCAGTTCAAGGAAGCCCTCGGCGATCAGGCGTAGGCGATATTGGCGGACAAAGCCGCCGTTTTCGGAGTCATTGTCGGTTTCCGCTTGCCGGATAAGGATGGGAAAGGCTTCGCGGAATTCGGCCAGTGCTTCGTTGTTCTTGCCCGCCGCCACCAGAACCACGGCAAGATAGCCGCGCAGATGGGCAAAATAGAGTGGGTCGACAAAGGGCTTTTTGAGGTTGTAGTTGATCAGGCTGCGCAGCATTTTCTCAGCGTCATCAATGCGCTGGTTCTTGAGTAGCGCCATCGCCCAGGTGAGGTTTCTTGATCCTGTTTTGGCAAACTGTGCGGCGTTGCTGCGCAGTGCCTGATCGCGCAGTTCATAGATATTCAGTGCCTCTGTCCAGCGGTTCTGCACGCCAAACAGGAAGCCAATTTGAAGACGCAAATCGGAGAGTGCGGTTGAGTAGGGGCGGGCGCCGGAGCTTTCCATCGCGGTGAGCGCCTGTTCCTGCAGCTGCAGAGACTCGATAATTTGTCCCTGTTGCGTCTTGATCTTGCCCAGCATGCTCAGTGCGTTAGCAGCGATCCAGGTGTTCTTCGCCGAGCGTGAGAGTGTTTCCTGAAGTACCTGGCGCGCCAGAATTTCGGCTTCTCCGGTTTTCCCCTGGGCTGAAAGGATGCCGGCCAACTGGCGTTTGCGCGTAGTCAGGTAGTGGGCTGCGCTTCGAACCTCGAGACTGTCTGTGGAGCGGTTGGCCCGCAAGTAGTCAAGATGTTCACGCGCGTGGCGTAACGCCTGCCTTTGGTAACGTTCGGCTTCAACATAATTGCCATGCAGCATCTGCATACGCGCCGCATACGCGCTGTGCCGTTCGAGGACATTGGCTCCGTATGCGACCCAGCCCCTGGTTTGCTGACGCAATGCCGGAATGGCCTCGCCAGCGCGCTGTAAAGCCTGTTCCGCCTCGCGTAGCTTGCCCAGATGGATATGGGCTTCGATCAGCCAGAACTGGACAAAAAAGTAGTGCCATTTTTGGCTGTTTATTTTCTCGTTACTCACGGCCTGGGCGAAGTCGGTCAACAACAGCCAGTCCCCGGATGAAAAGAGGACGCCCCTGATCTGTCCTTGCATAAACCAGCGGTCACACCACTTGTCCGGTGTGGCTGGTTGTTTCATGTCGAGTGCCTGTTTCAAGTCGGCGATGGCTTTGTCGTACAGGCCGAGACGCGAGTAGGCAACACCACGTTTGTGCAGGAAGATGCACAAGGCTTGGGGGGCGTCAGCGCCGGGCGGCGTTGCGGCAATCTGTTTTTCGAGTTCTGCCGTCGTGCTGGAGTCGGTCGGCAGTAAATCTTCGTCATCTTCGGCGGCTTGTACGCCAAGACCGAAAATCAGAAGCAAACAGAAAACTAGGCGGATCGTGAGCAGACGCATGTGGGCTCGGAAAACGGGAATTCGATTAAGGTATTCTCACCCTTTGTCCTAACGATGCCAAGACTTACTCGGTAGCCAGGAATTCAGTCAACAAATAGGCCTGTTCCTGACCGCTTTGTAATTGCACTCGTATGTTCTAAGCCCCGGTTTCAGGGCCAGTCTTCGGGGTATCATCTCCGCGCAGGCAACAAACAGGGTATTTGAGCCCAATGCCCTGTTGCCTGCGGGGCAACGAAAACTCAAGGATCGACAAGATGACGACTGATGCGGATTCCACCCGTGGAAGCAATGCGCTTGCGCAGACCCCCGCGCCGGGTACGCGCGAAGTACCGGCCAGGACGGTGCCGGTACCGGATACCGTCAGCCGGCAAATGCAGGTGCTCATTGGCGCGCCGCTGTCACCGACCTGGAACGTTATCCCGACTACGGCGGAGGAATGGAAAGCCCAGGTCGATGCCAGTGCCGCCGCGATCATGTCGGGGTTGCCGGCGCTGCGCGAAGCACTGGGCGTGAAGGTCGAACCGATGAGCATCGACGGGGTCAAGGCGCACTTGGTGACGCCACAGACTATTCCCCTGGAAAACCGGAACCGGCTGCTGGTACATGTTCACGGGGGCTGCTTCGTGAGTTTCCCCGGCGAATCCGGAACACTCGAAGCGATCCTGATGGCGGGGTTCGGACGCTTCAAGGTGATCTCGGTTGACTATCGCATGCCACCGGACCATCCCTATCCGGCAGCGCTCGATGACGCCATGACGGTGTGGAAAGCGGCGACGAAAATGGCAGCGCCGAAAAACATGGCGATTTTCGGTAGCTCTGCCGGCGGCAATCTGACCCTGGCCATGATTTTGCGGGCCAGGCAGGACAACTTGCCACTGCCTGGTGCCATTGCGCCGGGCTCGCCGATGTCCGACCTCACCAACAGCGGCGATTCCTTCCATGCCAACGCCATGCTTGACAACGTCCTCGTCGCACCCGGCATGAATTGCGACAGGCGCGCCGCGCTCTACGCCAATGGCCACGACCTCAAGGACCCGATGCTCTCGCCGGTCTATGGCGACCTGCGTGGCTTCCCGCCGGCGATCCTCACCAGCGGGACTCGCGATCTGTTCCTGAGCAACACCGTACGCGTGCATCGCAAGCTGCGGCAGGCCGGGGTTGAAGCAGTACTGCAAGTCTTCGAGGGTCAATCGCACGCGCACTATATGCGCGATGCCAGTGCGCCCGAAACGAGCGAAGCATTCGAGGAAATCGCCCGCTTCTTCGACAGGCATCTTGGGAGTTAGCAGACAACGCCGTCCATTACGCTTAATCCAGGATCCTCCAGGAGTGCGCAAATTCCATTTGCGCACGCAGCGAAATAGCCGAACGGTTGGCAGGTGAAGGATGAACGGCGCGCACCCCAAGAGTACTTCCTTCGGGCGCAACGCTTCGCGTTTCACGTCCTGCCGTTATGCTGTTTCGTATCTTTTCGTCCGCCACTATGAATTGCACCCCACCCGATTATCAGTCTTCCTTGCGCGTCTGTTTGGCGCTACTATACGCAGCCTAGCGTATTGGCAATTAGTGTGGCGAGTCTTCCTTCGATTGATTAGATGCGGGAATACTCGTTCGCTGAGTGATTTTGAGGAAGTGGGAACATGCAAAAACTGATTGACGGATTTTTCAAGCTGCTGGAAGTTCTGGTAGTAGTGATGTTGTTTGCCATGGTTGTCATGGTGTTTGGCAACGTGGTGATGCGCTATGTCTTCGACTCCGGCATCCTTATCAGCGAAGAAATGTCGCGTTACTGCTTCATCTGGCTGACCTACATTGGTGCCATGGTGGCCATGCGCGAAGGCGGGCATCTGGGTATGGACTCCCTGGTCAAGGTCTTGCCCTTGGTCGGCAAGAAGGTGTGCTTCTTTCTCAGCGAGTCGATGATGCTGGTATGCAACGGCATGTTCCTGTGGGGCACCTACCAGATGCATGATCTGCAAGTGACCAATGTTTCACCGGTGGCCGGCATAACCATGATCTGGATTTACGGTGTCGGCTATTTCGTCGCCGTGGTGATGGGGGCCATTAACATCAAGGAACTCTACTTGCTGTTCACCGGACAGTTGAGTGAAGCCGATCTGGTGCAAATCATCGATGCCGAAGGCCTTAAAGAAGCCGAAGCCCAACTCAAAGACGTGAAAGCCTAAGTCATGACCGTATCCATATTTGTTTTTTCGCTGATCGGGGCCATGGCCCTTGGCATGCCGATCGCCTATTCGCTGCTGGTCTGTGGCGTGTCTTTGATGGCTTACCTGGCCAGTAACGGCACGCTACAGGCGTTCGATACGCAAATCCTGGCGCAGCGTTTTGTCGATGGCGCAGACAACTTCCCATTACTGGCCGTGCCTTTTTTCCTGCTGGCGGGCGAGTTCATGAATGCCGGTGGGTTGAGCAAACGCATCGTTAACCTGGGAATCGCCTGGGTCGGACACTTTCGTGGCGGCCTGGGTTATGTGGCGGTGATGGCGGCGATCATCATGGCCTCGCTGTCGGGTTCGGCCATCGCCGATACGGCGGCAATCGCGGCGATTGTCATCCCCATGATGCGCGCCGCCGGTTACAACGTCGGACGCTCCGCGGGCCTGGTGGCTGCCGGCGGCATCATCGCCCCGGTCATTCCGCCGTCGATTGCTTTCATCCTTTTTGGCGTGGCGGGCAACGTGTCGATCACCAAGCTCTTTCTCGCTGGTATTGTGCCCGGAATACTGATGGGTGTGGCCATTGGCATTGCCTGGTGGATCGTGGCGAAAAAGGAGAACGTCAAGCCGACGCCAAAATTGCCGCTCGCCAAGCGCCTGCAAATTACCGCCGACAGCACTTTCGCCATGTTCTTGCCCGTCATCATCATCGGTGGCATGAAGGCGGGCGTGTTTACGCCGACCGAGGCGGCCGTCGTGGCCGCGGTGTACGCCTTTCTCGTCGGCATGTTCATTTACCGCGAGTTGAAATGGAACCAGCTTTACGGACTGTTTCTGGCCGCCGGCAAGACCACTGCCGTGGTGATGTTCCTGGTTTCCGCCGCGATGGTCAGCGCCTGGCTGATCACGGTCGCCAACATACCGACCGAGGTGGTCGCCATGCTCGAGCCCTTCATGGACAACAAGATCATGTTGATGCTGGTCATGATGGTGCTCATCGTCGTTGTCGGCACGGCGCTGGATCTGGCGCCGACAGTGCTGATCCTGACTCCCGTGCTGATGCCTGTGGTGTTGAAGGCCGGCATCGATCCCGTATACTTTGGCGTGTTGTTCATCATGAACAACGCCATTGGTCTGATTACGCCACCTGTAGGCACCGTGCTCAACGTCGTGGCGGGTGTTGCCAGAATCTCCCTGGACGAGTCGTTCAAAGGAGTGCTGCCGTTCCTGTTTGCCGAGTTGATTGTGCTTTTCCTGCTGGTATTTATCCCCGAATTGGTGACTGTCCCCTTGCAATGGTGGATGCGCTGATATACGCTGTAATTTCACTTTAACCTTGTTCTTTGGAGGCTTCTAAATTATGAAACGTCACAACCTCGTTCTGCAAGCGGCGCTTGTCGTGGCCGGAACCTTGCTTGCCACCTCTTCTGCCTTTGCCCAGTTCAGCGAACGCAATATCAAAATGACCAACGGCATCGCCGAAGATCACCCGGTTAACAACGGCGTCAAGCGCATGCAGGAAGTGCTGACCGCCAAGTCGGGCGGCAAGATGAAGATCACGGCCTTCTGGGGTGGTTCCGCTGGCGGAGATTTGCAGGCGACGCAGGCTTTGCGCGCCGGCACGCAGGAAATGGTGGTCACGTCCACCTCCCCGTTGGTGGGCATTGTCAAGGAACTGGGCGTGTTTGACCTGCCCTTCCTCTTCGCCAATGAAAAAGAAGCCGACGCGGTGCTGGACGGTCCTGCCGGCGCGGCGCTGAGCAAGAAGCTCGAAGAGGTCGGTTTGATCAACCTCGCCTACTGGGAAAACGGTTTTCGCAATCTGACCAACAGCAAGCGCCCGGTGGCCAAGGTCGAAGATTTTTCCGGCATCAAGGTGCGCGTGATGCAGAACAACATTTTCCTCGATACGTTCAAGACGCTCGGCACCAACGCCGTGCCAATGGCCTTCCAGGAAGTGTTTACCGCGCTAGAAACCAAAACGATCGATGGTCAGGAAAATCCCTACGTCACCATCCTCACCAGCAAGTTTTATGAAGTGCAAAAGTACCTGAGCATGACCCGTCATGCGTACACGCCCTTCCTCGTCTTGTACAGCAAGAAGATGTTTGATGCCCTGAGCAAGGACGAGCAGGCCGCTTTGCGTGAAGCCGCCATCGAAGGACAGAAGGTGCAGCGCGCGGTCATCCGCGCCGCCGACGGCAAGGCCCTGGCCGAACTGAAGAAGCTGGGCATGCAGGTCAACGACATCGCCCCGGCAGAGCAAAAACGCATGTTCGAAAAAGCGAAGCCGGTGTACGAGAAAAACAAGGACGCGATTGGTGCCGAGACCATCAACTCGGTGATGGCCGCACTGAAGAAGGTACGCGGCGGAAAATAAGTTACTTCCCTTGGCGCAGGCCGCTGTCCATCAGGGCAGCGGCTTTTTTATGCCCGCAGGGTTAGCGCAGAAACCGGCTAAGGGCGGCAGGTTCGGGCATAACATGCTGCCACTTTTTGCGTCGTTAACTATCCGTGCGTGACGAATGCCAGCGTTCCATCTTCATCTTGGCCAATTGCAATGCTGGCCCTGCGGAAGCCGAATGTGAATCAAACGCAGTTGTCTGCCACGGCGTCGGCCGTTTCCGGTCTCAATAACGAAAATGGCCACAGATTTCTCTGTGGCCATCGGTATTGCGATGAATAAGCCTGAGGCTTGAATCTGCCGCCGGAGTCTATTCGACCTTGGCTTTGGCGCGCAGGCCTTCGACCATCTTGTTGATCTGTTGCGACTGTGCTTGCTGGAGCAGGCGCGGCTTGATCTCGTCAAATGACGGGACAGCAAGCGGACGGCTGTCTTCGAGCAGGATGACGTGGTAGCCGAACTCGGACTTGACCGGAGTCTCGGTAAACTTGCCCTTGCTCAGGCTGACCAGTGCATCGCTGAACGGTTTGACAAAGTTTCCGGCGCTCGCCCAGCCGAGGTCGCCGCCGTTATCCTTGGAGCCGGGATCGATCGACTGTTTGGCGAGTTCTTCGAACTTGGTGCCTTTCTTGAGGTTGTCGATGACGGCTTTGGCATCGTCTTCACCAATAACCAGAATGTGGCGTGCCTTGTACTCGGTATTGCCGAGTTGAGCCTTAATCTTTTCGTATTCCGACTTCAACTGGACATCGCTGATCGGGTTCTTCTTGACGAATTCCTGGACATAGGCGCGGACGAAGAACGCCTGACGTGCGGCTTCGGCCTGTGCGGCGATTTCCGGCTTCTTGTCGAGACCGGCTTTCTTCGCTTCCTGAACCAGCAGTTCCCGGCGAATCAGTTCTTCGCGCACGGCATTTTTCAGCTCCGGCGAATCCGGTGCGCCCTGGGCTTTTTGTTCGGCGATGAAAACGTTGGCGAGATTTTGCGAAACGGCGACGCCATTGACCGTTACGAAGGCATTTCCGGCGGCCAGAGCCGATGCCGACATCATTGCGCCGACGATCAGTGCGGTCGCAAGTTTCGAGAGTTTCTGCATGAATCGTATTCCTTCTGTCTGTGTTGAATCGGGTAGGATAGGGTTTCTAGTTATAAGAGTATACCAAACATCTTCATTGCGCCTCATCCGGAGCCAATGACTCGATGCTCAGCGCATGGATTTTACTACGCATCAACTCGCCAAGGGCAGCATAGATGAGTCGATGACGGGTCAGGGTCGATTTTCCGGAAAATTCCGCTGAAACAAGGAGCAGACGGTAGTGACCGCCACCGCCCTGGGCACCGGCATGACCGGCATGCAGGGCTGAATTGTCGATCAGTTCCAGGCGGAGAGGCTTAAATCCTGACAGCCGTTCGCGGAGAATCGATTCAAGGTCGCCAGAAAAATGGTCCTGACCGGTCTGGCTCACGCCGGCCATACCCTTTTGAACGGTTTGACGATCACCTTGGCGTAGATTCCGGCGGCGACATAGGGGTCGGCATCCGCCCAAGCCCTGGCTGCGTCAAGCGAGGCAAACTCGGCGACGATCAGACTGCCTGTAAAACCGGCCGGACCGGGGTCGGGCGAGTCGATGGCCGGGCAGGGACCGGCCAGGATCATGCGCCCTTCTTCCTGCAGCACCTTGAGTCGTGCAGCGTGTGCCGGACGGGCTTCAAGGCGGGCTCCCAGTGAATTTGGGCGATCTTCGCCAATAATGACATAGAGCATTATTTTTTCTCCTCAGCAATATATTTGGATAGCAGCAAGCCCTGGGCAATGGCGAACAGGAGCATCAGCCCTATACCGCCAAAAAGTTTGAAATTGACCCAGTCGTCGGTCGAAAAATTGAATACGAAGGCCACGGCGAGGTTGGCGATGCCCATGAAGACAAAGAAACCGACCCATGCCCAGTTGAGCCGCTGCCAGATGACTTCGGGCAGTTCGATCTGTTCGGCGAGCAGGGTACGGATCAGATTTTTTCTGAGGAGCAGATGGCTGCCGGCAAGTGCTGCGGCGAAGGACCAGTAGAGTACGGTCGGCTTCCATTTGATGAAGGTCTCGTCGTGAAAAGCAAGTGTCATTCCGCCAAACACGGTGATGATGCCCAGGCTGACCCAGAGCATGGTGTCAACCTTGCGGTGCTTCATCCAGGTCCAGCCGATCTGGGCAAAGGTGGCGGCAATGGCCACCCCGGTAGCGACATAAATGCCACCAAACTTGAAAGCGATGAAAAACAGAATGACCGGAAAGAGGTCGAAAAGAAATTTCATGGGGGAGCCTGTTAAAGGGTCAGCGAATTATGCTGATTATTAAGGCTGCTGTCCATGTTCCGCTTCTCTGGCTTTGCTATACTCGAATCGATCCGTATGGAGAATGGGATGAACCGAATTGCCATCATTGATGACAGCGAAATAAATCTGACACTGTTGAGTGCCCTGGTACAGAAACTGGGGGGGTGCGAGCCCCTGCTTTTTCAGGACTCACTCGAAGGGCTGGCCTGGTGTTCGGAAAACCTGCCCGATCTGATTGTTGTCGATTACATGATGCCCAGGATGGACGGCATCCAGTTCATCTCGCGCCTGCGTGCCGTCGCTGGTCGCGAAGATATGCCGATTCTGATGATCACGGCCAATGATGACAAGGATGTGCGTTATGAAGCCCTGCAGGCCGGATCGACCGATTTTCTGACCAAGCCGGTTGATCGTATCGAGTTCTCGGCACGGGTGCGTAACATGCTTGCTCTCGGTGCCGGTCGGAAAAAACTGGCCGAACGGGCGGACTGGCTGGCTGAAGAAGTCAAGAAAGCGACGGCGTCAATTCATGCGCGGGAACAGGAATTGCTGTTCCGCATGTCGCGTGCCGCCGAGTTTCGTGACCCGGAGACCGGTGCGCACATTCAGCGCATGGCGTATTACTCGCGTCTGATTGCCGCCCGGCTCGGATTGTCAGCCGCTGATCAGGAGTTGATCCTGCAGGCGGCGCCGATGCACGATGTGGGCAAGATCGGAACGCCCGATCATATCCTGCTCAAGCCGGGCAGGTTGACGCCGGAAGAGTTCAAGGTGATGAAATGTCACGCGCCTATCGGTTTCGAACTGCTCAAGGGAAGCGAGTCCCTGGTGCTGCAGGCCGCAGCCACGATTGCCGTTTCCCATCATGAGAAATTCGATGGATCGGGCTATCCCTACGGGTCTTCAGGCATGTCGATTCCCTTGTTTGGCCGGATCGTGGCCGTCGCCGATGTCTTTGATGCACTGACTTCGGTGCGGCCGTACAAGGCAGCCTGGCCTCTGGAACGTGCAGAAGCCTATGTGCGCAATGCTTCCGGCAGTCATTTTGATCCGGCCTGTGTGGAGGCCTTTTTTGCCGCATGGGATGAGGTCATCGACGTCCACTTGCGTTATCAGGATACGCAAGTCGTCGCCCATTGAACGTTCTTTGGAGCGAATTGATGTCGGGTTCCAAGGTACCCGTCTTCGATAAAGCCGAGGCGCTGGTCCGGCTCGGCGGCGATGAGTCACTTTTTGCCGATTTGACGCAGTTATTCGTGATCGAAAGCGCTGCTTATTGTGGTGCGCTCGAAGTGGCACTGTCGTCTGCGGATGCGGCGGCCTTGCAACGCGAGGCGCATAGCGTGAAAAGCATGCTGGCGACCTTCTCGTACGAAGAGGGGAGGGAACTCGCCATGCAGCTTGAAAATCTGGCGGCTACGGGGAAACTCGACGGCGCTGACCGTCTTACTGCGCAGGTGGTGAGTGCCATCAAGCGGCTGGCAGCGGTTTTTGAAAAAACCTGATCCGGTACCCGAGTTTCTGGCAAAGATCTGCTGTGTCGCAGTGCGGGCCCGGCGGAACGCAGAAACCGCCAGCACCTTCGACCCGTACTGTATCGACTTTGCTCAATGCAGAGTCTGTGATGGTGCGTTGTTCTGCTCCGGCATTTCGGCATGCACCGCATCGCCTTCGATGTTCGGGTAGAGCGGTGCGCCGCAGTCGTCGCAGAACTCGAAGGGGAAGCGCTGGCCGTGCACCATGATCTCCTTGATGCCGGATTCGCGCAGCAGAGTCTCGACTTCGCCGACAACGTCGGTCGTTTCATCTTCGGCGCCGAGCAGGGGCCAGATGACCCCGTGAAAAACCGCATCGCCATCGCGCGGCCCGAAGCCGATGCGGAATTCCTCGAGGCGCTTGTCGTGGAATCCGCCAATGACCGCGCGCAAGGCTTCAGCCGGTTTGCCCAGCGTGGTTTGCAGGAAGGCCACCGAGGCGCGCAGCGAGTAGGGGCGCGAGGCCATGTCGGCGGTGCGGCAGGCAGCATGATAGGCGTCAGCGAGCAGGGTCTGGAAGGCGCATCCGGTGAGCAGGGGTTCGAGGCAGGGGCCACCCTGTTTGACCCATTCCCGGAGTGCTGATTCACGCGTGCAGTTTTCCGACTCGTTCCAGCGGAACAACGGCATGCCGCGAGGCACGGCAATCGCGCCGATCAGGTAGCGGGTGTCGGAAAGGAACTGGTTGGTTTCCGGCATCACTGAAACGTCGAGTTTCAGGACATTGTTGCACAGCGCCGAACCTCCCAGATCGCGCATCAGTTGCCAGGTGTCGACAAAGCTGCGCGGCAACTGATCCGGACTGTAGAGATAATCGGCCAGCGCCAGTTGGGCGCTGGCCGAGAATACATGCGCGCCGAGATGAACCTTGAGCATCTGCAGCGCGCTTTTGGAGATGGTTCCGGCCGGTATCGAAAAGCGTGACCAGGCGAGCAGCGGCACATTGAACAACAGGATGTCGAAGTCCTGTCCCTGATGCGACAGAACGCAGCATTCGGCACGCGACTCGATGATGTCGGCGAGGCAGTCGTGTGCCGCCGCGTGCGAGTCAAAGAGTCGATCCAGCGAGGCATTGAGGTCGTCTTCGGCGCCGTCGTGCAAGAGTTTATCGACCAGATCCGCGAGCTGTTTTTCCCAGAATGCGTCCTCCAGCTTGCCGCCGGATTCGGCGAGGCAGATCGCCAGTCGGCCAAGTTCGGTGGCGTCGGCCGAAATGCGCTTGCGGGAGGAGAGACGATTGCGTTTCATGATGGGAAACCTGCGCAGCGAGACAATCCGCTATTGTACCAAGGGAAGCGCTGAATGATGGCCATGCAGTAAATCGTGCATTTTCCGCGAACGGCAAGTGCCGGGCCGTATCGATTACAATTCTGACATCACTTCGTGACGAACATACCGCCAGTCTGGATACGAACCATGATCATTGTTCTCTCGCCCGCCAAAAGCCTCGATTTCGCAACACCGACAACACTGGCCGACTATTCCTTGCCCGATTTTCTTGATCAGTCGCAACTCCTGATCGAACATCTGCGCCAGTTTTCCCCGTTGGAGATCGGTAAGCTGATGGGCATCAGCGATCCGCTGGCCGCGCTGAATGCCACCCGCTTTGCCGACTGGGCGCAACCCTTCACGCCCGACAGCGCCAGGCCGGCGGTGCTGGCTTTCAACGGTGATGTGTATGAAGGACTCGAGGCTTCGACACTGTCGCCGGCAATCCTGCGCTTTGCGCAAAGCCATTTGCGGATTCTCTCCGGGCTCTATGGCCTGTTGCGCCCGCTCGACCTGATTCAAGCCTATCGTCTCGAGATGGGATTGCGGCTGGTCAATCTGCGTGGCAAGGACCTTTACGCCTTCTGGGACGAGCGCATTGTCGATGCACTGAATGCCGCGCTGGTCGAGGTCGGGGCGTCGGTGCTGGTCAATCTGGCGTCGGAGGAATACTTCAGGGCCATCCGCCTGAAGAAACTCTCCGTGCCGGTCATCCACCCGGTGTTCGAGGACTGGAGCGCGGGAAAATTCAAGGTGGTCAGTTTTTATGCCAAGCGCGCGCGCGGGTTGATGGCGCGCTTTGCCTTGTCCAGACGGCTGAAGAAGGCAGAAGGGTTGAAGCGGTTCTCAAGCGAAGGCTATGCCTTCGATGCACAGGCTTCGGATGCGACACGCTGGGTTTTTCGCCGGAAACTAGCAGAATCCAGGTAAGGTGCAGGCGATTTCCGCCGTGACGATGGGGCAGGGCGGCGGTTTGTGCCGGTGGTGTGCAAGTTTAAGCAGCAGCTTGTCGCGGGTAATCAGCAGGTCGGCCTGGCAACGGGCCGCCAGTATCAGGAACTTCTGATCGTCCGCATCCCGGCAGCGCGGCAGGATGTAGTCCTCCTCCTCGCCGCTGGCGTCACAGAGCGTGACGAAGCTCAGGTATCTGGCCATCAGCGTCTTTCGTGCCGCCAGATCCAGCCCGAACTCCACATAGCCGGTCACCCGTTCCAGTTCGGCCAGGCAATCCTTGTCCGTAAAGCACAGCATCCGCCCGGCATCGATGGCCGCCTGCAAGGTATGGGTATGGCGGTCAGCGAAGTGCAGCAAGTCCATCACGATGTTGGTATCAAGCACGAGGCGCATGGAGTTTTCGGCTATTTTTGCGGTAAGAGTTGTTCTGTGCGCCATGCGCACCTAGAATTGCTGCGATTATCCCCGCTGTTCTCATCAAGCGGACGAAAAGATCGTATCGCTCCTGCTGCAGAACGTTGAGGCGGTTTCGGCCTGCAGAGATCGGGACAGGTTTCGGGGCGTGCGTCAAAGAACCGAATAAGGTGTCTACTCATGCCAGTTCATCCCCCGCACATCCTGCTGCGCGAAAACGAGGTCGAGTTCGTCGCCATCCGTGCGCAGGGTGCCGGCGGTCAGAACGTCAACAAGGTTTCGAATGCCATCCATCTGCGCTTTGATATTGTCGCTTCCTCGTTGCCCGATGAAATCAAGACCAGGCTGCTGCAGTTGCGTGACCAGCGAGTCAGTGCCGACGGTGTGGTGGTGATCAAGGCGCAACAGCACCGCAGTCTGGAACGCAATCGCATCGACGCCCTGACACGCCTGCGCGAACTGATCGCCCGTGCGGCTTTTATCCCGGTACTGCGGCGCGCGACCCGGCCGACGCACAGGGCGCAGAAAAAGCGCGTCGACAGCAAGGTCAGACGCGGAGTGGTCAAGATATTGCGCGGTCGGGTCGAGAATCAGTAGTTTCATTTCTTCGGGTAGGTCATGAGCAAACTCCTGCTGGCGCCAATGGAAGGCCTTGCCGATTGCGTGCTGCGCGACGTGCTGACGCAGGTGGGCGGCTATGACGGGGCCGTCACCGAGTTCGTACGGGTTTCGGGCACGCTTCTGCCGCCACGAACCTATCTGCGGATCTGCCCGGAACTGGCCAGTGCCAGTCGTACCCCGGCAGGTACGCCGGTCATCGTGCAACTGCTCGGCAGCGATCCGGAGTGCATGGCCGCGAATGCGGCGCAACTGGCCTTGCTGGCGCCGGCCGGCATCGATCTCAATTTCGGTTGTCCGGCGCCGACGGTCAACCGCCATGGCGGCGGGGCGATGCTGCTTGACGATCCGGAGCGCATCGGCCGGATCGCCCGGGCGGTTCGTCAGGCGGTGCCTGTGGACATTCCGGTATCGGCCAAGATGCGGCTTGGCGTTGTCCATACCGGCAAGGCCCTCGATTGCGCGCAAGCGCTGGAAGCCGCCGGCGTGTCATCGCTGGTGGTTCACGCCAGAACAAAGGAAGAGGGCTACAAACCGCCGGCACATTGGGAGTGGGTGGCGCGCATCCGCGAAAGTATAGCGCTTCCGGTCATTGCCAATGGCGAGGTGTGGACGGTGGAAGACTACCTGCGTTGCCGTGCCGTGAGCGGCTGTGATGACGTGATGATCGGGCGCGGTGCGGTGGCCGATCCATTTCTCGCCCGGCGCATCCGGGCCGTGAATGTCGGCAGGATTGACGACTCGTCGCGAGCTGCCGAGTGGTCCGAACTCCTGCCCTTGTTGGCCGAATTCTGGCATCAGGTCCAGGCGCGGGTGGTGGCGCGTCATGCGCCGGGGCGACTCAAGCTGTGGCTCAATTCACTGCGCCGCCGCTTTATCGGGGCCGACGCGCTGTACTGGGCCGTTCGCCCCTTGCGCAGCATAGATGAAATGAATCGCACGCTGGCGCAGCATGGCGTACTGCTGTCACGCGCTCCTCTTGCGCATGTCGAGTGAGCCTTGTCATGCAGGCCAAGTCGCGGATTCCGAGCAGCGCCCAGAACACGATCCACGCGCATCTGGCGGCGCTGCTCGACCGGCATCGCACGGCGCCTTTCCGCAAGCCCTATGCCGACTACAACCGTGCAGCCTTTGCCGCGAGCCTTGAACGTCGCCAGCGCCTGGCGCCCGATGCACCGCTGATTCTTGATTCCTGTTGCGGCATCGGCGAGAGCAGCCGGGCTCTGGCGCAGGCCTTCCCCGGGCATTACGTGATCGGTGTCGATCAGTCGGCGCTGCGCCTGAGCAAAAACACGGCGAGCCTGCCGCTCAACCTTGATCTGGTACGCGCCGATCTGGTCGACTACTGGCGCTTGCTGTGCGATGCCAGGATTCGTCTGGCCCGGCACTATCTGCTTTATCCAAATCCCTGGCCAAGGATCGGCCATCTGTCGCGGCGCTGGCACGGCCATGCGGTTTTCCCGGCGCTGCTTCAACTCGGCGGCGTACTTGAATGCCGCAGCAACTGGCGGATCTACATCGACGAGTTCTGCTTTGCCGTAAACCGCCTGACCCATCAAGAGGCGGTGTGTGAACTCTATGCGCCGGAGTGTGCGCTAACCCCTTTTGAACGAAAGTACCTCGATTCGGGACACCATCTCTATCGCACTGTGATTACCCTGTGATCCGGCCGGAATCCTGTCCCACAATGCGTCTCTAAAGAAACGCTGAACTATTCCAAATCCGTCATTCCGGCGAAAGCCGGAATCCAGAAAAAACAACGAACTGGACCCCGGCTTTCGCCGGGGTGACGAATCAATCATCCTTTCCTTAAGCCGCGAAGCGGCGGCCGGAGGCAGTTAATTGTTTAAATTTTGCAGCGGGTAGCTTTTACTGCCCGCTGTCAGCCCGGTTTCCCTGTCCATCGGCCGGTAGCTCTGTTCATGACGATTGAGAATATCCGAATAGACCCGGATGTTCTCGGTCAGGATGACAGCCTCGCCGCCGCGACCCTTGCCTGATTTCAATCGATTGTAGTAGCGGGGTTGTGCCAGCAGCGGCAGCACTTTCTTCATTTCATACCAGGAATCAGGGTCGGCCTTCAGCGTTCTGGCGATGTAGCGGGCGGCATTGAAGTGCCCCATGCCCAGATTGTAGGTCGCCAGTGCCATCCACGTCCGGTCGGGTTCGTCGATACTTTCCGGCAGTGCGTCGCGCAATTCACTGAGGTACTGTGCGCCGGCACGTATGCTTTGCGCCGGGTCGAGACGATTGCTGACCCCAAGATGGTCGGCGGTATCCTCGGTCAGCATCATCATTCCGCGCACACCGGTCGGGCTGGTTGCCAGCGGATCCCATTGCGACTCCTGGTAGGCCAGGGCAGCGAGCATTCGCCAGTCGATACCCGTTGTGACCTGTGCGTCATGAAACAGCGGCCGATACTGGGGCAGAACGGAGTGCATACGCTCGATAAATCGTACACTGTCGGCTTGAGTGAGCCGGTCGACGTGGCCGAAGTAACGGTCTTTCAGGCGATCCATTTCGCCGCTTTTCTGAATGCTCTGCAGAAAATCATTAGCCCGTGTAATTAACTCAGGGTCAACGTCTGGCGCAAATAGCCACACAATCGGACGCTCAGATCCGATGACCAGCGAATCCTGCAACTCGGGATAGTAGTTGCTGCCAATATCGAATTCCGCATTATTGACCAGGGCGGCCTCATAGCGCTGCCTTGCAACGCCTTCCATGAGATCGAGTTCGTTGTGATTGTGCTCTGCGGCAATGTTGAGATCGGGAATCAGGCCTTGCACTTCGTGCAGCGCAGCTTCCTGCCTTGATCCGGCGACGACGTGAATGGTTTTGTTTGCCAGTTGTTCGATTCCGGTGAATGGCAACGAGGCTTCGTGCGTGACCAGAACATTCCGGCTCTGGAAGTAGGGGATACTGCTGCGGATTTCCGGATCCTCGATCGGGGTCTGCCATGCCGCCGCCAGGTGCCCTTCGCCGTTCTTCAGTCGATTCAGGATATCGGTGTCGCTGGCAGCAACGACGATGCGGCTTTCCAGCCCCAGTTCGTCGGCCAGCATGCGGGCAAGGTCGTAATCGAAGCCGCTTGCAACGCCCGTTTCATCCACCGCGTAGGTGCTTGACCCCGCACGTGTCAGGATAACGAGTTCACGGGTCTTTTCGAGCGGCAACTGGGTATTTTCCCCACAACCGGCAATAATTAGAGCAAGAGTCAGGTGGATGAGACGCATCGTTTGATTGACTTGTGCTAAGATTCTGCCCCTGACGGAGAGGTGGCAGAGTGGTCGATTGTACCTGACTCGAAATCAGGCGTACTGCAAGGTACCGTGGGTTCGAATCCCACCCTC
>JFJP01001733.1_pt1 | contig 79404 bp, 77 predicted proteins | sample 431651 | NCBI WGS metagenome assembly JFJP01 (sample SAMN02602958, study PRJNA72255) | Microbial mat metagenome, whole genome shotgun sequencing project. | biome: fresh water; feature: sink hole; material: water; isolation source: purple microbial (photo- and chemosynthetic) mats found in... | reverse complement strand
CCGGCGGCGATACGCTCCAGCGACCAACGCGCCATAAATGATCTGGCCGGACGTTCAACTGCGCGTTCAGGTGGTGAGCAAGCCAGTGCGCTCAGGTTCTGTGGCAGCGCTTCGTCGAGCACCGGATTGAATAAAGCCTTGAGCGCCTGCTTCTGCGACCGATAGGCACGTAGCCGATCGGCCTCTTCGCGGTGAGCGGCAAGATAGTCTTCAACATCGCTGCGCTGGGCAGCGGGCAGGGCGTCATCGACGCAAGACTGGAGGTCGGCTTCACTGATCGGGAGCTTATTCATCGCACGACTTTCAGTCTGGCAACAGGCGCCTGGCCATCCATGACCAGGCGCAATCTTTCCCGACCGCGCGACAGGCGGGACATGACCGTGCCAATCGGAATAGCCAGCGTAGCAGCAATGTCGGCATAGTTCATGTCCTCAAGAGCCACGAGCAGAAGGACTTCGCGCTGTTCATCGGGCAACTGGCGCAGGGCGGATTCAAGATCCCTGAGCTCCAGTGTATCGGTCTGGGTGGGGCGCGTCGGCACCGCGAAATCATCCTCGTCGAAGGAATGCGTGGGCACGACCGGGTGGCGTATCTGGTCAACACGCAGATTATGCATGATGCTGAATAACCATGCCCGAAGGTCGCTTCCCGCCTGCCATTGCCTGATCCGGGACCAGGCCCGTTCAAGCGTGTCCTGGACGAGGTCATCGGCCGCCGCGCGATCGCCGAGCAGCGCCCGCGCATAACGGCGCAGGCGGGGAATCTCGGCCAGGATCGCGCTGCTTTCCACGCGCTGTCTTTAAGGCTTGGCCACGCGCCAGACGTTATTGACCCCGTCACCGGTCTTGTCGCCCGCCTTCTGATCCTTGACCCAGTAATAGAGCGGCTTGCCCTTCACCGCCCACTGCTTCTTGCCGTCATCGCGGGTGATGATGCTGTAATCGCCGCTGGCCGTATCGCCGCTCATGGCAAACAGTGGCGGCCAGTTGGTGGCGCAGGCGTCATTGCACACGCTCTTGCCGCTGCCGGCGGCATCCTTGTCGAAGGTGTACAGCGTCATGCCGTTACTACCGGTGAGCATGCCGTTGGAGACCATGGCCGGTGCAGCCGGGCGGGTTTCATAGGCGGAGCAGGCGGCAAGGGTGGCGGAAGCGAACAGTACAAGGGCAATTTTTTGCATTTTCATGGCAATCTCCAATGGTGGTTTTGGGGTCCTACATGGGCATAAACGAGGCGAGCCCGGTATTTATTCCCCAAGTTGAAAAATATTTTTCGTTATAGGAGTACCACCTGCCCCTGCTCTTGTTCTCCGTCCGTCGCATAGACACGAAGATCCGGGCCCGGTTCCATCGGCCATGAACGTCAATGAATGAATCATGATTCTTATGGGAGTGGATGCCAAAAACCGACTTCGGCTGATTATTGATCCAGCGCGAGAAGTTTCTATGGGCAACCTAATTGTGTATCCTGATTTGTGATGCGCCAGAGTTGACACTTGGCAACTGCAGCACCCGGCCAAAGCCGCCGTTATGTCCTTCCATAAACCAGCCGGATGGCATCGAACCGGCACTGTCCACTGCGGTTGCGTCATGCTAGCCTTGACTCCCCCCCCCCGCATGACAATATACTTACTGAACGCAGTGCCCTTGCCCGCCGTCACTCGAAGCATGAGCGCTTCAAACCACTCTTTGGAGAGTAACGATGGGAATGTTGACCTTCAATGATCGAACGATTGCCTTCAAGCTGAACGCCACGCTGATTGGCGCGATCATCACCGTACTGTGCCTCGTGGGTGTTGTTCTCGGCAACTGGCTGAGTACCCGAATGGAGGAAAAGGCGCTGGATGAATTGCGGCGCACCAACCGGCAGGTCGTCGACATGATCGATGCCTACGCGCAGCAGTTGGAAAGCGCCGCTGCCATGCTGGGCGCACAGTTCGCCGCCCCCCTGCCCAAAACCATTGCTGGCGACGCAGCACAAGCGAACCAAACAGTGGAATCGTTCACCCGCAACACGAACGCGGTCGCCACGATCTTTGCCCGCCAGGGCGACAATTTCGTGCGTATCGCGACGACACTCAAGAATGACAAGGGCGAACGTGCCGTCGGCACTTCGTTGGCAACAACGCACCCGGCTATGTCGCTGATCAAGTCCGGCAAGACGTATACCGGGCCGGCGACGCTCTTTGGCCAGGAGTACATGACCCACTACACCCCGCTGCTGGACGCTACCGGCCAGGTACAGGGGATCGCCTTTATCGGTATCAACTTCACTGAAGGCCTGGCCGCGCTCAAGAAAAAAGTGCTGAGCCTCAAGATAGGCGATACCGGCTATGTCTTTGTGCTCGACGCCGCCAAAGAACCCGGCAAGGCGATGGTCCATCCCGTCGCGGAAGGCAAGAACCTGATCGAGACCAAAGACGCGCAAGGCAGGTTTGTTATTAAGGCCATGCTGGAGAAGAAGGACGGCATTCTCCACTACCAGTGGATGAACAAGGAGGCAGGGGAGACCGCGCCGCGTGAGAAAGTCGCCGCCGTCACCACGTACGCCAAATTGGGCTGGCTGATTGGCAGCGGGAGCTACACAGAAGAATTCACTCGCGATAGCCGTACCGTGCTGGGCATGCTGGGCCTCGCCGGCTTGTTCATGCTTGTCGTTGTGGTCGCCGTTTCGCTCTATGTCACCCGCGGCATCACCCGGCAACTAGGCGGGGAGCCAAGCTACGCAATGGAAGTCTCCAGCCGCATTGCGGCCGGCGATCTTTCGACCCGTGTTGAGGTGGCAAACGCTGCGCAGGATAGCGTGATGGCCGCGATCAAGACCATGCAAAGCGAACTGCAGCGTTCAGTCACCGAGGTGCGCCAATCCGCAGACGCTATTGCGACTGCGGCACAGTCGATGGCCACCGCCGGTTCGCAGGTCGAAAAAAGCTCATGCGCGCAATCCGAAGCGGCCTCGGCCGTCGCTGCGGCGGTTGAACAAACCTCGGTGAGCATCTCCGAGACCGCTCGCAACGCAAGCATGGCCGACGAGACCGCGACACGGGCACGCGGCGACATCGAAACAACCTTGACCGCCGTACGCGAAACCGTGAAAAACGTTGACAGTCTCGCCGGCATGATCGATGAAGCCAGCAGAGACATTGCCCGTTTGTCAGAAAGCTCACGCCAGATCGACGGCATCGTCAAAACCATCAAGGACATTGCCGACCAGACCAACCTGCTGGCATTGAACGCCGCTATTGAGGCAGCGCGCGCTGGCGAACAGGGGCGCGGCTTCGCCGTCGTCGCCGACGAAGTGCGCAAACTTGCCGAAAGCACCACCAAAGCCACTGTAGAAATTTCCGGACTGATCGGCGGTGTGCAGTCAGAAGTCGACGCGGCGGTTACGCACATGCGTACGGCCAACGACAAGGCGGGTGCGACCCGCGATCACGTTGCCGCCTCCAGCGGCGCGCTCGATTCGGCCAGTGACGATACCGGACGGGTGAGTGAATCGGTACGGAGCATTTCCGATGCGGTGCGTGAGCAGGATGTCGCGGTACAGCAAATCGCCAAGCGCATTGAGCAGATCGCCCAGATGACCGAGGAAAACACTGCCGCTGCGGCCAATGCTGCCGAGACCGCGCGGCAACTCGACGGCCTGTCGGGCAAGCTGCGCGAGGCGGTAAGCCGGTTCAAGGTCTGAGCGGTTCGATCGGGCCGGGATCGGTCATGGCTGATTCCATCAGTATCGCTGGCCGGAAGATGCTCAACTGATCGGTGGCTTGATTGTGTATACCCGCTACAGGCTAGCCGAGGGCTTGTACAGTGGGTGTGGGTCGCCAAGCGACAACCCTCTTGGAGAATTTGCAGCCGAAAGCCGCCATCAAAAGTGGTTATTCAACTATGTTTTAGCCCACAGAAAAATCCGGCAATGCGATAAACTGAACTGCGTACCAGCCCCTCCTGTGCGATCGTTTACGGCCCGGTGACGATCACCTTTGTCTTTAATTGGAGAACGCATGAAAACCCATAGAATTGCTGTTATCCCCGGCGATGGCATCGGAAAAGAGGTTGTTCCGGAGGGCCTGCGTTGTCTCGACGCAGTAGCCAGAAAATTTGCGCTCGATTTCCAGTGGGACGAATTCGACTGGAACTGCGATTACTACCTGAAGCATGGCGTGATGATGCCAGACGACTGGAAGGTGCAAATCGGTGGACACGATGCCATCTTCTTCGGCGCCGTCGGCTGGCCGGACAAGGTACCGGATCACATTTCGCTGTGGGGATCCCTGCTCAAATTCAGACGTGAATTCGACCAGTACGTCAATCTGCGCCCGGCCCGGCTGATGCCTGGGGTTCCTTCGCCGCTGGCCAAGCGCAAACCCGGCGACATCGACTTTTACATCGTGCGCGAGAATACAGAAGGCGAGTATTCGAGTCTGGGCGGACGCATGTTCGAGGGAACGGAGCGCGAGTTCGTCGTGCAGGAAAGCGTGTTTACGCGGATCGGGGTCGACCGGGTGATCCGTTTTGCCTATGAACTGGCGGCGACACGCCCCGCAAAACATCTGACCTCGGCGACCAAGTCGAACGGCATCTCGATTTCAATGCCGTACTGGGATGAGCGCTTTGCCGAGATCGGCAAGGACTACCCGGACATCCGCACCGACAAGTATCACATCGACATTCTGGCGGCGAATTTCGTCCGTCACCCGGACTGGTTCGACGTGATCGTCGCCTCGAACCTCTTCGGCGACATCCTCTCCGACCTGGGTCCGGCGTGTACCGGCACCATCGCCATTGCTCCTTCGGCCAATCTCAACCCCGAGCGCAAGTTTCCCTCGCTCTTCGAACCGGTGCACGGCTCGGCACCCGACATTTGCGGCAAAGGCATCGCCAATCCGGTCGGGCAAATCTGGGCCGGCTCGATGATGCTCGAACACCTCGGTTACCCCGAGGCCGCCGCCGCTGTCCTGCGCGCCATCGAGACGGTTCTTGCTGAAGGCCCGCGCACACCGGACATGGGCGGAAAGGCCAGTACGACCGACGTCGGCAAGGCCATTGCCGACGTCATCGCAGCAACGAGACGCTGAAGCCTTCCTTTCAGGCGAGCAGGGCAACGCCCTTAATCTGGGCCCAGACCGGCTGGCCGGGCGTGATCGCCAGTTCGCGCTGCGAGCGCTCGGTGATGCGCGCGAGCAGGGGTGTGGTACCGACGCGTAGCTGCACCAGCACATGTCCCGGCGTGTCGGTGGCGGCGACCGCGGTGACGGTGGCCGGCAGAATGTTGACGATGCTCGACGCCCGCGGCCGTTCCAGCGCCAGGCTCACATCACGCGCGTGGATGCGGCAACGCAGCCGGCTGCCCGGCGCTTCCGGGCGACGGCCGACATACAGGTGCCCATCGGAGAAATCGAGCTGCGAGAGGTTGTCGGCTTCGTGTGTGGAGAGGGTGGTTTCGAGGACTACGCCGGCGTCGTCGGCAAAGGCCGGCGGCAGGTCGGCGCGGGCCAGCGTTTCGGATAGCGGACCGCTGGCCACCACCTTGCCGTCTTCGAGCAGGACCAGATGGTCGGCCAACCGCGCCACTTCGTCCGGAGCGTGGCTGACGTAAATGACTGGGATCGACAGTTCGTCGTGCAGGCGTTCCAGGTAGGGCAGGATTTCCAGCTTGCGCCTGAAATCCAGCGCCGCCAGAGGTTCGTCCATCAGTAGCAGGCGCGGCGCGGCGAGCAGGGCGCGGGCGATGGCCACGCGCTGGCGTTCGCCGCCGGACAGGCCGGCCGGTTTACGCGAGAGCAGGCTGGCGATGCCCAGCAGGTCGGCGACCGTGGCCAAGTCGTAGCGCTGTTTGCTAGACGCTGCGCGTTTTAGTCCGAACTCCATGTTCCCCTGTACCGAAAGATGCGGGAAGAGGCTGGCTTCCTGGAATACGTAGCCCAGCGCCCGGCAATGCGTCGGCACAAAAATACCGTTCGGCTCATCCTGCCAGACCTCGTCGCCGACGGAAAAAAAGCCGCCCGCTGCACGTTCCAGGCCGGCCATCGCGCGCAGGCAGGTGGTCTTGCCCGAACCGGAATGCCCGAAGAGCGCCGTGATGCCGCGACCGGGCAGTTCGAGATCAATATCGAGGCAGAAATCGCCGCGTTCGAGACGGAAACGAACGCGGACGTTGCGGCTCATTGCCCGACCCTCCCGGCGCGCGGGTTCAGGGTGTACAGCGTCAGCAGGACGATAAAGCTGAAGGCCAGCATGCCGCCGGCCAACCCGTGCGCCTGCGCGTATTCGAGCGCTTCAACATGGTCGTAGATCTGTACCGAGACAACCCGGGTCTGGTCCGGGATATTGCCGCCTATCATCAGCACCACGCCGAACTCGCCGACCGTATGGGCAAAACTCATGATGGCGCCGGCCATGAAGCCCGGCCTGGCCAACGGCACGGCCACCGACCAGAAGCGGTCCCAGGGGCTGGCACGCAGCGTGGCGGCGACTTCGAGCGGGCGCTCGCCGATGGCCGCAAAGGCGTTCTGCAGCGGTTGCACCATGAACGGCAGGGAATAAAACACCGAGGCGATGACCAGGCCGGGAAAGGTGAAAGGCAGGATGCCCAGCCCGAGCGCTTCGGTCAGTTGACCGACGGGGCCCTTTGGCCCCATGGCGACGAGCAGGTAGAAACCGAGCACAGTCGGTGGCAGCACCAAGGGCAGCGAGACAATGGCACCGACGGCCCCTTTCAAGCGCGAGTGCGTGCGTGCGAGCCACCAGGCGATGGGCGTGCCGACCAGCAGCAGCAGCAGCGTGACCACACTGGCCAGTTTCAGGGTCAGCCAGACGGCGCCCAGATCGGCATTGTACATATCAGAACCCCGGATTCAGTTTGTTTTCACCAACTCGTAGCCGTACGCCTTGATGATCGCGCGTGCCTTGCCTGATTTCAGATAATCCAGCAACGTAGTCGCCGCCCGGTTATTTTTCCCCCTAGCCAGAAGCACGGCATCCTGGCGGATGGGCGTGTAAAGATTGGCCGGTACGATCCAGGCGGAACCGGACGTAATCTTGCCCTCCTTGTACACCTGCGACAGGGCGACGAAACCGAGTTCGGCATTGCCGGTGGCGACGAACTGGTGCGCCTGGGCAATATTCTCGCCCTGGACGAAGCGCGGCTCGACACGTTCAAGCACACCGAGTTTCTTCAAGGTTTCGATGGCCGCGGCGCCGTAGGGCGCAGTCTTCGGATTGGCCAGCGACAGGTGCCTGAATTCGCCGGCTTTCAGTACCTCACCCCAGGCATCAACGTAGCCCTCTTTCGCCGACCACAGCACCAGCTTGCCGATGGCGTAGGTGAAGCGGGACTGCGGGGCGATCAGCAGTTCCTTTTCCAGTCTGGCCGGCGTTTCGTCATCGGCCGACAGAAACACTTCGAACGGAGCTCCGTTGCTGATCTGGGCGTAGAACTTGCCGGTCGCGCCAAAAGACAGTACCGCCTTGTGGCCGGTATCCTTTTCAAACTCGGCGGCGATCTGCTGCATCGGCGTAGTGAAATTGGCGGCAATGGCAACCTGGACTTCGTCAGCTTGGGCCGCAACAGCCAGCAGCAGGCTTGAGAGCAAAGCGGATAGTGTAATGCCGTGGCGAGCCATGAAAATCTCCTGGATCAGGCGTAAAGACACAGTATGACGGTCGAGGCCTTGAACACTGCACAGGCGTGTTGGCCAACGGCGAGGCCGAGGTTCACCATGCTATCGTGGGTGATCACCGCGCAAATCGTCTTGCCACCGGGCAGGACGAGCGTGATTTCGGCGTTGACCGATCCATCCGAAATGCGCGCCACTTCACCCCATAGCTGGTTGCGGGCGGAGGTTCGCACGCCTGGATCGGTGAGCAGCAGGACGGACGACGATTTCACCAGCGCATTGATCTCCATGCCGATCTGCAGGCCGAGGCTTTCCGCCGATTCGTGCGTGATGACGGCGACCAGTTCGTTTTCGGCGTCGAGACGCAAGCGCACCTCGAAGTCGACATCACCTTCGCGCAGGCCGATGATTGTCCCGGCAAACTGGTTGCGGGCACTGGTTTTCATAGACAGGCGCCTGAGCAACTGGCGGAATTGTTTGAAATCCCCAGTCTGTTCGTCGCCCATCGCTGAAGTCATTCGATCCAGCGTCGCCTGGTATTCCGCTTCCAGTGCCCGGTACAGGGCGACGACCTTGCGCCCGTAGTCCGTGATGGCCGTGCCACCGCCGTGACGGCCGCCGGTCGAACGCACCACCAGCGGATGTTCGGCCAGATTGTTCATGGCGTCGATGGCATCCCAGGCCGCCTTGTACGAGAGCGGGACGGCCTTGGCCGCGCGCGTTATCGAGCCATGGGTGGCTATCGCTTCGAGCAGGCGGATGCGCGTATCGCCAAGAAAGGTACCGAACTCGGTATCGACGTGCAGCTTGCCGCGCAGCTGATGTCGGATTTGTTCCATCATTGTCGTGATATTGTCGTGTATACAACGATAACCAAAATACAACAAAATCAGTGTCGCCGCCATGACCGGCATTGTTTTACGGGCTGGTTCGTAGCGACAGGAATCGCTCTATTGATGTGACTACAGCGAGAATCGGGCCAGCGAGTTTTTCTCGAGCCTGTCGAAGCAGCGGCCGATGAACGCCCTACAACTCCATCGTGTCGGCAAAAGCCAGCGCCTGCATCTGCGCACGGTTGAACTGGTCGGCGGACAGACCGAGCATGGCCGCCTGTTCGGCCAGCGCCTTGCCGTCCTCTCCCTCGCTGACCCTGGCCAGTTCGAGGAAGGGGCCATAGACTCCGCCTTTGCCGAGCAGGGCATCGCAGATCGATTCGGGCAGGCTCATGGACTCCAGCACCTTGTCCATGCTCACCCCGAGCAGAGCGTCGAGCATCGAGAAAGCCCCGGTGATGAACAGGTTGTCGTACTCCTGCCGCTCAACCAGGCCGTGCGCCAGCAGCTCCATCAGCCGTGCCCGGGTCAGCGCCGTATGCATCAGCGCCGGCGCCATCGGATCCTTGCTCGCCGTAGCCAGCAGCAGAGACAGCCATTTGTTGAGCTTGTCATAACCGAGGATGGTCACCGCATGGCGGAAGGACTGGATCTCGCAGGACAGGCCAAAGCCCGCCGAATTGATATAACGCAGAAGCTTGTAGGAGAGCGCGACATCCTGTTTGAGCGCGGTTTCGATATCCTTGATGTCGGCATTCTTGCGCACCAGGTTGAGCACCCGGACGATCTGCGCCTGCCCCGGATTGAGCGCCTTGGCCTGGGTCTTGGTCGAGTGCTTGAAGAACCAGCTGGCGGCCGCGTTCACTCCGGCATCCAGACAGGTCTGGAAACTCTGCCCGTCGAAAACGTTGAATGCTACCGCAATACCGAAAGGCTGCGTCTGCACGGCCAGCACCTTGAGCTGTGCCGGCGTGTAGCGCTGCGCATCGAAAGCGATGAAGCGGAAGCTTACGCCGGCAGACAGAGCCGCCTGCGCCTGTGCATCAAAGTGCAAGCAAAGCGATGGCTGGGAACCCTGCAAGGCGGCGATGAAATCGGCTGCTCCCGGGTCAACAAGAGACGCCGGATGAATTTCGATCGTCGCATTGTCCGGTGCCGGCCAGGCCAGAAAATCGGCGTCGCAAGGCGTGTTGCCGCAATTGATGAAGACCAGTTTTTCGCCCTGGGGCCAGAACTCCACCAGAGCACCCAGAGCATTGGCGGCATCTGTCGTCGTCGCTCCGTCATCAAGATGCAGCGTCAATCGCATGGCGATGATCTTGCTCTGACGATTGACCAGAGGTTGTCGGGAAATATAGACGTCGGGCATGGCGGTCAACCTGCAGTAATGGACGGACTGCGTGCAGCGGTCGCGTCGTCGTTGGCAAATTCGAAGGCATCGGCAAAAAACTCGTCCTCCGGCAAACGGCATTGTCCGATAAAATCCCTTCGGGATACAGCCACCATCGCCGGTGAACCACAAACATACACCTGATGGCCCGAAAGATCAGGAAAATCCTGCATCGCTACCTGGTGCACCAGACCGCTCCGTCCCTGCCAGCGCTCGTTTTCCGCTGTGTCTTCGGACAATACCGGAATGCAGCGGATGTTGGCATGCTCTGCCGCCCAGCGTTCGGCGCAAGGCCACAGGTAGAGGTCGCTGCACCTGCGCCCGCCCCAGTAGACGTCCATTGGCCGCGACGAATTTTCCGCAATGGCGTGTTCGACAATGGACTTGATCGGCGCGAAACCGGTGCCGCCGGCCACCAGCAGCATCGGCTTGGGCGAATCCTCGCGCAGGAAAAAACTGCCATGCGGCCCGTTGATGCGCAGCATGTCGCGCTCCTTCAGGGTGTTGAACACCTGATCGGTGAAAAATCCGCCCGGCGCGTGCCGGATGTGCAGTTGCAGGCAAGCATCGTCGTGCGGCGCGTTGGCCAGCGAGAACGCCCGGCGGCGACCGTCCTTGAGCACGATCTCGATGTATTGCCCGGGCAGGAACTGCAGTCGTTCGCTGGCCGGCAACCTGAGTTCGACGAGCATCACATCGGGTGCCGCACGGGTAAGCTTTTGTACCCGCACCGGCAAGGTCTTGACCGGTATTTCCAGTGACGAACGAAATTCCCGGCTTTCGATGACCAGGTCGCTTTGCGCTGTGGCGCAGCAGAACAGGGCCTGCCCTGCCTTGCGCTCGGCATCGCCCAGCGTATCGATCTGCGCCCGGCCATGATCGACCTGCCCGGCCAGCACTTTCCCGCGACAGGCGCCACAGACTCCGTCGCGGCAGCCGTAAGGCAGCATCAACCCCTGCCGCAGCGCGGCGTCGAGCAGGGTCTCGTCTTCCCCGGCCAGAAAAGTGTGCCGGCTTGGCTGTACGGTGATGCGAAAGCCCATCGAATCTCCCCGAAAGCATGAATCCGGTAAAATTGCGCCGTGCAAAAACTATTGATCGTCGGCTGTGGTGATGTGGCTCGCCGTACGCTGCCCCGTCTGCTCGGCCATTATCGGGTCTTCGCCCTGGTGCGTGATCCACAGCAGTGCGCGTTCTGGCGCGATCAGGGCGCCCGCCCCATCCTTGCCGACCTTGATCGTGCCGCCAGCCTGCAGCGCATTGGCGGCCTGGCTGACGTCGTGCTGCATTTTGCGCCGCCGTCGGAACGCAGCACGGCGGATACCCGCACGCGCCGCCTGATCGCCGCATTGACGCGCGGGAAAAGTCTACCACAGCGCCTTATCTACATCAGTACCAGCGGAGTTTATGGCGATTGCGCTGGCGCGCGTATCGACGAGACGCGTCCGCTCCGTCCGGCGACTGACCGCGCCCTGCGTCGCGTCGATGCCGAACGCCAGTTGCGGCTCTTCGGTTCGCGCCACGATGTCTGCGTCAGCATACTGCGCGCCCCTGGAATCTATGCAGCGGATCGTCTGCCCGTCGCACGGCTGCAACAAGGCGTCAGTTTGCTGCGTGCCGAAGATGACGTATTCACCAACCACATCCACGCCGACGACCTGGCCATGCTGACCTGCGCGGCTCTGCGCTACGGACGCGCCAACCGTTGCTACAACGCCAGCGACGATTCGGAAATGAAGATGGGCGATTATTTTGATCTCGTCGCCGACCGTTTCGGTCTGCCGCGCGCACCGCGTATCTCGCGCGGCGAGGCACGGACGCAGTTATCGCCACTGTTATTGTCATTCATGAGCGAATCGCGCCGGCTCGACAACCAGCGCATCAGGAAGGAACTGCGCGCACAATTGCGTTATCCGCAGATTGCCGATGGCGTCAACGCCGCCTGGCGCGAAAGGAATCCTTAATGCTTTACCTCGAAATCAAGGCCCTGCATATCCTGCTGGTGGTGAGCTGGTTCGCCGGCCTGTTCTATCTGCCGCGCATTTTCGTCAACCTGGCGATGGTGCCGGCGCACAGCAGCGCCGAACGCGACCGGCTGCTGCTGATGGCCGGCAAGCTCTATCGTTTCATGACCCCGATCGGGGTACTGGCGCTGCTCACCGGCCTCTGGCTGTGGCTGGGCGTGGGCATTGGCGGCGCCAGGCTGCACGCCAAGTTGGTGCTGGTTTCCGGTCTGCTTGTCTATAATCTCTACTGTCGCCGGTTGCTCAGCAAATTCATATCCGGGAACCAGACGCACAGCCATGTCTGGTTCCGCTGGTTCAACGAAATTCCCGTTGTCGTGCTGCTTGCCGTCATTGTTCTTGTCGTTCTCAAACCTTTTTGAGCCGTCATTCCGGGTCAAGCCCGGAATGACAAATTTGAAACCCTTCTAGGAATTCCCCTTGGAAAAGTTCTTTGCCAGTTGCCCGCGTGGTCTTGAAGCCCTGCTTGCACAAGACCTCGTCGCCGTCGGTGTCGGCGATCTGAAGCCGATACTCGGCGGCGTGCATTTTGTCGCCGGGTGGCCAGCCTGCTACGCCGCCAACCTGCATTCGCGCATCGCCACACGCATTCTGTGGCGCGTCGCCCACGGCCGCTATACCAAGGAAGACGACATTTACAAGCTGGCGCTCGACTGCAACTGGTCGAAGTGGTTCTCGGCGGTGCAGACGATACGCGTCGACGTTACCGCCGTCAAAAGCCCGCTCAAGAGCCTGGAATTCATCACCCTGCGCATCAAGGACGCCATTTGTGACCGCTTCCGCGCCGATACAGGCAAGCGCCCGAGCGTCGACACGCGCGAGCCGGAAGTGCGCATGCACGGCTTCATCACCGCCGACGAATGCACGCTCTACATCGACACCTCGGGCGCCCCGCTCTACCAGCGCGGCCTGCGCCAGAAGACCGTCGAAGCGCCGCTCAAGGAGAACGTCGCCGCCGGCATCCTGCGCCTTAGCGGCTGGCAGCCCGGTACGCCCCTGCTCGACCCGATGTGCGGCAGCGGCACCTTCCTGCTTGAAGCGGCGCAGATAGCGCTCGACATCGCGCCGGGTGCCGGACGCGATTTCGGCTTTCAGCGCCTGAAAAACTTTCGCCTCGACGTGTGGAAAGACCTGCTCGATGCCGCCATGGACGCCGAGAAGCACGCCGCCAGCGCGCAGATCTACGGCAGCGATATCTCGCCGGTCGCCGTGCGTGCCGCCCTGGCCAACCTCGACCGCGCCGGCCTGCTGCCGGCCGTCTCGCTGAGCACGGGCGACCTTCTTGAAATCGCCGCCCCGGCTGCACAAGGCGTCATGGTCGCCAACCCGCCCTACGGCGAACGCCTGTCGGAACAGGACGAACTGGCGGCTTTCTACCCGCCGCTGGGCAGTGCGCTCAAGCGCAACTTCGCTGGCTGGAACTGCTACCTGCTGAGCGCCGACCTGCGCATGCCCAAACTGATGCGCCTGACGCCGAGCAAGAAAACGCCGCTCTACAACGGCGCCATCGAATGCCGGCTGTTCGAGTTCAAGATGGTGGCGGGAAGCAATCGGCCGGTGAGGGAGTAAATACGGGCTTTTTCAGGGCAGGGTTAGAGACCAACTTCACCCTCCTCGAAGTAGTCGGAGTCGATGCGTTTGACGATGTACGAAGCAGAAACTGAAACCCCAACGTCGAAGTCCATCATGAGGTTTGCAAGAAGCTGTCCGTCAATGAGCACGACTTTGGTGTCGATGCGAGATGCGTAGTCAATCGCCTCTGCTGTATAATACGAGGTGGTGATGAATACACCTTTCTTCGCGCGCTGACCTTGTAGCGCACCAACGAACTTTTGAATTTCTGGCCGCCCGACAGAACCTTGCCATCTCTTCGCTTGAATGAAGATGGTATCCAACCCGAGACGGTCTTCTTTGATTATTCCGTCAATTCCACCGTCGCCACTTTGCCCAATACGCTCACCGGCATCGCGGCGTGAGCCGCCATAACCCATCTTGACTAATAGCTCGACCACAAGCCGTTCAAAGAACGCGGGGGAACATGAGAGGATACGACTGAGAATGTCCTGTGCAAGACTGAGCCGAAGACTCTGGTGAGCCAGCTCCAGCGCTTCTTCTGGGGTTTGCTCCGTTGCAATAGCAACGGATTCCGTTGTTGTCGTTTCTCTGTTGTTCCGTGAAGCGTCGCGAAATTCGATGAACTCAGGAAAGCGCTCAAGGTACCTGACGTCAATTCTTGTGGGGTTGTCGCCAAGTATCTGTTTGCCTCGGGTGGTAATACGCAGCGCCCCTCTGCGTGGCGACTCCAAAAGTCCCGCCTTCTTGAGGTAGGAATTAGCCCATCCAATACGATTATTAAAAATGGCCTGCTGGCCACTTGCCAACAGTTCATTGCGTTCGACTGGAGTAAGTTGAAACTCAGTGGCGAGAATTTCGACGGCTTCGCGTGTGGTATGGTCGTTGCCATCGGCTGCAAAACGAAGCAGCGGTAGCATCAGCGTTTGATAGTCAGGAATGGGCATAGTTACACTGGGTTAAAGGAGCATCGAATATCTTTCCAAATGCCATCCTAAGCGATTTGCATGACAGGAAGCAATGTGCTTGGCGCCAATTGCGCCGGAGGAACCGAGAAGCTGGAACGAATCGGTCTGTAAGCCAATAAATATGGTCATCTCTAACCAGTCGACCGGAACGTCGGTAATCAAGCTTCAGTCAGACAGACCAAGCTGCCGGCAGACCTGGTCGGCAATGCTCAGGCACGCGGTAAGTCCCGGCGACTCGATGCCGAACAGGTTGATCAGGCCTGGCACGCCGTGGCTCTCGGGGCCTTGAATGAGAAAATCCGCGTTCGGCGCGTGTGGCCCCGAGATCTTGGGGCGGATACCACAGTAGGCGGGCACGAGCGAGCGATCCGGCAGCTCCGGCCAGTATTTTTTGACTTCGGCGTAAAACCCGTCGGCCCGTCGCGGATCGACCGTGTAGTCCAGTGTTTCCACCCATTCTACATCCGGGCCGAAACGCGCCTGCCCGGCGAGGTCGAGCGTCAGGTGCACGCCCAGCCCTCCGGGTTCCGGGACCGGATAGATCAGGCGGGAAAACGGCGCACGCCCGCTCAGGGCATAGTAATTCCCCTTGGCAAAAAAAGCCTCGGGCAGCAGGGCCTGCGGGCAGCCCTCGATGCGCCGCGCAAGGGCGACGGCGGACAGGCCGGCGGCGTTAATGATCACGTCGGCAGCCAGCCACATCGTCTCGCCGCTGCTTTCGACCAGCAGCCGATGGCCCTGGCCGGGGCGCGCCTCTCCGGCGAGCACTGCGGATCTGAGGCTGAGTACGGCGCCGCCGGCTTCGGCGTCGCCGAGCAGGTCCAGCATCAGCGCGTGCGCACTGATGATGCCGGTCGCGGGCGAATGCAGCGCGGCAACGCAGCGCAATTGCGGTTCGAGCGCGAGCGCCTGTTTTTGCGTCAGTAGACGGGTGTCGCCAAGGCCGTTGTTGACGGCCTGTTCGTGCAGGGCGTGCAAGCGTTCTTCCTGTTGCTGCTGCGTGGCGACGATCAGTTTCCCGCAGCGTCTATGGGCAATGCCTCTTGCCACCGCGTATTCGTAGAGACGGCGACTGCCGTCGACACACAGGCCGGCTTTCAGGGAATGGCTGGGGTAGTAGAGTCCGGCGTGAATGACTTCGCTGTTGCGCGAGCTGGTTTCCTGCCCGAAAGCGGCGTGGCGTTCGAGGATGATGGTCTCGAAGCCCTTTTCGGCAAGCGCACGGGCGCAGGCCAGCCCGACAATGCCGGCGCCGATGACGATGGCGCCTGTTTTCTCTGTCCGGTCAGTCACCATCACGTCCCGTGAATATCCATCATGCAAAACTGACCCCAAGGGTACTCGGCGCCTGACAAACCGGCTCAGGTCGGGGTTCTCAAATCGCGCAGGAAGAGCAGATCGTCGACGGTGAGCGCAAACGTGAAGCGATAACCCGCGATCACCGCCAGCGGTTTCAGGTCGGGGAGTTCGAGATAGGGGTGGTCGAAAATCTGCATCTCGGCCTCGCCTGTCCAGATCGGCGAAATGCGCACGTCGCGCGATTTCAGTTGAACCAGTTCGTGCACGGCCGGCTGCTCATGCTTGCCGGCGCTCAGCTCCGGGAAAAGCCGTGTATTGACCGCCTTGGCGAAACTCGGCGAGGGCAGCGTATCGGTCTGTTCACGCAGACAAACCTGCGCTTCGATCAGGCGTCTGTCCTTGGCCGCCAGCGTGGCCCCGAACCGGCCGCCCGGACCTACCAGCGGAGCGGCTTTTGACGGCAACTCGTAAGCCCGGGTAATCCAGATCGAGCCGATCTGTTTCGGCCAGCCCTGAGCCAAGCCGCGCATCAGCGAGACATCCTGATCGACCCAGATGAACGGGCAATAGGCAACTGGCGTTCCTTCAAACTGCGCCGAAAGCAGGATGATCGTTTCACGGTACTGGCTGCGCACGGGATCGAGGTACTCGTTACCGCTTTCGCTGGCATATTGCCAGTCAATGAAATAGGCGGCGCAGCGCCCCGAATGCAGCTCCAGTCCTGCCGGGAGAAACTTCGCTGCGGCCGACGGGTCGGCGTCGAATTCGACCGCCAGGGCAGTTCCGACGTAGTGCCAGGGCGGAGCGGGTGCCAGGCTCGAGGTGCCGCGAGGGGTACGCGGAAGCGTATAACCTTTGAGCATGATTCTTCCTTGTGCGTATGCCTTCAGCGTTTTCCCAGGAGAAGAAGAATGGCGCTCACAGCGCCGGCTTCCCGAGGGTTTCGCGCATTTCACGCTTGTTGATCTTGCCGACGCTGGTCTTGGTCAGCGCCTTGACGAAACGCACCTGCAGCAGGACGCTGTGGCGCGAAATGCCGGTTGTATCGACCAGGTGTGCAGCAAAATTGCGGATCGCATGCTCGCTTACCTTGCCCTCGAATTCCGGTTTCAGCACCACCAGCGCCAGCGGGCGCTCGCCCCATTTTTCGTCGGGCAAGCCGATCACCGCCACCTCATGCACGGCTTCGTGCCTGGAGACCACATCTTCCAACTGCAGCGATGAGGTCCACTCGCCAGCCGTCTTGATCACATCCTTGATCCGGTCGGTGATTTTTACATAGCCGCGCGCGTCGATGTTGGCGATATCCTGGGTGTGCAGATAGCCGCCGATCCACAACTCCTCGGAAGCCTGCGACGCCTGCAGGTAACTCTGGGTCAGCCACGGCGCACGCACCACCATCTCGCCGGTGGCATTGCCGTCGTGAGCCACATCGCTCATCTCCGGCGTGACAATGCGCAAGTCGACCAGCGGCAGCGGCAGACCGGTCTTGCAACGCAACGTGGTCTGCTGTTCGGGTAAACTCTGCAGATCCGCGCTATCGAGATGGGCGATGGTCAGCACCGGGCAGGTTTCGGACATCCCGTAGCCGGTCAGCACATCGATGCCGCGCTTGAGCGAGGCATTGGCCAGCGCCGGCGACATGGCCGAACCGCCGATGAGCACTTTCCAGCCGGCAAGATCGATATTCTCGGAACCCGGATGGCTGAGCAGCATCTGCATGATCGAGGGAACGCAGTGCGAGAAGGTGACTTTCTCGTCATTGATCAATTGCAGCAGGGTGCCCGGCATGTACCGGCCGGGATAGACCTGCTTGAGGCCAAGCAGCGTGGCGATGTAGGGGAAGCCCCAGGCATGCACGTGAAACATCGGCGTGATCGGCATGTATACGTCTTCGCGGTGCAGTCGCCCGTGGGCGGCGGCAGTGCCAACGCAGGTGGCGACGCCGAGGGTGTGCAGCACCAGTTGGCGGTGGCTGAAATGCACGCCCTTGGGCAGCCCCGTCGTGCCCGTGGTGTAGAACACCGTCGCTTGGGCGTTTTCGTCGAAATCCGGGAATTCGAAATTGGCATCGCCGCCGGCGAGCAGGGCTTCGTACTCGGCGGCAAAGCTGACCGGGCTGTCGATTGGCGTTTGTTCATCATCGATCAGCACGAAACGGTTCACGCTTTCCAGGCGTGCGGCGATAGGCGCCAGCAGCGGGAAGAAATCGCGATTGATCAGCAGCACATCGGCCCGGGCGTGGTTGAGGGTGTACAGGATCTGTTCGGCATTCAGGCGCACATTGACCGTTTGCAGCACGGCGCCCATCATCGGCACGGCAAAGAAACATTCCAGATAGCGGTGGCTGTCCCAGTCCATGATGGCTACGGTTTGCCCGGCTTCCACACCCAGCCCGGCCAGCCCGCCGGCCAGCCGCCCGATGCGTTGGCGCAGGGTTCTGTAGGAATAGCGCAGTTTTCCCTGATACGTGATCTCCTGGTCCGGAGCAATGGCCAATGGCGTGTGCAGCAGTTGCTTGATGAGCAGCGGATAGGCATAGGCCGACGGCGTGGACGGGATGATTTTCACGGGCATGACGGGTCTCGATGGTGATGGACTGGAGGCGATATCTTAACCCGCAAGAAGCCTGAGGAACATAGGGATTACAGGGCTTTTGCCCAGGCCAGGGGTTTGCTCCGCCCACGGCAAGGATTCACCGCCAGTTACCAGCGCAGGAGCGTACGCCCGAGGAGAGCACCGGCGCCCGCCGGGATCAACATGCCGAGCACGTACCAGAAACCGATGAATGGCGCGTCCAGTTCCGGGCAGTGCAGGCAGTACACCAGTGCGGCGGTCGCTCCGGAAAGCAGCCCGGCAGCGAATCCGGCAAAGCGCGGCCGGGTGGGGGCGAGTCCTTTCATCGCCCACGTTACGGCAACAAACACCGGCAGCGAAATCAGGGCGATCAGGATGGGGCAGATACTCCACGTTGATCCGAGGAACAGGCCGGAACGTTGCGACGGTTCCGCCTGGATCAGGACATACGCGGCGATGCACCACATCACCAGCACCGGGGCAGCAATCACTGCCGGCACCCAGTCGAGCCGCGCGCCCGGCCGGGACAAACGCAAGGCGGCGAACAGGCTGACAAGCACCAGACTGGCGACAAATCCGATTTTTAGCCAGAACATCGGCAGCAGGGCCGCTTCGGCAAGATCCGGACGGATGCGCAGCAGGGAAAGCACCAGGGCCAGCGCGCCGATCGCGCCGCCGCCGATGGCCGTCGCGTAGCGCCGCTCGGCCACATGGGGTGGCACGGCGCTTGCGCCGGTAGCCAGCATGCTGATCAGATCGTCTGTTTTCATGTACTACCTCGTATCCTGGCGGCCAGTACCTTGAGACCGCGATGTACTCCGACCTTGATGGCCGATTCGGACATGCCCGTTATCCTTGCCGCTTCCTGCACCGACAAGCCCTCCAGCCGGGTGTAGATGATCGGAAGACGGTGCTGGTCAGGCAGATCATCAAGCAGCTTGTTCAGGTCGCGGCGCGCTTCGGCGGCGTCGGCGTCGGCGGTCGAGAAAAAATCGGGCTCATCGTCCAAAGGATCGGTCAGCAGCTCCTGTGCTGCACGTCGACGCAGAAGATCGATCAGCTTGTATTTGGCAATCGCCTGTACCCATGCCGACAGCGGTTGCCCGGGGTCGTAGGTATGGCGCTGGTTATGAACCGCAATCAGTGATTCCTGCACAAGATCCTCCACCTCATCCGGCAAGCCCGCCAGGCGCTTGCGCAGAAAGGCTCTCAGGTGCGCGCTCAATTCCTTGAGGAAGACCTGATAGTCCTGACTGTCGCCGGCGAGCCCGCCGATCAATAACGTGCGAAGGCGATCCTCTTTGGCACGCCATCCCTCTTCTCTGGTTATTCGTTGCATCGAGGTCTTTGGTTACAGCCAAATGAAAAAAGGTTTATTTGCCAGCGCGTGTAACCGATCGCCGCTTGCGCACGAACTACCTAGTACAACGCGCTGAAATCAGTCGCCACTGAAGAGCACACGGAACATGACCTGCCAACTGAAAGGATACCTACCCCGGGGGCTACTGGGAAGACCAGGGGTACAACTGGTTCGGAGGCCGTTGAGCGGAAGCGCTCGTCGGCCCTGAATAAAGGCAATTCTGCCATTCAATGACCACCAAAGGAGCTCACCATGAACAAAATGACCTTTGCCTCAAGCCTGCTCGCCCTTTCCCTGCTGCTGGCCGGAGGTTCCGCTCTCGCCATGGACGAGATGAAGAAAGACGGGATGGGCAAGGATGGCATGAAAAAGGAAACCATGACCAAGGATCACATGTCCAAAGACGGAATGAAGAAGGACAGCATGGCCAAGGATGGAATGAAGAAAGACACCATGGCCAAGGGCGGCATGAAGAAGGACGCCATGGCCAAGGACGAAATGAAGAAATAATCACAGACTCATTGTGTTGCCCACCCCCCATTTCCCGATGCGGGGGAACGGAAAAACCAGCCACCCGGAGAAATCATGATCAGCAGAATTATTGCCACCGCACTGTTACTGACCGCCAGCGCCACCGCCTTCGCGCTCGACATCAAACCCTACTCGGCGCAGGTGCTGAGTGCCGAGCAGCAGGCCGGCAAGCCGGTCACGCTGCATTTTCATGCCAACTGGTGCCCGACCTGCCGAGCGCAGGAAAAAGTATTCCAACAATGGAAGGGCGATGCCAGCGTTCCCGGCACCTTGCTGGTCGTCGACTACGACAAGGAAAAGGAACTCAAGAAACAGCTTGGCGTACGTACGCAATCAACCGTGATCGCCTATCACGGCAGCGTCGAGAAAGCCCGCCTGGCCGGTGATACGGACACCGACAAACTGCGCGCCGCATTACTCTCGGCCAACTGAACGTGGATGCGCTTTCCCTCAGCCATGTCGGCCTCAGTCTGGCGGCCGGCAGCCTGACGACGCTCTCGCCCTGCGTTTTCCCGATCCTGCCGCTGGTACTGGGCGGGGCGGTGCAGGGCAACCGTCTGGCGCCGCTGGCCATGGGCTCGGGGATGGCGGTTTCGTTTGCCCTGATCGGTCTGGTCATCGGCGCGCTGGGGCCGGCGCTGGGAATCGATTCGGACAATGTGCGCATATTTGGCGCGCTGCTGCTGATCGTTTTTGGCCTGGTCATGCTGGTTCCGCTGCTCAACCGGCGTTTTTCCGAATGGATGCTGCCGATTGCCTCGTCGGCCAATGCCGCTTCCTCGCGCCTCGATGGCGGTTCGCTGGGCGGTGCGTTTCTGCTCGGCGGCGTGCTCGGGCTGGTCTGGAGCCCCTGCTCGGGTCCGCTGCTGGCCTCGGCGCTGACGCTGGTGGCCAGCGAAGGCGGCGCCTCGCGCGGCGCGCTGATTCTCGGACTGTTCGGCATCGGTGCTGCAATTCCACTGGTTGCCGTGGCCTATGCTTCGCGCAGCGGGTTTTCCCGCGCACGCGGCTGGGTACTGGCGCGCATCGACGCGATCAAGAAGGCCTTTGGCGTCGTGATCCTCGTAACCGGAATCGCCATACTGACTGGCGGCGACAAGTGGGTCGAAGCCCGAGTGGTCGATCTGCTGCCGGATTCCTGGATCAATGCGACAACACTCTTTTAACCATCATGGTCAAACAAGGAGACCGTCATCATGAGTGAACAAAAAACTTCCGCTGCTTCGATCAGCAGGACTCAAGCGGCATTCGCTGCCATTGCACTCGCTGTGTGCCTGAACGCCGGGGCTGCCTCCCCCGGAAAGCCAACGACAACGGGAACAGGCACCCAGACCGCGGTTTTCGCCGGAGGCTGTTTCTGGGGCGTCGATGCCGTGTTCAAGCACGTCAAGGGCGTCGCCGAGGTCGAGTCCGGGTATGCCGGCGGCAAGGCAGCCACCGCTACATATGAAAAAGTCACCAGTGGCACGACCGGACACGCCGAAGCCGTACGCGTCAAATTCAATCCGGCGCAGGTCAGTTACCAGCAACTCCTGCAGGTCTTCTTCAGTGTGGCGCATGATCCGACCCAGCTCAACCGCCAGGGCCCGGATGTCGGCACCCAGTATCGCTCGGCAATCTTTTTCACCGACAGCGAGCAACAGAAGATGAGCCAGGGCTATATCAAGCAGCTTACCGATGCGCGCAGCTTTCCCCGGCCGATCGTGACACAGGTGGTCCCGCTGCAGGAGTTCTACCCCGCGGAAGCGTATCACCAGAACTATCTGGCATTGCATCCTGATCAGCCCTACATCGTTTACCACGACATGCCCAAACTCGAAAACTTGCGCAAACAGTTTCCGGGGCTGTATCAATAGTCACCTCCGCGTATCAACGGGCACGCTGCCATTGGACTTTCGGCGACCCGGAGTTTCGAAGTCAAATGAGATTGCCCGGCGGGTCACCGACCTCGCCTGGCTCTCGCTATTTTTCGGCGTTGCCGCGCCATGCCGGTTAAACTGCTCACCTTCGTCAAACAAGCCGATCATTCCAGCGCGCAGAGATTCGCGCAGGGAAGCCGATCACTTTTGCATTTCACGTACGACAAAGCGAAATCCCAGCACCCGATGAAAACCCCGAAAAGACTCGCCGGACTCGTTGCAGAAGGCCTCGTTGACGAAGTGGTTGGACAGTTGATGAGCGGCAAGGAAGCCACCGTCTATGTCGTTCGCTGTGGCGAACACATCTGTTGCGCCAAGGTCTATAAGGAAGCCAGCCAGCGCAGCTTCCGCAATAATGCCTCCTATCAGGAAGGGCGCAAGGTCAAGAACAGCCGGCAGGCGCGCGCCATGGAAAAGGGCAGCCGCTATGGGCGCAAGATGCAGGAGGAGGTCTGGCAGAGTGCCGAGGTCGATGCCCTGTATCGCCTGTCTGCCGCCGGAGTGCGCGTGCCGCAGCCGCACCTCTGCTTCGATGGGGTGCTGCTGATGGATCTGGTGCTCGATGCCGACGGCCATGCGGCACCGCGCCTCAACGATGTCGAGCTTTCCGAAGAACTGGCGCTGGAGTATCACGCCATGCTCGTCAATCAGGTGGTGCGCATGCTCTGCGCCGGCGTCATTCACGGCGACCTTTCCGAATACAACATCCTCGTCGGCGCAAGCGGGCCGGTCATCATCGACCTGCCGCAGGCCATCGATGCCGCCGGCAACAGCAATGCGGCCGCAATGCTCGAACGTGATGTCAGCAATCTGAGAGCCTACTTCAGCAGCTTCGCCCCGGCACTCCAGGGGACGCAGTTCGGCAAGGAAATCTGGCGCCTCTATGAAAAGGGCCTACTGCACCCGGAACAGGCCTTGACCGGACAGGTCGCGCTTGACGACCGGCTCGCCGACGTCGACGCCGTTCTGCAACAGGTCGAACGGGCCATCAGGGAAAATGAAATCCGCCGCATGTGCATGTAATCCGGCTTAAGCCCCACCCCGCCTGTCTTGTCCAACTCGGTATCGGCTCAAGCGTATTCGGTATTTGCCAATGGTGGGGCAACGAATTCCAGGCTTCGTGGTCATAAGCAAGTCGGCGCTAATACCTGAACGCTCTATTACCCCTGCCGGCAAAGTATTGCAGCGCTTTGTGACGGAAAACACATGAAAAACAAACTGCTATGGATCGTGTTTGCACTGACGACGACGGTGCAGGCCGCGATTCCCGACTCGGGGATGCCACGCCCCCCGGAGCTGAGGCCGGAGCAGCAGCAGGCGCAGGCGGCATTCCTGGCGACCGAAGTACTGACCCGCTACCACTACAAGCCGAAACCTCTCGACGACGCCCTGTCCGGAAAGATATTCGATAACTATCTGAAGCTGCTTGATTCCGAAAAGCTTTTTTTTGTTCAGTCCGATATCGACCGATTGACTGCGTTTCGCAGCAAGCTCGACGACGCCATTCTTGAAGAAAACCTTGGCGCTCCCTTCGTCATTTTCAATCTCTACGCCCAGCGCGTGTCAGAGCGTTTCACTTATGCCCGCCGCTTGCTCAGGGATGGATTTGATTTCCAGCAGCAGGAAAGCTATCAGTTCGAACGCAGGAAAGCGGCCTGGGCAAGGTCCGATGACGAAATGCGCGAGTTGTGGCATAAACGGGTCAAGAACGACTGGCTGCAGCTCAAGCTCTCTGGGAAAGACGACAAGAGTATCGTCGCTACGCTTGACGCTCGTTACCAGCACGCCCTGAAGCGCAATGCCCGGTTAAAGAGTGAAGATGCCTTTCAGGCCTTCATGAACGCCTATACCATGGCCATCGAACCGCACACCAATTACATGGGCGTGCGGGCGGCTGAAGATTTCGACATTGCGATGAAACTCTCACTGGTCGGGATAGGCGCGGTACTGATGGAGAAAGACGAATACACCACGATTCGGGAACTGATACCGGGAGGTCCCGCGGCCCTTTCGGGCCAGGTGAAAGTCGGGGACCGCATTCTCGGCGTTGCCCAGGGGGCAAACGGCGCCATGACGGACATCCTGGGCTGGCGTCTGGACGACTCGGTCACCCTGATTCGTGGTGCGTCCGATTCGGTCGTCCTGCTTGACGTACTGCCGGCGGAGGCCGGCCCGAATGACCGACCTAAACAGGTTTCGCTGATCCGGAAAAAAATCACGATCGAAGAGCAGGCAGCCAGGAAATCTGTCCTCTCCGTCATGGACGGAAAAGCGACCCGTCACGTCGGCGTGATATCGCTTCCCTCGTTCTACCAGGATTTCGACGCCAGGCAAAAGGGCGACCCGGAATTCAAGAGCGCCACCCGGGATGTGGCACGCCTGCTAGGGGAGTTGAAGCAGGAGAAGGTCGACGGCGTACTGATCGACTTGCGCAATAACGGCGGCGGTTCATTGAGCGAAGCAATTGAACTCACCGGCTTGTTTATCGGCAAGGGGCCGGTTGTTCAGCAACGCAACGCCCGGGGCAAGATCACGGTGGAAAACGACTCGACGACCAAGGCTCTGTGGGCAGGCCCTCTTGGCGTCCTGATCAACCGCGGCTCGGCATCCGCGTCAGAGATCTTTGCCGCCGCCATTCAGGATTACGGTCGGGGACTGGTGATCGGCGAGCCGAGCTTTGGTAAAGGCACGGTACAAACCATGATCAATCTCGATCAACTGGTCAAAAACGACAAACCACAATTCGGCGAACTGAAAATGACCATTGCCCAGTTTTTTCGCATCAATGGCGGAACGACACAACTGCGCGGCGTAAGGCCTGACATCCTTTTCCCCACGGTTCCTGATGAAGAGAATCTTGGCGAATCAAGTTACGACAATGCACTCCCCTGGATGCAGATCAAGGCCGCTGGCTATACGCCGAGCGCAAACCTGAAACATCTACTGCCGACGCTGCTGGTCCGCCATGAGGAGCGCGTGAAGAAGGACAGGGATTTCCAGTTTCTCCAGGAAGATCTCGCCGAATTGAAACTGCAACGCAGGAAAAACCAGGTTTCGCTGAACGCAGCCGAACGACAGAAGGAGCGTCAGATTCAGGAGGCCCGGCAGGTCTCCCGTGAAGTACTGAGGAAAGAAGGGAAAAGTGCCGATGAAACTAACCTCACCCAAGAGACCGGATCGGCAATAAAACCCGCGCTCATGGACGATGGTCTGCAGGCGGCCGAACGCAATCTGAATAGTGAACTGGCCGCCGAAAAATCGCGCAGGAAAGCCAAAGACATCTTTCTGGATGAAGCCGTCAATATCATCGGCGATGCAATAGAGTTGCTAAAAACCAGTGCCGCGCTCACGGCTCGTGTCAAACCGGATTCCATTTTGATTCCCCGGCAAAAACAAGCGATGCAGGATGTGTCTCCGGGCATTTGGTGAGTGCGTAGTCAGGCTTGTCGAAGGCGGGCATACTTCAATGAGGATGGCGAAGGACCAGCCCTGACAGCCTCCGTTGCGGGAGTTAATCAGCGAATTGATGCCGCTGCGCGTGCCGACTGGCGTAAACTGGCGGGCTATTGAACCGGAAAGTCTGCCGCCATGCCTCGCTCCCCGTCCCGTCCTACCCTGAAATTGCCCGCCAAACCGGCCACGGAAAGCGCTGCCGAGCACTCCAGATCACCATCACGCAAGCCGGTACGCGGCGGATTCAAGGCGGCAAAACAGTCTGTCGCCCAGCGCGCCAACAGCCTCGCGACCAAAGCCGCATCTGCCGAAGCGGTGAAAACGAACAAAATGCATATAGCTGACGAGCGGCCACGTCGCGAGCGGGAGGTCTCCCGTCCACCGTTCCGCGCAAGTGTACAAACTGCGGCATTGAAAAAGGAAGCGCCACCCGCGCGGGCAGCAGGTGGCACAGAGACCCCCACCCCAAAAGCCTATCCCAAGCGTGGTATTGCACGCAGCACAGGCGCACGCGCCTTCCCGCCTTCCCGCACCGATAGCGCGGGTATTGCGTCATCTCGACAGGCTCCCGGGGAAAGCCGTGCCGTACCACCGTCGCCCCCCCCGGTGTCGGCTTCCGTGCCCCGCCACCAGGCACCACCCGCGTCACCGGTGACCGGGGCGAACGTACCGCGCCGCCCGCTCAATGAACCGCCGCGACTGGCCAAGCGCATCAGCGAGATGGCTCAGTGTTCGCGGCGCGAGGCGGATGAATGGATTGAGAACGGCTGGGTACGCGTCGATGGCGTGGTACTGGCCACGCTCGGCACGCGGGCACATCCCGACGCACGCATCGAGATCAGCAAGGAGGCGCGCCAGCACCGGACGGAGAGCGTGACCATCGTCTTCAACAAGCCACTCGACTCACCGGCCGGACAGGCCGAGGAAGGCGTTGTCGCCTTACTGCCGCAGATCAGCCCGGAAAATCACTGGGCGGAAGACGAATCACGGCTTACATTCAAGGCCACCCACTTGCGTGGTCTGGTCCAGGCCGGCAAACTCGACGCCGAAGCGACGGGCATGCTGGTGTTTACCCAGGAGGGCAGTGTTGCCCGCCGTATTAACGGCGACGAAACGCGACTGGAAAAGGAATACCTGGTACGCGTGCAAGGCGAACTGGCGCCGGACGGCCTTAGGCTGCTCAACCACGGCCTCACGCTCGACGACGTCAAGCTCAAGCCGGTGCAGGTCTCCTGGCAAAGTGAAGAGCAATTGCGCTTTGTCCTGCACGAAAGCAGAAAGCAGCAGATTCAGCGCATGTGCGAACTGGTCGGGCTGCGCGTGACCGGTATCAAGCGTATACGCATCGGCAGCGTGTCGCTCGGCAAACTCCCGGCCGGACAATGGCGCTACCTGCACGAGAACGAACGCTTCTGACCCGGAACTCCGGCCTTGAGCCGGAATAAGACACACCTGCTTTGAATTGCGCCTACAATCCCGCAAAGCTCTAATAAGGGGCGGTGCGCATGTATTGGTTTATTCCTGAGAAGGGCAATACCGGGAAAGCAAGCGTTGGACTCTCTCTGGGAATCCTGGTGCTGGTTGCGGTACTTCCCGTGCTGGTCTTCGGCGGCGGTGTTGCCTGGCTGGCCGTGCACCAGGAAAAGGCGGCGCTGGCTGCTGGATTGATGGGTACGGCACGCGCGCTGCAGGTTGCCGTCGACCGCGAATTGTCCAGCCAGTTGGCCTCGATCGACGTTCTGTTAACCGATGCCGGCCTCGACACCGGCGACCTGCCGGCCTTCAATGACCGTGTTCAACGGGCACTCAAGGCACGCGTTGACTGGCGCAACGTGGTTCTCATCGATCCGCAATCGCATGTCATCATTGCCAGCAGCTTGCCGCTGGCTACGCCAGCCCCAACCACCTCATCGCCGGCCGAGGTGGACGAAGTCGCGCGGACGCGCAAGCCGATGATTATCGGCGTGCTCCCTGCCGGCAGGATTACCAGGGAACCGACTATCCGTATCCTGGCGCCGGTGATGCGCAACAACGAGGTGCGCTATGTGCTTGCGGTGGTCATGGATACGAAGACGCTGAGCAGGCTCTTCACCGAGCAGCAACTGGCCACGTCCTGGACTGGTGCCATTCTCGACAGCCAGATGCGGCTGGCCGGTCGATCCCGCGAACCGGAGCGTTTCGTCGGCCGGCGGGCCACGCCGACACTCGCCGATGCCATCAGTGCCAGCGAAAGCGGAATGTTCGAGGCGCTGAATCAGGAGGGGGACACGGTCTATACGGTTTTCAGCCGCTCCCTGATGACGGGCTGGTCGGTGGCCATTGGCGTCCCCGCAGCGGAGGTGAATGGACCGATTCGTCGCACGCTGACCCATCTGGCACTGGCGGGCGGAGCATTAATAACCTTCGCGCTGATCCTGACCGGTATCGTGGGACAACGCATCAGGCGGCGGCGTAACGCTTACGAAAAGTTATTGCACGAGAGTGAATCGCGGCTCAAGCTGGCGCTGTCCGGCGCCGCAATGGCCACCTGGGATCGTCATATTCCAAGTGGTGCCTTGCATTTCAGCGAGCGCTGGGCAGAAATGATGGGGGTTACGCCGGCGGAACTACCCCGGCGCATCGAAAGCTTTGAAGCGTACATTTTTCCGGAGGATCTGCCGCAGTTCAGGGAAAAGCTCGCGCGCAACTACCGGGGTGAAACCCCGCTTTATGAAGCCGAATACCGAATACGTCACAAGAATGGCCACTGGGTGTGGATTCAAAGCCAGGGCAGGGTTGTCGATAGGGACAGCGAAAACAACCCGCTGCGCATTATGGGCATCGCATTTGATATCACTGTGCGCAAAAATGCCGAAATAGCATTGCAGAAGGCGCAGCTAGAAGTGGCGGCTTTGCAGCATCTGGCTCATGTCGGCAACTGGGCCTGGGATATACGTACCGATACACACGAATGGTCAGACGAAGTTTTACCATCTTCGGCCTTCCACCCGCCCTCGGTCCAGTCCATTACCCCGAAATTCAGAAACACTTCACCCAAGAAAGCAGGAGTTTGCTGTGCACAACCGTAGAAAAGTGCTTGGTCGACGGGGTTGCTTATGAATGTGATGCGGAACTGATACGTCCCGACGGAAACCACCGCTGGATCAGCATTTTTGGTGAGGGTGTGAAAGATCACGACGGCCACATTGTGAAACTGCGCGGTTCCGTGCAGGACATTACCGAGCGCAAACTCGTTCAAGCAGAGCTTGAACAGCACAGGCACCATCTGCAACAACTGGTCGAAGAACGTACTGCCGCCCTGTCCATCGCCAAGGATGCCGCGGAAGCGGCCAACCGGGCAAAAACCACCTTCCTGGCCAACATGAGCCACGAATTGCGCACACCGATGAACGGCATCATGGGCATGACAGCGATAGCGCTGCGCGGTACCAACGATCCGCTGCTGAAAAGCCAGTTGAGCAAGGTTGCGCAGTCGGCTCAGCATTTGCTCTCCGTCATCAACAAGATTCTCGACATCTCCTGGGTTGAATCCGAGCGTTTCAACCTGTCGTTCACAGACTTCGAGCTTGACGCTGCCCTGGAGGATCTGCTCGGTCTGCTGCGACAACAGGCCCATGAGAAAGGGCTGCAACTCGTCATCGCTATACCCCCTGAATTATCCGCAATGACACTGCACGGCGACGCACTGCACTTGCGACACCTGCTGGCCCACTTGACCGATAACGCCCTCAAGTTCACGGCCTGCGGTTCAGTCAGCATACGCGTTCGGGTGGCCGAGGAATCCCCGGACGATGTCCTGTTACGCTTCGAAGTGAGCGATACCGGCATCGGTATTTCGACGGAGAATCAAAAGCGTCTCTTCAGTGCTTTCGAACAGGCAGACAGTTCAATGACCCGCAAGCATGGAGGAACCGGACTGGGACTGGCGATCAGCAAGCGGCTGGCGCAGGCCATGGGAGGCAGCATCGGGGTCGAAAGCCAGCCCTGTGCCGGCAGCCTCTTCTGGTTCACCGCCCGCCTGGGCAAGAGCGCAGGCCGCGGGAAACCGTTGTCACCGAACGTCGCGCTGTCGGCCGAAGAAGAACTGAAAACCCGCCATTCAGGGGCCTGGATCCTGCTGGCCGAGGATGAACCGATCAACCAGGAGGTAACCAAGTTTCTGATGGAGGAAGCCGGTCTGTGGGTCGACCTGGCCGACGATGGCGATGCGGCGGTGGAAATGGTGAAACGCAAAGACTATGACCTGATTGTTATGGATCTGCGTATGCCCAGGCTCAATGGGATTGAAGCCACGCGCGCGATCCGTGCACTTCCCGGCAAATCCCAGACCCCGATCCTGGCCCTGACCGCCAGCGTGTTTACCAAGGATAGCGAGCGCTGCTTCGCGGTCGGGATGAACGACTTCATCAGTAAGCCGGTCAATCCGGACATCCTCTTTGCGACCTTGCTCAAGTGGCTGAAAAAGACCGCTGACTGACGCTACGGGTCGCTTACTCGCGCAGTTGTTCCAGTAGTTCATCTTCCACATCCGCCTGCCTGTTCGATCAGGCTTTCCGGCATAGGGTCGCGCTTACATTTGCTTACCAACGCTTACCTGTTCATTTACACCTTTCGCGTAGGCTGATCTCTGTCTGCCGTGATGGACGCAGACGTTCAGAGGAAGCCCGCCATGAGCACACAATATCAACTGCTGATCAGGGAAGAAGGTAGCAGCGGTCCGATCTGCCGGTACACGTACGATGGAGAGGAATGGCTTGATGTACGCGAGTTGTCCTCGCGTACGACCCTAACGGTTCGCGCCCAGGAAATTTCGCTTTACCGGCACACCCTGTTTCTCGACGGCAAGGCCTATCTGATACTCGATGTAGTCAGGCAACAGTGAGCCGCATCACACCGGCAATGCCGTCTTGTCGACCACCCGGCGCAGCACGAAGCTCGAATGCACGCCGGTCACGCCCTGGATGCGCGTGATGCGGTTGAGCAGAAGTTCCTGGAAAGCGTCCATGTCCTTGACGAATACCTTCATCTGATAGTCGGCATCCTGCCCGGTAATGAGCAGGCATTCGAGTACTTCGGGGATTTTTCTGATTTCCTTTTCGAAGTGCTCAAAGCGCTCGGGCGTGTGTTTGTCCATCGAGATATAAATCAGCGCAATCAGGGTATAGCCGAGTGACTTGGCATCGAGCAACGCACGGTAGCCGGTAATGATTCCCGCTTCTTCGAGCGTACGCATCCGCCTCAGGCAGGGCGAAGGAGAAAGACCGATGCGGTCGGCCAGATCCTGATTGCTGATGCGTCCGTCGTCCTGCAGCACCTGCAGTATCTGCCGGTCAAAACGATCGATTTCCATGTTATTCCTCCTGTTTCACTTTATTAGCCATATATTTTCTCATTTACTATATTTATAGCAATTATATGCTTGTTTATTTGACTTTATCGCCTGAAAACGCAAGCACCTGCCGTACAGCTTCGGCTATGATCCCTATACCGAACAAGCATTCGCCCCGAGACCAGGAGTCAGCCACCATGTTGAAGAATCCAGCCAGCAAATATACCGCCTTCCCGCCGGTCGGCATTGCCGATCGTCAATGGCCAGGCCGCACCATCACCCATGCTCCGGTGTGGATGAGCACTGACCTGCGCGATGGCAACCAGGCATTGTTCGAACCGATGAACGCCGAGCGCAAGATGCGCATGTTCAAGACCTTGTGCCAGGTCGGCTTCAAGGAAATCGAAGTCGCCTTCCCGTCGGCCTCGCAAACCGATTTCGACTTCGTGCGCAAGCTGATCACTGGCCGGCACATTCCCGATGACGTGACGATCGAGGTGCTCGCACCGGCGCGGGAAGCACTCATCCGCCGCACCTTCGAGGCGCTCAAGGGTGCTCGCCGCGCCATCGTGCATATCTACAACGCGACCTCGAAACCGTTTCGCGAGATTGTCTTCGGCATGAGCAAGGCCGAAGTGGTGGACATGGCCGTAAGCGCCGTCAAACTCGTCAAGCAGCTCTGCACGGAGAATCCAGAGACGGAATGGGTGCTTGAATACAGCCCGGAGAACTTTACCGCGACCGAACTCGACTTCGCGTTGGAGGTATGCAACGCCGTGACCGAAGCCTGGGGTGCCACGCCGGACAACAAGATCATCCTCAATCTGCCGACCACGGTTGAAATGGCCACGCCCAACATCTACGCCGACCAGATCGAATGGATGCACCGCCATCTGGCGCATCGCGACAGCATCATCGTCAGCCTGCATCCGCACAATGACCGGGGGACGGCAGTCGCTGCCGCTGAACTGGCCCTGATGGCCGGTGCCGATCGCGTCGAAGGCTGCCTCTTCGGCAGCGGCGAGCGCACCGGCAACGTTGACCTGGTCACGCTGGCGCTCAACCTCTATACGCAGGGCGTTTCACCGAATCTCGATTTCTCGGACATCAACGCCGTCGCGCGGCACTTCGAGTACTGCACGCAAATGCCCATTCACCCGCGCCATCCCTACGTCGGCGACCTAGTGTTCACGGCCTTCTCCGGTTCGCACCAGGACGCCATCAAGAAAGGCTTTTCCGCACAGGAAGCCGATGCCCTGTGGAATCTGCCGTATCTGCCGATCGACCCGGCCGATCTCGGCCGCAGCTACGATTCGGTGATCCGCATCAACAGCCAGTCCGGCAAGGGTGGCGTGGCCTATCTGCTGGAAACGGAATACGGCGTCGTCATGCCGCGTCGCCTGCAGGTCGAGTTTTCCGGCGAAGTGCAGCGCTACACCGACAAACACGGCGGCGAGATGGAGGCCACCGACATCTGGGCGCTTTTCGCTCAGACCTATCTCGATACCGGCAATTCCGTGAGCTACGTCGAACACCATCTCTTTGAAGACGGCCAGGCGCAAGGCATCCACCTCACGGTGAGCATGAGCGGCGAAACGCATGTCTTATCTGGCGAAGGCAACGGCCCGATTGATGCCGCTGTCCATGCCTTGCGCAAACTCGGCATCGTCCTGCAGGTGCGCAGCTACGAGGAACGCTCGATGGGCAAAGGCGGCGACGCGAAGGCGTGTGCCTTCATGGAAGTGACGCAGACCGGCAACGAGCGCGAATGCTATGGGGTGGGCATGGACGCCAATATCGTCACGGCCTCGATCAAGGCGCTGATGAGCGGGGTCAACCGTCTGAGCGTGAACGGAGCGACGGTCAGGGCGGCCTGAGCGATGCAGCAGGGAGATCGGCGGGGGGCATTACGGCAACGTGATAGAATGATGTCCTCTGCCCATTCCTATCCGGTTGATCTTCATTATGTTCTCAGGAATCATTGCCGCCGTTGGCCAGATCACTGAACTGACGCCGCGTCACGATGGCACGCCAACGGTTCGCCTGACGGTCGAGGCCGGAGGTCTTGGCCTTGACGATGTGGCCAAGGGCGATTCGATCGCCTGCAACGGGGTCTGTCTGACCGTGGTCGACAAGCAGGACAGCCGGTTTTCGGTCGACGTCTCGCCGGAGACGCTGTCGTGCACCGTCGGCCTGAACCAACCGGGTGCGATCAATCTGGAAAAGGCGCTACGCCTAGCTGATCGTCTCGGTGGCCATCTCGTTTCCGGCCACGTCGACGGCGTTGGCGAAGTCTTGCGTTTCGACCCGGTTGGCGATAACCGCCTGCTCGAAATCCGCGCCCCGCACTCCCTGTCCAGATACATCGCCCGCAAGGGCTCGATTACCGTCAATGGGGTGAGCCTGACCACCAATTCGGTCAACGCTGACTGTTTTTCCATCAACCTGATTCCGCACACACTGGAAGCAACGACGCTGGGCTCGCTACAGGCGGGAAGCGCGGTCAACCTGGAAATTGACCTGATCGCGCGCTATGTCGAGCGGATGTTATCGGCGTCGGATACCATCGAATGAAGTTCCCGCCAGAGTCAGGCTTCTGCGGTTAACGGTACAGCCGGGGTCTCCGGTAACGGCCTAATCGGCTTGTCTGTTGAGTAATCCGCTCTAGCCTCAAGTTTCGCCGAGATAGGCCCGGCGCACCCGGTCGTCGGCCAATAACTCCTTGCCACTGCCCGAGAAGCTTATGGTGCCGGTTTCCATGACGTAACCGGTGTCGGCGACGCTCAGCGCGGCTTTGGCGTTTTGCTCGACGAGCAGGACCGTGACCCCGGTCGCGTTGATCTCGCGGATGATGTCAAAGATCATCCCGACAAAAATCGGCGAGAGCCCCAGCGACGGCTCGTCCATCATCAGCACCGTCGGTTTGGACATCAGCGCGCGACCGACGGCCAGCATCTGCTGTTCGCCACCGGAAAAGGTTCCGGCTTTCTGTTTGTGACGTTCCTTCAAGCGCGGGAACAGGCCGAAGATGCGCTGCCGGTCCTCTTCGATCTCCGTCCGATTGTTGCGGGCATAGGCGCCGAGCGTCAGGTTTTCGTCCACAGTGAGGTTGGGGAACACCCGCCGGCCTTCCGGCACCAGCACGATGCCGGATTCGACGATGGTCTTGGTCCTGGCGCCGAAGAGGTCCCGGCCATTCCAGTTGACCGATCCCGAACCCGCCTTGACCAGTCCGATGATCGAATTGAGCGTCGTGCTCTTGCCGGCGCCGTTGGCCCCGATCAGGGTAACGATCTTGCCGGCCGGAACATCGAGACTGATGCCGCGCAGCGCATGAATTCCACCGTAATGGACGGAGAGGTTCTTTATCGACAGCATTATCCCACCCCCAGGTAGGCTTCAATGACGGCAGGATTATTCTGTATTTCCTCAGGTGTTCCCTGCGCGATGGTCACACCGTAATCGAGCACATACATGCGCTTGCAGACGCCCATGACCACTTGCATATGGTGTTCGATGAGCACGATGGTCAGCTTGAACTGGTCACGAATCTTCAGGATGAAGTTCATCAGTTCGACCGATTCCTGGGGATTCATCCCGGCCGCCGGTTCATCGAGAAACAGCAGCTTGGGTTCGGTAGCCAGGGCGCGCGCGATTTCCAGGCGGCGTTGTTTACCGTACGGCAGGCTGGTCGCACTGGCCTGTTCATGGGCGGAGAGGCCGACTTCATCGAGCAGGGCGCGGGCGCGCTCGTGGACGTGCCTTTCCTTTCTCATGTAGGACGGCAGGCGCAGCGTGGCTTCGAGCAGATTGGTCCCCATGCGCATGTGCTCGGCGACCAGGATATTGTCGAGTACACTCATTTCCTTGAACAGGCGGATGTTCTGGAAAGTGCGCGCCACACCCAGACGGGTAATCGCGTGCGGTTTCATGCCGGCAATGTCCTTGCCCTCGAACTGGATGCGTCCGCTGGTTGGCGTGTAGACGCCGGTGATCAGGTTGAACGAGGTAGTCTTGCCGGCGCCATTGGGCCCGATCAGTCCGACGATCTCGCCGGCATGGACGTCGATGTTGAAAGCGCTGACGGCGGCCAGTCCGCCAAAGTATTTGTCGACGCCGGTGGTGCGCAACAGGGCGTCCATCACCGACCCCCTTTCCCGGACTTCGGCCCGCGGCGCGGCAGCAGGCCGATTCTGGCCAGTGCATCCCAACTGAATTCAGCCTTGCCCATCAGTCCCTGTTGGCGGTAAATGACCACGACCATCAGCAAGGCCGAGAAGAAGACCATGCGCAGCCCGGGTATGCCGGTGGTGGCGACGAATCCTAGGTTGAGCGGCCCGTCGAGGAAGCGCAGCGCTTCCATCGAGATGGTGACGGCGATCGCCGCAATCACCGAACCGGTGATCGAGCCGACGCCACCCAGCACGACGATCAGCAGGATGTCGAAAGTCTTCAGGAAGATGAACTGCTTGGGATCGATGGTCGTCAGATAATGCGCCAGCAGCCCACCGGCAATTCCGGCGAGGAAGCTCGATATGGTGAAGGATAGCACCTTCATGCCAAAGACATCGACGCCCATGGACTCGGCGGCGATCTCGTTGTCGCGGATCGATTTGAACGCCCGTCCATAACTCGACTTGATCAGGAACACCAGAAACACGGTAATCAGGATGGCCGAACCCCAGGCCCACCACATGGTGGTGAAGCGCGGCAGACCCTTCAAGCCCAGCGCCCCATTGGTCACCGTCTGGGCATTGGTCAGCAGCACCCGGATGATTTCCGAAAATCCCAGCGTGGCGATGGCCAGGTAGTCATCGCGCAGGCGCAGCGAGATTACGCCGAGCAACCAGCCGATGAAACCGGCAAGGAAGCCGCCGATCAGCAATCCCGGCAGGAAGGGCAACTGCACGTGCGCCAGCCAGGGGACGATGGGCTGCAGCACGTAATTGACTTCCTTCTGCTCGGGCGACATGGTGAGAATCGCGCAGGTATAGGCTCCGACCGCCATGAAACCGGCATGTCCGAGACTGAACAGACCGGTAAAGCCGTTGATCAGGTTAAGCGATAGGGCCAGGATGATGTTGATCGCGCAAAGTTTGAAGATCTGCATGGTAAAACTGTCGAACGTTGCGTCGAAAACAAAGAGCAGGGCGAGACCGATGCAGGCCGCCGCGAAAGTGAGCATCTGATTTCGGCTCATGGGCAGTTTCTTGCCGGTGTTGATCAGACCTGGGTTCATCAGACCTTTTCTCCCTGGTTCTTGCCGAGCAGACCGGTCGGCTTGACGAGCAGAACGACAATCAGCAGGACGAAGGCGAAGGCATCCTTGTAACCGGTCAGTTCCGGCAGGAAAGCCACCGTCATCAGTTCGATGATGCCCAGCAGGAGCCCGCCGAGCACCGCGCCGCCGATGCTGCCGATACCGCCGATGACCGCGGCAATAAAGCATTTGAGTCCGGGCATGATGCCCATCAGCGGTTCGAGGCGCGGATACTTGAGCGCATACATGATGCCGCCGATGGCGGCCAGCGCGCTACCGATGGCGAAGGTGATCGAGACGATCCGGTCCACGTCGATGGCCATCAGGCGCGCCGCCTCGATATCGGTGGACACGGCGCGCATCGCCATGCCGACGCGGGTGCTGTGGACGACCCACAGCAGGACGGCGAGGATGACCGCAGTCACCACGGGAATGACCAGGCTGACGCTGGCGATGTGCACACCGCCGAGAATGAAATTCGTGGCGAAGAATTCGGGAACGTGAAAGGCCTTGGGGCGCGCGTCGAAAAGCACGATCGCCAGATTCTCGAGCAGGAACGACGCGCCGATGGCGCTGATCATGATCGAGATGCGCGGCGAATCGCGTAGCGGCCGATAGGCAACGCGTTCAAGCCCGACGCCGAAAATGGTGGTCAGCGCAATGGCCACGATGACCGCCAGCCACCACGGCATGAGAAAAGTGCTGACGCCATAAAAGGCGAGATACCCGCCGACCATGAAAATGTCGCCATGGGCGAAATTGATCAGGCGCAGGATCCCGTACACCATCGTGTAACCGATGGCGATCAGGGCGTACAGACTGCCCAGCGACAGGGCGTTGACGAACTGTTGCAGAAAAGTCTGAAAATCCATGTCTTCCTTCTGGAACTGCCGTCCAAGTCAATCAGCCAGATTGGCCAGGCTGCGCGACCGCGCCCTGGCCAAGCATGAAGAACGCCAGGTGCAGGCAAGAAAAAATCCGAATGCGACAGCAGCGGCAGCTATAGCACATCCGGATTTCGGGTCACCGCGAAGCAAGTTCTCTCCGCAGCTCTTTCAGTCAGGGCTTGACGGTGGTCAGGAAGACGAACTTCCCGCCCTTCACGGTCTTGAACACGGCATCCTTGTCGGCATTGCGCTCGGCATTGATGGTGATCGATCCCGCCGAACCTTCAAAGTTCTTGGTCTGCGTCAAGGCATCGCGAATCTTTTGCGAATCGGCCGAATTGGCACGCGTGATGGCGTCCATGATCACCATGTAGGCATCGTAACCGAGGGCGGCAACGGCAGCCGGTTCCTTCTTGTACTCTTCACGGAAAGCCTTGAGGAAAGTTTCGGACGTCTTGTTGATCGGCACGTCATTGGCGAAGAAGGTCGAGAAGGTCGCCCCCTCAACCGCGGCGCCGCCGATTTCCAGGAAAGCATTGAAGTCCCAGGTGTCGCCGCCGAGGAACTGTGCGGTCATGCCGAGGGCGCGCGCCTGTTTGATGATCAGGGCCGATTCGGTGTAGTTGCCCGGAGCAAAAATCACGTCGGGGTTGAACTGCTTGATATTGGTCAGTTGCGCCGAGAAGTCCTGATCGCCGGTGTTGTAGTCGGACGTTGCGACGATAGATGCCGGATCGCCAGACAGCTTGACGAAGCCATCGACAAAGAACTTGGCCAAACCAACGGAATAGTCATTGGACACTTCGCGGATGATGGCGACTTTTTTGGCCTTCAGCGTATTGAACGCATAAGCCGCATTGACGGTGCCCTGGAATGGATCGAGGAAGCAGACGCGGAAATAATATTCGTTACCCTTGGTCACGTTCGGGTTGGTCGCTGAAACGGCGACTGCCGGAACCTTGGCTTCGGCGAAGATCGGGCCGCCGGACATCGACAACGAGCTGCCCCAGGAACCGATAACGGCTTTGACTTTTTCTTTTTGTACGAGGACGGTAGCGGCATTGGCAGCTTCGACCTTGTCCGACTTGTTGTCTACGACGACCAGTTGCACCGTCTTGCCCAACACCTTCGGGAAAAGCTTGTTGGCCAGCTTGATGCCATCGACTTCGTCAGCGCCACCGGCACCGTTGGCGCCGGTAAGTGGCTCGAATACGCCAATCTTGATGACATCGCTATCAGAACTGGAAGTGGAGCAGGACACAATGGCTGCAGCGGACACCAGCGCGGCAACCAGCGTCAGAGCAGACGCAATCTTTTTCATGAAAACCCCTTAAATAAATCGGCCAATGCTACAGACCGCGTTTTCTGCCGTCAAGGACAAAGATAATTCCGGACCTGCAGCCGGCAATCACAGCGCTTCGCCTTCGAAAACGCCAAGCACGCGGTTTTTCCGTACGCTGCGCCAGGGAAAGCAACGGCCATTCATGGCGATGTAAACACCGGCTTCAACCAGTTGCGCCGCCATGATGGCGCTACCGAGGTTGAACATGGCATCGCTACCTGAAACCGAATACGGCACCATGGCTCCGGTCAGGACGATGCGCTTTCCGGCGAGAGCCGGTTCGCCCGTGCAGAAGGCCTGCCCGAGAACAGTCGCCGTTTCCGCCATGGTGTCGGTTCCGTGGGTAATGACGATCTGTTCTTCTCCGGCATTACGGCAGGCGCCAAGGATGGACTGGCGGTTAACGTCCTGCATGTCCAGGCTGTCCACCATCTGGTTCAATTCAAGCGCGATCGGAAGACAGGTGCGCACCTGCTCGATGATATCGGGAAGATGCGTATCCTTGAAGGTCAACTGGCCGCGGATGGCATCGTAGCGCTTGTCGAATGTACCTCCGGTAATGATGATTCGCAAAGACATGGGTCAGGACTATCGTTTAATACTTAGCGTTGCCGGGCGTACGCGGGAAGGGAATCACGTCGCGCACGTTGGCCAGACCGGTGATGTACGAAATGGTGCGCTCGAAGCCCAGGCCAAAACCGGCATGCGGCACGGTGCCGTAACGGCGCAGGTCGCGGTACCAGCCGTAATGTGCCGGGGAGACACCGACTTCGATCATGCGCCTGTCGAGAACTTCGAGCCGCTCTTCGCGTTGCGAACCCCCAATGATTTCGCCGATGCCGGGAGCCAGTACATCCATGGCGGCGACCGTTTTCCCGTCATCGTTGAGACGCATGTAAAACGCCTTGATCTCCTTCGGATAGTTCATCAGGACCAGCGGGGCCTTGACGTGTGTTTCAGCCAGGAAGCGCTCGTGCTCGCTTTGCAGATCCGTGCCCCATTTCACCGGGTAGTCGAATTTTACCTTGCTGTTTTCGAGAATCCTGACTGCGTCGGTGTAGTCCATGCGCACGAACTGGCAGTCAATCATGGCTTGCAACTTGGCGATCACGCCCTTTTCGATGCGTTCCTCGAAAAACTCCATGTCATCCGGGCGCTCGCTGAGCACCGCCTTGAACACGTATTTGAGCAATGCTTCGGCCAGTGCGGCATCATCCGAGAGGTCGGCAAAAGCGATTTCCGGCTCGATCATCCAGAATTCCGCAAGATGGCGACTGGTGTTGGAGTTTTCGGCACGGAAGGTCGGGCCGAAGGTGTAGACCTTCGACATCGCCATGCAGTAGGTCTCGACGTTCAATTGCCCGGAAACCGTGAGGAAGGCCTCGTTGCCGAAGAATTCCTTCGAGAAATCCACCTTGCCGGTTTCGCTTCGCGGCAGGTTAGCCAGGTCCAGAGTCGATACGCGGAACAGTTCGCCGGCGCCTTCGGCATCGGAGGCGGTGATGATCGGCGTATTGATCCAGAAGAAATCCTGCTCGTTGAAAAAGCGGTGAATCGCCTGCGCGATGGTGTGGCGGACGCGCGTGACGGCGCCGATTACATTGGTTCGCGCCCGCAGATGCGCCACTTCGCGCAGGTATTCCATGCTGTGCGCCTTGGGCTGGATCGGATAGCTGTCCGGGTCATCCACACGGCCGATTACTTCGATTGCCGTCGCCTGCATCTCAAAGGGTTGTCCCTTGGCTGGCGACGGCACGATCAGGCCGGTCGCCACGACCGAACACCCGGCGGTGAGATGTCGTATCTGCGCAGCGTAATTTTCCAGCGTCTCGGGCGCCACAACCTGTATCGGCTGGAAGCATGAACCATCCGAAATGTTAACGAACGACACGCCGGCCTTGGAATCGCGCCGCGTGCGTACCCAGCCCCTGACCGTGACCGACATGTCGGCAGGCGCGAGGGCTGCAAGGATTTGTTTGACGCTCAGTACGGTCATGATGGCCTCGGAAATGGAAAGCTCTACAGAAAGCCGAGAAGTATCGTCGACCGCACCCCACCGGTCAATGCTTGCCGGGAGGCCGACAGTCCAAGGTGTGTACTCATTGAGCGGGCGCATTTCGCAACAACCTGTAGAGCAAGCATCCAGGATCTCAATGGCGTTAGATAACTTTCAAATAATCAGAATGTTGCATGCTTCGAGGAGCGGTAATGCTGGCGCCCAGGGCGTCGGCGTGCGAAAATACATGCTTACTCTTGTGGCTCAGCCTAAACAGTTCGGTGGCAGTACTTTTTACTGCTCATTCGATTCAAGCTGCGGATCTCTCATGACGCTATTCGATCTCCGCGCACTTTACGCCGAGCACATACTCAATCCCGACACTCCGGAGGCCGCATAAATGGCACCGCAAAGTACTTCACCCGCAATCTCGCCGATCGAGGAGATCATTGTCGAGATGCGTGCCGGACGCATGGTCATCCTGGTCGATGAAGAAGATCGCGAAAATGAAGGCGATCTTGTCCTGGCCGCCGAAATGGTTACGCCCGACGCGATCAATTTCATGGTCAAGCATGCGCGCGGCCTGGTTTGCCTGACCATCAGCGAAGCGCGCGGCAAACAACTCGGCCTGACGCAGATGGCGCGCGACAACAAGAGTCCGTACAACACCGCCTTCACGGTCTCGATCGAAGCCGCCAGCGGGGTCACCACCGGCATTTCGGCACAGGACAGGGCACGCACCATCCAGGCGGCGGTCGCCTGCGACGCACGGCCGGAGGACATCGTTCAGCCCGGACACATTTTTCCGATCACCGCCAAGGACGGCGGCGTGCTGGTGCGCGCCGGACACACCGAAGCGGGTTGCGATCTTGCCCAGATCGCTGGACTCGAACCCGCGTCGGTCATTTGCGAAGTCCTCAAGGACGACGGCACTATGGCCCGCCTGCCCGATCTCATCGAGTTTGCACGCGAGCATGGTCTGAAGATCGGTACCATTGCCGACCTCATCCACTTCCGCAGCCGTAACGAAACCCTGGTCGAGCGGGCCTTCTCCAAACCGGTCAGGTCGGTACATGGCGAGTTTCTGCTGCACGCCTACACCGACCGCTCATCGAATGAAGTCCATCTGGCACTGACCAAGGGCGAGATTTGCGCGGACAGGGAAACGCTGGTGCGCGTGCACGAACCCTTGTCGGTGCTCGATTTTCTCGACTTGGCCAGCGGCCGCCACACGTTTTCGCTTGATCTCGCCCAGCAGGCGCTGGCGCGTGCCGAATCCGGCGTCATTGTGCTGCTGCGGCGCAGCGAAACTGGCCAGGACATTCTCGCGGCACTCAGCGCGCCCAATGCGGACAAGCCCCACACAAAAAAATGGGACCCACGCATCTACGGCATCGGGGCACAGATCCTGCGCGATCTCGGGGTACGCAAGATGAAGCTGCTCTCCAGTCCGCGCCGCATGCCGAGCATGACCGGCTTCGACCTTGAGGTGACCGGCTACATTGCCACACCCGCCGAACTCGAATAAGCCAACCCGCACTAATTACCAAGGCGCTGACATGGCCCATTACGCAAACATTTTCGAGTACGAAACCTCTCTGGCCGGTAAGGGCCTGAACGTCGGCATTGTCATGAGCCGTTTCAATCAACAGATCGGCGAAGGTCTGCTCACCGCCTGCGTCGCCGAACTTCGGCAACTGGGCGTCGCCGAAGGCGATATCGAGATTGCCACGGTCCCCGGCGCACTGGAAATACCACTGGTGCTGCAGACGATGGCGCAAAGCGACCGTTTCGATGCGCTGGTTGCCCTCGGTGCCGTCATCCGCGGTGAAACCTATCACTTCGAGGTGGTTTCCAACGACTCCTGCCGCGCCGTGATGGAGGTGCAACTGGATACCGGCATTCCCGTCGCCAATGGTATCCTGACCTGCGAAAGCGACGATCAGGCGCTGGCACGCAGTCAGGAAAAGGGAACGGACTGCGCCCGTGCGGTGGTCGAAATGGTCAATCTGCTGCGCGCCATTGGAGAAAAACCAGCATGAGCATCAAGCCGGAAACCCCCGCCGCCAATGCGCTCAAGTCCCCAGCCAAGCCAGCGGCCAAGTCACCGCGCCGCAGAGCCCGCGAATTTGCACTGCAGGGTCTTTATCAGTGGCAGTTGAGCGGCAACGACGAGGCCGCCATTGAAGCGCACCTGCGCGACAGCTCCGGCTTTGACAAGGCCGACCGCGAGTTCTTTGTCGGCCTGTTGCACGGCGTGCTGGCCCAGCATGCGTTGCTGCAGGAACAGCTTCAGGTGTACCTCGACCGTCCGTTCTCCGAACTTTCCCCTGTCGAGGCCAGTGTTTTGCTGGCCGGTGCCTATGAGCTCGCCAGCTATCCGCAAACCCCCTATCGCGTCATCATCAACGAAGCCATTGAACTAACCAAGGGCTTTGGTGGTACCGACGGCCACAAATACGTCAACGGCGTGCTCGACAAGCTGGCCGCCAAGCTGCGCCCGGTCGAAGTCGAGGCCAAGCGCGCGGCGCGCGCCGGGGGCTAAGCGCCTTCGACGCAGAGCGCGCAGAGATGAACTATTCAATCTATTTGTTTTTCTCCGCGACCTCTGCGCCTCTGCGCTCTCTGCGTTGAAAGAGGTTCTTGACATGCCCTCCGAATTCGACCTGATCGCCCGCTACTTCGCGCGACCGACGCCGCAAAGCGTCCTCGGCCCCGGTGACGACTGCGCGCTACTGGCACCTTCGCCGGGCATGGAGCTGGCCATCACCACCGACATGCTCGTTTCCGGCACCCATTTTCTGCCGGACACCGACCCCTACCAGTTGGGCTGGAAAGCACTGGCAGTCAATCTTTCCGACCTTGCCGCGATGGGCGCCAGACCGCGCTGGATTTTGCTCGCCGGCAGCCTGCCACAGGCTGACGAGAGCTGGATTGCCGCCTTCGCCGACGGTCTCTTTGCCTGCGCCGGACGCTATGGTGTTGACCTGGTCGGCGGCGATACCACGCGCGGACCACTCAATCTGTGCCTGACCGCGCTGGGCGAGGTAGCGGCCGGTAGCGCGCTGCGCCGCGACCAGGCGCAGGACGGCGATGACCTCTGGATTTCAGGCCAGCCCGGATTGGCCGCCCTTGGCCTGGCGCAGTTGCAAGGCCGGACGCAGTTGCCGGAAACCCTTGCCAGCCGCTGCATTTTCGCCCTGCAGCAGCCGCTGCCGCGGGTCGAACTCGGACAGGCCCTGCTGAACGGGAAACTTGCCCACGCGGCCATCGACGTTTCGGACGGCCTGCTCGCTGATCTTGGCCATATTGCCGAACGCTCGGACGTCGATGGCGAAGTTTTCCTGGCACAGATGCCGTCTTTGCCTGCCGGCGCCGAACCATTGCTGGCACGCCACTGTCAATTGGCCGGCGGCGACGATTACGAATTGATATTTACCGCCTCGCCCGGCAAGCGCCGCGAGCTGGCCGAACTGGCCATCCGTCTCGATCTGCCGCTGTGGCGCATCGGGCGCATGGTGGAGGGCCGGGGCGAGGTTCGCCTGCTCGATGAAAACGGAGAAGTTTTGCCGGTCACGCGCAAAGGATTCGATCATTTTGCTCAAGATATTCAGTAAATCGCCTTCGCTTGCCTTTCTCTTCTCGCATCCGGCGCATCTGATCGCCTGTGGCTTCGGCAGCGGTCTTTCACCGTTTGCCCCGGGCACCGTCGGAACCATGTTCGCCTGGGCCACGCTTCCGCTGCTCAGACCATGGATGAGTGACCTCGAACTGCTCGGTTTTCTTCTTGTCTGCTTCATCGGCGGCGTGCTGGCCGCACAGCGGACAGGCGCCGACCTCGGCGTCGTCGATCATGGCAGCATCGTCTGGGACGAGATCGTTCCCTTCTGGCTGGTGCTGGTGTTCTGTCCTCCGGGCTGGCTGTGGCAGGGCACGGCCTTTCTGCTTTTCCGTTTTTTCGATATCGTCAAGCCGCAGCCGGCGCGCTATTTTGACGAACAGGTGAAGAACGGTTTCGGCGTCATGACCGATGACTTTTTCGCCGCGCTCTACACCCTGCTGGTGCTGGCGCTGCTGCGCTTCATTCTGTCATGAGCGATTACGACCAGAAGGCGCTGGAAGCCCTCGCCGCTGCAGTCGGCGCTGCGCTGCTCGGCACCGGCCAGCGGCTGGCGACGGCAGAATCGTGCACCGGCGGCTGGGTGGCACAAAGCCTTACGGCCATTGCCGGCAGTTCGGACTGGTTCGAGCGCGGTTTTGTCACCTATTCGAATGCGGCCAAGCAGGAAATGCTCGGCGTCCTGCCCGCGACACTGACCATGCACGGCGCGGTCAGTGAAGCGACGGCGGTGGCGATGGCCGCCGGCGCCCTGCGCCACAGTCACGCCGACTGGGCGTTGGCGATCACCGGCATTGCCGGCCCGGGAGGCGGTTCGGCGGATAAGCCGGTCGGATCCGTCTGCTTCGGCTGGGCCGGGCCGGATGGGTGCATCGCGGTTGAAAGCTGCCGCTTCGCAGGCAGCCGCGAGGAGATTCGCGCGCAATCGGTCGCCTACGCCCTGGCAGGCCTGCTGGAGCGTTGCGTCACAATGACGGCCTGAAAATGTAATTCGCGCAGCCTGGATTCCGGAAGTATTCGCCTTTTGCTGAATGCTGTATATAATTACAGTATTCGGCGCTGGTGCAGGCTACGGGTTCTACGACGTCGAACATGAGATAATTCCCGCCACTCAGAATAAAGGACACGCTATGGACGACAACAAGGCAAAAGCACTAGCCGCCGCACTGGCTCAGATCGAAAAGCAGTTTGGCAAGGGCTCGATCATGAAAATGGGGGACGGCAGTGTCGTCAAGGACATTCAGGTCGTTTCCACCGGCTCGCTCGGACTGGATATCGCCCTGGGTATCGGCGGCTTGCCGCGAGGCCGCGTCGTTGAAATCTACGGCCCGGAATCTTCAGGCAAGACGACGCTGGCGCTGCAAGTCATCGCCGAGATGCAAAAGCTCGGCGGGACCGCGGCTTTCATCGATGCCGAGCACGCACTTGATCCGACTTACGCCCAGAAGCTGGGTGTCAATCTTGATGATCTGCTCATTTCGCAGCCGGATACCGGCGAACAGGCGCTTGAAATCACCGACATGCTGGTGCGTTCGGCGAGTGTGGACGTGGTCGTCATCGACTCGGTCGCCGCGCTCGTGCCGAAAGCCGAAATCGAGGGCGAGATGGGCGATTCGCTGCCCGGCCTGCAAGCCCGCCTGATGAGTCAGGCGCTGCGCAAACTGACGGCCAACATCAACCGGACGAACACGCTGGTCATCTTCATCAACCAGATCCGCATGAAGATCGGCGTCATGTTCGGCAGTCCGGAAACCACGACCGGAGGCAACGCGCTCAAGTTCTACGCCTCGGTGCGCCTGGATATCCGCCGCATCGGCAGCATCAAGAAGGGTGACGAGGTGGTGGGCAATGAAACCCGCGTCAAGGTCGTCAAGAACAAGGTGGCACCGCCTTTCCGCGAAGCCATTTTCGATATTCTTTACGGCGAAGGCACGTCGCGCGAAGGCGAAATCGTCGAACTGGGCGTGATTCATAAACTGGTCGAGAAATCCGGCTCCTGGTACGCCTACAATGGCGAGAAAATCGGCCAGGGCAAGGACAACGCCCGCGAATACCTGAAAGCCAATGCGCAAATCGCCGAGGAGATTGAAGCCAGGATTCGTACGGCGGTGAATGTACCATCGCCGCAAGCGCTCAATCCCGTCGAGTAAGCGGAGATGAACGGCTCGCTGCGCGAGCGTGCATTGCGGCTGCTGGCGCGCCGCGAACACGCGCGGGTCGAGCTGGCCCGGAAACTGGCGCCGTACGCCGAGTCGGCCGAAGCACTTGAAGCGCTGCTGGATGAACTGAGCGAACGTCGCCTGCTTTCTGACGAACGCTATGTCGAGATGCGTATGAACGCTCGCGGCGCACGCTTTGGCAACGCTCGTCTGGCGCATGAACTGCGTACCCAGGGCGTTTCCGAAGCGCTGGTAGCCGGCGCACTGGCCGCCGGCGAGGATGAACTGACACGGGCGCGTCAGGTCTGGCAGCGCAAGTTTGGTGACAAGACCGGGGGCGGTGATGCCGCCGAACGCGCCCGCCAGACCCGATTTCTGATGAGCCGGGGATTTTCCGGCGAGACCATCCGCCGCGTCCTGCGCGGCAATTTTGAAGACGATTGAATGATGTCCGAAAACAGAAGCGGCAAGAACACGCTGTCCACGCACAATCTGAAGAAGCGCTACAAGAAGCGCACGGTCGTACAGGACGTCTCCATCGAGGTCAGCAGCGGCGAAGTGGTCGGCCTGCTCGGCCCGAACGGCGCGGGGAAAACGACCTGTTTCTACATGGTCGTCGGTCTGGTCGCCTGCGATGGCGGCGAAGTTCATATCGACGAGCAAAGGATCACCCATCTGCCCATCCATCAGCGCGCGCGACTCGGCGTTTCTTACCTGCCGCAGGAGGCTTCCGTCTTCCGCAAGCTGAGCGTCATCGAAAACATCAAGGCGGTGCTGGAACTGCAGAATCTTGAGCCTGACGAGGTTGACCGGCGGGCCGAACAACTGCTCGAAGAACTTCATATTGCCCATATCCGCAACAGTTCGGCCGCCGCGCTTTCGGGCGGGGAACGCCGGCGGGTCGAGATTGCCCGCGCCCTGTCGACCGAGCCGCGTTTCATCCTGCTCGATGAGCCTTTTGCCGGCATCGATCCGATTGCCGTGCTCGATATCCAGAAAATCATCCGTTTCCTCAAGGAACGCCATATTGGCGTCCTGATCACTGATCATAATGTACGCGAAACGCTGGGCATTTGTGATCACGCCTACATCCTCAACGAAGGCAGTGTTCTCGCCTCTGGTCGACCCGACGAAATCATTTATAATGAAAACGTTCGTAAAGTTTACCTGGGCGAAAATTTCCGCCTCTAAACCCTGTACTTTCATTTCGAGATGTCAAGAACAAGGCGGGCAAACTCTCCCCCACTCCGGCGGCCGGTCAGGCTCCGCAAATGAAACCATCCCTCCAACTCAAGCTTTCTCAGCATCTGGCACTGACCCCTCAGTTGCAGCAGTCGATACGTCTGCTGCAACTGTCGACGCTCGAGCTTGAACAGGAGCTGGAAAAATATCTGCAGGAAAATCCCTTGCTCGAACGCGAGGAAGAGGAATACGCCCCACAGCAAGCCGCCAGCAGCGAGGTCGAAGCCGAAACGGCCGAAAAACCCGAAAGCGAGCCAGCCCCTCCCTCCTCGGCTGATGACGAGAGTTGGCTAGGCGAAGAAAGCAGCTACTCAAGCTCTTCCGGATCGTTCGACGACGATGACAGCGACTTTCAGGACGTGCAGGCTGCAACCACCTCGTTGCGCGAGCACCTGTCGTGGCAACTCGGGCTGATGAACATTCCCGAGCGCGACCGGACGCTGGTGCAATGTCTGATTGAAGCGCTCGACGATGATGGCTACCTGACCCAGACCCTCGAAGATCTCGCCGAAACGCTGCCGCCCGAACTGGAAATCGAACCCGAGGAACTGCAGATCGCGCTCAGGCACCTGCAGTATTTTGACCCGACCGGTGTCGGCGCGCGCAATGCACAGGAGTGCCTGGCCTTGCAACTGGAAGTCTTGCCGGCGGATGACACCCAGGTCCTGGCCTTGCAAATAGTGCGCAATCACCTCGACCTTCTCGCCGGTCGTGATTTCGTGAAAATCAAGAAATTCATCGAGTGCGACGACGACCAGTTGCGTGCAGCCCAATTCCTCATCCGCAGCCTGAATCCCCGGCCCGGCGCAAAATATGCGGCACTTGACGCCCGCTACATAACCCCCGACGTCGTCGTCCGCAAAATTCGCGGCCAGTGGACGGTCAACGTCAATTCAGACGCCTTTCCCCGCTTGCGCATCAACAGCCTGTACGCCCAGATTCTTTCCAAACAGCGCGGATCTGGACTCGCCGGCCACTTACAGGAAGCGCGCTGGCTGATAAAGAATGTGCAGCAGCGCTTCGACACCATCCTGCGCGTGGCGCAATCCATTGTCGACCGGCAGCGCCAGTTTTTTGATCACGGCGAAGTCGCCATGAGACCGCTGGTGCTACGCGAAATCGCCGACATTCTGGGTCTGCATGAATCAACGGTGTCGCGGGTGACGACGCAGAAATACATGGCGACACCGCGCGGAATTTTCGAATTGAAGTATTTCTTCGGCAGCCACGTGGCCACTGAAGCGGGTGGCGCCTGTTCGGCAACAGCCATCCGTGCACTGATCAGGCAGTTGATTGGTGCGGAAGACCCGAAGACGCCGCTTTCGGATAGCCAGATCTCCGAGATTCTTGGTCAGCAGGGCATTATGGTCGCCCGGCGAACCATTGCCAAATACCGGGAAGCGCTCAACATTCCGCCGGTAAAGCTGCGCAAAACCATCTAACGGGCATTGCCAAAATCACATCTCTGCAATGATCAAAGCCAAGCCCGCCACCCTCACCCCCGCGCCTTCCCTCACGAGTGGGCAAAGGGAGATTCGACAGTCGCCGTCGCGACTATCACCTTGTTAAGAAGGAGCCACACCATGAACCTGCAAATCAGTGGACACCATCTCGAGATCACCCCGGCAATTCATGCCTACGTCACCGGGAAACTTGAGCGCGTCACACGCCACTTCGATAACGTCATCGACGTGAACGTGATTTTGTCGGTGGACAAACTGAAGCAGAAGGCCGAGGTCACTGTCCACCTCTCCGGCAAGGACGTTTTCGTCGAAGCCATTGACGAAGATCTCTACGCCGCCGTGGATAGCCTGGTCGACAAACTCGACCGCCAGGTCCAGAAACACAAGCAGAAACTCCAGGATCATCACCGCGGACAGAAGATCAGCCATATCGTCAAGGACTGACAAACCGCGAGCGACGGGTTTCACCTTTCTGGTCAAACCCGCCCGTGAAACCCATATTCCCTTCTTCCATTGCCCGTTCACCGCATTGTTAACCCTGTATGAGCCAGATCACTCAACTATTAGCCACTGAAAATATCGTCCTTGATCTTGATGTCAGCAGCAAGAAACGCATTTTCGAAACCGTCGGCCTGCTGTTCGAAAACAATCAGGGCATTGCTCGCAGCCTGGTGTTCGACAGTCTTTTCGCCCGCGAAAAACTCGGCTCGACCGGTCTCGGCCAGGGTGTCGCCATTCCTCACGGTCGCATCAAGGGTCTGAAGGAGGCCCGGGCCGCCTTTGTACGTCTTGCTGCGCCCGTTCCGTTTGACTCGCCGGACGGCAAACCGGTGACTCTCCTTTTCGTGTTGCTTTGTCCTGAACAGGCTACCGAGCAGCATCTGCAGATTCTGTCCGAACTCGCCGAACGATTCTCTGATCGTAGCTGCCGTGAAGCGTTGAGCACTGCAGACAGTGCAGACGCCATCCGCCAGATATTTGCCCACTGAGAGGACCGCCAGCATGAACACTCCCCGTACCCTGAGCATTACCCAGCTTTACGAAGACCATATCGAGAAGCTCAAACTCACCTGGGTTGCTGCAGAGGGCGTCGAGCGCCATGTCGAACTCAAGGATCAGGAAGTTTTCGGTCCCGATGTCGTCGGTCACCTCAATCTGATTTATAGCCATCGCGTGCAGGTCATCGGCAAAGCCGAACAGCGCTGGCTGGAAGACGCCGGAGTGGAACGCTGGTGCCGCCAGATCGATGATCTGATGGCATCAAAACCACCGGCTCTGATCATTGCCGACGGTCTGGACATCCCGCCCGGCGTCCGCGAGATCTGCGAAGCGACGCGAACGCCGCTCTTTGTCAGTCCGAAAGCCTGCTCGGCGGTGATCGACATTCTTCACCTCTACCTTGCCCGCCGGTTCGCCGATACGGTATCGGTGCACGGCGTGTTCATGGACGTGTTCGGCATGGGCGTCCTGATTACCGGCGATTCCGGTGTCGGAAAAAGCGAACTGGCGCTTGAACTGGTTTCGCGCGGGCATGGGCTGGTTGCCGACGATGTGGTCGAACTCGCACGCATCGCGCCGACGACCATCGAGGGGCGGTGCCCCGGCATGTTGCGGGATTACCTTGAAGTCCGCGGTCTCGGCCTGCTCAACATCCGGACCATCTTCGGTGAAACGGCGGCACGGCGGAAAATGAAACTCAAGCTGGTTGTCCACCTGCAGAAGCAAACCATCGGAGACGACACGCCACGCCTTCCGCTCGATTCCCAGGCGCAGGAAATACTTGGCATCCCGGTGCGCAGGGTGATCTTCCATGTCGCGCCCGGGCGCAACCTCGCCGTTCTGCTCGAAGCAGCCGTCCGCAACAGCATCCTGCAGTTGCGCGGCATCGACAGCATGAGCGAGTTCATCAATCGCCAGCAACAGGCCGTGCTTGACGACGAGGTCTGATTCCCGCCTATAATCATCGAACCTTCCCAAACCCTGTCAAGGAGTACCTGATGAAAATCGCGATCGCTCTTGTTGCTTTTGCTTTTGCTGCTGGCAATGCCATGGCTGCAGACCAGGAGAAAAAAGCTCCATCACCCGCACAGCAGGCGCAACAGGAAAAAATGAAATCCTGTAATGCCGATGCCCGAAAAAAGGAACTCAAGGGTGACGAACGCAAGAAGTTCATGAGCGAGTGCCTCAAGGCTGACAAGAAATAAGCGAAGCCGGGCATCGGCGGTGTTTTCACACCGCCGTTATTTTCCGGACCGCTCAGAGCAACTCGAATTCCGCACAGTCGGCATCCGGACTGCTTGCCGGAGCGGCAAAACTGAGTACGCCCCGGCCGTGAAGAACGCACTCCTGCCCGTGCAAGAATGACTCTGTCCCGTCATTCAGGGTGACGTAGGTGCCGTTGGCACTGGTGTCGGTGATGACGAAGCACTTACCCCGCCGTTCAATCCGGGCATGGTTGCGTGACACCCGGCGACCGTGGATAAGTACATCACTATCATCCTCTCGCCCCAGTCGGATGAGCGGATTGCGCTCTTCAAGCAGGATGACCTTGCCCGAATAACGAAGCATAAGCCGGGTATCCGGCAGACCGTCTTTCCCGCTCTTGTCTGGATTGCTCAATGCCGACGACGAATCCAGCGAGAAAAGCTCGAACACCGGCGTCCCTGAAGATCTTTCCCTGGCGCCAGCCAGGCCGGGGCCACGTGTCATGTTCCTTAGCGCCGGTGACAGCGCCGCGTGCGCCTGAGCATTGATCAACACCTGTCCGGTCCGGGCCAGACCGGCAAGCCGGGCGGCGGCATCGACGCTTTCGCCAAAGACGGCTCCGTCTTCAATGCTGACCGGACCCTGCGCAAAACCGACACACAGTGCCAGCTTGACTCCCGATACCGGCGGCAGGTCAGCCACCCGTTGCTGCATCTCGATGCTCGCCTGAAAGGCCCTGTCGGCAAGCTCAAACTCCGCCAGCAGTTGATCGCCGGCGGTTTTGATGACGCGCCCGCCGCCAGCCTCTACCGTTCGCTCGATCCGCTTCAGACAGCGTTCGACAGCGCGCAGTGCTTCGCGACTGCCGAGCTTGGCGTGCAGTTGTTCGCTTCCCGATACGGCGACGCAAAGCACTGAGCACAGAAAAGCCGGATCTTTCATACGGGTCCCGGCAGCGACAATCCAACAGCGAACTGCGGGACATCAAATACCGTGTCGCCGCCATCGAGTTCGGCCAGTGCAGCGCCGACGAGCAAACCCTTGAAGTCGAACAGGGCGTTGTCGGCCAGATGTGAAGGGACAACATTCTGCAGGGCAGAAAACACCGACTCGGTACGTCCCGGATAACGGCGATCCCAGTCGGCCATCATCTCGCGAATCTTCTGGCGCTGCAGGTTGTTCTGCGACCCGCAAAGATTGCAGGGAATGATCGGGAAGGCCATGCCCCGGGCAAAACGGGCGATGTCGCTCTCGCTGGAGTAGGCCAGCGGACGAATCACCACATGCGCACCGTCATCGGTGACTAGTTTGGGCGGCATGGCCTTGAGCTTGCCGCCGAACAGAAGATTGAGGAACAGGGTGTGTACAATGTCATCGCGATGGTGGCCGAGGGCGATCTTGTTGGCCCCGAGTTCCTTGGCCGTGCGGTAGATGACGCCGCGCCGCAAGCGTGAGCAGAGCGAGCACGTCGTCTTGCCTTCGGGGATCTTCTCCCGGACGATCGAATACGTATCCTGCTCGACGATGCGGTACTCGACACCGAGACCGGAAAGATACGCCGGCAGCACGTCAGCGGGAAAGCCCGGTTGCTTCTGATCCAGATTCATGGCAATCAGCCGGAAGTCGACCGGTGCCCGCTTCTGCATCGCCATCAGAATCGACAGCATGGCGCAGGAATCCTTGCCGCCGGAGATGCAAACCATAACGGTATCGCCATCCTCGATCATGTTGTAATCGGCGATAGCCTTGCCGACGTCGCTTTCGAGCCGCTTTTTCAAGCGCTGAAGATTCTTTGAATTTTCCACCAGACCTCTACGGATTGTTTCGCTTGGATCGATTACAGATGCGCCGTGCGCCCCCCATCGACGTTGATCACCTGCCCGGTGACGTAGGGCGCGTCATTGAGCAGAAAGCGCACGGCAAGAGCAATGTCCTGCGGACTTCCGGCGTGCTTGAGCAGCGTATGCGCCACGATACGCTCGCGCGCTTGGCCATCAAAGGCACTATCGTCGGGCCACAGGATCGGCCCCGGCGCCACGGCATTGACCCGTACCTCCGGTGCCAGTTCGATGGCCAGCGCCCGGGTCAGCCCGAGCAGACCGGCCTTGGCCGCACAGTACAGCGGATATCCGGCCAGCGGGCGCTCGGCGTGGATATCGGTGATATTGACCACCGCGCCATGTGCCGCCTTCAGATGTGGCGCGGCCGCCTGTATCAGGAACAGCGGCGCTTTCAGATTGCTGCCCAGCAGATCGTCCCAGTCTGCCAGAGTAATCTTGCCGAGCGGCGTGGCAAAAAAACTCGATGCGTTATTGACCAGCGCATCCAGCCGGCCGAAATGCACCACCGTAGCGGCGACCAGAGCAGAGAGCGCTTCAATGTCCAGCAGATCGGCCTGCCGGCAGAGGGCAGAACCCGGTCGTACGGCGTTCAGTTCGGCGGCAATCGCTTCGGCCGCTTCCGCCGCCGTTCGGTAGTGCACCATGATGTTGGCCCCCGCCGCATGCAACTCGCGGGCGATCGATCGCCCCACCCGCTTTGCCGCCCCGGTCACCAATACCGTTTTGCCGATCACACCCGACTCCCGAGTCTTACTGCCGAATACAAGGAGAGGGATTTTAACGGATTTCCCGCTTCGCCGCCCGATCAGGGTAATTCCCGAATTCTCTACATTATCCTCTGGGCAAGGTGATCTCATCTGACTTCAAAAACCCACCGCAGAGGTGACCGAATGCAATTGCCCTTTACACCTGATCGGGGCTGGCGCTGTCCCGAAGCCCTATTTATCGTTACACTAATAGTCCTCCAACGGGCCAGGAAACTCATCATGAATGACGAAACGCCGCTCGACGCCGACGACTTGATGAACATTGCCGATCGCATCGAACAGTTGCCCCCCGCTGACGCCGAATGGGCGGCACGCCTGTTTGTGGAGTGTCTGCGCGCGCGCACGCATGAGGCCGAACTGATGTCCGGGTCAGTCGAGGGCGACGCCGGCAGCAACGGCAATACGATCGAAGCCCAACTTGCCCAGGTGGCACTGGACGCGGCGGAGTGGCTGAAAACCTTGTGGAACGTCGGCTACATGGGGGCCGGCAGTTTCCCCTCGCAACCCCGTTCGGCCTTCCCGTTGGTCGAACTCGAAGACGTGCTCAAATCGGCACTCTTTGCCCGCATCCGGCAAGGCAAGCGGCCGCTGCCCTTCCCGCCGCCCACCCGGCATGGCCTGCCCTGGCACGACCTGCTTGAGAGCCAGGACGAAACGCACGCCGTCCATGCCGAGATCGTATGCGACAGTCAGCACCAGGCCATCGGCGCCATCATCGACGGCTGTGCCAACTGGAATATCGTCGACGAAATCGAGATCGACCACGAATACCTCGTCCAGCATCGCGGCAAAGGACCGTTTTTCAGGCTGCAATTCGCGCCGGGCGTCATCACCCTGCGCCGCGAGGAGCCGCGCTGGACACGCCGGATACTCTCGCAGGAACGCGGCGGCTTCCGCAGTTACACCCTCGAATGGCCACAGGACGACGGCAAGGCGCAGTCCATCCCGTTGCGCGCCGCCACCTGGGAACGCGCCGAGTCGGAAGCCGATTACTGGATTGCCAGCACGCACCCGGAAATGTACGGGCAGATGAGTTTCGAGCGCGTCGAGTAGGGTACTGACTTAGGGAAATATGGGTTCCGGCGTCAGGGCGACGCCGAATCCGGCGTGCACATCGCGCTGTACGGCCTGCATCAGTTCCAGCACGTCGGCGCCCGTGGCGCCGCCGCGATTGACCAGCACCAGCGCCTGTTTTTCGTACATCCCCGCCGTGCCCAAATTCCTGCCCTTCCAGCCGGCCTGCTCGATCAGCCAGCCGGCAGCGAGTTTCACCCGGCCATCGGGCTGCGCGTAGCACGGCAATCCGGGATGAGTTGCCCGCAGGCGATCTGCCGTCGCCGCATCAACGATCGGGTTATGGAAGAAACTGCCGGCGTTGGGCAGTTGCGCCGGGTCGGGCAGCTTGCGCTGGCGCACGGCGATGATGGCTGCGGCCACTTGCTGCGCATCAGGAGCCGCAATTCCCCGGGCGTCGAGTTCGCTGGCCACATCGGCGTAGCAGGCAAGTGGCGTCCACGCCTTGGGCAAACGGAAAGTCACTTCCGTGATGACAAAGCGCCCGTCCACATGCCAGCCTTCCTGCTTGAACACGCTGTCGCGGTAGCCAAAGCGGCAGGCTTCGCGGTCGAAACGCACGAACTCACCGCTGCGCATGTCGCAGGCGCTCAGCGAATGGAAGCGTTCGGCCACTTCCAGGCCGTAGGCGCCGATATTCTGGATCGGCGCGGCGCCGACCGTGCCGGGAATCAGCGACAGGTTTTCCAGTCCCGGCCAGCCTTGCGCCAGCGTCCAGAGCACGAAGTCATGCCAGTTCTCGCCGGCTCCGGCGCGCACGTACCAGGCCCCGGCATCGTCACCGACCCGTTCGCGCCCGCGCATCGCCATGTGCAGCATGAGGCCGTCGAAATCGCCGGTCAGCACCAGATTGCTGCCGCCGCCGAGGACGAAACGCGGCGTATAGCGGTCATCGGCAAGCGAGCGCAACTGATCGGCCGAGTTGATTTCAGCAAAGCGTGCCGCATGGCCGGGCAGGGCCAGCGTGGTACGTGTCGACAGATCGACGTCGCGTTCGATCAGAGGACTTGGTGTCATCAGTCGGCCCGCGGCCATCGCCCTAGAGTACCGGCGCCAGCCAGCGTTCGCCTTCGGCAACGCTCATTCCGGCACGCTGCGCCCAGTCTTCAAGCTGGTCGCGACCGATCTTGCTGACGGCGAAGTAGTGCGCCTGCGGGTGCGCCAGATAGAAACCGGAAACCGCTGCTGCGGGCGTCATGGCGAAAGATTCGGTGATGCCCATGCCGGCGTTGGCCGGGGCATCGAGCAGGGCGAACAGCGGACCCTTGGCGGTGTGATCGGGGCACGCCGGATAGCCGGGGGCCGGCCGGATGCCGCAGTATTCTTCGCGGATCAGCGCGCCCTTGTCCAGCGACTCGTCTGCGGCATAAGCCCAGTAATCGCGGCGCACCCGGGCGTGCAGCCATTCGGCGCAAGCCTCGGCGAGGCGATCGGCGAGCGACTTGAGCAGGATGGCGCGGTAGTCGTCGTGCGCCGCATCGAATCCGGCAAGTTTCTTCTCGATGCCGTGACCGGCGCTGACGGCGAAAACACCGATCCAGTCGGAAGTTCCGCCTTTGTCTTCCCTCTCGGCAACGAAATCGCTCAGACAGTAGTGCGCTTTACCTGACGGGCGTTCGTGCTGCTGGCGCAGGTTGTGCCAGGTCATGCATTTTTCGCTGCGTGTTTCGTCGGCGTAAATCTCGATGTCATCGCCGACGGCATTGGCCGGATAGAGACCGAAGACGGCATTGGCGGTGATCCACTTTTCCGCAATGATTTGCTGCAGCATGGCCTGGCCGTCGGCAAACACCGAGCGTGCCGATTCGCCGACCACAGCGTCGTCGAGAATCTTCGGGAAACTGCCGGCCAGATCCCAGGTCTGGAAGAATGGTCCCCAGTCGATGTACTCGGCCAGCGTCGCCAGATCGACATTGCGCAGCACGTGCAGGCCGGGTTTGTTCGGCGCCAGCGGGCGGTAAGCGGGATCGGCATTCCAGACAAAACGGTTGCGGCGCGCGTCAGCCAGCGATACGAGAGGCACGCCTTTCTTGTGCGCATGCTGTTCGCGTACTCGGGTGTAGTCGGCGGCTATTTCGTCCTTAAACCCGGCGGCGTTGTCAATAGACAGCAGCTTGGTGACCACACCGACGGCACGCGAGGCATCCGGCACGTAGACCACCGGGCCGGAAAAATGTGGCGCGATCTTGATGGCGGTATGGGTACGGCTGGTCGTCGCGCCGCCGATCAGCAACGGAATGGCCTCGCCACTGTGACCGCCGGCAAAACCGAGGCGCTGCATTTCGCTGGCCACATGGCTCATTTCCTCAAGCGACGGCGTGATCAGACCGGACAGCCCGATGGCCTGCGCGCCGTGCTCTCTGGCTGCGTGCAAAATTTTGTCGCAAGACACCATGACGCCGAGGTCGATCACGTCGTAGCCGTTGCAGCCGAGCACGACGCCGACGATATTCTTGCCGATGTCGTGCACGTCGCCCTTGACCGTGGCCATGATGATCCTGCCCTTGCTGGTGGCGCCGGTGCGCAGCTTCTCGGCTTCGACATAGGGGATCAGGTGCGCCACCGCCTGCTTCATCACGCGTGCCGACTTGACCACCTGCGGCAGGAACATCTTGCCGGCGCCGAAGAGGTCGCCGACGACGTTCATGCCGCTCATCAGCGGGCCTTCGATGACTGCCAGCGGCGGCTGGCCGGCCGCCTCCAGCGCGGCGCGGCATTCCTCGGTATCGGTGACGACGAAGTCGGTAATGCCCTTGACCAGCGCGTGCGAGAGCCGCGCTTCGACCGACAAGTCGCGCCAGGAAAGATCGGGGCCGGTGTCTTTCGCCTTGCCTTCCTTGACCGTCTGCGCGAACTCGACCAGGGCTTCGCCGGCTTCCGGATGGCGGTTGAGCACCACATCCTCGACCTTGTCGCGCAGCGCCGGTTCGAGGTCGTCGTAGATGCCGACCATGCCGGCGTTGACGATGCCCATCGACAGTCCGGCCCTGACCGCGTGATAGAGAAAAACGGTGTGGATCGCCTCGCGCACCGCATCGTTGCCGCGGAAGCTGAAGGACACGTTGGAGACGCCGCCGGAAATCTGCGCGAACGGCAAATTGGCGCGAATCCAGCGGCAGGCCTCGATGAAGTCGACGGCGTAGTTGTTGTGCTCTTCGATGCCGGTGGCGATGGCGAAGATATTCGGATCGAAAATAATATCTTCGGGAGGAAAGCCGATGCTCATCAGCAATTCGTAGGCGCGCTTGCAGATTTCGGTCTTGCGTGCATAGGTGTCGGCCTGCCCGTCTTCGTCGAAAGCCATGACAATGACCGCAGCACCGTAACGGCGCGCGAGTTTCGCCTGCTCGACAAACCTGGCTTCGCCTTCCTTCATCGAGATCGAGTTGACGATGCCCTTGCCCTGGATGCACTTGAGGCCGGTCTCGATGATTTCCCACTTCGACGAGTCGATCATGATCGGCACGCGTGAGATGTCCGGCTCGGAGGCGATCAACTTGAGAAAGCGCTCCATCGCCGCTTGCGAGTCGAGCATCGCCTCGTCCATGTTGATGTCGATCAGTTGCGCACCGTTCTCGACCTGCTGGCGGGCAACCGCCAACGCGTCGTCAAACCGGCCTTCAAGAATCATGCGCGCAAAGGCCTTCGATCCGGTGACGTTGGTGCGCTCGCCGACGTTCACAAAAAGCGATTCCTTGCCGACATTGAAGGGTTCCAGGCCGGACAGGCGCAGCTTCTTTTCGACATCGGGGATGGCGCGCGGCACGATGCCGGCAACCCCACGGGCAATCGCCGCAATATGCGCTGGCGTAGTACCGCAGCAACCGCCGACGATATTCACAAAACCGTTCCGGGCCCAGTCGACGATTTCTTTCGCCAGTTGCTCGGGCGTTTCATCGTAACCCGTAGGCGATAGCGGATTGGGCAGGCCGGCATTCGGATGTGCAGAAACAAAGCAATCGCTAATGCGCGAGAGCTCTTCGACGTACTGGCGCAGTTCGGCCGCGCCGAGCGCGCAGTTGAGGCCGAAGGACAATGGCCGGATGTGGCTGAGCGAGTTCCAGAAGGCCTCGGCCGTCTGTCCGGAGAGGGTGCGCCCGGAGGCGTCGGTGATCGTACCCGAAATCATCACCGGCCAGCGTCGGCCAGTCTTTTCGAAGAACTGCTCGATCGAGAATAACGCGGCCTTGGCGTTGAGCGTGTCGAAGATGGTCTCGACCAGCAACATGTCGGCACCGCCGTCGGTCAGTCCGCGAATAGCTTCGGTGTAAGTGCCCACTAACTCGTCAAAGCTTGTATTTCGGTAGCCTGGATCGTTCACGTCGGGTGAAATCGACGCCGTACGCGAGGTCGGGCCGAGCACGCCGGCGACAAAGCGTGGCTGGGCCGGGTCCCTGGCGGTGAATTCGTCGCATGCCTCACGGGCAATCTTTGCTCCGGCGAAGTTCAGCTCATAGACGATGTTTTCAAGCTTGTAATCGGCCTGCGAAACAGCAGTGGCATTGAAGGTATTGGTTTCAAGGATGTCGGCACCAGCCGCCAGATACTCGCTGTGAATCCCGCGGATGATATCGGGCCGCGTCAGCAGCAGCAGATCATTGTTGCCCTTCAGGTCATGCGCGTGGTCGGCAAAGCGCGTACCGCGATAGTCGGCTTCCAGCAGCTTGTGCCGCTGGATCATCGTCCCCATCGCCCCGTCGAGGATGAGGATGCGCTGTTGCAACAGGGTGGAGAGTTCGGCGCTACGGTCAGGCTGCATTTGAAACCTCAGAAATGAAAAACCCGTTCAGACGAACGGGTTTCGGAAAAAGCTTCGAATCGCGCCCGCTTTAGCCGCATTTGTTACGCGCCCGCAAGCTGAACTTCAAATCGGCGCGAGCCGGACAATGAGGCCGGTCGAGGGCGTGAATCTACGCGGCAAGCCCTTGATTGTCAAGCCACAAAGCCTTGTTCAGCACATGACAGGCCCGCGCAAGCACTCTCTGAGCGGACTCAATTCCTGGTATCCGGATTGGTGCTTGTCCGCAGCACGTACCCGGCTTCGTCGAAATGCACGTTGAAGTACCCGTCCATGCCGGCTTCGAGCCGGGTCTTCCAATCCCAGACGTGTTCCTTGCTGAGGGAAAAATACACTTCATGCGCCGGTTGTCCGAGCAGACGGCGGATATCATCCTTGCGCATTCCGGGTCTGACCCGGGAAAAATTCTCCCCGGTCAATGTCTGACGAACTTCGCGCAGCAGTTTGTCCGCGCCGAAGTCGATCATGTAATTGACCACGCCTTGCGGCGTGCGCGGATATTCCCAGGTCAGCGTTCCATCCGCATCCTGCCACTCCATGGCCGGCGCTCCCATGATCTTGCGCACCTCGTGCAGCGTCGAGACGCCGGGCTTCAGTTTGCCCAGATTGATGCCGTCAAAGGCCGGCAGAAAAGCCGCCCGCAGGCCGGAAATCAAGGTGGAGAGCACTCCCAGTTGCCCTCAGCGCACTGCCGCCGTACCGGGCAGACTCGTCAAACCAGGCCGGCGCGGCAGCAGTCTCACGATCAGCGAGGTATCGGCGTCGGCAACGGCTGTCCGGCAAAATGCGCCACCAGGTTGGCAACGGCCAGATTGGCCATGGCGGTGCGGGTCTGCAGCGTTCCGCTGGCTATGTGCGGCGTCAGCACGACATTGTCCATGGCGAACAACTCGACGGGGACGTTGGGTTCATCGACAAACACGTCAAGTGCAGCGCCGGCAATGCGCTTTTCCTGCAAGGCGGCAACCAGGGCGGGTTCGTCGACCACCGAGCCGCGGGCAATATTGATCAGGTAGCCATTCGGTCCCAACGCATTGAGGACTTCGCTGTTGATCAGCCCGCGCGTAGTGGGGCCGCCGTAAGCAGCCACCACCAGAAAATCGACTTCACCAGCCAGGGTCTTGGGCGAGGGATAGAAGGCGTAGGGCAGATCGGGATCCACGCTGCGCGCAATATCAGTATAGGCAATCGACATGTCAAAGGCTACGGCACGCCGGGCAATCGCCTTGCCGATGCGCCCCAGCCCGACAATGCCCAGACGGCTACCGCTGAGCTTGCGGCCTAATGGGAAAGCACCCTTGAGCCAGGACTGTGTGCGCACATGCTGATCGGCGAAAACCACACGGCGGGATACCGCAAGCATCAGCGCCATGGCCAGATCGGCTACGTCATCGGTCAATACGTTCGGGGTATGAGTCACTGCAATACCAAGATCACGGGCCGCCGCGACATCGATGCCGTCATAACCGACGCCATTGATCGCAATGATTTCCAGCTTTGGAAAACGCAGCATCTGCTCGCGGGTCAGGATGGTTTCGCCCCTGCCGACGAAGGCGCGGGTTTCTGCGGACAGTTTTTCCAGTGCAGCCGTATCGTTCTTGTCCACCGCGTGGTGAAAATCGAAGTGAGCATTCAGTGGATCGGTCAAAAATGGGGCAAATTGATCAAAGGACAAGACAAGGGGTTTCATTAGCTCAGGCTCCTGATGGGATATTTGTTCGGATCATCGGGCGCTACGGATTGAATCTGAATCAACAATCCGGCACGCCTTTCAGACTGGTGACGCTGGTTGTGAAGTGTACATGGTTTTTATCATGGATCGCCAGAGGCTCAAGGAAAGATCAGGGCGATTGCATTGCCGCCATGACACCCACCGCAGAGACGCCCCGAAAGATGCGTGACCGTCACCGAACAGGCATCCTCTGCCTGACTCCTATTTTCCGAGCGCGCCAAAAACCTTCTGCAGCATGCTCGAACCCGTGCCGATCGGATCCTTGCGAATCGCTTTTTCCTGTTCGGCGATCATCAGGAAGAGACCGTCCATCGCCTTTTGCGTCACATAGCTGTCAAGATCGGCGTCCTCCCTGTTGAGCAAGCCGAGTTTTGCGGCCTGGCCCGCATACTGGTTGTACTGTCCGGCCAGATTGACCTTGGCCGTCGATTTTTTGACGATGGGCAGGAACCTGGCGCCGATGGCGCCCGAGGTCGTCCGCTTGAAATACTGCGTTGCCGAGTCTTCGCCCCCGGTGAGGATGCCGCGCGCGTCGGTAAAGCTCATGCTCTTCACCGCGCCGATCAAGATCGGCTTGGCCTCGACAACGGCCATTTCAGCCGCGCGGTTGATCGTCTCGATCAGCTCGTCGGCCTGCTGTTTCATGCCAAAGGTACGCATCAGTTTCTCGGCGGCGCGGGCCGACTCGGGCAGCGGGATTTTCACTCGTGCATCGCCCAGGAATCCGTTCGGCTTGCCGAGCTGGCCGACCGCCAGTTCGGCGCCCCGGGTCAGCGCCTCCTTGAGCCCGGAAGCTGTATCCTTGCTTGTCAGGTCATTGATCCCGACAGCCGATGCCTGCGCACAGAACAGCAAAGCGCATACAATCCACAGAATGTTGAATGCCTTGAATACCTTCGAATCATGAGCCATGTGTATCTCCCTGAAAAACAGCCGCCCGGTGCGAGAAACGAGACTATCCTGCGCTCGCCCTGCCGGCAAGTAAAACAGCGTGATCTCGTCACGTAAAGGTAAAAAATACAATGCTCAGCACGCCACGACTCCCCGCCAGGATCCGCAAGATACTCGATGCCAGCGCCGGACACCGTTACTACGTACTGGTGGTAATCCTGATCGCTTTTGTCTCGACTGCGACCTTCGCCTTTCCTTTTACGCTGGTACTGATTCCCGCCGTTCTCCTCGCACCGCACCACTGGCTGATGCTCGGGCTGCTGACCGGAATGGCCAGTGGCGCAGGCGGCGCCGTGCTGGTCAATATATTCCATTTCATGGGACAGGAGCTTGTTATCGCCCGCTTCCCGCAACTGGTCGAATCTGCAAGCTGGCAACTTGCCAGTGCCTGGCTGCAGGATTACGGCCTGTTCGCCCTGGCGGTCATCGCCGGGTCGCCCCTGCCGCAGACGCCGGCGATTCTATTCTATTCCCTGGCCAATCCATCAACACTCGGCGTGCTGATCGCCGTCGGCATCGGCAAGGCTGTGAAGTACGTCTTTCTGGCCTGGCTGACTGCGCGTTATCCGGCGCGTTTCATTGGCTATCGCTGAATCGGTTTTCCACCGTGACACGGGCTTGCGCAGCAATGCAGTTTCAAAACACTGGCAAGATCATTCATTTTTCGTACACACTGTCGTTCTCTGTTCGTTACGAATGAAGGCTTACCCACCCGCTGCACTTTTTTCCTTCGGGGCCCATTGATCATGAATCAGACCGTTGTCTATGTTTCCTGCGCTGAAAGTCGGGAAATCCACGTTCTTTCGCTTGACCCGCATTCAGGCGAAGTACGCTTGCGCCAGCGGCTGGGCATGACCAATGCGCCGCTGCCGATGAAGGTACGCCAGGATCAGCGTGTCCTGTATGTCGGAACGCGCACGGAGAACGCCCTGCTGGCTTTCGCCATCGACTCAAGCAATGGCGAACTGACCCTGCTGGGCAGCACTCCGGCAGCTACAGGCCCGACCTATGTGTCCTGCGACCAGGCGATGCGCGTTGCGTTTTTCGCCTCCTATGGCGGTAACTGCCTGAGCGTTTTCCCGCTTGATGCGAACTGCGCGGCGTTGCCGGCCAGCCAGACCGAATCGGATCTGCCGCACGTCCATGCGGCGCTGATGGATGCAAGTAATCGCTGGCTGCTGGTACCGGTACTCGGTGCAGATGCGCTCCGGATCTACCGTCTTGAAAATGACGGACGTATCACGCCGAACGACCCGGCGATGACCCATGTACGCCCCGGCAGCGGGCCGCGCCATCTGGTCTTTTCTCCCGACAACCGCCATGTGCATTGCCTGAACGAACTTGACGGCAGCATCGACCTGTTCGATTTCGCGGCCGATGCCGGCACGCTGACGCTGAAACAGTCGCAGAGCTTGTTGCCGCCCGGTTTTTCCGGCAAGGCGTGGGCGGCTGAACTGCGTGCCACGCCCGATGGCCGCTTCCTGTATGCCACGGATCGTACAACGAGTGTCATTGCCGCGTTTGCGGTTGACCTGCAGAGCGGCCGGCTGACGCTGATCGATCATTACCCGACGGAAACGCAGCCGCGCGGCATGGGCATCGATCCTTCGGGACGCTGGCTGATCGCCGCCGGACAACTGTCCCACAGCCTGACCGTCTACGCCATCGACCCGACCACTGGCCACCTGAACGCCCGGCAGAACCATCCTACCGGACGCGATCCGATCTGCGTCGAGTTCGCAGCTTTGACGGAGGGCACGGATTAACAACATTCCGACAGTGACGACAAGAGGACAAATTTACTTTTATACTTGAATGGCGGAGGGTGATCTTTTCGGGAACGGTTATTTTTTTCTCATCGAGAGTCGATGTTTTAGGATAATATGACAATATATGCCCCCTCTGGCGCAAGGGGAATGCTGCTGAAGAGGCTGGGGCGGCCGGATAGCTGACCTAGCTCTCGGTAAAGGAATTGCATATGAAGCGGTATTTGTCAGCCTGGATTGCACTTGTCGCTGGGCTTGCATTGACGAGTATTGCAAGCCTTGAGGTCAAGAAGGCCATTGAACAGGATGCGGCGGACGAATTCGCGTTTACCAGCGATCAGGTCACGCTCAAAATTCGGGAACGCCTTGATGCCTACGCGCTCACTCTCAAGGGCGGAGCGGGTCTCTTTGCTGCATCCAATGCGGTTAGTCGCCGCGAGTGGCAAGCCTACGTTAAGAAACTTCGTTCCCAAGACAGCGTTCCCGGGGTTCAGGGCATCGGTTTTTCGCAAGTGATTCCACCGCATCAGTTGGCTGGCCATGTCGCCAGAATTCGCGCCGAAGGCTTTCCCGACTACACGGTGCGCCCGGCGGGAGAGAGAGCCCTCTACACCTCCATCATCTATCTGGAACCTTTTAGCGATCGCAATCTGCGCGCCTTCGGGTTCGACATGTTCTCTGAACCGGTGCGCCGTGCCGCCATGGAACAGGCGCGCGATAGCGGAGCGCCCGCATTGTCTGGCAAGGTCGAGCTTGTTCAAGAGACTGGTACGGAGGTGCAGGCGGGAACGCTGATGTACGTCCCGGTCTATCGCAATGGCGCACCGACAGACACGGTCGAGCAACGTCAAGCCGCGCTGATCGGTTGGGCTTACAGCCCCTATCGGATGAAGGATCTGTTGGAAGGTATTCTTACCAATTGGGATGACAACAAAACCAAGCGTGTGCATCTGCAAATCTACGCAGGCCTTGAAGTTAAGGCCGATAACCATCTCTATGACAGCCACCCATCCCGCACCCATAAGATCGATCCGCTCTTCTACCAGCAGCGAACCATTGATTTCAATGGTCAGCGCTGGTTACTGGCATTCCATGCCGGTGAGAACGTGGTTCCCATCAGCCATGCGAGCGCCTGGGCAACTCTGGCCGGTGGCATTGTGCTCAGCAGCCTGCTTTGCGGGTTGATGCTCGCCTTGGCTCGTCAGGTCCGCGCCAGGGAAATCGCCGATACCCAGGCCAAAGAGATCCGGCGCAGTGCGGATTTGTTGCGGGAGAGTGAGGATTTGTTGAATGCAAGTCAGCACCTGAGCATGGTTGGTGGTTGGGTGTGGAACGTTGAAACACAAACCATGTATTGGACGAAAGAAACGTATCGGATCCATGATCTCATGTGGGGGGAGATTGAGCCGGGATCTACGGAACACATCAACAGGAGTGCGGAATGCTATGGGCCAGAGGATCGCCCTAAGGTCATGGCCGCCTTCCAACGGTGCATGGAGGAGGGGGAACCCTATGATCTGGAGTTTCCTTTCACAACCGCCAAGGGGCGCCGACTTTGGATTCGCACAACTGCCCATCCGGTGCTTGAGAATGGAAAGATAGTGAGGGTCATTGGCAACATCATGGACATCACCGAGCGAAAACGGGCCGAAGCCGAACTCGACAGTCATCGACACCACCTTGAACAACTGGTCGATATGCGTACCGTTGAACTTGTCACCGCGAAGGATGCCGCAGAAGCTGCCAACCGTGCCAAGAGCGCCTTCCTGGCCAACATGAGCCACGAACTCCGGACGCCAATGAACGGTGTGATGGGCATGGTCGAAATAGCCAGGCGGCGCATGGCCGATCCCAAGGGGCTCGAGTATCTCGACAAGGCCAAGGGAGCGGCCAACAACTTGCTCGGCGTTATCAACGACATCCTCGAGATCTCGAAGATCGAAGCCGAGCGAATGGTCGTCGAGAACATCCCCTTGCAGATCTCCGTTGTCGTCGAGAATCTCACCAGCACACTCGGCCATAAAGCCACCGAGAAAGGCCTGCGGCTGGCAACCGATCTGCCCGCTGAACTCGCTCATGCACCCCTCAAGGGCGATCCGCTGCGGCTGAGTCAAATCCTCTTCAACCTCGTCGGCAACGCCATCAAATTCACCAAGCAGGGCGAAGTCACCCTGCGCGCCCGTGCAGTCGGCGAAACCCCCGAGGCCGTGCAAGTGCGCTTCGACGTCAGCGACACCGGCATCGGCATCGAGCCTGAGGCGCAGACGCGGCTATTCCAGTCCTTCGAGCAGGCCGACAACAGCATGACCCGCAAATACGGCGGCACCGGACTCGGGCTGGCGATCTGTAAGCATATCGTGCAGCACATGGATGGCGAAATCGGCGTGGACAGCACCCCCGGACAAGGCAGTACATTCTGGTTCGTCGTTCCGCTGAAGAAACGGAAACAAGATGCCGTCGCGCCAGCGCCAACTTTTATGGCACTCACGGCCAAACAACGTCTGCAAGCCGAATACGCCGGCACGCGCATCCTGCTAGCGGAAGACGAGCCGGCCAACCGCGAATTCGCGAATTTCCACCTTGGGTATGCCGGCTTGCTGGTCGATGTCGCCGAGGACGGCCAACAGGCGCTGGAACTGGCGCGGCAGAACCGTTACGCCCTGATCTTGATGGACATGCAGATGCCGGTGATGAACGGGGTGGAGACAACTCAAGCCATTCGCGCCGCCTCGCTCAACACGACCACCCCGATCCTGGTCATGACCGCCAACGACTTTGAAGAGGATCGCGACGTCTGCCTTAACGCTAAAATAAACGACTACATCAGCAAGCCAGTCGATTCGGAGAGACTGTATAAAACTATACTGGGGTGGTTGGAGAAGCGCGGTAATTGAATGGCTGTTTGATACAAATACCTGCCATGGACCCATCGGGGTGTTGAATGACCGGATGCAAACGCAGTGGTCTAGTTATTATTTATTTGTCATCAAACCGAAAAGCCGTGGCGCACAGAATATCCTGCTTGCCTGCGTTGATTGTCCGAAGGTGTTCCCAGAGATTATAGAGGCAGATTTATTCCTGCAGCACCGTTGACGAAGCAGAACAGAGGCTCAGCGAGTTCGAAGATAAGTGGGATGACTGCTCTCTACCGATCAGCCAGTCCTGGCGTCATGAAACATCGGTCAGAAATGGACGATGCCCATTCGCGATGTCTATTCGCGATTGGAAAGCCGCTCTGAATTGCTTTACTATCCGGTTTAATTCACGGATGACCACGCTTTAACCCAGCCCCGTTTGCACAAAATTCCAGACACGCCCTTCCTCCCGAACGCGTGCCCAATCGTGGCGACTTGTAAAAGCAGTCATCAAATTTCAACACAGGATGCCGGACGGGCGGGCATATTTCGCCAAGTCTGTGTCAGCGTCTGTTCCGCAAGCTGCGGCAGGAGCTAAACATGGGAGAGGAAAACATCATGGAAACTCGTTCGACTGACCAGTGGTTGCTCGGTCAGTCGCCCACAATTGCGATGGCAATTCCCGATCGCATGGAGGCCTTGACCATACATCGCGACCGCTATGGCGCACCCGCGGAAGTGATTGGCATGGAATCGGTTCCAACGCCCAGATTGCGGCCCGAAGATGCCAACAAGGTGCTGGTCAGCGTTCTCGCCTCGGGACCCAATTTCAACACGAATTTTGCTGCCCTCGGCTTGCCCGTTCCGGTGTTCGGGCGGGTGGACCCGGCGACGATCCACATTCCGGGGAGCGATGCATTAGGCATCGTGGTTGATGCCGGACCGGCGGTGAAATCGCCTCGTCTTGGTCAAGCCGTTATCCTCGATGCATGGACGTTGCAGCAGAACATCCGTGGTTACGAGACGCATGATGGCTTCAACGGTCAGTTCGTGGCCATCGACCAGCAACATGCGATTCTGATTCCAGAGGCACTTAAGCAGCATTCCCCCGAGCAGCTTGCCGCGATGCTTCTGACTTATGGCACGGCGTATCGCGCGGTCGTGCAATTGCTGGCGGTTCGCCCCGGCGATTCCATTCTCCTGATGGGTGGCGGTAGAGGTACAAGCTTTCCCGGCGCACAGATCGCCAAGCTTCTCGGTGCGCGCGTCATCCTTTTCGGATCCAGTCCGGAACTTGCAAAGTCGCTGATCGAGCGTGGCATCGCCGACGCCTTTATTGATCGTCGCACCTTGCCTGCAGAGATGTTCAGAGTCTTGTCGCCGGACGAGGACTTCAGCGCCTGGCGTCAGCTTACGGAGCCTTTTCGGCAAGCGGTCTGTGTGGCCAACAAAGGACGACTTATCGATAAGGTTTTTGAGCATACGGGCGGCCGGAATTTTCCGCTCCTGGTTTCCGCGCTTGCCGATGGCGGACATCTGGCGTTCTTCGGAGCAACGGGGAGTGGCCTCAAAGGGGAATACAAGGAGACGTTCTTCTACGGAAAGAATCGCTACGTTTTCGATGCACGCTGGGTGTGGATGCGGCAAAAGCAGATCGCTTTCCGCAACGGTTCGCCCGAGACGATCTTTGACGAAATGTCGCTATTGCCCGGACGCAGAGGACTGGTCTGGGGTGCCGACGCGTACGCGGCCGAATTTGTCCGGGCGGCATTACAGCGTGGTGCCGAGATCGTCGTCATTGCCTCCAGGAAACAGGACGCCAAAGGCATCCAGAATCTACTGAAACTGGGCATTGCGGAAACACACCTTATCGACCGGGATCAATTTTCCTTGCTCGACGATATGCCGGATCCCCTTACCGACGCCGGCGCACCGAACCCGGAGTATTGGCCGGACTTCATGCAGTCGGCGCGAGAACTGGCCGTTGCGGTGCGTCAGGTGTTCGGTCCGGGCATCAGCCCCGACTTCGTCGTTGACCGGCCGGATCAGAGCACCCTTCATCTGTCTGCCTTCCTCGCCCGCGACTACAACGAACGGGACGAAATGCCGTCCAGCTGGATCATTGTGAAAGGCGACTTCAACCTTTCCATATGCGGGTCGCACATGTACCGCGCCGGGCAAGCCCAGGAGGTGCTCCGACTGCTCGCGGACAAGCGCATTGTGATGGACCAGAGCGACCTGGAGATAACAAGCCTAGCCGGTCTGCCTGAAATCCAGCAAAAGATGCTGGACGGCAAGATGAGCAAGCCCAAAGGCGTCGCCTTGATTCAGGCTGACTGCGCCGGTCGCGCGATTGCCGAGTACGAAGTGGATTATCTCGGAAAGTCTCTTCTGGTCGCCGATCCGGGTCAGGGGCGCAATCTGTCGGTGGGCCTGTGCGAGGACGTGGCGATCGTCACGATCACTCGGCCCGATGCTCTGAATGCGCTGAGTGAAAGCTTGCTAGCGCAACTCGAGGAGATCGTTGCCGAGGTCGAAATTGCTGGAACAATAAAAGGGAATCCGGTCCGCGCCATCGTACTTCGAGGGTATGGCCGCGCGTTCATGGCCGGCGCCGACATCGCCGGATTCCTCGGGGCAAGTGCACACGTTGTTGGCGGGCTCGCGGCGAAAGTCATCGAAGTCTTTGGCCGTATGGAGCGCTTACGCGTCCCTGTCGTTGCGCTGGTCGATGGCGTCGCCCTGGGTGGCGGAAACGAATTTGCGATGAGCGCTCACTATCGGATTGTTACCGAGAATGCGCTGTTGGGGCAGCCTGAAATCAAGCTGGGCATCATGCCAGGTTACGGCGGCATGCAGCGCCTGCCCAGACTGATCGGACCCCGGAAGGCGGCTGAACTCGCCCTGAACGGAGAGCCGATCGATGGCCATCGCGCTGTTTCTGTCGGGCTGGCGGATGCGTTCTGTCCGGCGGCAAGCGCCTTGCGTTTGGCGTTCATAACCGCGCTTCGGATTGCGGAGGGTGAAATCGATCTTCCGTGCCGTGATTGGGATCGTCTGTCGGCCGCTCAAATGGGCGAGCTTTCGGAACTGCTGTCCTCGAAAAAGACCGCGTGGCTGCTCGCCGCACCCGCCCCTGATGAAGGCACGGCTGGCGACCTGAAAGCCGCGCGCGCCTACGCGGGTCGGGTCGCTCTGGAGGCGATGCAAGCCGGCTACGCCGGCGGGTTTGCGGCGGGCCTTGAAAATGATGCGCGATTGTTTGGCGCAGTCACCAGTTCGCGTTCCGGCCAGTTCTGGGTTGAGCGGTTCTTGAATAAGGACCCGCGTCAGTCGGCGTCGTTGACGCTGCTGCCGCCAACTTGATTCTCTCGCAGCCTCGATTTTTCCGGCGTATTCCGCTACAAAATTGAATCGCCTTTGGCATGACACACTCCATGGAGCCCACTTGAATACCCTTATCCAAAAGTCAAGCCGCAAGGCGCAAATCGATGCTCTTCTCCTTAAACTTCCAGGCGTCAGCGCAAGAAAAATCAGCGACCTTGACGCCTTTTTCGTCAGCGACAAGATGTTCGCCTGTATAAGCGGAAACGGCGTTGGACTGCGCTTGCCTGCCTCTACTGCGTCCGAGTTGCAATTCTCGAGAAACGACGTCGTTCCATTTCAACCCGGCGGGATGGCCAGTACGAGGGAATGGATTCAGATCGATCGGGCCGACGCTGCGGACTACGAGCAAGATCTCGAATTGTTTCGGGCTTCGCTTGAGTTCGTCAAGGGCGCCCGGGCCCGGTAATCTCGCAGCACCGCGATCGTCCGTGTTCTGCATCGTCCAACTTCTGCCCGGGTCGGCAGTGTCGTTTGTTAGCCAGATTTAGACGGCCTTGGCAAATTATCCCGTGAGGCGAGCAAACATCTTGCCGGGCTGTCCGCGCAGCGGTCGGCCCCACACACTGACTTACTGAAAGGAAACGCTGTGAATTTAGGTCTGAATGGAAAGAAGGCTCTTGTCTGTGCTGCCAGCAAGGGGTTGGGACGCGGTTGTGCCGAAGCGCTTGCCGCAGAAGGGGTGGAACTGGTGATTCTTGCGCGCCGTGCCGTCGAACTGGAGGAAGCGGCCGAGCAGATTCGCCAACGGTTTGCGGTCAAGGTCACGACCGTCGTTTGCGACATTACAACGGAGGAAGGACGTGTTGCGGCTTTGTCAGCTTGCCCGCAGCCGGACATCCTGATCAACAATGCGGGTGGCCCTCCGGCAGGGGATTTTCGAAATTTCACCGACGAGGACTGGCAGCGGGCTCTGGGCGCCAACATGCTGACGCCCATCGCACTCATTCGCGCGACCGTCGATGGGATGATGAGCCGCGGCTTCGGACGCGTCATCAATATCACCAGTGCCGCAGTCAAGGCTCCGATTGGGGTTCTGGGTTTGTCCAACGGTGCTCGCGCCGGCCTGACCGGGTTTGTTGCCGGCTTGGCTCGCCAGGTGGCGCCACACGGAGTGACGATCAACAATATCCTGCCTGGGTTGTTTGCCACCGATCGTCTGGCTGTAGTAACCCGCGCCCAGGCGGAAGCCTCCAATCTCAGCGTCGAAGAAGTGACGGCGCGCCAGTTGCAAGGCATTCCCTGTGGCCGGTTCGGGCGAATCGAGGAATTCGGGGCTGCCTGTGCCTTCCTGTGCAGCGTGCAGGCGGGTTACGTGACTGGCCAGAATTTTCTTATGGATGGAGGGGCCTATCCAGGCGTCCTTTAATTCCAATTCGCATCAATACAGATGCTTTGTCCACTTCACCTTGCCATGGTTCTCCAGTGGATAAATCCTGCCTTTGCAGCCGAAACGAAAGCAATCAACAGCTATTGGCCGCCAAGGAATGGGCAGAAGGTGGTGGATTCGCGCTTTCCCCTGATGACTGCAAGATGGCTTCAGTATCGCTTCACGGCGTTTCCGGTCCAGCGGTCGATGGCAGCACAAGAGTATTGAATGCGTCTTGATGTCGTTGCTGTAAGCGGGGGCCGCTGGCGAAAACCGTGGCGAGCCGCCATCAACGACACCGTTATCGAGGGCTGATACAAGCCGATGGATCCCAATCATCGGGGAGTCCGATACCTATAGGGTATGGACAAACGGTGCAAATGGTATTTGATGAGGGCAAGAACAAAATCCACAATAACCATTTCATGGCCATCTTTCAGGGAACGACCATAGACAGGGGTCCCGGCGCTTTCGCACTTGGCCAGGTTTATTCGAAAGCTCGCCTTCTATTTGCAAGTCATTGATGAACAGGGAGAAAGAAGTGCCGCTGACGTATGTTGCTCACTCCGATGCAGACAATCGCCTCACCTTTCCGGGGGCGTACAGCTATCCCATCTTCAATGAGGAAAATACGCCGGTACAAGCTTGCTGCGCGATGTTTAACATCTTTTTCAGTGAAGACTATCCACAACCCGGTGTGCACGATGACAACGAAGGGTTTTATGTCATTTCTGGCCACGGCAAGATGCTTGTAAACGGCAAGGAATTCGACCTGGAACCCGGTTGCGCGATGTATGCCCCGGCGGGAATGCCGCACGCCATCAAAAAAGTCGGCAGCGAAGACTTGCATGTATTTCTTTATCATTTTCCCAGGTGAATGGACAGGCACAGGCGACAATCTGAAACAAGGAAGAGACTCAAGAGCCTTGGCTGGCGAATTGAGCCGGAACAGATCAAAACCGAGTACAAAAGGAGGCGGTGCAGTCAATGTCGAAATACCATTTCAAGCCGGGTGAAACGCTAAAGCTCCTCGAACCAGGCGATCTTGGGCTTGTGTACACCAGTTTGCAGCGTCTGGAAATCAATGGGGCGACTGTCTCCGTCAAGAGCGGGGGCAATGAGCTTTGTCTCGTGGTTATCGAGGGCGAAGTGTCTTACCGCTTCAAGGACAGATCAGGGGTCGCAGGCCTTGGAGACATGCTCTATCTGCCCATTGAAAGCGCCATAGACCTCACCAACGGCCCGGCGATTGTGATCCGCTACGGCGCGCCGTGCAAACGTCAAACCTCATTTGCTCACATCGCCTTCAAGGATGTCGATGCCGACGAGCGCCACAAAGTGTATGGAAAGGTCGAATCGGGAACGCGTCGCGATGTATGGAATTTTATTGACGAAAGTTTTGATTCAAGCCGCCTGCTCATGGGGATTTGCTACGGTGCCCCCGGTGGCTGGACGGCCTGGCCGCCACATGAGCATGGAGTGAAGCGGGAAGAGGTGTATATCTATTTCAATATGGACGACGGCTTTGCTCTGCAGTGCGTTTACGAAGACATGCAAAATCCGGACGCCATTGCCTTGGTTCAGAATGGCCATTTGATTGCCATTCCTTCAGGTTATCATCCCAACGTGGGTTGCCCGAAAACTGGCATTCGCTACGTTTATTGCATGGTTAGCACCACCGCCGAAGATCGAAAATTCATGGACTTGCACACGCAGGCGATCTACGGCGACAAGTTGGAGTAAGGACCTATGAACGCAACCCGGATTATCAATGCACCGTCCCTGGCGAATTGCAGTTTTATGGATATGGGGCAACAAGTCGAAGAACTGGTACAAGGCGGCGCACACTGGTTTCACGTCGATATCATGGATGGCCACTATGTCCCCAATCTCTGCTTCCCGGTAAGGATAGTGGGAGAACTGAAGCAAAAATATCCCGCGATCGATATCGATGTGCATCTCATGGTCACCGACCCCATGAGTTACCTGCCTTTACTGAAGCAAAACAAAGCCGACTGGGTTAGTTTCCATGTGGACTCAACCAACTTTACACGCCGGACCCTGGTGAGCATTCGGGAACTGGGAATGAAAGCCGGCGTGGTCATCAATCCCAGCCAGTCCATATCGGTGATCGAGCCCTTTATCAGGTTTCTCGACTATGTCGTTTTGATGACGGTGGAGCCGGGCTATGCTGGCCAGAAGTTCATGGTTGACAGTCTGCCGCGCGTCACCGAACTTGACCGGCTGCGCAAGAAACATGACGTCAATTTCCTCATTTCGATCGATGGCGGAGTAGATTACCCCAATGCCATCGAGTGCGCCCGAAGAGGCGCCGAGGTTTATGTCACAGGAATCTATACCGTATTTCAGCAAGAAGATGGAATCACGGCCGCTTGCCGACGCTTTGAAAAAACTCTGAGCGACGTGTTGAAAACTCAAATCGGGGATTCAACGATTGCACAGTCCTGATCACGCGGGTGATTCCGGTTCAAATCCCCGAAGAAGGTGTTCAGGGCGCACTACTTTCATACCTTGCAGGTATGGCGTTGCAGCATAAATGGTATTTGATTTGTTACGGAATAAAAATCAAGAATACGTTTGCTTAGGAAATCAAACGGTTCGACGTTCACCATGGCAAACCCCTCCGTGAGGAACGTGGGGAATAAATATCTTGCGCCATTTTGCGAATGCAAGAATTCGCCGGTTATCAAGATGAAGACTGTTGTTTATCTCTGATACAAATCCTGAAGGTTGTTATATCCCATTTCTTAATTTTTTCTGGAGGCACTATGCGAATTAGAAAAGTATCTGGAATCATTGTTACAGTGTTCTTGTCCGTGTTTGGCTCGGCAACAATAGCGCGTGATTTCCGTGCTGCGGATAACCAGCCGATGGATTATCCGACTGTACTGGCCCAGAAATTCATCGGAGATCAGGTATCTGCAGCAACCAAAGGAAAATACAACGTCAAGGTTTTTGGCAATAGCGTATTGGGTTCCGGAAAAGATGCAATCGAGCAAGTCAAGATTGGCGCGCTGGATATGACCCGTGTTTCAACTTCTGAATTTCATGGCATCATCCCGGAAACCCTGATTCCGTCGTTCCCGTTTATCTTCCGGGACATCAATCATTTCCGCAACGCGATGTACGGATCCGTAGGCGACGAAATACTTGCCGCCTTCGAAAAACATGGCTTCATCGGATTGTGCATGTATGAAGCCGGCGCACGTTCAGTCTATGCAAAGAAACCGGTTCGCACCCTGGCCGATGCGAAAGGAATGAAAATTCGCGTGCAGCCTTCAGATTTATGGGTGGGTATTGCCAGTGCAATGGGCATGACTGCGACTCCGATTCCGTACGCCGAAGTTTATACCGCGTTGAAGACGGGGCTGGTTGATGCAGCCGAGAACAACTATCCCTCATATGAAACCTCGAAACATTATGAAGCAGCACCGGTCTATAGCGAAACCCAGCATGTAATGGCTCCGGACGTTGTCGTCTTTTCCAAGAAAGTATGGGACACCCTCACGAAGGAAGAGCAGGCAATTATCCGCAAAGCAGCAAAAGATTCCGTTCCGTATTTTACGAAGCTGTGGATCGCAAAGGAGGCTGCTTCCAAGGAAATTGCCAAGAAAGCTGGCGCGACATTCATAACCGATGTCAACAAGGCAGAATTTGTTGCTGCGATGAAGCCGGTCTGGGACAAATATTCTCCGGCCCCGGATCTGAAGGCCATTGTTCAGAAGGTTGTCAACACCAAGTAAGCCAGCTTTTGTCGTTCAGACACGAGGTCCATGAAGCTCCAGAGGATAGATGAAAGGGCTATCAGCCAGCCTGTTCCCGGGTTTTGGTTACGGTAATTCAGTCGTTCCTCGCGCTAGTGGCGCATTGATGATCAGGGCGGTTGCATGAATGCCAATAGAATCATCATCAGTCTGCAAAATTTTGCATCGTCATTCCGGCGAAAGCCGGAATCCAGGTTTTTGCAGCGCAAACTGGGTCCCGGCACCCCAAGGGCTCCTCCTGCGGGGCGCTTTCGCCGGGACGACACTTGCTTTGGATAAATTTGCCATATGGAACCATGTCGGCATGACAAAACATTCATGCAATTGCCCTGCAGTGATGATGCTCTTGGTACATGATGGCAAGAAAGTCGTGTAGGATTTCCCCATGCAGTCTTGATGTTCAAGAAAAATCTCACGCTTCGAGCCCGCTCTGAGCGATCTGCCCTGACTATGGCGTGTTTGAGCGAAGCATCACATGGATATACGTCAACTCAAGTATTTCATCACTGTAGCCGAAGAGCAGAATATTGGCCGTGCTGCTGTGCGCCTGCATGTTTCACAGCCGCCACTGACACGACAAATCAAAGCCCTCGAAGAAGAACTTGGGGTACTGTTATTTACCAGAACCCACTGGGGGGTCAAGCTTACGCAAGCAGGAGAGTCTTTACTCGAACACGCACGCAACATCAGAGCTCATGTGGACCTGGCCAAGGAATACGCTCAACGAGCAGGCAATGGCCAGATCGGGCGAATTGATGTTGGCATGTACGGCTCGGCAATGCTCAATATCGTTCCGCAAATTCTCAATTCCTTTGTGGCAGGTCATCCTGATGTAAAAGTGGTATTGCATACGTTGAGGAAAGGACCCCAAATTGAAGCCCTGCATCAAGGGCGAATACTGATCGCGTTTGAAAGATACATAGCGGAATCCCCGGGCCTGCAGATTGAACTGGTTAGCAAGGAACCGCTGCGGGTTGCATTCAATAAACGCAACCCGCTTGCAGCTCAGCCGTTCATCCATGTGGACCAACTGCGCGACGAACTGATAATCGGCGAAGTGGATCCGAGCGCGGCCATAAGGAATCTCTTTAGCCAACACAATTTTGAGCCTCTTTTTGTTCAAAAGGCCACCGACATGATTTCCGCTGTCGTCATGGTGGCCGGGGGCTTCGGCACAGCTATCGTGCCAGATTCCTTGCAGACTCTACAATTGCCGAATGTGGTTTATCGACCGCTGATTACGAATGCAGACATATCGATCGAGTTGCATTGCGCATACCGCACAGATGAACGATCTCCCTTGCTCAAGGCGTTGCTGGAAACAGTCCGCGAGTATCAGGCGAAAAACCAATGCGCTCTTGAAAGCCGGATTCCATAAAACCCGAGTTTGATACTTTCGAGGCACATTTCTTACTAACCCCCAGCAACAGGGCGAGTTACCGGGCGTCAAGTCGCCAAAACGAGATACATGGATTGTTGATTTGCGGCCCTGAAGGCCGCTACGATAGGGCTCATGTATCTACGCGAGAGCAAATGACCCACGTCAGGAATAAAGCCCACTTCGTACTCGATATACAAGTCCCGCCAGTTCCATCAGGATTTCTGGCGGGATCGATACCTCACATCAAACGGGCCTTGCTTAACGTCTATTTCTTTGCAATCGCTGTCAGTTCAACTCTCGCACCCTTGGCCAGCGCAGTGATGCCAACAGCAGCCCGGCCCGGGTAGGCAGAAATTCCTTCAAAATAGGAACCATAAACCTTGTTGAGGTTGGCGAATTCCTGCATATCGGTGGTGAAGATAGTCACCATGATCAGATCTTCCATTTTCATATCCGCAGCCGCAAGGATAGCCTTCATGTTGCGCATGCACTGGTGCATCTGCTCTTCTAGGTCGTTACTGACCAGATCGCCGCTTCCGGGCAAAAAGGGCATCAGACCGGAGGTGTAAAGAAAGCCGTCTTTCACCACGGCTTGTGAAAATGGCCCGAATGCGGGCGACGACTTGTCGGTCGTTATGATTGTGTTATTCATGTCGTTTCTCTCCTGATGGCCATATTTTTCGGCAAGACCCCAGGCAACTGAGCCTGGGGTCTACTCTCTGCGTTTTAGAACAAGGTTTTGCCGCGCATGGAACCGGGCTGCCCTGGCAAGGTTAGCGATTTTCCGGTATTGATTAGTTGATCGCCCTCGACGCGCAGGATGGAAACGTCGCGGTCGTTGTAGTTTCCGACATAGACGTAACGGCCGTCATCGCTGAACACCACGCCTTCAGGCAGACCGCGCACTTTGACTTCATTCGTGCGTGTCACCTTCTTGCCGTCGATCTTCAGTGCCACAACATAGGCATCGCGGTTATAGAAGAAGGCTTTGTGCGGCGAATTGCTGCCCGCAATCAGAGCCACGACGGCCATCTTGCCGGTCGGGCTGATCGCCAGACCTTCCGGCGCATCGCCAACAACCACCTTGTCGATGACGCGCGGCGGGTTGGCTTCGATATCGATCACGCTCACCGTATCGGTATTGCCATCCGCGGCACCGGAGAATCCATTATCAGCAGTCAGCGCGATTTTTCCGTCCGGCGTCACGTCGAGGTTGTACGGCCAGAAACCAACAGGCACATCGAGCTTGTTGTAGGTGACTTTCTCACCATTAACGTCAAGGAAAGCAACCTTGTGCCCGGGGAATTTTGCGGCTAGCGCGCGTTTGCCGTCCGGCGTAAAGCGAACGTGTGCAACCTGCTCACCGATGGCGACCGTGTCAATCAGAGTGACTTTCTTGCCGGCAACGCGCAGTACGCTGATGTCGTTGCTGTTACGGTTGGCGATCAGCAGGAGGTTGCCGGCGCGATTGAAGGAAAGGCCGGAAGGCTGCTTGCCAACTTTTACTGTATCGATCAGCCTGGGCGGATTGGTGGTCAGATCAATAACCCACAGACGGTCATCGGGCTGGAGTGCGGGTTTTCCGTCTTTCATGATGACATTGACGGAATTGGCCACCACGGCAATGCTTTCATCCGGCGAAATCGCCAGATTGGTCGGTGGTCCCATGATCGTATTGTCTAGCGTGAGGTCGACGATGATCTTCGGCGCCAGCGGATTCGTACCGATGTCCACGATGGACACCGAGTGTTTGGCGTCCGGCTTGAGAACCTGCCCGACATCGTTCCAGCTGACTTTTTCGTCATTGCCCGTGATCATCAACGAGCGCTTTCCGGATGTTGAATCAGGCATGCTGGCACAACCGGCGATAACGGACAGTACGCCAAGCAACGCAATTACTGAAGTTCTTACTTTCATGCTGAGCACTCCCTAAATGTTAGAAACTGTTAGAAACGAAACTCAAAAAAAACAACCCCGAAACATGAGGCTTATGCGACTTCCACTTACGCCAACTCCAGCAAAATGTTTAAAACACTCCCCACGCCTCTTCAAAAAAGAGGCCCGGGAGCACAACCCGAATTGAATTTACCTGCGGGGAATTGAACTGAGCGGTCTTTGTCAGGGCGTCATTCAGTTCAACGCAGGGATCATGTTAAGTAGATCATTTCCGCACCTCGACCTTGGCCAGCTTCTCGTAGTAGCGGACGATGGCGCTATGGTCGTTGACCGCCATGCCGTCGGTTTTCAGGGCCTGCATCGTTTCCATGATGTTGGCCGTGAGCGGGACCGGGACATTCAGGGCGTGCGCCGTGTCGAGCGCGTTCTGCAGATCCTTGATGTGCAGCTCGATGCGGAAGCCGGGCTTGAAGTTGCCGTCGAGTATCATCGGTACCTTGGCGTTCATCACCGTCGATCCGGCGAGTCCGCCCTTGATGGCGTTGAACACGGCTTCGGGATTGACGCCGGCCTTGGTGGCCAGGACGAAGGCTTCGGAGACGGCGGCGATGTTGAGCGCAACGATGATCTGGTTGGCCAGCTTGGTGACGTTGCCGGCGCCGATATCACCGACATGGACGGCTGATGAGCCCATTTTCTCGAGGATCGGCTTGACCGTGGCGAATGCCTTTTCGTCGCCGCCGACCATGATCGCCAGGG